>Ga0180438_10007147_pt1 | contig 14709 bp, 10 predicted proteins | sample SS_ome_12_FD_132455 | JGI IMG/M metagenome (GOLD analysis project Ga0180438, IMG submission 132455) | Hypersaline lake sediment archaeal communities from the Salton Sea, California, USA - SS_3_D_2 metaG | ecosystem: Environmental > Aquatic > Non-marine Saline and Alkaline > Hypersaline >...
CATGGCCGGTTTATCAACCTGGACACTATTGGAAAATATATATCACAATCAATTGAAACCTGTCATTCAGAGTGGAATTTCTAAATCGGTTTTTTCATTAGCAATCATTCTGGTAGGTGTTATTTTTCTGGCCCACAAAGATTATCGGCTTTCCTATCTCGCATTTCTTTTATCAGGGATTATTGGTTTACTTTTTCTCGCCCAAAGCTGGAAAAAACGTAAGAATGGAACTGTTTCCCTTAATGGAAAAGTCATTTCTCTACATGCTCCAACTCTGCTCCTTTTTGCGTTGGTTGGAGTTGTCGTGTTTGGGATCAACGGATTCTTCTTCCGCCGGTCTGAGTCCGGTGTCGATAGGGCGCGCTATCTTTACAATCGGGCCGACCAAAGCGGGATTGCTGTTGAAGATATATGGAAAACGGGAGGGATGTTGTATCTTTGGCAGAGGTCCGCTCATATGAACATTGATCAATCTTCATTCCGAGATAAGAATGGCTTGGCATTACGTTTAATTGAAAACGCGATCGAATGGGTGGGCATCAGAGATAGCAGCATCAAACGGTATGACCTTGCCCCCTTTCTTCACGACCAGGGATTCACAGAGGTTCAATTTTCAGAGCGAGCCAGACTGAATCCTTATAAGTTATTTAAGAGAGAAGCAGTCCATCCAAGGAGCTATAGCACGAGTCCTTCCCAAAAAAGAACCTCGATTGTTAAGCTAAAAGCAGCCCAATTATCTGAGTTCAGAAAAAAATGATGTTGACTATTTTCTTTATGAGAATATAATTCTGGATTTTAAGCATCTTAGATTGAAATAGTTGATTTTAGATCAAGTCTATGGTTTTAGGGGTTTTGGAAAAACAAATTTTTTAAGCGGTTAAGTGAAATGAAGATCGATTTGAAAAAGCTGCGGAATATCGGCATCAGTGCGCACATCGACTCTGGGAAAACCACGCTGACCGAGCGGATCCTTTACTACTGCAAAAAGATCCACAGGATCCATGAGGTTAGAGGTAAAGATGGCGTGGGGGCCACCATGGACTCCATGGACCTGGAGAAGGAGCGTGGGATCACGATCGCATCGGCAGCTACGAATGTGGAATGGGATGGCTATTCCATAAACATCATCGATACACCCGGGCATGTGGACTTCACCATCGAGGTGGAACGGTCGCTCAGAGTTCTGGATGGTGCGATCCTGGTTTTGTGTTCAGTGGGTGGCGTTCAGTCGCAATCCTACACGGTGGACCGCCAGCTCAAGCGCTACAGGGTCCCGAACCTCGCTTTCATCAACAAGTGCGACCGGATCGGCGCTAATCCTTATAAGGTCAAAAACCAGCTGGTCGAGCAACTGGGACGCAATGCCGTGCTGATGCAAATCCCCATCGGCCTCGAAGCCAGTCACGAGGGAGTGGTCGATCTCATCCAAATGAAAGCCCTCTATTTTGACGGCCCCTCGGGAGAGATCGTCCGTTACGAAGACATCCCTCCCGACCTCCGGGAAGAGGCGGCGTCGAAGCGGGAGGAGATGCTCGAGGCGGTTTCCATGTTTTCCGAAGAATTGATGGAGGCGATCTTCGAGGAACGGGTGACGGACGAGCTCATCTATGATGCGGTGAGAAGAGGGACGATCTCCAACGGCCTGACCCCGGTATTTATGGGATCTGCCTACAGGAACAAGGGCGTGCAGCCTCTCCTGGATGCGGTCGTCAAATTTCTGCCGGATCCATCCCAGGTGGAGAATTTCGCTGTCGACCTCGACGACGGAGAAAACGAGGTGAAGCTCGTGGCCGATCCGGATGCGGATACGGTTGCGCTGGCCTTCAAGCTCGAAGAGGGAAAGTACGGGCAATTGACTTATATCCGTATCTACCAGGGAAGTCTCCAAAAGGGAGATGTGCTTACCAACACGCGTTCTCGGAGAGACATCAAGGTGGGACGATTAATCCGCATGCATGCCGACAGCATGAAGGATATCGAGGAAGCCGGCGCGGGAGACATCGTCGCCCTCTTCGGAGTGGAGTGTGCATCGGGGGATACCTTCGTCAAACGCGGGCTCAACTATACGATGTCGTCCATCTATGTTCCCGATCCCGTGATCTCTTTGGCCCTCAGCGCAGCGGACGGAAAGGCTTCGGATAACATGGCCAAGGCTCTGCAGCGATTCACCAAGGAGGACCCCACCTTCCGTTCCTATGTCGACCCGGAACTCAAACAGACGATTATCCAGGGAATGGGAGAGCTGCATCTAGACGTGTACGTGGAGCGGATGAAACGGGAGTACAAGGCGGAGGTGAAAACGGGGGCGCCGCAGGTGGCCTACCGGGAGACGATCGGAGAGAGCGCTGCATTCGATTACACACACAAAAAACAGACCGGGGGTGCCGGTCAGTTCGGCCGCGTGATTGGGTTTATCGAACCCATGGATGAAGGAAGCTACGAATTTGTCGATTCGGTCAAAGGCGGGAACATTCCGAAGGAATTCATCCCTGCCTGCGACAAAGGTTTTCAGGAATCCCTCAAAAAGGGTGCGCTCATCGGATTTCCCGTTGTGGGAGTCAGAGAGGTCCTTTCAGATGGGCAATCTCATGCTGTCGATTCTTCCGAAGTGGTCTTCCGGACGGCAGCCAGAGAGGCCTTTAAGCAGGCCTACGGGAGGGCCAAACCCCACATTCTCGAACCCATCATGAAGCTTTCTGTGGAGGGCCCCTCGGAGTTTGCCGGGAATATCTTCGCCACGGTCAATCAGAGACGCGGGATAATCGTCAGCTCGGTGGAAGATGGGACGTTCGCGCGGGTCGACGCCGAGGTTCCCCTGAGCGAGATGTTCGGCTACTCGATGACTCTCCGTTCGCTGACACAGGGAAAGGCAGAGTTCACCATGGAATTCTTGAAATACGGGCGGGTTCCCGCGAATATCGCCGAGGACCTGATGGCGGAATACGAAGAAACAAAAAAGAAAAAAGTTCAATGAGACAAGCTTAACAAAATATCAGTGGTATCGACTCAGCATGATAAATGTAGTGAGAAAAAGTCGTGAAAAAAGAGCCTTTGCGAACAAGCACACCAACAAAAGGCTTAATTAAATAAACTTGGTGCTAAAAATCATACAGGCAAAACTCGGAAAAATAAGGAGTCAGGTCCTATGATAAAGGCAGAGCTCATTAAACACAGTCCTTTGAGGGTCCTCGAAAAGTCGATCCAAGGGGGATTGGGAGAAGGGAAAATCGGCGTTCTGGCATCGAGGAAGGGCGTGGGCAAAACCGCCTGTCTTGTCCATATCGCTACGGACAAACTATTCCAGAACAAACCCGTGATCCACGTGTCTTATGCCAGTCGAGTGGACTACATCATTAACTGGTACGAGGACATCTTCAAGGAGATCGCCAAAAAGAGGGAGCTCGAGCGGGCCATCGAGGTCCACGACGAGATCATAAAGAACCGCGTCATCATGAACTTCAAACAGGACGGTGCCAAAACCGAGCAAATCTTGAAGAGCCTTGAGGCGATGATTCAGTACGGCCAGTTCGCGGCGAACACGCTGATCGTCGACGGGTACGATTTTGCGGTGGGGACGCCCGACGACCTTCAGAAATTCAGAGAATTCGCAAACAGAATGGGAGTGGAGGTGTGGTTCAGCGCTTCGCTACGGGGAGACGAGCCTCTTTTCGATGAAAAGGGAGTGCCCTTTGTCCTCGGGCGCTACATGGATGAGATCGCCGTTTTGATCACCCTGAGCTTTAAAGAAGAATTCATTCGGTTAAGCCTTGCCAAATGCCACGACTGTCTGACTCTAGGCGAGCTGCCTCTTAAGTTCGATCCGCAAACTTTGCTTATTGCCAGAGATACCTGAATCATCCATTCAACAGCCATTTCCTCGCACTTAAAGCGAGCTCAATGCTCGAATAATTCCAATTTTTTTAAAAATTGCCAACCTTTTTTGTTCGTTTGCGTCTATATATATGTGCAATCCTAAAAAATTGAAACAAATCTGAATCATTCATAAAAAATGTCGATATTTATAATGATTAACCAAATATCAAAATATCATTTGGTTTTAACAGAAAGCATGTTGATATGAACATATATCCGTTGAGATCTTTTTTTATTATCGACATTTTTTACCCTTCGGGCGGGCCGATCTCACTACAAAGCCTTCGTCGTAGCCCTTTCAAAGTAGTGCACTACATCTTCAAGGGCCACTGTCTCGCCTTTGCAGCGACCTCGGCTCGTGAATGATCCAGAACGTAGAAAGCTGATGAAAGGAGGAGAGGATGGACTTGTTGACGAGAGCGGAAGAATTGATATTACTGGCTGTGTGGCGGCTTAAGGATAACGCCTACAGCATCCCCATCCATGAGCAGGTTTCTTCGATAACCGGAGAGAAATTATCACTCGGGTCCATTTACATGCCTTTGGACCGGCTGGTGAAGAGAGGATTCCTCGAGTCGTATCTTTCCGAAGCCACGCCGGAGCGCGGGGGCCGGCACAAGCGGATCTACAGGCTCACGCGCGAAGGACTGAAAGCCTTGCAAAGAATCCGGAATGTGCAAGAAAGGATGTGGAACGGAATTCCGGATTTATCCGAAAAGGTATGATATGAGCATTGGGAACAGACATTACAAACCGCCAAAATTGGCTGAATTTTTGTTAAGGCGGATCCTTCCAGATAGAACTTGGGACACACCCACTGGCGACTTCGAGGAGTTTTACAATTCCTTGGCCCGTGAGAGTGGCATCTTTAAAGCAAACCTCTGGTACTGGAGTCAGGTTCTCAGGCTGATTCCGGCGAAGATAATTAATTCCATTTATTGGAGCGCTCAGATGTTTAAAAACTACATGAAAGTGGCCATCCGGAATATCGTGCGGTTCAAGGGTTTTTCGTTCATCAACATAACCGGGCTCGCGGTGGGTATGGCCTGCTGCATTCTTATCTTTTTATGGGTCGAGGACGAGAAGAGTTTCGACCGGTTCCACGAAAAAGGAGAGAATCTCTACATCGTGGCCACGCACATCAAGTATGGGAACCGCACATCCACTTCGAGCGGCACGCCCCCGGCAATAGGGCCCGCGCTAAAGAATGAGTACCCCGAGATCGTAAACTCTGCTCGTTTTTGTAACGGGCCCCATGCCCTGTATTTCGCATACGAAGATAAAAAATTCCGGGAGGAAGTGGAGGCTGTGGATCCGTCCTTCCTCCGGATGTTTTCCTTCCCCTTGGTTTTGGGTAATCCGGAAACGGCCCTCGATGATCCACATTCACTCGTTATGTCCGAAGAGATGGCCACCAAGTATTTTGGGAGGGATGATCCCCTCGGTCAAACCCTCCGGGTGAATAACACATACGATTTCACTGTGACGGGTGTGGTGAGGAACGCACCCCATAACTCCATCCTCCAATTCGATTATCTTGTGCCGATCGCTTTCCTCGAAGAGCTATGGAGCTTTCCAGAGCTTCTGGACAGGTGGTACGACCTTTCCTTCACGACCTTTGTCGAGCTTGAGGACAATGTGTCGCCGGAGGTCTTCAGCAGCAAGATCACAGATAGGATCAATAAGGAGTTTCCAAAAAGCGATGTCAAACCATTTCTCTGGTCCTTCACGAAGATCTATCTCTATGGACTTGGGACGGGGGGTGGCCGTATCCTCAGAGTGCGCATGCTGTCTATGGTGGCGCTGTTCGTTTTGGTCATTGCCTGCGTCAATTTCATGAATTTGACAACGGCCAGATCCGGGGTGCGGGTCAAGGAGATCGGGATGCGGAAGGTCACCGGGGCTCAAAGGATCGACATCGTCAAACAGTTTTTCGGCGAATCGGTGTTGCTCTCTTTCCTCTCGCTCTGTCTTGGAATGACTCTAGTGCTCTTACTGCTACCAGCTTTCAGTGCTCTTACAGGGAAATCGCTGAGCTTGAATCTGTCCGGGAATCCTCTGCTGATTTTGGGACTATTGGGAATCGCTGTCATTACGGGCCTTTTAGCCGGGAGTTACCCCGCTCTGATGATGTCGGCCTTCCAGCCGGTGAAGATCATGAGGGGCTCGGTAGGGACTGGATCGAAAAAGTCGACGCTCAGAAAAGTCCTCGTCGTCTTCCAGTTCGTGGTCACCATCACCCTCATCATCCGGACTGTCGTAGTTTATGACCAACTGGATTATATGAGGAACAAAGACCTCGGATTCAACAAAGATCATCTTGTTTACATGCCTGTCAGCGGTTCGCTCAAAGAGCAATATGGGGCAGCCAAACAGGAGTTGCTCAAAGTTCCGGGCGTCTCCAGTGTGTCGTTGACTTCGCGCACTCCGCTCCTGTTTGGGTCCAGCGGGAGCAACTGGGAATGGGAGGGAAAGAGCGAGGATATGAATCCTCATATCAGGTATTTTTGCTGCGATTATGATTTCACGGAAACTTTCGAGGTCGAGATGGCTTCTGGGCAGTTTTTCTCCGAAGAGATCACAAAAGGAGGCTCTATCCAATCGGGACAGGTCGTGATCAACCAGCAATTTGCAGAGGTCATAGGGAAGGAAAATCCTGTCGGAATGCGACTTTCCAAGGGTGGTTGGCAGGCCAAGATTATCGGTGTTGTCAAAGATTTCAATTACTGGCCCCTTTACCACCGAAGCGGACCGCTGATCATTTTCCACAAGAGCTACAATGACGAGCCCCATCGGTACCGTTTTATATTTGCAAGGGTCAGGTCAGAAAATATCTCTCAGACGATCGCGGGCATAAAGAGTGTTTATGAAACATTTAACCCTGAGTTTCCTTTCATCTATCGGTTTCTTGACGAGGACTATGCCAATCTCTATGATTCCGAGGAAAGAACGGCTTCTGTCGTGAAGTATTTTTCTCTGCTTGCCATCCTGGTGTCATGTCTTGGGCTTTTTGGACTGGCGTCCTTTCTAGCAGAGCAGCGCACGAAAGAAATCGGAATCCGCAAAGTACTCGGCTCATCCGTGCAGGGAATAATCGTACTGCTTTCCAAAGAATTCATCAAGTGGGTTGTGCTTGCCAACATCATTGCTTGGCCCATCGCCTGGGTGATGTCTAAGGCCTGGCTCCAGAACTTTGCCTACCGCACGTCGATCGAGGCTTGGATATTTTTGTTTGCCGGAGCCCTCGCTGTGGGAATCGCAGTGCTTACGGTCAGCTTCCAATCGGTCAAAGCTGCTACATCCAATCCTGTCGACTGCCTCCGCTACGAATGATAATAGGGGATAAATAAAGGTGACAGTGCCCTTGTTCCAGGGATCAAGCAAGAAGGTGACAATCCCCTTTTATATTCGAATAGCGTGTTCCCGATGGACACATTCCCAAAACCGAGATGGCAAGGAATCCTTGCGGTGTTGAATGTCCGCAATTGAGTGGTGAAGAAAACCGTGAGGAGGGCTGAGCGGGCATGGTGCACCTTCGAAAAGGAGATGGGAGCGAGGCCCCCACGTCCGAGCGAAGTTTCCTCGCTGGGGAAACTGAGAGTGTTTTCGAACCACCAATTGGGACGCCCTGTATGTCATTCGTCACGGTTTTGGGAATGCTGATGTTCTCGACCCCTGGATTGATTTTTGGAAATGCCTGGCATAAAATTCCCGCAGAGTTATTCTTGGTTTATCCTTGGTCACACCCATGTTGTGCTATTATGATTAGATATGTTAACGCCCCATGAAAACATCTAAAGGTATTGCCAAGCGGTTTTTGGAGAATAATGGCCTCCTTGCCGACCAGATCTCCTTTGAAGATGTGCTCGATGATTTTCTTGAAGAAATGGAATTGGGTCTTACGGGGGAGGAAAGCTCTTTGGCCATGATTCCCACCTTTATATCGATCGAAAATTCGGTGCCTGCTTTCAAACCGGTCATCGCTTTAGACGCAGGAGGGACGAACCTCCGTGTAGCTGCGGTCGTTTTCGATGGGGACGGGAATTCCAGGATCAGCCATTTGACAAAGCATAAAATGCCGGGAAGCGATGGAGAATTGAACAAAAATGAGTTTTTTGACAAATTCGTGGAATTCCTATTACCGTTTGCCGATCGAGCGGATTCTGTGGGTTTTTGTTTTTCTTATCCTGCAGAGATCTCTCCAGACAGGGACGGTAGATTGCTTGCCTGGACCAAAGAGATCCAGGCCCCGGAAATCGTGGGGGAATTCATCGGAAAAAATGTTTTCGAGAGGCTGGCTCGAAAAGGGCATAGGCTGAAATTTACGATTCTCAACGATACGGTCGCGACATTGCTGGCAGGAAAAAGCGTAGATTTTGAACATAAGTTCGACACCTATATCGGCTTTATCCTGGGAACGGGAACGAACACGGCCTACATAGAAAAAAATCGTAGCATAACCAAACGTCGCGACCTGGATCCTATGGGGTCCCAAGCGATAAACACCGAATCCGGCAACTTCAGCAAGTGTCCGCGCGGTCCTGTCGACCGCGAGTTCGACAAGACGACCGAGACTCCCGGCCAGTATCTGTTCGAGAAGATGATCTCCGGCGCATACCTCGGAGGATTGTGCTTGACAGCATTAAAAAAAGCATCTGAAGCGGGTCTTTTTTCCCGGCATGGAGCGCAGTGGATCTCCTCCAAGGAGGCGCTCTCCACGATCGAAGTGGACTGCATCTTGCGGGATCCAAACCGGGCAATCGACGATGGTTCGAGAGAGATGTCCGCCGATGATAGAGAAATCATCCGGCACCTGTGTGCAGCCGTCTGCAAGCGGGCTGCTCTTTTCGCTGCGATCAACGTCAGTGCCGCCATCCTCAAATCCTCTGGCGGAAGATCATCCCGTCCCGTCTGTGTAAACATCGATGGGTCGGTTTACTACAAGATCGAAGGATTCACCCGGATGGCCGAGGGATACCTGGAAAAGATCTTGAGGCCGAAAAACATATCCTATGAACTCATACGAGTGGACGATTCGCCCCTTATCGGCGCAGCTGTCGCGGGACTCATGTGTTAAGAATTTGACTGGGAAAATTTCCTGTGGTAAAAGAAAAATTCACCGGTTTTTCTTTTCAAAAGCGACCGTAGCGAAAAAAGAGCTGAGGGTTTTTGCCAAAAAAAATCGCCGCGCAGAGGACATCATGATGCATAAAGTCGTTTTAATTCGCCATGGAGAGAGCATTTGGAACAAGGAGAATCTTTTTACGGGTTGGACAGATGTGGATCTCAATGAAAAAGGAATCGAAGAGGCTGTCGAGTCGGGAAAAGTTCTTAGAGAGAACGGATATGTGTTCGACATCGCCTACACGTCGGTGCTGAAGCGGGCGGTGAGATCTCTTTGGCTGGCCCTGGATGAGCTCGATATGATGTGGATCCCGGTATTCAGATCCTGGCGGCTCAACGAGCGTCATTACGGAGCACTGCAGGGCCTCAACAAGGCTGAAACAGCAAAAAAATACGGAGAGGAAAAGGTCCTTCAATGGCGCCGGAGCTACGATGTGCGTCCGCCTCTTCTCGACGAGGATGATGAACGTTATCCCGGCAAAGACCCCCGTTATGCAAAGCTGCCCAAACATCTCCTTCCCCGGGGGGAATGCCTCAAAGACACGGTCGAGCGGTTCCTTCCTTACTGGGAAGACACCATCGCACCGGCCATTCTCGAGGGCAAGCGTGTGATCGTATCCGCCCACGGAAACAGCCTTCGCGCCCTTGTCAAACATCTGGATAACCTCACAAAAGATGAGGTCATCAACTTGAACATCCCGACCGGAATTCCCCTGGTTTACGAGCTGAACAAGGACCTGCAGCCGATCAGAAGTTACTACATTGGCGACCAGGAAGCTGTCCAAAAAGCGATGGACGCCGTAAAAAAACAGGGGAAAGCGAAATAGAGTCTGTTTTGAATATCTGTTGAATACACGGATCAATGGCGGAAAAGAACCGGAATGATTCTTGAGGATGTTATAGATATTTTTTGATGTGAGAGATCTTTGCAGGAAACTCTGGCACGGCTTTATCGGAGGATGAAATGAGTATGGACGACCTCTATTTTTCCATAGAGACACTGGGGAAATGCCGAATCCCCTCTCCCATGACGGGCGTACCTTTCGTGAGCGATAAAGATCACGTGCTCTACCACTCGAACTTTTTGGACATCAAGGCCTATGTGGAAGAGGGGAAGGAGCCTCCGCACTTCGAGACGGCCGGACCGAGGGAAAAGATCTACTTCGATCCCTCCAAGCTCAAATGCGGCATCGTTACATGCGGAGGTCTCTGTCCCGGTCAGAATGATGTCATCCGGGCGATCGTCATGAGCCTCCACTACCACTACGGCGTCAAAACCGTTTTTGGATTCCGCTTTGGTTTCGAGGGGCTCAGCCACAAATACGGACACACACCGATGGACCTGGATCCCGACGCGGTCGATGAAATCCACAAGTGGGGAGGGACGATCCTCGGTTCGTCCCGGGGTCCTCAAGATGTCTCCGACATGGTCGACACCCTGGAACGGATGAATGTGAGGCTATTATTCACCATAGGAGGGGACGGCACTCTCAAAGGAGCACGAGCCATCGCCGAAGAAATAGAAAGGCGGAATGTGAAGATCGCAGTTGTCGGCATCCCCAAAACCATCGACAACGATATCTCCTGTGTGAGCAAATCCTTCGGCTTCGAAACAGCCGTTTCTGAATCGAGGACGGCCATTTACGGGGCACACACAGAGGCCCTCGGAGCGAGAAACGGAGTGGGTCTCGTAAAGCTCATGGGCCGGTACTCCGGGTTCATCGCTGCGTACGCATCTCTTGCGAACAACGATGTCAATTTCTGTCTGGTGCCCGAGGTTCCCTTTTCCCTGGGGGTCTTTCTCGAGGCTTTGAAGAACAGGCTGGAGGCCCGGGCTCACGCCGTCGTCGTTGTCGGAGAGGGCGCCGGACAGGATCTGATGGAGAGATCGAAGGAACAGGATGCTTCGGGAAATGTCAAACTGGAAGATGTCGGGCTCTTCCTCAAAGACCAGATCAAAGGCTATTTTAAGAAACTGGGGCTTGAGGTCAATTTAAAGTATATTGATCCCAGTTATACTATCCGCAGTGTGCCTGCCAATCCTAGTGATTCTGCTTTCTGCCTGGTGTTGGGGCATGACGCCGTACATGCGGGCATGACTGGGAGGACGAACATGCTGGTGGGCTACTGGAATGATCAGTTTACACACGTGCCGATCCGGATGGCGGTATCTAGACGAAAGCAGATCGATCCCCATGGAAGGCTGTGGAGCGATGTTCTCTCCAGCACGGGGCAGCCGAGAGACCTTAAATAAATCCTTAAAAACGATTAAGACTCGTGGAAAATTCGCTAAACGTCAAACGATTGAGACAAGATGTCGAAGCCATCTTCCGGGCGGGGCTCGATGCGGTCGATTCCAAAAACGCTGTGAAGAGGTCTCTGAAAAGGGAGAATAACGACTTGACAGCCGCAAATTCCTCCTACGACCTCTCGGCCTTTGAGAATGTTTATGTCGTGGGTGCCGGAAAGGCATCGGCAGCCATGGCTCAGGCTGTTGAGGAGATCCTTGGAGAGAGGGTCCGTGCCGGGATTGTCAACGTGAAATATGGTCACTCTCTCCCTCTGGATATCATTGGACTCAATGAGGGGGGGCATCCTATGCCCGACGAGGCGGGTTTGGAAGGAACGAAGCAAATCGTTGAGCTGGTCACAAAGGCTGGTCAAAGAGATCTGGTCCTGTGTTTGATCTCGGGCGGAGGATCAGCGCTTTTGCCCTATCCTGCAGAAGGAATCAGCCTGGATGAAAAGCGACGATTGACGCAGATCCTCTTGGAGATCGGTGCCACCATTCACGAGATCAATATCTTACGGAAGCATGTCTCCTGTATAAAGGGCGGCCAACTGGCACGGCTGGCCTATCCTTCGACTCTGGTCACTCTGATCATTTCGGACGTCGTAGGCGATGACTTGGATAGTATCGCCTCGGGACCCACAGTCCCGGACAGGAGCACATACGCAGATTGCCTGCGGATTTTACGGAAGTATTCTTTGGAGAATAAAATTCCCGAATCCATCCGCCACCACTATGAGAAGGGTGCCCGGGGACAGATCCCAGAAACGCCAAAAAAGGGTGATCCGGTCTTCCGTAAAACGAAGAATGTGATCGTGGCCAGTAACTCACTGGCCCTTGAAGGCGCCGCACATAAGGCCGATGAGCTCGGTTACAACAGCCTCGTCTTATCCGCTTCCATCGAGGGAGAGGCCAAGGAAGTCGCACTCGATCATGTGGCTGTCGCCAAGAAGATTCTTCAGACGGAGACGCCTGTGCCTAATCCAGCCTGTGTGATTTCAGGCGGGGAGACGACAGTAACGATCCGGGGAAAGGGAAAGGGAGGCCGGAACCAGGAATTCGTGTTGGCCGCAGCCATCGCCATAGACGGCCTGGAGAATGTGGTCGTTTTAAGCGGGGGAACAGACGGGACCGATGGCCCCACGGATGCAGCCGGTGCATTCGCGGATGGCTCAACTCTCTGCAGAGCCAAAAATCGGGGATTCGATGCAGAGACGTATCTTCTCAACAATGATTCCTACACCTTCTTCAACATTCTGAACGACCTGTTCATAACAGGCCCTACATTCACCAACGTCATGGACCTTCGATTGGTTTTAGTGGGGGGTGACCGAAAATAAAATGTTTCTGAGATAATCGGAAGTCCTCGAAGAGCATCGTAATTTGGATCGATAGAGTGTTTTGGCCCTGACTGAATTTCATTAACTTCTAGCAAATTCCTTCATTTTTTGAAGTCTTCTTTTTCACAAGAAATCGGCAAAAGGGGAAGCGGATTTTAAAATTCAGCAGGATGGAAAAAAGACAAAAGGTTTTCTGGCTTTTCGGTATGTAAGACTAAAGTCCAATGGACAAAATACCGGCCCAGATTTATAATTTTTTCTTACACCATTCTTGCCGCTTGATGAAAGAGAGGTGACATGAAAAAAATGGTAAGAAAAAATACGAATTTTAAGTTTATGTGGTTGCTGGGAGTTTTGCTGCTAGCAGTGATGTGGGCGTGTTATCCCGGCGGGCCGGAGACCACTGCGGACCAGGATGTGGCGCTATCCTACTATGACGACCAGTTCAACTTCGCGAGCGTTCGGACCTACGCCATGCCGAGCGAGGTATTCTTACGTGAAGGGTCCGAGGATGTGGACACCAGCCTCAATGATCACGTTCTGGCTGAGGTCGCCCGGAATATGGCCCAGAAGGGATATGTGCGGGAGCTCAATCCTCAGCAGAACGGCGCAGATGCGGTTGTGGTTGTGAGTGTCTCACGAACCACGACGACCTGGGTCGGATGGACGCCTGGTTGGGGCGGCTGGCCCGGCTGGGGCTGGTGGGGCGGCTGGCATCCCGGCTGGGGGATATGGTATCCCTGGCCCGTTGTGGGGACTTTCACGACAGGTTCGTTATTCGTGGAGCTCATTTACGGGAACGATATCGATCCCGATGCTGATCAGATAACCGCACGCTGGGCCGGTGTTTTGACCGGTGTGCTTTCCGGTAGCAGTGCTTCGGCCGAGCGGATCACCCGTGGTATCGACCAGTGCTTCGACCAGTCTCCCTACTTGGGGACGAGATGAAGGACGTTCGTTCTATCAAGAAAGGATGGAATACACAATGAAACACACAATAAAAACGCTTATAAAGATGGCTGCTGTCGCTGTACTGGCTCTCGTTCTCCTGACGCCGGCGAATGCCCAGCAGGGTATGAGTATTTTGAGTTGGAGCATCTCCTTTCCTTCCGGGAATACCGAGGATTTTTCGATGGATAACCAAAGTTTTCGGGGGATCACCTTCACGTACAGGTATTTTCCCCAGCCGAACCTTTCGTTCGGGTTGTATGGGGGATGGCATGTGTTCAACGGGGAAACGATCGAGACGATAGAGGTCGACCAGGAGGAGTTCCAAGGGGCTGTGACAGGAAAACAGTGGCGCTATATCAATTCATTCCCGATCATGGCGAACGTCCACTTCTACAGCGGGAAGCCCGGCGGGGCCCAGCTTTTTCTTGGAGTGAACGCGGGAGGGATGATCATTGAGGAGCGCTTGGACATCAATATCTGGGCGATTACGAGCAATAAGTGGCACTGGGGAGTTGCACCCGAGGTCGGAGTGAATCTTCCCCTCGGATACAATGCGGGGCTTGCGATAAGTGCGGTTTACCACTATGCGTTCAGCGCCGGAGAGAAACTCGTCGGTGAGTCATCGAAACACCAGTACTTCTCGATCAATGTCGGCGTATCCTGGGCTCATAGCCTCTATTGATTCATAGGATTGATGTCTCTTTCAATTGAACCACGGTGAAGGGAAACGGATGGCGATTTTCTGAGAAGATTATTATCTGAATAGAGCTATCTGTCAATAAGAATCTGTTTTGCGTATCCATTCGATGGTCCTGTCCAGAATACGACAATAGACCTCGGTTTCGGACAGTCCCATGGATTTGGGAGTGCGGAAGGAGTGGTCTCCGCCCTCGATGATCTCCAGTTCCCACCGAGTGTTCAGTTTATCCAAAACTCCCTCCAGTTTCTCCAGGTTACAAAGGGCATCTCTGGTGCCGGCAAAGAAGAGCATCGGTATATCGATCCTATAAAGATGAGAATCTCTGAGCTTTTCTGTCTTCCCCGGGGGATGTAGAGGATAACCGAGAAAGATGAGCGACACGGCGGCCAGTCTGCCATCAGCGACGAGCTGAGAAGCGATCCGGCCGCCCA
>Ga0180438_10007148_pt1 | contig 14708 bp, 14 predicted proteins | sample SS_ome_12_FD_132455 | JGI IMG/M metagenome (GOLD analysis project Ga0180438, IMG submission 132455) | Hypersaline lake sediment archaeal communities from the Salton Sea, California, USA - SS_3_D_2 metaG | ecosystem: Environmental > Aquatic > Non-marine Saline and Alkaline > Hypersaline >...
AGCTGGATACACAGCTGAAACAGTCGCAGCGGGAACTCAAGTCACAGGAAAGCAGCATGGAAAAGCTCAAGCGCATTTCAGCGAACCCGGTGGCGCTGGCCAACGAGAACAAGGCCCTGGAAGACCAGGTCAGAAAGCTGACGGCGACGAATGATCAACTCAAGGACGAAAACGATATGCTTTCCAACCAAAGCGCCAAGGACTGGTTTATTCTCGGTGCAGGCGTTTCGCTGGGCAGCTTGTTGTTTGGGCTGCTGATCACTCGTATCAACTGGAAGCGCAAGCGCAGCTGGGGTGATTTCTAACGCTTTGTTCGTAGGAGCGGTTTCAGCCGCGAACAACAACGCTACAGGCTCGCGAGCAATTCGCGGCTGAAGCCGCCCCCACGAGAACGATCGGTTTTTGCCGCGAGGAACTCCACGTGCGCGAATCCGGTTAACGGTTGCTGTTGCAACAAGAACCGGTTTGCCTTTATACGCGTGTTCCCACCATTGGCGTCATTCGCGGCCAACGCCGCTCCTGCACATAATTAAAATCTATCAGCGCATAGAAATTCTCACTGGGCCCGCTCTCCCGTTAGATGGAGAAAATACCCTGAAACGGGTATAGTATGCCTCTCTGCGCACGGGCCACCCTTCTGGCGCGCGAAAAAGAATTCACAAGCTTTTCTATCTGCTTGATTAGACGGGTTTTTACAAAAATGAGCTGAATGGTCTATATTGTTAGTAACTAACAATAACAATATATTAACAATAATAACTGAAGCCCGGCACCGCCGGGCTTTTTTTTTGCTGCGGCGGAAATGTATGATGTCGATGTGCGGCGGCGATGCACGTCGATTAAGTATGGGCGGGCCCGGCTCGCGCAAACCACAGACAACTGGAGGCGGCTTATGTTGAATATTCAGGAAAGTCAGGTTCCCCGTGGAGTTGCCTGGCTGCGCCTCGGCTTCCGGCCGTTCTTTATCGGTGCTTCTTTCTACGCAGTGATCGCCGTACTGGTCTGGTCGTTTATCTATTCAGCAGACCACGCTTCCGTGCAGCTGGCGTTCGACCCTGCTGTCTGGCACGCACACGAAATGCTGTTCGGTTATGCGATGGCCGTTATCGCGGGCTTTCTGCTGACAGCGATCAAGAACTGGACCGGTCATCAAACGGTCAGGGGACCGGCGCTGTTTATACTGTTCGCATCGTGGCTGTTAGCGCGCGTTCTTTCATTGGTTGGAGAAGATCGTGCAACTGCGTTTATGGCGGCCTGCGATTTGCTGTTCATGCTGTTGCTGTTTTTAGCGGCAACATTGCCCGTGCTTAAAGCCAGGCAGTTTGCACAGGCAGGTATTCTGTCCACGCTTTTTCTGATGCTGGTGAGCAATGTGCTTTTTTACCTGGGCGTGTTTGGCGTAGTGGAGCAGGGCGTTCAATGGGGTTTGTACTCGGGCCTGTACATAATCATTGCACTGCTGCTGGTAATGGCCAGGCGCGTAGTACCGTTTTTTATCGAGAAGGGCACAACTGACAGGGTCATCGTCAGGAACTGGCGCTGGGTCGACAATACCAGCCCTGTACTGTTGCTGTTGCTTTGGGTGGTTGATGTGTTTACCGGGTACAGGGTTGCGGCAGCCTGGATCGGCGCCGCATTGTTTGTGGTACACGTGGTGCGCATGGCCGGCTGGTACAGCAGCAGTCTCTGGAGCAGGCCCCTGCTGTGGGTGTTGTATGTAGCCTACGCCTTCATTGTTCTCGGCTTTCTTCTGAAGGCGGCGGAACTGTGGTCAGACCTGATGCCCACCCTGTACCTGCATGCTTTTGCTTACGGTGGAATCGGGCTTATGACCATCGGTATGATGGCGCGGGTGATACTGGGTCATACCGGAAGGAACGTGCTCAGTCCGCCGCCGGTACTGGCATATGTTTTTGCCCTGCTGGTGAGCGGTGCAGTGGTAAGAGTTGTTTTGCCGCTTATTGATCCGGGATTGTATCCAGCATGGATCGCGACGTCTCAGCTCATCTGGGTAGCGGCATTCCTGGTATTCATCTTTGTATACACGCCGATGCTGCTGAAGGCGCGCAGTGATGGGCGGGATGGGTAATGCGCGGGCAGTTTAGATATTTCGTCGAGTATGACACGGGGACAGCATGCTGTTCCCGTGCAACAACGTAATAAGTAAACTGTACCCTAGAAAGTGAAGGGCGGGCAATGCCCGCCATCATCAATTACTTGCGCAAAGCGTACACGGCGAAGGCGATCATTCCGGCCGCTACCAGGCCCACGATGTGCTCGACATGAAGCAGGCCGTGCACGAATTCGCCCGCGGTGTGTCCGGGGTGTGCAAGCACAGCCGGTGCATGCAGGGTGGACAGAACAGATATCGATGTAACGTATTTGATGCGTTTTTTGAATTTCATTCAAAGGCTCCTGTATCTGTTAACGCACTTTGACGGTCGTCAGTTCTTCACCTTCCGGGTCGGTCAGGTGCACGGCGCAGGCGATGCAGGGGTCGAAACTGTGGATGGTACGAAGGATCTCAACCGGCTGCTCGGGATCGTGGAGGGTATGGTTGTCCATTAACGCGGCTTCATACGCGCCGGGCTGACCGGCTGCATCTCTCGGGCCTGCATTCCAGGTACTCGGCACCACGGCTTGGTAGTTTTCGATTTTCTGGTTGTTGATAACGATCCAGTGTGCCAGTGCGCCGCGTGGTGCTTCCATGTAGCCGACGCCGCGGGCGCTGGTCGGCCAGCTGTTCGGCTCCCAGAGTTCTTCGTTGAAGGTGCGCGTATCACCGGCCTTGATGTTGGCGATCAGGTCGTCGTACCAGCCCTGCATGGTATCGGCAAAGATCTTGGTCTCAAGTCCGCGGGCTGCGGTGCGACCCAGTGTCGAGAACAGAGCCGTCACTGGTACATCCAGCGTATTCAGGGTCAGGTTGACCAGTTCCTTGGCCTGCTCGTTGCCGCTGGCATACAGCATCAGCACGCGCGAAAGCGGTCCGACTTCCATCGCATGGCCTTTCCAGCGCGGTGACTTGAGCCAGGAATAGGACTCTTCCACGTTAAGGTGCGAATACGGCGGCTTCGGCCCCGTGTAGTTCAGGTTGGTCTCGCCGTCATAGGGGTGCAGCGCCTGGTTCTTGCCGCCTTCATAGTCGTACCACGAATGCGCAACGTATTCCTGAATCTGGCTCGGGTCGTTCATGTCGACTTCGTGTATCGTGGTGATATCGCGGTTCAGGATCGCGCCGGGTGGCACCAGGTAGGCGGAGGTGTCGGCCATACCCTTGCCTGCGGCCGGGAAGTCGCCGTAGGTCAGGAAATTGCCCAGGCCTTCGCCGCGTGATCCCCAGTCCTTGTAGAAACCGGCGATGGCCAGCAGGTCGGGAATATAGACCTGGTCGACGAACATTCTCATCTGGGTAATGACTTCCTGTATCTGTGACAGGCGCTTGGAATTGATTGCCGAATCGGAGTTCAGGTCGATCGGTGACGCGACACCGCCGACGAGGAAGTTCGGGTGCGGATTCTTGCCGCCAAAGATCGCGTGCAGCTTGACCACATCGCGCTGCCAGGCGAGTGCCTCCAGGTAATGCGCAACCGCCATCAGGTTGGCTTCGGGCGGCAGCTTGTAGGCCGGGTGGCCCCAGTAGGCCTTGGCGAAGATGCCAAGCTGGCCTGCATCGACGAAGTCTTTCAGCTTCTTCTTCATGTCGGAGAAGTAGCCCGGCGAGGACTTGGGGTAGTTGCTCAGCGATTGCGCCAGCTCCGAAGTGGCTTTCGGATCCGCGCTCAATGCGGAAACCACATCGACCCAGTCGAGTGCATGCAGATGGTAGAAATGCATCACATGGTCGTGGATGTATTGCGCGCCGTTCATCAGGTTGCGGATCAGTTCTGCATTGGGCGGAATCGGGTAATTCAGCGCGTTCTCCACCGAGCGGATCGAGGCCAGGCCGTGCACCAGCGTGCACACGCCGCAGATGCGCTGCGCGAATGCCCAGGCGTCTCTTGGATCCCGACCTTGCAGGATGACCTCGATACCGCGGACCATGGTGCCGGACGAATAGGCGCTCTCGATCTTGTCACCGTTCATCTGTGCTTCGATGCGAAGGTGACCTTCAATGCGGGTAATCGGGTCAACTACAACTCTTTCATTGGACATATTCGTAATCTCTCTTTATGAATTCGATAGTCAGACTGGATGTGCCAGCATTGCTACTTGTCTTCCAGGTTCTCGGCCAGGGTTTCAGTCAGGCTGAGCACCGGCATTTCCATGTGGTATTCCTCGAGACCGTCTTCGAGATGAATACGGCAGTTCGAGCAGGCTGAAATCATGCCGTCGACATGGATCGCATCGAGCTGATCTTTCTTGCGCTGGAACACCTGGAGACGTATTTCGTCTGCGCGTTCGTTCGAGCTTACGCCGCCGCCGGCGCCGCAGCACCAGTTCATCTTGCCGGGATCCGGCATTTCGACGAAGTTGTCCGCAAACATGGCGATCAGGTTCCTGGGTTCGTCGATCACGCCGCCGCGGCGCGAGATCTGGCAGGGATCATGGTAAGTGAGTTTGTCCTTGACGCGCCCGGAGACTTTCAGCCGGCCTTGCTGGCGCAGGTCGTCGAGCAGTTCAAGGATATGCACGACCTTGAAATCGTAGGGCTTGCCGATCAGGTTCGGGCCTTCCCAGCGAATCGCCATGTAGGCATGACCGCATTCCGGGCTGATCACGTTCTTGACCTTGAGCTTGGCGGCCGCATCCACGATGCGCTGGACCAGCTCGGCGGCGATGTCCGAAGAGCCGATCTGGATGCCGCTGTTGGTTGCCTCGAAGGCTTCCGACGCAATCGTCCAGCTGACATTGGCATGCTTGAATATCTTGCCCACAGCTTCGATGAACTCCGGGAAGTTCATGATTTCCATGGATGACAGCAGCAGCATGTAATCCGCGCCTTCGACATCGACCGGGATGGTCATGCCGGTGTCCTTTTCGACGTGCGCTATCTGCGCCTGCAGCGCGGGCAGTTTCACGCCCATCGGGCTGCCGATGGTGACGGCGCGCTTGGTCGCGCCGATCAGTCCCGGCGGCGCGTGGCCGGAGGCGGCCATGCCTTCGCGGGTTTTACGTATCATGTCGGCGATGTCATTGCCGACCGGGCAGATCATGGAGCAGCGACCGCACAGGGTGCAGCTGTCGTATATAAGGGTTTCCCATTCGGTCAGCATCTCATCGGTGACTTTTTTGCCGAAGCCGAAAATTTTTCCTATGCGGCCCAGCAGGGTGTACTCCTGTTGCCAGACGCGGCGCAGCGGCTCGGTCTTGTTGATCGGCGTGCGTTCGGGTGCGCCTGTTTCGGTAAAGAACAGGCAGGCATCGGAGCACATGCCGCAATGCACGCAGCTGCTGAAGAAAGCGGCGACCGATGCATCGACCTGTTCCTTCAGTGCGTTATAACCCTTGTCAAAGGACGCGCTCATGACTGTACCCCTCTGTAGCCGGATATGGCGCCGTTGTACCAGCGCGCCAGGAATATCGTGAATGCGTGCATCAGCTTGGTGAACGGGAACACGATCATCAATAATTGCACGCTGAGTATATGAATCGCGATCAGGCTGGGCGCCGACATGCCCACGCGGTGAAAGGCGATATAGCCGGTGACCAGTGGCAGTATGGTCACGAACCAGCCGAGGTAGTCGTCGAAGTTGCTCAAAAAACGCTTGACCGGGTCCTTCAGGCGGTGCACCAGTATCACGATCAGCGTGATGATCGTGACCACCGAGGTCGCGTCGATCACGGTCGATGGCAGCGCCGGCCAGCTGATGTGCAGCAGGTCCTTGAAAAACAGGATATGGGGCGCGAACAGGAAGATGACCACGAACAGGCCGATATGGAATATATAGCCGGCCGTTACCGTGAAGGCTGACCGCTTGAACGTGGAGGCATCCGGAACCGTACGCGAAAAGACGGTGCGCAGGCCGCTGCTCATCGCCGAGCCCTTGGGTTCGGCCAGGTTGCCTCTTCGTCCCATCATTACGATTTCGGCGATACGCAGGGCAATGCCAAGTACAAATATAACGGTTGCAATCTGGAAGCCGGGGCCGCGCGCCCAGGTCAGTAATTCGGTTTCAGTCATCGTTCTTCCTCATTTTTCCAGGTCATCGATTGTGACTTTATCGTGCGCCTTGCCGGCAGCTGATTTCTTTATACGCCCCAGGGTGCCTGCGGCGACACCGACGGCGGCACCTGCGGCGGCGGAGTAGATCGCCGTCTGCGTGAGGTTTTCGGTTGGTATCGAGATCGCCTTGTAGAACCCGCCGCCATCCCAGAAGTTGGGTTCCGAGCATCCGATGCAGGGGTGGCCGGATTCAATCGGGAAACTGACACCGCCGTTCCATTTCGTGGTGGCGCAGGCATTGTAGGTAGTGGGGCCCTTGCAGCCGAGCTTGTACAGGCACCATCCCTCGCGCGCGCCTTCGTCGTCAAAGGATTCCGCGAACAGGCCCTTGTCGTAAAATGGCCGCCGGTAGCAGCGGTCGTGGATACTCTGGCCGAAAAAGGTTTTCGGACGTCCCAGGTTATCCAGGTCCGGTATGGTGCCGAAGGTCAGGAAATGCGTGAGCACGCCGGTAATCACGACCGGGATTGGCGGACACCCGGATACATTGATTATGGGCTTGTCCTTTATGATGTCGCTGACGGCGACTGCGCCGGTCGGATTGGGTTTGGCATGCGGGATGCCGCCGAAGGCTGCGCAGGTGCCGACCGTAACGATCGCGGCTGCGTGCTTCGCGGTGTCGACCAGCATGTCATAGTTGCTGATGCCGGCTATGGTCGAATAACCCGGGTTATCCATGGGTATCGAACCGTCGACCACGACCAGGTATTTGTCCTTGTTTTCTTCCATCGCGGCTTCGCGCGCGGCTTCCGCCGCATGGCCGGCTGCGGCCTGTAGGGTATGATGATAGTCGAGCGAGATGGAATCGAATATCAGGCTTTCCACGGTCGCGGTATGCGCGCGCGTCAGAGACTCGGTGCAGCCTGTGCACTCCTGGAACGACAACCAGATGACCGAAGGCCTCCTGGCTTTTTCCAGCGCATTGGCAATCGTGGGTATCATGGAGGGCGGTAACGCCATCATCGATGCAGTCGCGGCACAGAATTTCAGAAAGCTGCGACGTGATATTCCCTTGCTGCGCAACGCATCACCCAGCGTTGTGTCTTTTCGGGATAAATCCTTCGTCATGTGTTGGTCTCCGCTTGTGTTTCGGTTTTGTCTGATTCGCCCCATTCGTCGAGCTCGCTTTCGAGCTGCTGCAGGGCTATTGCCATATCTTCTTGCTGTGACTGGAGGATATCCGGGATCTTCGTGATTTCGATGAAGCGGCCGATCACGCTGTTCTCCTCGTTGTAATGTGTGACCAGCCAGACGCCGGTGAACCGGGTTTCATGGATTTCACTGGGGCCGAGTGCATTCAGCGTAGCGTGAACCTCGCCGCAGCACAGTGTATCGATGATGGTCTGTTCCTCGCCGGGCGCCAGCGGTATGCTGCGCAGGTCGATCATCCGGGTTTCGCCGGTTTCCAGCAAAGCGGCCAGTGCGTGGCGTATCTCGTGCAGGATAGGTTCACATTCCAGGTCAGTTCGTTGCCTATCTGGATGTTGAACTGTTGGGTGGCGCTGTCCGGCATGCGGTTACTCATTGATCGTCGGGCATTGCGGTTCAGCAGACCACACCAGCAAGGGGCAGTTCGAATGCCGTACGACTTCCGCGGTTACCGATTCGTCCATCGCGATCTTGTCGCCATCGTTCCCATGGGTAGCCATCGAGACCAGGTCGATATTCAGGTTGTCGATTCTATCCAGTATCTCCCTGATCGGTCGCTTGTAGGTGGTCATGTCCAGCGATACCTTCAACCCGGCATTCGCGAGTGCAACGCTGTGTTCCTGCAATTTCGCCTTGATCGCGGCTTTTTCTTCCTCGTACTCTGCGTGGTCGAGTTCGTCGTGGAATATAACGATTTCGGAATCGTGCAATTTGGCGAAACGTTCGACGCAGCTGAGTATCGCGGCAGAGGCGTCGGTGCCGTCCAGCGGAACGAGTATGCGCTTGAACAGGTCTTCGGTCCGCCTGTCAGCGGGTTCCGGCTTGGTGCTGTGAAGAATGAAAACAGGGCAGGGCGACTGCTTCAGTACCTGCTCGGTAACGCTGCCCTCGCGGATGCGTTCCAGACCGGAGCGCCCGTGGGTCGACATCAGTATCATCGTGGCAGGCAGCAGTATTGCCATTTTAATGATTTCGCGCACCGGGTCGCCGATACGTGTTTCGCGCGCAACATTCCAGTCTTCGTACTGCAGCGCATCGCTTATTGCGTTGACATTGGGGTGGATCTCGACCGCGGCGTTGACCGAGTCCACGCTTGGCGTCACGTGCATCAGAACAATGCGCGTATCGACTTTTGACTTGGGCGATATCGATCGCACGTAGAGCAGGGTTTCTTCAACGGATTCAGTACCGTCTATCGGTATAAGTATGGTTTGTTCCATTGTGTTTATGCCCTCGTATCAGGTAATTCTGCGCTCGTTTTATTACAGAACTGTTTCACTTCGGTGGAATCGCTGACCAGTTGCTTGTTATTCCATGTTTCGATCAGCTTGACGGCTTCGTTGACCGCCATCGGCAGTGCGCGATGCACGGCCTGGGTCGGCTGCATGCCCCAGTCCATGAATTCGGGCTGTATGCCGATCAGCGCGCGGTTGCCCGGCAGGTGGTCGGTGATGCGCGCGATGTCCATCAGGTCCATGAGCCCGACTTCGTGTGCGCTTCGTTTTGCCGCGCCGAGAAACTCGTCCATCGCTTCGCCGGCGAATGTCCTTACAGAACCCGGGGGCAAGTGCAGTTCGGCGGCATCGAATACGACCAGGCTGTCGCAGTCTTCGATCCAGCTTGCCAGGGTGAAGCTGAGTGTGCCGCCGTCCAGAAGGGTCAGGTTTGGTATATCAGCATATTCTGATCGGAACAGGTTCAGCGCGTGAATGCCCGCGCCTTCGTCCGACAGCAGGGTGTTGCCGATGCCGAGGATTAAAGTTTCGTTTTGGGTTATCATGAGACCCCTGTATGGTATTGAAACTTTTTACCAGCGAAGCATATTCCTAATATTGATTCAGATCAATTCATCGGGTTATTTTTCACGGTTAAATGCTTTGTATTAACATTATCTTAGGTATTTGATTAAAGGCCGCCTGTTATGTGTCTGGGTATTCCAATGCAGATCAAGTCCATCGAAGGCTACACGGCGCGCTGCGAAGCCAAGGGCGTCGAGCGCGATGTCAGCCTGTTCATGCTGCAGGATGAACAGCTTTCGATCGATGACTTTGTGGTCGTTCACGTCGGCTATGCGATTCAGAAAATATCAGAGGAAGAAGCGCAGTCCGCCTGGGAGATTTACGATCAGATGCTCGAGGCCGGAGTCTGACCATGCACGAACTCGCGATATGCCAGGCCCTGATGAACCAGGTTGAATCCATTGCGGCAGAGCGCGATGCGAACAACGTGGTTACGATAGTGATTGGAATGGGGCCACTCTCGGGTGTCGAGGCGCAGCTGCTGCAGCACGCCTACCCGGTGGCCAGCGCGGGCACGGTCGCCGAAGGTGCGGAACTCGTTATCGAAAGTCTGCCGGTCAGGATCAGCTGTACGCAGTGCGGCAAGGAATCGGATGCACAGCCGAACAAACTGGTATGCCGGCACTGCGGCGACTGGCGAACCACGTTGATAAGCGGCGACGAGCTGATGTTGATGAGCGTTGAACTGGAAAGGGCTGCTGATGTTGAGTCCGACGGTGATACGCCGGATTCGGAAACCACGATACACTAGTGACAACAGTACGGTGTGAAGCGATTGGAGAAAAGATATGTGTGATACCTGTGGTTGCAATATTACACACGGTAATGAAAAGCTGATCAGGCCCGGCGGCAAGCTCGCCAGGACAGAAAGCGGCAGGGAAGCGGTAAGCGTGCTGCACAGCCTGCTCGACGAGAATGATCATACTGCCGCGCACAACCGCGAGCATTTCGACAGTCACCGCGTGCTTGCGATAAACCTGATGTCCTCGCCCGGCGCCGGCAAGACTGCACTGCTCGAAGCCACCATCAGGATGCTGCAGTCGGAGGCGGGCAGGGAACTGTCCGTCGCCGTGATCGAGGGCGACCTCGAAACCGAGAACGATGCCGAACGCATACGCAAGCAGGGGGTCGAGGCGATCCAGATCGCTACCGGCAGCGCCTGCCACCTGGATGCGCACATGATTCACCAGGCGCTGCACAACCTCGACCTCAACGGACTCGATGTCGTGTTTATAGAAAACGTCGGCAACCTGGTGTGCCCGGCCAGTTTCGATCTGGGGCAGCACCTCAACGTGACCCTGCTCTCGGTACCGGAAGGCGACGACAAGCCGGCCAAGTACCCGGTGATGTTCCGCTCGGCCGACCTGGTGCTGATCAGCAAGAGTGATCTGCTGCCGGTGCTGGACGACTTCAGGCCCGAAAACGCGAAACAGTACCTTCACGATATCGCCAGCGATGCGCCGGTGCTCGAGCTGTCCGCGAAAAGCAGTGCCGGCATGGACCAGTGGTTCGCCTGGCTGGATGCCGAGATAGAAAAGCAGAGGGCGCATCTGGAACGGCACCCGGTCGCGGCCGGCCACCACCATCATCACCATGAGCATGGTCACGTGCATGGTGAGGACGACAGTCCGTAGTGACGACGGCCGCGCTATGGCTTGAGCGCATTCGCGCGCTGCCGCGCAGGGACCGCGTCAAGATCATGAACGTCTGCGGTGGTCACGAGCGTTCCATCACCATGGCCGGCCTGCGCGGGGCCTTGCCCGATTACATCGAACTGGTCCCCGGCCCGGGATGCCCGGTATGTATCTGCCCGGAAGAAGACGTATTCGAAGCCATACAGCTGGCACTGAACGAGGACATTATCCTGGTCGCCTTTGGTGACATGCTGCGCGTCCCGGTGAACGTGAGTAAATCCCGCGCGCGCACCCTGGAGCAGGCCAGGGCACAGGGTGCAGATATTCGCCCGATCGCATCTCCCACCGAGGCCGTCACCATCGCGCGCGCCAATCCCGGCAAGCCGGTCGTATTCTTCGCGGCAGGCTTTGAAACCACCACGGCTCCGGTCGCGGCCATGCTGGTCGAAGGCGTACCCGGCAACCTGTCGCTGCTGCTGTCCGGCAGACTGACCTGGCCGGCCGTGGCGATGCTGCTCGACTCGGGCGCGCCCGGCTTCGATGCGCTGATCGCGCCGGGGCACGTGTCCACGGTAATGGGACCTGAAGAATGGGAATTCGTTGTTGACAAACACCACATACCTGCGGCGGTGGCCGGCTTTTCAACCGATAGCCTGCTGGCCGCGATGTACTCGACGCTGCGGCAGCTCGCCGAGGGGCGCTGCTTCCTGGACAACTGCTATCCCCAGGTCGTGCGTCCGGGCGGCAACAGGTCCGCGCAGGCGCAGCTGAACAGCGCGATGAACGTGGTCGATGCGAACTGGCGCGGTGTCGGCGTCATCCCGGATTCGGGTTATGCACTCGATCCGGCCTACAGCGCACATGACGCGAGGAAGCTGTTTCCGTCCTACGCAGAGGAAGCGCGAAAGCGCGCCGGTGAAATGCCGCCGGGTTGCGACTGCGCGCAGGTCGTGCTCGGCCGGATATATCCCAACGAGTGCAAGTTGTTCGGTACGGCCTGCAAGCCGAGAAATCCGGTCGGCCCCTGCATGGTCTCCGACGAAGGCGCCTGCCGCATCTGGTGGTCCGCCGGCATGCGTGAACCCGTGAGCGCAGCCGAGCAGGAGAAGGCTGCCAGTTAGCCTGTTGATGTCATCGAACGAGCAGGACCGGGGTCCACTCGAAACCCGCGCCAGGCACATCGTATTGTCCGGCAATGTGCAGGGTGTCGGTTTCAGGCCTTTCATTTATCGAATCGCGAACCGGTATCACCTGCACGGCTGGGTCAGGAATCGCGTAGGCCTGGTCGAGATCCATGTCCAGGGCGGGGCGGATAATATCGACCGGTTCGTCGCGGATGTCTTCGCAGATGCACCGCAACTCGCGAGTCCAGAGCTGAGGTCCGAACGGGCGGTGGCGCCCGGCGCTTTCGATTGCTTCAGCATCCTGCAAAGCACGGACCAGGGCGAAGCCGTGATCAGCGTGCCCGCCGACATGTTCACCTGTAACGATTGCCTGGCCGAACTCAACGCCGCGTCCGACCGGCGCTACCGTTACCCGTTCATCATCTGCACCCAGTGCGGTCCGCGCTATACCCTGATTAAGAGCCTGCCGTACGATCGCGCGAATACCTGCATGGCAGGTTTCGAGCTGTGCAATGAATGCCGCGCAGAGTATGAGAATCCCGCCGACCGGCGCTTTCATGCCGAGCCGGTTGCGTGCCCGGTGTGCGGCCCGGGCCTCGAGTTCCGCTCCGAACAAACCGGGACAGTTGGCGGCAACGATGCCGCGCTGGCCGCAGCGGTCGCGGCCCTGAAAGCGGGGGAAATCATCGCGGTCAAAGGCATCGGCGGCTATCACCTGGTATGCGATGCCACCAGCGATGACGCGGTAGCGCGGTTGAGGGCGCGCAAGCCGCGTCCGCACAAACCGCTCGCCGTGATGTTTCCGGCGCCGGTGACTGATCCCTGTGCGGCCCTGGTCGATGATGTAGAACTGTCGGCGGAGGAACGGGCGTTCCTGACACGGCCGGCCAGGCCGATACTGCTGCTGCGAAAGAAGGCGGGCAGCGGCTTGTCGCAAGACATCGCGCCCGGCCTCGCCGAAGTCGGCGTGATGCTGCCGTACAGCCCTCTGCACCATCTGCTGCTGAACGATTTCGGGGCCCCGCTGGTAGCGACGTCGGCGAACCTCAGCGGGGAACCGGTACTGACCCGCAACACGGAGGTCGAGGATCGCCTGTCCCACGTGGCCCGGGCTTTCCTGCACCATGACCGCCCGATCGAGCGACCGGCGGACGACCCGGTATTCAGGCCGGTTGCGGGCAGGGCGCGCCCGCTGCGGCTGGGTCGGGGTTTCGCGCCCTGTGAGCTGGCCCTGCCTTTCGAGCTGGACAGGCCGGTACTGGCGGCAGGCGCGCATATGAAGAACACGATTACGCTGGCGTGGGGCAGGCGGGCGGTGGTCTCGCCGCACATCGGTGAAATGGATTCGCGGCGCAGCCTGGCGGTATTCGAGCAGACTGTCGATGATCTTCAGCGGCTTTATAATGTCGAGGCCGAACTGATCCTGTCCGATGCGCACCCCGGTTATACCACCTCGCGCTGGGCGCGCGAGCAGGGATTGCCGCATCGCGGAGTGTTTCACCACCATGCACATGCAGCTGCAGCCAGTTACGAATCCGGCACGGCCGGGACTCAAAGACCGCTGCTGGTGTTCACCTGGGACGGCGTCGGCTACGGCGAGGACGGTACGCTTTGGGGTGGTGAGGCGCTGCTCGGTGTACCGGGCGCCTGGCAGCGGGTAGCGAGCATGCGTCCGTTCCATCTGCCCGGTGGTGACAAGGCCGGGCGTGAACCATGGCGCAGTGCCGCGGCACTGTGCTGGGAGCTTGGACTCGAGTGCCCGGCGTTGCCGGCGGATTCTGGTCTGCTCCACCAGGCCTGGCGGCGCCGGGTCAACGCGCCGCAGTCCAGTGCCGTGGGCAGGTTGTTCGATGCGGCGTCGGCGCTGGCGGGCGTGTGTTCGGTCGCCAGCTTCGAAGGGCAGGGGCCGATGCGGCTCGAAGCACTGTGCGCCGGGTCCGCCCAGTATATAGAATTAACATTAGAAAAAAATGATAACTTATTGATAACAAACTGGGAGCCGCTGGTGCCCGCCATGCTAGATTCCACTTTAACCGTGGCCGCCCGCGCCGGTCTGTTTCATGCGTCGCTGGCGCGTGCGCTGCTGCAGCAGGCGCGGGCGATACGCGACACGCACGGCGTCAATGACATCGGTTTTTGCGGCGGGGTATTCCAGAACCGGGTGCTGACCGAGCAGGCGCTCGCACTGCTGACGGCAGACGGCTTCAGCGTGCACCTGCCGGAGCGGGTGCCGGTCAACGATGCCGGCATCAGTTTCGGGCAGGTGATCGAACATTTATACTGGCAAAAACATAGCTAGCCACAGAGACACAGAGCACACGAAGGATTTCAATTTTGTAGGAGCGGCTTTGGCCGCGAATCATTCCCAATTCCTCCGTGTACTCTGTGTCTCTGTGGCAAAAATTCTAAAAGGAAAAACTGTACAAAATGCAAGACACCCACATCTCGCTCGCGCATGGCAACGGCGGTCGCTACATGCGCGAGCTGATCGACGAAATTTTCGCGCGTTACCTGGCCAATCCGGACCTGGACGTGCAGGCCGATGCCGTGCCCATCGAACTTGAAGCCGGCGAGGTGCTGTTTACTACCGACGGCTTCACGGTGCAGCCGCTGGAGTTCCCGGGCGGCGACATAGGATCACTCGCGGTGCACGGTACCACCAATGACCTGGCGGTGGCGGGCGCGGTGCCGAAATACCTGAGCCTGAATGCGTTCATCGAGGAAGGTCTCGAAATCAGCCTGCTGGAGCGAATCATTAAATCACTGGCCGAGACTGCGGCGGCGATCGGTGTCCGGGTCGTGGCCGGAGACACCAAGGTGCTGCGACGTGGCGAGG
>Ga0180438_10007151_pt1 | contig 14698 bp, 14 predicted proteins | sample SS_ome_12_FD_132455 | JGI IMG/M metagenome (GOLD analysis project Ga0180438, IMG submission 132455) | Hypersaline lake sediment archaeal communities from the Salton Sea, California, USA - SS_3_D_2 metaG | ecosystem: Environmental > Aquatic > Non-marine Saline and Alkaline > Hypersaline >...
AAGCTAGGGACCACTAGAAACAAATGGCGGGTCAGGATGTATAGGCCACCAGAAAAGGGTTTCAGGGTCTACAACACTTCCAAAGTGGCGGACTACCTTGAATATGGGACGCGGCCCCACATTATCAGGCCACGCTTCAAAAGAGCCCTGACGGTATTCCCGGCGGATCAACAGATGGGTCCTCTTGTGGCCATGTCAGACATATCACTGGTTTCCTGGGTCAGACATCCAGGGACTAAACCTTTAGGGATCGTGAAGTCAACGCTCCCTGAAACGCGGGCCAGGGCCAGGATGATCATTCCTTTAGCCCTGAAGAACGGAATAACCAAGACGTTAAAATGAGCCAGGACTTACATGACCAGAACATAAAGGCTAGTGTCCAGAAGGTAGTCCATGACCAGTTCACGGCGGTCTACGGATACAAGGTGAACTACGGGGACGCGGCTTTCACGGTCCCACCTTCTACAGATGTGTGGGTAGACGTGAACTGGATTTCATTTGGGCGCGGACCCTACACCACAAACACGCTGATGTTCCGCTGTTTCAATAGGCCAATCAACGATAGGATGGGAAAGAGACTGGAAGAAATGATAACACGGCTAAGGGAGGCTCTGAATATCAGAGCCATCCCATTCTTGGACTTCACGGATGACTACAAAGTTCCCACACCTGTCACGTTTGAAGGAGAAGAGCTGGAAATGGCTATCAGGTTTGAAGAACGTGGCCCCTTACAATCGGCCACGGGAATGGCTAGACCTGAAAATGAAGGGGCCATGGACGGCGTGGAGTTTGTCCCCTTGACATACTACGTCTACGTTCCACGGCCAAACGTAATTCCATGATAGGAGGATAATATGCCACTACCTGGTTTTGGTACAGTTGGTTTTGACTCCCTGTCTCTTGCCAGGACTACGGACCTGATAGAGTTCAGGGACGGCTTGGACATTGACCTGGTCTACAGAACGGAGACTGGGACCGTATCACAGACGAAGACGGACATCACAAATCTGGCCTGGGGCCTGGCTCCACAGGTGGCCCAAGGACCCACACAGGCCAACCCATTGGGGAGGACTCTGGAGTCAGTCACGCTGACGGAGTCTGAAAACGTGGCCACCCATGAAGCCTACATTGACGGGAACCTTCCGCCATTGGATAAGCTGGTCTACATTGACGGCTTTCTGATCCTGTCCAAGGAAGTGACCATGACAGTGACGGGCTTTGGGGATCTTCCTGTAGGGTATGAAGAAAACCTTCACGGGGCTCCTGGTTATGACCTGGAGATAGCCACGGCTATCCCAGGAGCGGGGACGGTCTCCGTGGCCATCACGGACGCCATCCTGATCAATCCACGCCAGGACAGATCCATCACGGATTGGCACAAATTCACGTTTGAACTACGAAAGGTGATCCCACAGGATGACGGTGTTGGGGCGGCCCACCTGGTCACGGGAGTTGACATCCCGGCTCAGGTTTTAGCCGGAAACTACACCATTTCCAGGACCACCACCTTCAGCGCGGAGGCTTGGGCCACGGCTGAAGTCACCATAGAAGAACACTATGGGACGGCCAGGGCTGGTATCTGGCCCCCAACGGCCTAAATTATGGCTAGACACACGCTCCGGTATTCAATACCTGTCCATATGAACACGCCCACTACACCAGGGTCCAACGTGGGGCGGCTGAAAGGCTACATCCATGTCATCCAGGTGACAGGGCTATTCCTTGATGAAGATGAAATTCAAAGCTTCATAGATGAAGCGATAGACGAAGAAGAAGGTATCTACGCCATGGACGGAGAACCGGAAGTTAATGAAATCAGCCCTGAAACCAGGATCTACAACGTCAAGGTGAACGGGAAAGGCTTTGGGACCTACCCCCTGACGCCTGACATAGAGGAGACGGGAACTGTAGTGGTTCCCACAGGATGATGGCCGGAGAAGCCCTACACTATGAACATGAACTGGTTTACAGCTACCCTGATAACAAGATCTCTTGTTCTATTCGTGGGGTTGGTGTGGCTGTTCGGAACGCCCTGGTGGAGGTCAAAAAGTGGAAGATTGACTGGACCACTATGGACTACGGACTACAGCGGCTTCAAGAAGTCTTTCCTGGAGGAGAAGGCGGTTTCACCTTGGATGGTCAGCCTAGCGTGGCCCAGGTAGAACCTGGTGTCCAATTATTCAACATTTCAGCCACGGGAAAAAGAAGGATCCCGGTGTAAAGGAGGACAAGATGTCCATCACAGTAGGCCAGAGATACACACGGGCCAGTGACAAGGCCCAACAGGAGGCCAATGTCACGGTGTCTATTGACAGCGTAAGGGTTGACAAGGAAGGCCAGATCCTTGAAGTCCCTGTCATCAAAGCGGCGTCTGGTCAGAAGACATATTTCAAGGAGGTCACGGGCTTGGTCAGGGACCTGTTGGAAGGGAGCCCACACGGTCTCTCTTTCAGGTTTCCATACGCCATCCTGACGGCTGACAGTCTGGACGCCGGTGACACGCTGGTCAAGCTATACAACCCCACGGACCTGGACGCCCTTCAGGTTGAAGCTGGTGACTTCCTGGTTATCATCAAGAATTTTGGAGTGGATCCTACCGTGGATTTGGAAGCTTTAGGCGGCTACAGACATCTGTATGTCACAGAAATTCTTTCCAATCCTCCGCCACAGGCTTATAGTGTCGGGGTTCAGATGCCTGTTCCTGGTAGCGTCCCATCCTACGCCAACATAGACGCCAATTTCCCAATAGGCTCTATTCTGATCAATCTGTCCAAGATCAAGCTGGACTCCTGTCTTGGTGATGAAGGACAATTTGGCGTGAAGACACAGTTGGAACAGCCGGCTGTTCCTGTTTTTTCAGCGGAGCCTGGTGTCAATCAGATAGACCTTACCATCACGGAGTCTGAAGACCAGGCTGTCCTGTTGTATGAAGCATATGTCAGACAGGGCGCTCCAAACCCAAAGCCTTCAGCCTTGACTCCTGACATGGTCCCTGATCTTGTGGTTCCAGCCTACAATTTTTCAGGAGGTCAGTGGACAGGTTCTCTGACAACGTTTAACGGAGGAACACTTGGCGGAGGCGGAGACATAGTCGGGAGTGAACCTTACTGGGTCATCTTGGTGGCTAAAGCCCTGAAGACGGATCCAGGAGGAACAACCCCAACATCCTTCACGTTCAAATATGACGGAATTCCAAGTGATCCGTCAGAGCCCGTCTCCGTAACACCAACACTTTCATGATGAAACACTAAAACGAACCCAGGAGGACACGATGTCACAAAAGTTGAGGGAGGTTCCGGAGGAATACCGGTTTCTCCTACCTGACACTGAAAAAAGAACCATAGTCATAGGCCAGGAAGCCTTTGACCTTCTTCCTTTGACAGAAGGGGAGTTTGAACGGCTATGGGTGGAAATCGGGGAACTGTTTGGAAACGCGGCCACAGCGATAGCGGCCAGCCTGAACAAAGAACGAACATCTGAAGAGAAGGCGGACCAGGACCCCATTTCTGTGGGGATCACAACGGTCAAGGAAACGCTTCAGGAGATGTTGAATTCTGGTAGGCTTGCCAACATCATAGCCATAGCTACCCAACAGGACCCTGAAGACATCAAGGCCAAGTTGACCCTGAAACAAGGAGTCCACATCATCTCTGTTCTCTATGAACAGAATTTCTCTATGAAAGGGCTACCGGAGAACATCAGAAAAAATTTGGAGGGCTTCCTGGGGATGTTTGGAGTGAACATCAAGAAGGGTCCGGATCCTACCCAGGAGCTACTGGACATCACGCTGGAGGCTCTGGAGGATCAGACGGAACACAAGACATCCAGTCAGGAAGCCCTGGACACAATCAGGAAAGCGGCTTTGAAGCGCGGTTTCAGGCTTCACTCCAACGCTACAGAGTTTATGAAGCCTTCGCCAGAAACTACGGCTGGACCAGAGAATACATCCAAGGAACCAAGTTCTGGGAATGTGGGATCACCGGAGAACGCTGTTGGAAAGGACACAGACCCGGGCTCTGTGAAGGAGCCAACTGTGGACCTGAAAACGGTTTCCCCTACGCCACAGAGCGGATCCACGGGCTAACGTTCATTATGTTCATGGTCTACTGTACGGCCATGGTAGAAAGTAAAGTAGATGACATTTACTTTCAGGTTATGCTCCACGGAGGAGATCCTGATGAAGGAAACAAGCCTGTCACAGACAGGCGCGGAAAGATCAAGGAGGAAGAGGCCAGGAAATACATAGAAGATCCGTTCAGGGACTTTCCCTATGACGTTGACTTCACCCATCTGTCTTCTGGAGATGTGGACAAGATGATAGAACAAGACGCCAGGCTGGTAGCGGAAGCCCACAGGATAGGAAAGCCCCTGACACAGAAGGAGATAGACAAGATATGGACCCCAGAAAGAAAGGCGGCGCTGGAAGGAGAAGACATCCTGGCCAAGCGGGCGGCTATAAACAAGGAGCTGTGGTCCATCTACCAGAGGATGAAAAGGAATGGAGTTGAACCCACCAAAGAAGTTCTCCTACGGTGTGTCAGGATTGGGTGGGCGGCGTTCAACCTGTTCCCAACCAACACAGAGATCCGGTCACGCCAGGATCTTGAACGGAAACATGGTGTGAGAAGTACAGAGCCACCACTAACAGCGGGTTCAGAGGCGGTTCCACTATGGCACGGCCAAAACCTGTTAAACGAAGGGAGACTACAGGGACTACTGAAAGACTTCAATCAGGCTTGTGGGTTCAAGACCACGGGGTCAGGACTTCACGTCACTGACATCTTCGGAAAAGCCAAAAAAGGGGTAACTGAATAATGGCGGCTAGTGTAGTTCTTAGCTTTCTGACTAGCGGGGTTTCCAAAGTTATGGGAGCCTTGGCTGGCCTTGGGAAAGCGGCTGGAGGTCTGATGAAGGGCCTGTCAGCCCTTGGCCAAGGGATGAAGAAGATGGCTCCGGCTGGACTGGCCTTGACGGGGGTCTTTGCTGGCCTGACCTATGCCATCATGAGCATAGGAAAGTCTATTCTAGCCACGGGTCAGACCTTCGATGGGTTCAGGGCCAAATTCAAGGCGCTCTACAAGGACATCACGCGGGCCACGGAGGCCATGAATGAAGCCATAGAGATAGCGGCCAGGACTCCGTTCAAGGTTCAGGATGTTGTAGATGTGTTCGGGGCGTTCAAGGCTGTGGGGCTGGATCCCACGTCCATGTTGAACGGGAAAGTGGTAATGGAGGACATGGCTGACCTGGCCTACGGGATGGGACGGTCCCTTCAGGACGCCCAATGGGCCATCAAGGAAGCGGCGGCTGAAGGGAGTTGGCGTTCCTTGATGATGCGGTTCTCTATTTCCAAGGAACAGATCATGTCAACCTTGGAAGCGGCCAATATCACCCCTGATCTGTCCAATCCTACCAAGGCCCTGGAGACCATCAGAAAATACATCCAGCTTCAATTTGGCGGAACCATGGAAGCCATGGCCCAGACGGTTGAAGTGAAGATCTCCAACATAGGGGACCAGTTCAATCAATTCAAAGACCTGATCTACACCAGCGGAGTTTCTGACGCCCTGGTGGGAGTTCTTGACAAAGTTCTGAAGACGCTGGAACGGTTCTTCAAAGGGGAGACGGGCCAGGCTTGGGCCAAGAACATAGGCGCTACCTTTGAAATGTTACTGGATAACCTGATGAAGCTGGCTCCCCTTGGAAAACGTGTTCTTGGAGCTATCTGGTCCATGATGGTCAAGATAGTGTCAGCCACGGTCAGGGCGGCTGTCCTTATGTGGAAGATGGGGGAGCCTATAAGAGAAATCTACAAGTGGGTGTTCAAGCTTTTGTCCACCTACTACAGGCTTCTATACCTTTCCGGTGTTTTGTGGAAACGCTCCATCCAGATTTTCACAACAGTAGAGGGCGGGTCCAAGAAGTCCCTTGGCCTGTTCATGGGGATCCGGCGTGTCTTGGAATTCATGTTTGACAAGACCATGTCATCCCTACGAATGGTTACAGGATGGATAGAAAACCTGAACCGTGGGATAGCTAGGATCACAGGCCAAGTCACGGACATGTCCCAAGAAGAAAGAGCGGCCGGTTCAGTTTGGGAAGAGATCCTTGGGACTTTTGACTCTTTCAAGGAAGGCTTTGACAGTCTGGACTTTGATAGACACGGTTCAGGGCTGGACATGATCAAGACGCTTCTTGGCGGAGCCAAGGACGCTATGGGCGGGACAGCGGAAGAAGCGGAGCGGCTGGCGGAAGCCATGGAGAGAACAGCGGAGCTGACAGACGCCCAAAGAGCTGACTACATCCTACTTCAGAAGAATATCCTGACGGCCAAAGACGCCATCAAAGAAGGCCAGAAAGAGCTGGAAAAGGCGTCAAAGGAATGGCGTAGGATCCACGAAGAACAGATAGGGTTAACCCATAGCGTGGAGGACATGGTTGACAGTTTCAGGGACGCCAAGGGTCTGATGTCCGATGAAGAGAAGGACATCAAAGCCATGGCAAGAGCCCAAGAACTACTTGTTCAGGCCAGAGGACGCCAGGATCTTGAAGGAGAAAAGGCGGCTCTGGAGAAGATGGCTGAAGTAGTCAGGCGAAGGCTGAAGGATGAAGCGGAGCTGGAAAAGACCATCAGGGAAGCCAAAGACCCAAGAGAAGCTTGGAAAGCTGAACGTGAACTGGCCAAAAGACGGGCTGAATGGGAAAAGAGCGGCGGAAGTGATCTGGGGCTAGTCCAGGCTAAGATAGAAAGAAACTACATAGAGATCACGGAACAGCTACAGAAAAAATCACGGCTGGCCCTTGAAGAGGCCAAAGACGAAACAAACAAAGCCAGAGAAGCCCTGGAGGCTAAGAAAGAAGGCGCTAATGACGCCATGGACGCCATGAAGGACTTTCTCTTCACGCTTGGGGACAAAGTGAACCCCCAGATGTTGGACTCCTTTACACAAGGGCTGGAACGCTTCCTTCTTCAGGAAGAGGCGCTGAAATCTATGGGGGTGACCCTTGGGGAGGTCTCTTCAGGTTTGTCTAAAATTGCGGCCATATCGGCGGGAGGCGGCGCTGTGTCTCCTACGCTACAGCCTGAACTATTTGGCCAGAATGTGATGGCGCGTAGATACGGTAGACATGGAGCCCTTGTAGAACCTGATCAACGTTTGGTTGAACTGGGAGAACAACAGCTTGAACAGATGAAGGCGGACGCTGAAGAACGAAAGAAGGCCAATGAAGAAGCCAAGAACCCAGTGTCACCTGTAAGAAACGATGGATTGGAGGCGTTTTCCAGGAACATCCAGACGCTTCCAATGTTCTAGGCTATGAAATACATCAACACGAAGAAGTCAGTATCAGCCAGTCCTGGAGTTTCAGGGCGGGTCAAGTCTGTGACCTTTGCCAGGTCCGTGGGAGATCTATCTGAACGTGTCACGCTTGACTTGGAGGGGATCTACACAGGATATGAAGCGGGGGAAGAGACATCCATTGATGGTATTTCAGGACGGGTCACAGATGTCAATCTTCAGAGTCAGGGAATAGAAGGGGCTCCGGCCACCACCATCAATTTCCGTGACTGGATGTCCAACCTGATCTTGAAAGCTCCAGATCAAAACTATCTTTATGTGTCAGCCCCAAAGGTCTTCTGGGAAGACATGAAGAATGACACAGATGACAACACGGAGATCTACCTGAAAGAGGCGGATGACTTTGGTGTTGGCGGATGGACCATGAAAGACATCATGTCCTCCGCATTATCCAAGATCGTGGGGCTAAACCTTTGGTATTCACTCCCCAATTTCTGGGTCCAACAGTTCCAAATTCAAGAAGGGGAGCCCCTGTTTCAGAACATATTTTCAGGACTATCAGTCTTTGATCCACAGGTCACTGTGTTGGGGAACACCATCTATATCTATGGCGTGGCTACATCAAACACGGGGTCAGGGTCTCTTTCTCTGACTGACGCGGAGTCTGTTTCCAGTCAGCGGTCCTTTGTGGCTTATCCTTCTGAAATGAAGTTTACGGGCGGAGAAGGAGCGATCAATGAAGATGAATGGGACGGCCCGTGGGAAGGCTCTTCCGCTTCTTCTAAACAGGTCTACTTCTATGGAAAATACTGGCAAGTGACCAGCCCAGGAGGGTGGGAAGAGAAATGGTGTGTCACGTCAGACAACAGCCAGTTGACCTTGGTTTATCAGTTATTCGCCAAGACCCCATTTGGTGACGTTTCCCATCTGGCCTATCAGTGGACAGAGGTCTACAAGAGATGGGAACCCCTAGCGGTCAATTCCATAGGGGACGTGGAAAACCTACAGTATGAAGAACACACGTCCAGACCCACGCTGAACGTCAGCCCGGAGAAACACAAGCTGGAGTCCGTGGAGTTCGTAGTGAATAACTACCAGAACACAGGCGTGGAGTTTGACAGGCCCCTTCTAAGGACTACCTACACGGAAAGGCTCCGCTACCTTTACTTCCACAAAGACTCTGTCCCTGACGCTGATGAAACGCTCTACATCCCATCAGGATTTCCACGGACTGTTTCCTACGCTTTCAACGCTGAAGGGACGGCGGCTGATGACATCTTGGTCAGTCCTGGGTCTGACTTTAACTACGCCGGAGTCTGGACAAACAAGGGAAGCCTGGAAAAGGTAGAACACATCTATGAAGATGAAACCTACGGAGGAAGACTCCTTGAAGTAGTGAAACAGGAATGGGGTCTTGTATTCACTGACCAGATAATGAGGAACACAGAAGGAAAGCTGGTAGCCACGGCAAACTATGACGGCGGCCCTATTTTCTGTACTCCCTTGAAAGACGTAGACAGGACTGACACGCTTCCACGTATGCTCCTCCCTGACAAGCCCCTATGGAGGATCAGGCTAGAACAGGAGGTCTACAGGGAGCTGTCCTACAGACACGCCCAGAAGGCCACCTATAGGTCAGTTCTTGATCCTACCAGGTATCTGGTCCCACCATACAGAGTAGGTGAAAAGGGGCGTTATGGGGAAGTTTTCACGCTTTTCAAAACAGACGCCAGCTTGACACAGATCCCGGCGGCGGAAGTTCCTACCACCTGGTCCAAGCGGCGGTCAATGCCCATCAAGATCTATGAAAATCTTCCTGGAGGGGACGCCAATATGGGGATGGCTTCCGCGTCCTTGGGTTTGGTGATAGACTGGAATGACGCCAAGGAAATAGCTGACTATTTGGCTGATAACTTGGTCCAAGGTTCAATTCAGGTCAGAACCACAGTCACGTTGAAGGGAGTCTACAACATCCCTGTGGGAACGAAGATCACAGGATATGTTCAGGACGCTATGAAGACGTTTGACCCCATTAGATACGGAAATAACGCGAAAGTGGAGGGGTGGTCCCATCAGTATGACGGAGAAGGAAACGCCACCACCACCATCACCATAGTAGGGTATGATGGCTAGAAGACACATTTTCAACACACAAGCGGAAGCCTTCAACAGAAGGATGGCTGTTCAGCGGAAGAGGTCCTACGGCTTGACGGGCGGCGGCCACATGGCCGTCATCATTGGCCCAACAGGAAAAGCGGGACATCTGGGGAACCATCGGGTGGCGCTCCCCATAGCGGGCGGCCACAAGATGGTGATCCTGTGAAAGATAGATTTGAAGTTCACACAACACACGGACAGCGGGGGCTCTTCATCTGTACGGGGAACACTGTTGTCATTTCCAAGGAGGAGATGTCAGGAAAAATAGTAGTTCAGAGGGAGGGTCCGGTGGTCAAGCCTGTAGCCAGTGAAGAGTCAGGGCGGCCACCACAAATCACAGGGAGTCTGACATGATCATGGACAAGATCATTTCCATGTTTTCAGGAAAAGCGGACTCCAAAGGGCGGACCAATTTGAACTACGGGCGTGGAATTCGAGCGGTTGAATGGGCTACCAGAGATCCAGCCAACACGGACGCTGAAGTTATCAAGGGGGGAAAAGCGGTCTCCATCACGGACCAAGGGTTCATAGAATTAGCCACGGAGCTGGTGGGAGGGAACCACATTGGACGTGATGGCCAGATCATGATCCCCTTTGTTCCCCATCTTTATGGGAAGCATAACCACGGATGGGCTCCCCCTTGTTATGTTCCCTGTGAATACTCTGGGGATGAAACCACGCTTCCGGCCTTCGCGGCTGTTGTGGTCACAGGCGTCAGTGGGGAAGGGGTTGGAACCTGTTCCAAGTTTCAGTTCTACGGTGAAGAGGACTTTGAAACGAATGACGAATACACGGAATATCTGTCCTCCAACATGAGACCCATGGGAATAGTCACAGGAAAGCTTGAAAATGATTTGTGGCTGGTTCAGGTGTCTGGGATAACTTACGGATACACGGATGAAGTGAATGAAGACGGTGACCCCAAGTTTTCAACGGCCAGCTTGACAGTATACCCAAAGCCCGGAACATTCGTCCTGGAGACCAGTTCCGTGGCCTACTGTGCCCAGAACCTTGGATCTATGGGAGTCCACAAAACGTCAGATGGAGAACCAAGAGGCCAGCTACTCCTCCATCTTGGGGCTACCAGTGTAGCGGGGGTCCCCAGATTTCTTTCCTTCGGGGCTGACATGGAGGAGGCTTGATGGGATACACATTCCACCCCCGTCCTGTCATGTTGAAAGGCGCTGAATATCAGACCCACATCTATCCTGATGATAGGTTCAATTCTACGGTGTTGGAAGAAGACCCGGAATTCACGCGATGGGGCCAGAAAAACGTTCCTCTGTTTGACTCCCACATAGCGGACATCTTCAACTATCACAATGACATCAGGTTCTTCCATGGCTTGGATGATTGGGACTTCCACGTCTACCTAGACAAGACAAGAAGGCTAGACTTCTGTAAACGGTCAAGCTTCTCTATGCCTGTGTCTACTTTCTTTGGGTTGGGGTTCAATGACATGAGATTGGCTATTCTGGAAGTGGTCCCTTATAGATCACTTTCCAGGATGGCGGGATATGGGGAGTCACACGGCTTCATCAGCCCTGGGCTCTACGTCACCGGGAACCCCTGGATCTGTAAGCCAATCGAACCTTCAGGAGATCAGTTCATCAGGTGGTTTGATAGCGGCCCTGGAGTTCCCCATGAAATGGACATTCTTGGTGTCACAGGAAGTTTTCCAAATGTGTGGGAAGGGATAGTCTTCTACACGCGGGCCAGAGTTGACGGGAAATGGTGTCACTTGATGGCTGTGTCTGAACGCTTCAACATAGACACGTTTGACGCCAGCCAGACGGAACGCTACGTTCCCTACTCTAATCCTGAAACAGAAGACCACATGTGGAAAACAACAGGACCAAGGTATCCTGGAGGCTATCACGGTTTGGTTGAAGCTAGAACAGCCTTCCTTCAGGAAATAGAGATCTCTGACGCTGAACAGGAAGTCAAGATATACACGCTGGAAGGCGAATACTCCGGAAAGAAGCTTAGGTTCAAACTGGACACGATCCCAGAAAACCACGCGGCTGTTTTCTTTGTGGGCTTCAAGAAATTCCAAGGGGAGCGGCGGCTGTTTTGGAGACTCACAGAGAACCCTGACTGGCCCTTATCAGGCGTTATTGGAAATAATCCACATATGCCAGAAAACGCTGAATTCCTGGCTGAAACGTTTTCTATGGAAGTTTTTGGTGACTACGTGTTGGTTCAGAATTCCAGGCTTCACCCATTCTATTCTAAATTGGATCCTATTCCACAGACGGAGGATATAGGATCTTTCTGGGAGGCTAGTAGAGGGATAAAGACACAAACACAGTCTAACTTGACCATCAACCCTCTGGCCCACTATCTGGTCATGTCAGCGGATGGCTATCACAATGTCAACATCAGGGCCAGACACGGCCTGGCTCCTTATAATCTCCAACATGTAGCCAGGAAAGTGGAGTTCTACAGCGGGAACAAGACGGAATTCATGTTTGATGGGACGAAGGCTTCAACCTGGACAGGGGTTCCCCATCTTCGCGGTCTTCCTTCCAATTTCAGGGACTATTTCAGGGAGGCCAGAGAGTCTATCTTGGATCTGATAGATCAAGGCTGTCTAACCATGGCGGCGGATGACTACCAGACCACCATGAAGGCCACTACCATCACGTCCCTTCATGAATATCTTGACTGGAAATACAACCAGGGAAGGTTCTGGGGAAATATCAGCCCAGAAGAGACAGTCCCGTTTCCAAACAGAGAAATTTCTGATCCATACGCGGAAGAAGAGAACCCAGAAGAGGAAGAGGAAGAAATTGGGTGGGCGGAGCCATTAGATGTTCTTGGGGACTCCTTTGTCCAACAGACCTACGAATACGAAGAAGGCGAAGAAACCAAGACAGCTATCAGGATCATCCATGGCCCTAAAGACATCTCCTATGATGAACTACTTCCGTTCAATGTTAATGACGGACACATCAGGATGTATTTTGGATCAGACTGTGTAGCCTTCAGATATTTGGATGACGCGCTGAAAGACGTAGAAGAGAACCTGAACCTGGCTCACACGATGGTAGACGCCACCATCAACGCTTTGGACAGCTTGATGGAAGGAAAGGAAGATGTCTTCATAGCGGCCTATTTCGGAGAACCTTGGGAAGGTTACTTCTCCTACGCCAAGACTACCTGGGGAAGCGGAGAGATCCAGGACAAGATAGAAAATTTCTGGGGATACCAGCCAGGTGGAAATCCTGATGACATGGAGATCTACTACTGGGAGAACGTCACGCCCCTGGCCTTCCTCCATGACATGGTTTCGGTTCGTGGGCTGACAGTAAATGATGAATTTGAAGTGGGTATCCCATACAGTTCCTACAACGGAGAGTGTTACACTATAGGTGTGTGCCCATTATCGTGGACTACTTTGTTTGACCCACCCCCTGGCTCCTACGGGGGATGGTCAACAGGAGTGAGCTACACAGACGCCTACGCCAAATACTACACGGATGGCTACACCGGCCCCGTAACAGTGGCGAAACGGGCCAATATCAGGCTCTACTGTCTATATAGATACTGGGGAGGAGCCCAGGGCGCTTGTCAGTCCTACTGTGACGAGACAGGCGGGCGGCTTATAACAATTTAGGAGGCCATCATGGCAAAGCCAGAAGATCTTGTTCTTTACAGAACCACGGGCGGTTTGGGCGGACCCATCACGCCCACGAAGATAGAGAACCAGGACATGATTTCATGGGATCCGTCCACCATAGCGGGGATCACCATTTCTGACTTGGCGGCTCTGAACGCCTATGACATCCAAACCTATCCACAAGGGACCCTCCGCTACGTTTACGGGGGGACCCCCTATGTTCAGTGGAAAGCCCCTGGCGGGGACTTTGGCCTTCAGGTTGACCTGACTGGAGATGGGACCTTCAAGGTCACGGATGGAGCAGTGGAGTCTAAATATGTCATTCTTGACGTGGTAGTGGCGAGTCTTCCCGGGTCCTCCGTGGACCAGAACATTGGGATGGCTTATCTTTCTAACGTTCTGTTTGATGATGTAGACACGGATGAAAGCGAAGCGGGAGACACGGAATATAGGGGCTTCATAGTCAAGAATGACGGGCTTGACATCATGACCAATGTCATAGTCTACATTGACACGTCAGACGTTCCTCCTCTTCCTCTGGTGGCTGATTATGACTCTTCAGGCGCGTTCTATCTGGATGTGGGAGACACGGCTGAATACCCCCTGAACGGATACGTGGAGAACGAAGTGACAGGAGAATGGCTCTATTTCGCGGCTAAGGCGTCAGACGGAGAAAGGCTAATCATCCCTTCTATAGGACGCGGAGCCAAAGGAACCACGCCAGCGTCAGGGCTGGAAGGACACACCATCACCTATAGAGCCCCTGTAGAAGTAGGGGTAGAAGCTGTCAGCGGCGGAGCCATCCAGGTCATTCCTTCAGAAGACACGGCTCCTGTGGGGACCACTTTTTCCTACGCCACACAGGCGTCAGCCTTGGCTATTGGTCATCTGGATCCAGCCACGCCGGACATAGACACGAATAAATACGGGATATGGCTGGAACGGATCATCAATCCTTCGGCCAGGCCCATAGCGGCCCAGAAGTTCACGATCCGTTTCGGCCTTGACGCATAGGGGAAATCATGGACTATTTTGTAGATTTCACGGCGGCCTACTTTGGAGACGGACTGTCCCACACCCACGCGGCTTCAGAAGGCGCTCCAGGATGTTGGAACGCCATTGGAGGCCATGAAACGGAGATCTACTCTACTTTAGCGGCCGGTGACAAGATATGGATCAGGCGCGTGGGGGTCAACCCGCCAAGCGGGGGGAATGTGATTTGGATGCAATACCTAGACACCAGAGTGGCCTGGATAGGGTGGCCTGGTGGTGGGGATGAATTCTTCTCCTCCAGACCAGGGACAGGGGGTCCTTCTCCTGACCCAAGAACGGACTGGGACCCTGACTGTATTCTTCATGACTACGCTGACATCACCTATTTGGCTTTTGGGAGTAACCAGTTATTTCACAGGCTCCGGATGTCAGCCCCTACGTTTGCTGATTATACACAGGGAGACTGTGAATTTGTGAACTGTGTGTTTGAAGGCTACATTGAATTCCCAGGGGACGCCGGAATTTCACAAATCCCCCACAGTGACTCCTTCAAGTTTTGCGCTTTTGAAGACTTAATTCTTATGACGGACTGTAGAGACATCTGTTTTGTCCTATGTAATTTCAGAAT
>Ga0180438_10007155_pt1 | contig 14695 bp, 15 predicted proteins | sample SS_ome_12_FD_132455 | JGI IMG/M metagenome (GOLD analysis project Ga0180438, IMG submission 132455) | Hypersaline lake sediment archaeal communities from the Salton Sea, California, USA - SS_3_D_2 metaG | ecosystem: Environmental > Aquatic > Non-marine Saline and Alkaline > Hypersaline >...
CACCTGGAAAGGGAACCCCCTGTCGGGCGGCAGAGTGATGTCGTTGTCCTTAAGAGCGATAATGATGTTGTTTTCTTGAATATAGCTCAGCTCGAGGGATGTGTAGCCCACAGGGGAGTCGGCTGAGTAGAATATGGCGATCTTGGCCTCCGGTTTTACGTCGGCGTCAGCGAAAATGGAATCAAGGGTCGGGCCGGTCCATTTGGCGGTAAATCGCCACCCCTCAACACAGACCAGGTTCGCGAGCTCTGACACTTGCGGATATGACAGTAAGTCTGTGTAGGCCAGGCTCAGTGGATTATCTACCAGCCCATCCACGACTAACTGATAAGTCTCATTATTGATAACCTGTGTGCCGGCCAGTGCATTGTTGCGCTGTTGGCTTATGGGGGTCAACTGCACGCCCATGAATTCCCTGGCTTCCACCTCCCCAGCAGGCGGTGTATACGGAGGGCCGCAAGTGATCATCGAGACCAGAAGAACAACTGCCAGAACGATTGCTATTATGAATCTAATATTCATTTATCCTCCTAAGCGGAAATACTCCATATATATCGTTATCGCCAGCAAGCCAGCTCCGATCACGCCCAAAATACTGCTAGTCAACAATCCTCTGGACGGGCTCTTCCGCGATATCATCAGCTTGATGTTGATGAAGACGTGTGACAGAAAGAAGAGAGCCATTGGCACGTTTGTGGCCCGATGAATGGCATCGGCCAGTCCGCGGTCTATTAGGCCAAAGGTAAGGCGATAGATTATTCCAGTCTGGGTAATACCCCAACCGGAGACCACGGCAACAATTACAGCGGCCAACAGAGCCCAGGCACTTGCCCGGGCAATCCGCTTCAACATGATGTCTCTCTTTGCCGCGACGGTAACCACGTGGTGTGTTTCTTGCTCCATGCCTCAACCTATGCCAGGGATTGTCCTCCTTGTTAGTATAATAACTCAGTTATCCAAAAGTCATAAAATCCGGCAGGGAAAAGTGACAAAATTGTGACGCCCGCGGGTTTCTGAAATTCCGCAATTCGAATGATCCTGCGGCAACAGGCATAGCCCCAACCAAAACCGGACGACGGGAATGCCGACCGTTCTCCGGCAAGCTACTGCTTCGTCAACATTTCGGCACTACGTTGGCCCCATCTGGCTCTCCGCCTTATCAGGTGAGTGACGACAAACACCAGAGTCATTATGCCCACGAAGCCAATTACAATCCAGAAGGAATATTCGGGTCCCACGTCTCTCAGCCCCAGCCTGGCTAGAGTCCCCAGGGCAATCAGTGTCCCATCATAGACAATGAAAGAGAATACTATGGACAGGACCATCCGGTAGTAAGGGATGCGCATTGTGCCAGCAGCCACCGATGATACCTGCATCAGCCCCGGCGTCAACCTGGCCGCGACTATAACAGGTATCTTCCATTTATTGAGCCTATTCTGAAATCGATCAAGGTTACGCTGCAGGAATTTGGAGCGTCTACCGACCCAGTCTACGAACCTTGGGCCCAGCAGCCGGCTTACCCAGTAAAGAATGCTTGTTCCCAGCAGGCTGCCACCCAACAGCATCACAAGGACAAGCAGCACCGGCCATGACAGGGCCCCGACCTCGTAGGTGGTAAAAAACACGATGGTGTCAAGTACGAAGGGCAAAGGAATGCCAATGTCGCATGATAGCGCTATGAAAAATATGGCTGCCAGTCCTCCGGGATTATCAACGCTTATGGAAGCAGCCAGTGTAGCAAGTGCCGCGTTTATCCAGTCAATCATTGTACGGCTCCGGCTATTGTTGCACAAAATATAGAGAGCGACAATGTCCGACTCTTATGCTATTAGACTGACCGGCCAGGCTATAACTTCACGTTTAGGACGTTCCGAGCTCCCTATAGTAGAATATGATTACCTGGACTTATGCTGGTATAGCATCTATGGAGAGAGCCAATGCCAAAAGCAGTGCCACCTCGATTTGTACTGATATTCTGGCCTGTGGTTGACAGGCTTCTGAGGGTAATCGAGCATATCAGGCCGCTGAAAGCCGATAATTACGGCATCTTTCGCTTTAGCCTCCGCCACTACAAAGGCGGTACCAGAGTACTGAACGACGGCTGCGAAGTGAAAGCGGGAGACACAATCATAGAGCTTCATTTGAACAACGAATGGTTTAAGGGAAGGCGTAAGCTGAACTTAAGCGCCTCTCAATCACCGCGGGAATTCCTTGGTTGCTTGACGGGAGAGCTGCACTTCCTAGCCCGGCAAGTGGCCAGCGGGACGTTTGGCAGCAATATTACAGCGCTCCATGGCAGCACCATCTTGCATGTGGCCGCTAGACGATTAGGATTTCAGGTTGATGAACTGCCCGATAGCTTGTGGAACAAGGGAGCTCGCTTCTATATGACCGGGTTGATGCAGGTCTATCATTTGCGGGGAGATGAGGTATCGGGGCTCAGAGAGAAGCCTTGGGAACTAAAAGAGGTCTGGCTTTCCAGAGCAGCGCTTCTAAGCAAGTATGGCCCAGGACATGAATGAGTTCGCCCTCATGCTGAAACTGGCCTGCTAGGCTGTAAGCGGCCCTTCCGACTCGAGAAGCTCAGGTATGGTGACGAATTCAAAACCCCTCTCCAGGAGGGTCTCAACTACAAACGAGAGAGCTTGGAGCATGTGGCTGCGATCGTAGTTCAGCCTTGTATCGCGGCCATCATGGAGAACAATCACGCCACCTGGCTTTGCCCGACCAAGAATAGCCAGTATAATCTCATCGCCGGACTTCTCCGCATCCCAGTCACTGGTCATGTTGTCCCAGGTGACTACCCTGTACCCGAGGTTGCGAACGGTCCGCATCAGCCAGGGGCTGCGGAAGCCGTGGGGAGGACGGAAGAGTGTGGGCTCAAGGCCGGTACACTCATAGATTGCCTGATGGGCCGCCTCGATGTCGCGGGCCAGGGCTTTCCCTCGTCTCAGGCACAGTGACTTGCTGTGAGCATGAGAGTGATTCCCAATTGCATTCCCTGCTGCCACTATCTGGCGACAGGTCTCTGGATAACGCAGAGCATTCTGTCCAATCATGAAGAAGGTCGCCTTTATTCTGTATTGCTCCAGTATTTTGAGAACTTGAGAGGTGTAAGGCTCGTTGGGGCCGTCATCAAACGTCAGCGCAATGCGGAGACGATTGCGGTCACCATTAGACAATACCTTGCCATAGAACCGGGACCGAGGGTTGACTCCGTGGTAGGCAAACAACGTACTCAGAAGACCGATGTCGAGAACGTAAGCAAACCTTCCTACCGCCTCGAAAGCGGGGCTGATATTCAACCAGAGCAGGCCGAAGAAAAGGGCAACATAGACCCAGGATGCTCTGACTCTCTGCCAGGAAAAACTGGCAGTCAATGTTTGCCACGCCTTGGACGGCCAGTTTTCCAGCTTTTCGGGAATCGGCCTATACCAGAACAGGACCGTGAAGTAGTCGACCATCCAGTTCCAGTATTGATTTACTACGCCTATCCTCTTCAGGCGGCGGGCCGAAGTGAGGACAAACAGCCGGGGCATAATGCATTCCTTGCCGGCCTTCCTCAATCTCAGGGAAAGCTCGTACTCCTCCCCATAGAACTTGATATTGGTATCGAATCCGCCTACCTGCCAAAATGCTGACCGCCGCACGGCAAAGTTGCACCCCCAGATAGCACCGCCCTTCCTGAAGACCTTGCGGAAAAGCTGGTCTGTGATAATGTTGAGGAAGTTACCGACGTAGGAGCTAATCCTGCTGAACTTGCCGGCATCGGAGTAGGCATAGGGTCCGCTTACGGCCACCATCTCCGGCTGGCAGAGAAAGCGCCACACGATGGTCGAAAGCCAGTGGGCCGGTGCCCGAGTATCGGCATCGATGAAGGCGATGATCTTACCTTTAGCTACCTCAGCACCTTTTTGTCGAGCGCAGGCCGGACTCCGCTTACTCTCATAGACGATTTTTGCTCCCCAATCCCGAGCTATCTTGGCGGTATTGTCCATACTGGCGTTATCAACTACGATAACCTCGTACTCGGCGGCGTAGTCTTGTCTCTTTATGGACTCCAGGCAGGAAAGCAGGTAGTCTTCCTCATTATAGGCCGGTATGACCACCGACACAAAAGGTAGCCCCTGGGGGCTAGTTATGTGTGCCTCCGCTGCGTTATCCTCGGCCATCACTCCTCAACGCCGGAGTACATCGTATTACGATATATTATATCATCTTTGTCAAGACCCGCTAGTGGCAGATTTGGATGATGTATAGCCGCTGGGCACATTGGGTCCGACATGTTTCGTATGGGAGTAACAGAAGGAGACTGTTTCCTGAGTCTTGACTAGACAGGCTGAGTGAGGGTATCTTTTGGTAATTCATCACCGTGCGGATTTGAACGGACTGCCCGGGAGCAAATCAGGCATGCGCCATGGGAGAATCGAAAGAGACTTCACGCCGTAAGGAAGGATGTGGATTGAAGGACTACATTCTGGCGATTGACCAGGGTACCACAGGTACCACAGCACGTATTGTCGATCGTGACGGCGTCATACGCGGGCGTGGCTACGCTAAGATCCCCCAGTACTATCCCAGGGCAGGCTGGGTGGAGCACGATCCCCTGGAGATTTGGGCGCAGACCTGTCAGGCAATTAACCAGGCTAAGCACCATGCCGGGATTGACGATGCAGATATCGCTGCCATAGGCATTGCCAATCAGCGGGAGACGACCATACTCATAGATAGATCAACCGGAGAGCCTGTAGGGCGGGCCGTCGTGTGGCAATGCCGCAGGACGGCAGACAGGTGTGAGGAACTCAAGGCACAGCAGGTAGCCGGCCTCATTCAGGCCAAGACTGGCTTGGTAATCGATGCGTACTTTTCGGCAACGAAGATACAGTGGTTTCTGGAGAACTTGCCCGGCATACGGAAGAGAGCAGAACGCGGTGAGATTCTGTTTTGCAGCGTGGACAGTTGGCTGCTCTGGAGACTCACCAACGGCAGCGTGCATGCCACCGATTTCTCAAATGCGTCCCGCACCATGCTGTTCAATATCAATACACTGGATTGGGATGACGAATTGCTGCGACTTTTTGACATTCCGCGTTCTATGCTGCCGGATGTTCATCCCTCGATTAACATTTTTGGTTATGCGGAAGGTGGTATTCCTATTGCCGGGGTAGCCGGTGACCAACAGGCAGCCCTGTTTGGCCAGGGATGCTATCAGCCCGGCATGACCAAGGTGACATACGGCACAGGCGCCTTTGTCCTTATGAACACGGGCAAGAAGCCTGTGGCAGCCAAAAGTGGCCTGCTGACTACTCTGGCTTGCACCCTCGACGGCAAAGCAGAATATGCTTTGGAGGGCAGCGTATTCATCGCCGGTGCGGCTATCCAATGGCTACAAGATCTGGGACTGATTAAGGAGGCAGCAGAGTCGGAGCAACTGTCGATGGCAATAAAAGATACCGGTGGTGTTTACCTGGTACCTGCTTTCGTCGGCCTGGGGGCACCTCACTGGGACATGTATGCGCGTGGTACGCTCATCGGGTTGACTCGGGGCAGCGGCAGGGCCCAGGTTGTCAGGGCTGCCCTGGAATCAATCGCTTATCAGGTGACGGACGTTCTGGAAGCGATGGTGGCTGACTCAGGCCTTCTGCTGGCAGAAGTACGGGTGGATGGTGGGGCTGCGCCTAACAACTTCTTGGCGCAGTTTCAAGCCGACATCGCTGGAGTGGAAGTATCCCGCCCCAAAATGCTAGAGACGACGGCTCTGGGAGCAGCCTACCTCGCCGGCCTTTCCATAGGGTTTTGGAAGTCGGTCGAGGAGATAGAGGCAGTCCGGGAGATAGAGGAGCGTTTCACGCAGCATATGGAAGCATCGGAGCGTCAGGTATTGCGCCTTGGCTGGACAAGAGCGCTGGAACGAGCCAAGGCCTGGCTAACGGCGGAGGAACACAGGTAAGGCTTATACGCTTGTTGAGAACCGGATGTGGAGCGATATCAATCGTAGAATTAGAGTGAGACGGGGCCAACTGTGCGTGCGCTGAGGTATTCCGTTCGGGCTCTGCCGGTACTGAAGTACTTCGGCCAGCTCTGCATTGTTCTGGCACTGCTTACGCTGGTGCCGTTGGTTGTATCCCTTGTGCTGGGCAGTTATCATGTTACACTTCGATATTCGGTTGTTGTGGTGGGTGTCTTCCTGATAGGGTTTTTCCTGCGAAGGCTGCCGACTCCCAAACGCGTACAAACGAATGAGGCCATGGTTGTCACTGCTTCGATATTTCTATTTGCAGCCATGGTAATGACGTGGCCCACCATGGGCTCGGGCCTAAGCTTTGGAGATGCGCTGTTCGAGACCATCTCCGGCATAACGACAACGGGCCTGAGCGTCACAGCTTCAGTGGCAGATAAACCGGCTATCTTTCTGTTCTCACGTGCCTGGATGCAGTGGGTGGGGGGACTGGGCATTGTGATTCTTTTCGTGGCAATCATGATCCGGCCGGGCCTGGCAGCCAAGCGTATCGGTGATTTAGAGGACTATGAAGACGACCTGGTCGGTGGTACCAGAACACATGCTCGTCGCATGCTGGTCACCTATTCAATACTGACTGGTGTTGGCATTATCCTATTGGGGTTGTTGGGCGCCGGCTGGTTCAATGGCGTACTCTATTCCTTTGCCGCCGTATCGACGGGAGGGTTTTCACCCCACGATGCCAGTCTGGCCGGACTTAATAGTCTTCCGCTGCAAGCGATGGTGATATTGTTATCAGTGGCAGGCGCTATTCCTCTGGTCCTGTACTTTCGCTCATTCAGAGAGGGCAGGACAGTGCTGATACGAGACCGCCAGCTGCGGGGGGTTCTCATAGCCGGTTTGGTGGCCGCGCTACTTATGGCATGGTTCTTGTTCAGTCAGGATGGTCTTAGCTGGATTCAGGCCCTGCGCCACGGAGCATTGAATGCTTTTTCTGCCCAATCAACCGCGGGCTTCTCCACATTGGATATTTCTCAGATCAGCGCCGGTGCGAAACTTACGCTGATTTTGTCCATGTTTCTGGGCGCTGGCGCCGGCTCCACTGGGGGAGGCATCAAGATTCTACGCTTATTGATTCTGGCAAAGGTAGTCTATGTCTTTCTTCAGCGCGCAGGTATGCCCAGGCAAGCTGTTGCCGAAGCTAGTCTTGGCACGCGCCGACTGGAGGCGGAGGAGATACAGAATGCTCTGACCATCGTCTTTGTTTTTCTGACATTTATTGCGATTTCATGGCTGGTGTTTGTAGGCATGGGGTATAACCCACTTGACTCATTGTTCGAGGTTGTCTCGGCGATCGGGACAGTCGGGTTATCGACTGGAACAACTGCTCCGGGGCTGCATCCGGTTCTTAAAGGGGTTCTATGTGCGGATATGCTCCTGGGGAGATTGGAAATCATTGCCTGGTTGGTGCTATTCTATCCTCGAACCTGGATTGGAAGAAGACTGGAGGAATAATATGAGGATTGTATTTTCAGGAGCCAGCCCGTTAACTATCATAACTGCCAGACAACTGATTAAACAGGGACACGAAGTCATCATTATAGAAACCGATAAGGAGAAGATCGATCAGATTTCAGATGAACTGGATTGCAGCTTCCTGCACGGCGATTCGGCGAGGCCGGCAACACTCAGTCAAGTTGACCCCAAAAACAGTGATATTCTATTTTGCCTGACCAATAGCGACCAGATTAATATCATCACATCCTTGCTGGGACGCTCTATGGGATTCAAGCGCGTCATAACCAGCATCGAAGATACGGATTTGGTACAATTGTGCCGCGAACTGGGCCTTGAAGATACTATTATCCCGGTGTGGACGATGAGCCGGCATCTGGACAACATGGTACGCGGACTTGATAATATCAATCTATCTACCTTGTTGAAGGAAGATGCTAGATTCTTCACTTTTGCGGCTGGTGAGGATGATGCAGTTCCTGTTAGTGACCTGGGGCTTCCCAAAGATGCGAGAGTCATCTTCTACTATCGTGACAATGAATTTCACTTCGCTGATAGTGACACAAAACTCTCCAAAGGGGACGAGATTGTCATTCTAACCCACTGCAAGAACCTTCCCGATTTCAATGAACGCTGGTATCCGAAGCCGGTCGATACTAAGAATCCCAAGAAGTGACTCCGCGTATGATGATGGATATAGCAGGACTGCTAGATTGCTAACCCGACCCTTAGTTCGACCGTTTCAACTGCTCTACTTGTTGATACCTCCACCGCACAAGGTAATTCTGTTACCTATTCCTGAAGCTGAAATCTGTTGCTTGGCTATGTATGTCAGCTAGTCGCAGCACGCATTACAGGTAATGTCATTACTGACTAAGAATTCGGATAAGATCATCTTCCCATCCTCAAAAACCGGGCGTTAATAGCTACAATAATAGTACTTATCGCCATCAAAGCTGCTCCCAGGGCTGGGTCAAGCAGAATTCCTATGCTGTAGCCAACTCCAGCGGCTAGCGGAATAGCAACGATATTATACCCAGTAGCCCAGCCCAGGTTTTGGAGCATCTTCCGGTAGGTGGCGCGGGAAAGCTTAATGATAGATACCACATCCAGCGGATTGCTTCTCACGAGCACGACATCAGCCGTAGCTACGGCTACATCGGTGCCTGCACCTATAGCGATGCCCACATCGGCCTGCGCCAGTGCTGGCGCATCATTAACGCCGTCACCCGTCATAGCCACCATGAGTCCTCTTGATTGAACTTCCTTTACTTTCTCGGCTTTCCTATCGGGCAGCACTTCGGCAAAGTAATCATCAAGTCCTATTTCATCGGCTACCCATTTCGCCACCTGTCTGTTGTCGCCGGTAATCATCATGCACTGGACTCCCATTTCCTTGAGCTTAGCTATGGCCTCTTTCGACTCTGGCCGGATGATATCGGCAAGGGCGACAGCACCGATTAGCTCTCCATCAATCAGGACATATATTACCGTCTTGCCCTGGGAAGAGAGTTTCTCAATTCTGCCATCATTGACCTGAATGTTATTCTCCTTGAGGTAACCAGGACTAACGGCCTTGACCTCTTTGCCGTTTACTGTGCCTTCCGCTCCTTTACCCGGGATGGACTTAAATCCTTGCACTGGAAATGTCTCTCCAGCCGAAGCAACGATTCCTTCACCAATAGGGTGCTCCGAATGAGTCTCAATTGAAGCAGCGTATTTAAGTATCTCTTTATCATTTATCTTCCCGTTCAGGGTAATGACATCGGTAACCCCAAACTTCCCCTGAGTGAGAGTACCCGTTTTGTCAAAGAGTACCGCCGACACTTTTCGCGCCTGCTCGAAGCCATCCCGATTTTTTATCAATAGACCAGCCTTAGCCGAGACCGATGTGGAAACTGCGACAACCAGGGGAATAGCCAAACCTAGGGCGTGGGGGCAGGTAATAACCATGACAGTGACCATTCTAGATAGCGCGAAGACGAACTCGCGGTGGGCGACGCCTAGCCATATTCCCAGGGTTAGCAGACCCACACTAATGGAAATGACGGTAAGCCCCAGAGCAGCTCGGTCGGCCAAGTTCTGCGTCCTGGATTTGCTCTCCTGGGCCTGTCTCACCAGCTCTGTCATCTGAGATAGGTATGAGTCTTTACCTGTCTTCCCCACTTCGACGGTGATGGAGCCTTCCCCGTTGACGGAGCCACCTATGACCTTTGCCTCAGCTTTTTTGGCCACCGGAGCTGATTCTCCGGTAATCATGGCTTCATTTACCCATGATTCGCCCTCCACCACTTTCCCATCTGCCGGTATCTTTTCTCCCGGCTTTACCAGCACCCTGTCGCCGGCTACAAGCTCATCGAGTGGCACTTCAATCGTACTGCCGTCCTTCATTACCTTGTGCGCTTCCGAAGGCATCAGCCCGGCCAGTTCTTCCAGTGCGGAAGAGGCGGCTATAATGGACCTCATTTCCAGCCAGTGTCCCAGCAGCATTACGTCGATAAGAGTCGCCAGTTCCCAGAAGAATACCGAGCCGGCGATGCCAAAGACCACAGCGCTGCTATACACATATGCCGTACTGATGGCGACGGCAATAAGCGTCATCATCCCGGGTTTTTTCTCTTTCAATTCGCTGACGATTCCCTTGAGGAAAGGCCAGCCGCCATAGAAGTAAACGGCGGAGGAAAGCGCAAAAAGCACATAAGAATCTCCTGGGAAACTGATTAGGCCTTCCAGCCCCAAGAACCTCTGCACCAACGGGGAGAGGGCCAGAATCGGCACGGTAAGAATCAATGACACCCAGAAACGCCGGCGAAAATCGGCTATCATCATGGCATGGTGATCACGCTCACCCATTCCCTTCATCCCATGTCCGGCTTTCATATCATGTCCTCTAGCCATGGGTTCTTCCTTATGCTCGGCATGCATGTTATGTTCTGCATGCTGGGACTGCCCTTCGGATTTATTCGCGGTATGTATGCTATTCTGGTCCAATTTAGTCTCTTTGTAGGCTATTTATCGCATTACCTGAGGTCATTTCTCGTCTTCCTAGCTGGCGGTATTTAGTAAGTGCGACTATATGACGCCCAGGTTGTGCAGTATGTGGATTACCACAACGATGTAGAAGGACAGGCTCAAGCTAACATGGACGAATCTCCAACTTCTCAAGAACCTTCCTGCGAATTGGAACCGTTGCACAAAGCCTGTCACCACCATAATGGCAACGATGATGTATAGCGTTAGTCCTGTTCCCAGTGTCGGAGCAAATTGGGCAGGTCTACCTATTTGTTGGGTGAAATGAATAGATATCAATAGAAAGGCAATAATATTTCCGAAAACGTGAATGTTGAGTAGCGTCCCAAAACGCCCGGGAGAACGGCGCTTCGCTATTGCATATGTTGGAGTGAAGACAGCTATGTACCCTGCGCCAATGAAGCTCAGCCAATGGTGAAAATTGAGAGGCCCAACGTAGAAATGCAGGTTCCACCAGCGTAGATAGTTTCCTACGGAGAGTATTATAATTGCCAGGACTAGCATAATGGCAATATAGAACTGACTGCTTTTACGACTGCTGGTCACGGTTTTCCCTCCTCATATCCAATTTGATGTTACTCACTACATTCAGCTGTCCCTGCATTTTGATGATAGCAAAGCGGGAATGACAACGTCATAAACTTGACAGCAAATAAGTTACAAATCTGTAACATACTGTAGCTTTCATTGGGCTACAGGCAGTCGGTGTTGGGTGAGAATCGAGCCTCTCTTCACAAATAGAAGTCTGGGCGCGCTCCCCTCGACTGTGCCAATCACAGATCCGCAAATACCTGGGGGGCTATTTCCTTCACTATTTTTCGGATTTCCTCAGCGACGGCTCTGAACTCAGGGAGGGCTCGCCTGGATGTGCGCAGCTTGATGATATGGCGAATCTCGCGGAAATTCCAGGTGCAGATTATCTGGGTCTGACAAGCGTTAGGAAGAACGTAGCGAGCGATCTCAGCCTTTATCCCTTTGGCTAGTAGGTCATCATAGGCCTGCCAGCAGTTCGCCATTACTTCGTCGAACTGTTTATGGGCAGATCTGTTGTCTTTGATTTCGGGCGGCTCAACATATCTTGGCTCGGTCTCTTTCACGTAGCGCTGGCTTCTCTGGCTGTAGCTTGCCAACCTGTGCCTGACAAGCTCATGGGTCAGGACGCGGCTGGCACGAATGTAGAAGGTAGCACACGCATGTTCAACCATTGACTCATGCCCGATCTCCAGCCACTTCTGTATTCGGTCGGGTGCCGTGCCTGTTTTGTCCTGTGTGTCCCAGCACAACCTACCTGCCATCTCTATCAGTTTTTCGGCATCAGGTGTGACGGCAAGCAACTTCACTTCTACGTCATACTTATCGGCCACTGTAGTTCACTGAAGGGTGAGTTTGCTGTATAATAGCATTAGCGCCGAATTAGCGCCAACCACCGCTCAACTACTAGTTTCTCACGGAGTTGCAGTTTATCTGACTAAATTATCTGGGTGTGAAATATGACCAAACCTTCAAGACTCTAACTGTACTCTCAAGAACTCAAGACACCGGCCACAGACCCCATCCACGAAACATACTACTCGCAGCATATACGAAGACCAGCCGGCGGAGTCTGCAGAATGTGAGCCGAATCGACTTCTCATGCAGATGCTCAAAGACGAAGACCGAGGCTATTTCTATACGAGGCTTTGGGGATCTCAATGAAGAAGGGGTAGTTACCTCTTTCCACATCTTCATTATGATAACTCGGCAGAACTGACTACCGGGTGGCTGTGGGGCCCTTGTCTAGACAGGCTGGGTGAACAGTACAAACAAATATGCAGATAAGTTCCAGTAGACAATGGCCGTGTAAAATGCCAGAGCTACCACGATGACTGTATGTACGCGTTTTGGTGCGGCATTATACTTAATCCATAGAAAGGATGTAGCGAGGAGCCCGCCCGATATCTTTAGAGGTAGAAAAGCTTCCGTCGCCACCAGTGGTTGCAGCAGTGGGTTCGTTTCTGATCCATATCCACCTGTTACCAGAAAGTGGGTTAGCAACCCATCCACGACTATTGCGGCAAACAACGCGCAGAGCGCGTATCTCACTGTTCGGTTTTCAATCCGAAGATACTTGGGAACTCTCAATCTCTTCATGTGCGGAACTCGTTGCCTCCTATCACCTGGTGCTGATAACCCAGCACCTTTGTATTATTATTCGTCGCTCAAAAAGCGAGAATCCCGTGTCCTTGTCGGTACTTTCGGACAGACTCCCTGGGCTCATGGTGGCCAGAAGTTCGTTAGCAAGAATGTTAGTAGCAATCAAGAACTTGAGATGGAAGAGGAATTGAAATCAGCTTATTAGGGCCCTATCTTCGGGAGCAGGCCTGTGAACGGGTTTTCACTTCTTCCTACGCTTGCGGTCGGCTTCATAGCCAGGAGGGAGAACGTTCTTCACCAGCCTTCTATATGAATCAGGGTCTCTTGTAAGACTGTTCCTGACAATTTCCGCCATATCCATTTCGGGATTCAGGTAGCCAACTAACTCGCATTTTACCGTCTCAAGCATATCGGCCAGGGCACGCTGGTCATCGTATGACAGAGGTGACAGGATCTTCTGGATGAATTGCCAGCCTGCTGGAACCGCCGGATCAATGGCCTCCTTTCCCTTATCGGTCATACTCACATAGACTGCTCTGCGATCCTTCCTGTCCCTTGTCCGTCTGACCAGACCAGCTTTGACCATACGGTCGACTATCATACTCATGCTGTTTGGGCTACGTTCTAGAATCGACGCTAGGTCAACTGGCCTCAAAGAACCACGAGATTTGATAGCCGCAAGTACTCCAGACTGCTCCGTGGTAAGCCCGTATTCACTATATACCAGGTCCTGGCAAAGATTAAGTGCATCGCCTACCCGGCGAAACAGAAGCCACAGCCTCAAAATTGTCCTTTCCTGTTCAGAATTGACTGCCATATGTAAGTCCTCCTGATTATTTCGCGCGTACTTTCCTCGCACGTGTTATTTTCATTATAACAGACGCCATTTGTTTAGAACAAACTAGGCTTAGATAAGTGCCGAATCAGTGCCATTTTATAGTATTGCCTATGCCATAACTCGGTATAGGGCCTGTTTTGGCTCAGGAATCTGGAGTCCCTGGAGGGATTCGAACCCTCGACCCGCTGCTTAGAAGGCAGCCGCTCTATCCAGCTGAGCTACAGGGACGATCAAATCAAGTATACCATGGTGGGGTAGGGATGATAAGAGACGGGTATGAGCTAGTCTCTGTGAGCCTGTGCTAAATGGCTCTGCCAGCATTTCTCGTGCACATAAACGGCACATTTGGCACAGTAACAGATACGAACTCTGGCTTCTTTGCCACAGACAGGACATTTCATGACCTGCTACCTCCGTTATCTTTCTTCCCTGACCCTGAAGGACTGAGTCCCTTTCCCTTCTCCTCTCTGGAGTCGGTTACATAGAAGCCCGGGCCATTAAATATGATGGGGACGGCACAGAAGACGCGGCGGGCAATTCCATGGCAGCTAGGGCAATCGGCAACTGGTTTGTCGTGAAAGCTCTGCTTAAGCTCAAATTGCTGGCTACAATTCAAGCAGCGATATTGATAAGTAGGCATGTGTATCCTCCGTTACTCCAGAAGAGGTGTCTTCTGCTCTTCGGGGCTTTGTTCGGCCGTGGCTTGCGCTATTGAGACCTGTTCCTGTTTTCTGCTCTCTCTGACTATGAATTCCCCATCCAAATTGACACTACCGATCTCGAAGGATGGGCGATGAGCCTGCAATACATGTTGATCCCAGCAGTAGGAGTGCACAAAGATACCACAGGAACAATGGAAGACAGCTCTGTCATAAATCAATGGATTTCCGCACACAGTGCAATTCATCTACTCCCTCCTATGATACTGCCCATGCAGAACCTTGTCTGTTCAAAGGCCCCAGATCCGTGCATCGGCGCTCCGGCATCGCCGCGACAAAAAAGCGAACCGAATTTCTGATTAGACATTGATTAGCAGTTCTCGTATCAAACTGCTAATTATAGCGTGCCGACAGAGTTTCGGCAAACTTTCTGCTGGCAGTTATGTTTCTAGGCTATTGGGAAGTTTGGTCTTTCTCCAAAGAATATTGAAGAGGGCACAAATCTTATCTAGTTGACATTGTGTTTTTGCAGCCGTTAATATGGATTGTCTTTGATGGGCA
>Ga0180438_10007156_pt1 | contig 14693 bp, 6 predicted proteins | sample SS_ome_12_FD_132455 | JGI IMG/M metagenome (GOLD analysis project Ga0180438, IMG submission 132455) | Hypersaline lake sediment archaeal communities from the Salton Sea, California, USA - SS_3_D_2 metaG | ecosystem: Environmental > Aquatic > Non-marine Saline and Alkaline > Hypersaline >...
CGCCCATTCCACATGACCAACATTGAAGGGCTGACCAACCGCTTGGGCACCCACGTCGAGCCGATCCTGCTCCCCATCTCGCTGATCTACTTCGTGTGGGGTGACCCACGGGCATTGTTGCTTTTACAGACTTTGGTGATTGGGCTGGGGGCCTGGGCGGTCTACTTGGTGGTGAACTGGTACGGTGATAGATTGACAAGTCGGGAACCGGGGACCGGTGGATTTGGCAAGCTGTCAGCGGAAGTGATGGGGGTGATATTTGCGCTGGTGTACCTCCTGTTTCCCGCACTACAATCAGCCAACGTGTTCGATTTTCACGCCGTAGCGCTGGCGCCGACCTTTTTCCTATTCGCCTTTTATTTCCTGGAGAAGGAGCAGTGGGGGTGGTATGCCCTCCTTGCGGTGCTGACGATGAGCTGCAAAGAGGACATGCCGCTGATGATAGCCATGCTCGGATTGTACGCCCTGGTCGTGCGGCGCCAGTGGAAGGTTGGACTGACGACGATCGCCGTGGCTGCTGCCTGGTTCTTGCTGGCGGTGGGCGTGATCATGCCCTACTTTGACACGCGGGGGGTCTCGCCGCTGGCCAACCGCTATGCCTATCTGGGCGATAGCCCGCTGGAGATGGCGGCGACGATCCTCACCCGGCCAGGCGTGGTGCTAGCGCAGTTGCGGGACGCCGGTGCGCTGAGCTACTTGCGGGACCTTTTGGCGCCAGTCGCCTACCTGTCGCTGCTTGCCCCCCAGGTGCTCATGTTGGGATTGCCGCCCTTGATGGTCAACCTGCTGAGCACCGACGGCTTTATGCACCAACTGGAGGGATTTCACTATGGAGCAACGCTGGCGCCGGTGGTGGTGATTTCGGCGGCGTATGGCGTCGCCTGGCTGAGCCACCGTCTGTCGCGCATTCGCGCCCTCCCCTACCTGCTGGCCGCCGTCGTGTTGTCCTCCTCCCTGTATTACCACCGCGACCACGGCTATACGCCGCTGGCTGTCGACTATCGAGGGCTCTGGCCAGCGGTCGCCAACCATCACCGTCTGGGCCAGGAGATGGCGCGCGACATTCCCACGGCGGCGTCGCTGGCGGCCCTGCCGCACCCCAATCCCCACGCCAGCCAGCGCGAACAACTGTACATGATCGACCGGGTGGAGAACGGCCAGCTTGCGCCCCTGCACAGTGCGGAGTATGTCTGGCTCGATGTGACCAACGGCTGGCCCCTGCACCCCAACGATCTGAAAGCGGGCGTCGAAAATCTACTGGCCGGTACAGCGCCTGAGGAACCCGCCTACGGCGTGGAAGAGGCTGCCGACGGCTGGCTGCTCCTGCGGCGCGGGGCTCCCGACACGGCCCTTCCCGGCGCCTTTTACGATTTTGCCCGCGCCGCCGAGCCGCAACCCCAATACGCTCTGCGACTCCAGTTCTTGCTGGACGATGCCCCGTCTGGCGAGGCAGCGCCAGCCCTCGAGTCCCTGGGCTTTGACCTGCACCGCGACCCGCGGACGGGGTCCCACAGACTGACCTTCTACTGGCGCGCCTTGCAGCCCCTGCATCCCGATCTACGCCTCTATCCCTTCTATTTCGATGACACCACGGGGGAGATCCTGGAAGACACGAGCCTGCGGCCGATGATCGCCACAGTCTGGTACCCACCTGAGCGTTGGCAGGTGGGTGAGATCGTGCAGACCAGCACGCTGTCATGGGACGTGGGCACCGATTTCAGCGTCGGCCTGGGTGTGGTGCAGGGGTATGACTGGGAGAACGTGGAGCAACGCCTGCCCATCCGGGTTGAGGCCTCCGGGGAGGGCAATGAACCGGTCGTGCGCCTCTTTGAGGACGATACTTGGGCGCGATTGCTCCAGGTGCAGGGCGGAGAGCCAGTGGAAGAGTACCGGACTTTCGCTGTCCCTGTGCCCCAGCATCCCCTCGACGTCGATTTTGGTCCAGTCCGCCTCATAGGCTACGATCTGAAGCGCATTGCGGATCATGAATTGCATCTCGCGCTGTATTGGCAGGCCCAGACACGTATGGACACAAGCTACACGGTCTTTGCCCAAGTCCTCGATCCAGCGGGGCAAGTGCGCGCACAGGTGGACTCGGTGCCCCGGGACGGGGGATATCCGACCACCTGGTGGCTGCCCGGAGAGATCCTCACCGATCCGCTCATCATGGAGCTGCCGCCTGACGCCACCCAGGATACTGCCTACCGGCTGATCGTCGGGCTGTACGATCCCGTTACCGGCGAGCGGCTTGCGATCCTGGGGGGTGCAACCGATTCTGCGAAGACCGGCGCCGACTCTGTCCAATTGCAGTCGCTCGAACCGTAGAAGCCCTCTTTAGAACAGTGCCTGGGTTTTGGAATCGGGCGCTGGCGATCACCGATCTACGCCGCAATCCGAACTCGAAATAGACTGCAGGAGAAGCCATCTATCCGATGCTTGACTACTCTCGCTACAAGGAGGCTGAGTGATGAGAGCCTTTGTGCTGGGTGGGGGAGGCGCACGGGGCGCGCTCCAGGTCGGAGCGCTGCGCGCCCTCTTGGAAGCCAACGTGCAACCCGAGATGCTGGTGGGCACTTCTATCGGCGCAGCCAATGCCGCCTTCCTGGCCATACGGGGCTTTCACGAGGAAGCCTTGACGGAACTGGAAGCGGTCTGGCACGATGCGGCACAGGCCAACCTGTTGCCGGACAACTACCTGTGGCTGACTGTCCGGGCGCTCTTCAACCGGCAGGGAGCAGAGGTAGCGCACCGTATCCGCGATTTCTATGCGGGGCATGGCCTGGACCCCGAACTGCGATTCGGTCAACTGCAGGGACCACGCTTGATCCTGGTAGCTTCCGACCTGCAGGCCAGGTGCGCAGTCCTGTATGGCACCGAGCCCGACCAGCGGGTGCTCAATGCCGTCTTGGCCTCAGGCGCGATCCCGCCCTGGGTCCGGCCACTGGCACAGGATGGTCACCTGCTGATAGATGGCGGGATGGTCAGTAGCCTGCCGATTGAGCCAGCGCTTAGCCAGGGCGCGACCGAGATCGTGGCTTTGGATATAGCCGATCCCCGCCCTGTGGGCCCGGGGGTGGGTGGCCTGGGACCGTTTCTCTTCCAACTGATGAGCACCATCGAACAGCGCCAGGTTTACCTGGAGAAGCAACTGGCCGATGCCCAGGGGGTTCCGGTTTACCACGTCGAGCTGCGACACGTATCGCCGGTGGCCGTCTGGGATTTTGACCAGGCCACCGGCCTCTTTGAGCAGGGTTACACCCTCACGCGGGCCTACCTGGCCACGCATCCCATACAGAGCCTCCCGGCAGTGGAGATCCGGCTCCCCTGGTGGCGTCGCCTGGGTCGACACCGAAAGCCCTAGCCACTGGCCCAGCCTCAGAGAGTGATAGAATTCCTGGAGTTGCACCAGCTCCCTCGATGAAATGCCTGCCCGTCAGCGAACTGACGGCCGGGCGTCAGGTAAAGGCTGGAACGAAAATCCCGACTTGGACGTCCAATACAAGAGGTCGGCGAAACATTGCGTCGATCTCCGAGTGTCCAACCGGGAGGCGAACGATGCGAAAAACTGGATCGACAAGGATCATGCGCTGGGGGATGAGCGTGCTATTGGTGGCTGTGGGGCTGACCGTGACGTGGGCCTGGGGGCAGGTGGCCAGCCTGGCTCCGCCGCCTCCCTCAGCGCTGGAAGCTCAGCCGCCGGTCGTGTACGCTGCCTGGCAACCGGCCGGAGCGGATGGCGTTCTCCTGTTCCGCAGCACCGACGAGGGCGCGACCTGGCAACCGTTGGACCTGCCGGGACAGAGGGTCCCCACCGTGTGGGCTGGCGATGCTGGCGATCGGCTGGCCGTGGCCACGAGCGATGGCTCGCTATTGACCTCCCCCGATCGAGGCGATAGCTGGACGTTGGCATCGGTGGACCTGCCGATCCTGAGCCTCACTTGGGATGGCGAGGGCAGCCTGTACCTGGGCACCGACGGGCAGGGTGTCCACCGTTTAGAGGGCGATGGCGGCTTGACGCCCCTAGCGGCGAAACAGGCGAATCTGGACTCGGCTCCGGTGGTGGCCCTGGCCTGGGTAGAGACTCCTGCAGCAGGCGAAGGACGCCTTTTTGCCGCGACGCCCAACGCTCTTTTCTCCAGCGACGACGGTGGCGTTCAGTGGGCCGGACCACAAGTAAGCCCGGGTTGGATCACAGTCTTGGCAGCCATCGACCGGCAAACCGTATTCGTGGGCACAGCAACCGACGGCGTCTATCGCACTGTCGACGCCGGGCAGACCTGGCAACCAGCACGAGAAGGATTGGGGCTGGCAGCCGGGCAGATGGTGGCCATCACGGCCTTGCAGGCCGACCCCCAGGAGCAGGGCGTGCTCTACGCAGCAGTAGATCACCTGCTGGGCAGCAGCCAGGTCCACGCCAGCGCGGCAGGTACCTACGCCTCGTTGGACGGCGGAACCACTTGGCAGCCGCTGGCCGGGTCAGCCTTCCCTGAAGCCCAGCACGCGTCCGCCCTGGTTTTGGTGCCGGGCAGACCCCTGCACGCCCTGGCGGTGACATCCGGTGGCCTGCAGGGCTACGCGCCCGACGTGGGCAGTGCTATGGCAGCGTTGGACAGCCCTGATGCCCAGACACGGGCTGGTGCAGCTCGAACGCTGGGCGTGGCGCAGGCACCCGAGGCCGGGGAGGCGTTGCTGGCCGCCCTCGACGACCCCGACCCCGCCGTGATCCTGGCCGCCGCCGATGCCCTGGGTCAGGTCAATGATCCGGCCACTGTGGGTGGCCTGTTGGTAGCTCTGGAACACCCGCGGCAAGAGGTCCGGCTGGGCGCGGCGCGGGCGCTGGGTACGATTGGCGCAGATGCAGCGGTGGAGCCACTGCGGGTGATGCTGTTCCAGGGCGAGGGGCTGGAGGTCAGCGTGGCGGGCGAGGCGCTGGGTCGCATTGGCAGCCCAGCAGCCGTCGAGGGATTGATCAGCGCCGTGGCAGACCCAATCCCGTCGCCCCAATGGCACGCGGCCCTGGAAGCCCTCGAGACGATGGGGGAACCGGCGGTCGACCCCCTGGTTGAGATGCTGTCCAGCGACGACGTGTACGACCGCCGCAACGCAACCCAGGCGCTCGGCTGGATCGGCTCCCCGTCGGCCACCCGGGCGCTAGCCGGCGCCCTGGAGGACGACGACCCCAAAGTGCGGCAGCAGGCAGCCTGGGCGCTGGGCGAGATTGGCGATCCTGCTGCACAGGCGGCCCTGGATCGGGCTCGCTCGAACGACGTTGTGACGGAGGTCCGGGCAGAAGCCGGGCGTGCACTGGCCCGCCTGGGCGAGCAAGCGACACCGGCCAGCCGGTGGCCTGCCACCTGGGCTCCAGTGCTAAACCGCCTGCAGGCAATGCGCTGGCTGGTCCTCGCTCTTTCGTTGGCAGGGGCTGCATGGCTGATGATGGGCACTCCCTCCTGGGCACACCTGCCGCTACGCCAAAGGACGCAATAGTCCTTTCACTAGGACCTGGAACTCAGGGCCGGCGGATCTGACGCCGGTCCTGAGCTCATTTTCCTCCACGCAATTCTCTCATCCAGGATCGAAAGGAATCCCATTCCGCCTGATGCTTCTCGTCCACGTTGGTGCTCGCATGGCATGGTGACCTCGGTGAACCATTGTTGCGTTGGCACCCTCTTTGTGCTAGAATAGTTTTCGGTGTGAATCTGGCTCAAGCTCCCTTTCTGGGGGCGGAAGCGGTTTCGCAACAGAACCAGAATACGCGAAATAGTAGGCAGTTTACCGAACTACCGATCTACCGACTGGCAGGGTGGAAACATGACAGAGACAACCGCTCACACAAAAAGCCTGGGGGTCTTGACCAGTGGCGGTGATGCGCCAGGCATGAATGCTGCCGTACGCGCTGTGGTCCGCACGGCCCTCAACCGCACTGTGGATGTGTACGCCATCTACGAGGGTTACCAGGGTATGGTAGCCGGGGGCGAAAACATCCGCAAGATGACGTGGGACGCCGTTGGGGGCATCCTGCAGCAGGGTGGGACGGTCATCGGCTCGGCCCGCTGCGCCGAGTTCCGCACTCGCGAAGGACGGCGGCAGGCCGCCAGAAACCTGGTGGCGTGCGACATCGATAGCCTGGTAGTCATCGGCGGGGACGGCAGCCTGACCGGGGCCAACATCTTTCGCCAGGAATGGCCCGAGCTACTGGCTGAATTGGTGGAAGCGGGTGAGATTGACCAGACCCAGGCCGATGCCCATCCCCAGTTGATGCTGGTGGGGTTGGTGGGATCCATCGACAACGACATGTTCGGCACCGACATGACCATCGGCGCCGACACCGCCCTGCACCGCATCACCGAAGCAGTGGATGCCATCGGCAGCACCGCGGCCAGCCACCAGCGCACCTTTGTCATCGAGGTGATGGGCCGCCACTGCGGCTACCTGGCCCTGATGAGCGCCCTGGCCACCGGCGCCAACTGGGTCATGATCCCCGAGAACCCACCTCACGTGGACGACTGGGAGGACGAGATGTGCCGCGCTCTGAACGCGGGCCGCGAAAGCGGTCGCCGCCACAGCGCCGTCATCATCGCTGAAGGTGCCCAGGACCGGTACGGCAATCCCATCACCAGCCAACAGGTGAAGGAAGCCCTGGAGGAACGGTTGGGCGTGGACGTCCGGATCACCATCCTGGGCCACGTGCAACGAGGCGGCTCGCCCAGCGTCTTTGACCGCTATATGAGCACCCTATTGGGCTACGCTGCGGTGGACGAGCTTTTGTCCGAAGATCCCGGCAGCGAACCCCAGTTGATCGGCATCCGGCAGCACGACGTCATCCACTCACCTTTGATGGAGTGCGTGGCCAAGACCCAACAAGTGGCCGAGGTAATCGCCGCTCATGACTATGAAAAGGCCATGGCTATGCGTGGCGGCAGCTTTTCCGACTCGTTCCGCATCTTGCGTACCCTGCTACGCGCCCAGCCCCACCCCCCAGAGCCTGACCAAGAGCAACTGCGCCTGGCCGTGCTGCACTCTGGCGGACCAGCCCCCGGCATGAACACGGCTGTGCGCGCGGCCGCCAGGTTGGGTATGGACCGGGGTCACACCATGCTGGCCATTCAGAATGGGTTTGAAGGGCTCATCGATGGCGAGATCCAGGAGATGGACTGGATGAGCGTCAGCGGCTGGGTGTCACGGGGGGGAGCCGAGCTGGGCACCAACCGCAAGATCCCCGAAGGCGCCGACTTTTATATGATCGCCCGCCAGATCGAGGAACACAAGATCGATGGCCTGCTGATGATCGGTGGCTGGGCAGGATACCAGGCCGCCTATCAGCTCTACAGCAGGCGTCGCGACTTTCCGGCATTCAACATCCCCATCGTCTGCCTGCCCGCCTCCATCGACAACAACCTGCCTGGCTCCCAGTTGAGCATCGGGGCCGACTCTGCCCTGAATTGCATCATCAGCGCCGTGGACCAGATCAAACAGTCGGCCGTGGCCTCCCGCCGCTGCTTTGTGGTGCAGGTCATGGGTGGCGACTGCGGCTACCTGGCCCTGATGGGCGGCCTGGCCACCGGCGCTGAGCGGGTCTACCTGCCCGAGGAAGGCATCTCGTTGGCCGAGCTCCAGGTCGACGTCGCCAACCTCGTGGAGGGATTCGAGCATGGCAAGCGCCTGGGGCTGATGATCCGCAACGAACACACCGACCCGCTATACACCACCGATTTCATGTGCGCCCTGTTTGAAAAGGAGGGCGGCGAGCTGTTCGACGTGCGCCAGGCCATCCTGGGCCACATGCAGCAGGGTGGCAACCCCACTCCCTTTGACCGGATCCAGGCCACTCGCCTGGTGGCCAAGTGCATCGACTATCTCATCATGGAGGCTGGCAACAGGCCGCCTGCTGCGGCTGCCATCGGCCTGCAGGGTGGCCAGGTCAAGTTCACCCCCCTGGAGGACTTGCCCCGGCTGATCGAGCCCGACGCCCGGCGACCCAAGGAGCAGTGGTGGCTGAACCTGCGATCCATCGCCGCCATCATGGCCCAACCCGGGCCGCACTCCGCCTGATGTTTTCGGTTGGTGCCAAGCGTGGTATAATCATGCCATCCTTTCCGCAAGGGATGGAGGAACGGCTTCGGCCTGGCACTTCCAAACTGGTCACGGTGGTGGAGGAGGCATCCATCGAACGGCTGACGGAAGCCCTGGCAGATCTAGAGGAGTCCGTGATACGATCAAGTCACCGGCAAATTTGTGACCGATGTCACCAGGAAGAGGGAGTAGCGTGACCGCATCACAAGCCAGTGTCTCCCCCGGCAAAAGCTTTCCACTGGGCGCCACTGTCCGTCCCGGTGGCGTGAACTTTTCCGTGTACTCCAAGAACAGCACGGCATTGGAGCTGTTGCTATTCGACCGCGTCGACGATCCCAAGCCCAGCCGGACGCTTTCCCTGCATCCGAAGGAAAATCGGACGTTTCACTATTGGCACGTCTTTGTGCCCGGGCTCCAGCCGGGGCAGTTGTATGGCTACCGGGTCTATGGCCCATTCCAGCCCTCCGAGGGCCATCGCTTCGACCCTGAAAAGGTGCTCCTTGACCCGTATGGCCGGGCTGTGGCCACACCGCCCCACTATAGCCGGGATGCGGCGGCCCTGCCTGGCGACAACACTGCCACCGCCATGAAGAGTGTGGTGGTGGATACCACCACCTACGATTGGGAGGACGACACACCGCTAAAGCGCCCTTTTGCCCGCACCGTGATCTATGAGATGCACGTGGGCGGCTTCACCCGGCATCCCAGTTCAGGGATCGCTCCCGAGATACGAGGCACCTACGCCGGACTGGTCGAAAAGATCCCCTACCTGAAGGAACTGGGCATCACAGCAGTGGAGTTGCTGCCGGTCTTTCAATTCGACGAACAACAGGCGCCAGAGGGGCTGACCAACTACTGGGGCTACAACCCCGTGTCCTTTTTTGCCCCTCACTGCGCTTATAGCTCCCGGCCCGACCCCTTGGCTGTCCTCGATGAATTCCGGGACATGGTCAAGGCGCTGCACCGGGCAGGCATCGAGGTGATCCTGGACGTGGTGTACAACCACACTGCCGAGGGGGATGAAAACGGCCCGACCTTCTGTTTCAAGGGATTGGAGAACCGGGTCTACTACTTCCTGAAGGATGGCCGGTCCCGTTACGCCAACTATAGCGGCACGGGCAACACCTTGAACGCCAACCGTGCCCCGGTCCGCCGGCTGATCCTGGATAGCCTGCACTACTGGGTCGAGGAGATGCACGTGGATGGCTTTCGCTTCGACCTGGCATCGATCCTGGCCAGGGACGAGGAGGGGCGCACCCTGGCCAATCCCCCCACCCTATGGGAGATCGAGACGGATCCTGTGCTGGCAGGCACCAAGCTGATCGCTGAGGCCTGGGATGCCGCTGGGCTCTACCAGGTCGGCACCTTTGTGGGCGACCGCTGGAAGGAATGGAACGGACAATTCCGGGACGATGTGCGTCGTTTTCTGAGGGGGAACCCGGATACAGCCCCCAAGATGGCGTCACGCTTTCTGGCCAGCCCCGACCTCTATGGCCACGAGGAGCGGGAGCCAGAGCAGAGCATTAATTTTGTGACCTGCCACGATGGTTTTACACTGAACGATGTAGTATCCTACAACCATAAGCACAACGAGGCCAACGGTGAGGGAAACCGCGACGGTCACGATTACAACTATTCCTTGAACTTTGGTGTCGAGGGTCCCACCGACGATCCAGATATCGAGCGGTTGCGCAACTGCCAGGTCAGGAATTTTCTGGCCATTACACTGCTGGCGCTGGGCGTGCCCATGTTGCTGATGGGCGACGAAATGCGGCGTACCCAGCGGGGCAACAACAATGCCTACTGCCAGGACAACGAGATCAGTTGGCTCGACTGGAGGCTGCTGGACCAGCACGCCGATATCCACCGCTTTGTCCAGAACCTGATCCGCTTTCGGTTGAGCCTCAACGTGTTCAAGGGCGAGCATAGGTTGACTCTGGCGCAGGTTCTGCAGGGGGCTCATCTGCAGTGGCACGGTGTGAAACTTCACCAGCCCGACTGGAGCTACCATTCCCATAGCCTGGCCTTTACTGTCCGAGGCCAGACGGGCCTATTCCACGTGATTCTCAACGCCTACTGGGAACCGCTCGAGTTCGAACTGCCGCCGCCGCCCGAGGGATCACCCAACGGCTGGCGGCGGATCGTGGACACCTACCGCGAAGCGCCGGACGATTTCTGTGAGCGGGCCGAAGCCCCGCAGATCGAGGGCCTGGTATACCGTGTGCAACCGCGTTCAGTAGTGGCTTTGGTAGCTGATCACTATTTCACGCCCTATGTGGCCCTCGAGGACGGCTACACCCCCGTCGATGTCGAACGCATTCCTGTGGGTTAGATGGCAGTGTGACCATGAAACCTCAAACTGGAAAGGTCAAATCAACCCACCCCTTTGTCTACGTCCTTGTCACCTTTGTCGCCTTTCGCCTGATGGCGGTGCTGTTGGTCAAGCCGGGTGGCTATATCACCACCGTCTCCGATTTCACCTTCTACCGGCTGCTTGCCTCCTACGCCTCGCAGGGATTCTATCCCTCCGTCCACTACTGGATGGAATACCAGCCCATCTTCCCTTGGATCCCGGTAGGCGTGTACCGGCTCAGCCTGCTATTGCCCAACTGGGGCCCACCGGGTTTCTGGTTCAACCTGCTGCTGGGCACGTTTTTCCTGCTGGCTGAGACTGCCAACCTGACCCTGATCTATCTCATCGCCCGGCGGCTCTACGAGCAAACGACCGCAATCCGCGTCGCCTGGATCTACAGCCTGCTCTTTGTGCCGCTGCTGATCATGCTGGGCTGGTTCGACGTCTTTGCCCTCACGTTCCTGCTGCTGGCCCTGCACTTGATGCTCGCACGGCGCTCTCTGACCAGCAGCGTCGTAGCCGGGGTGGGCTTCCTGGTCAAGCTGCTGCCCATTATCGTCGTACCCGTCGCCTTCTGGCGGGAGCCAACCTGGAAACGACGGATGATCCTGGTCGCCGTTACGGTGCTGACGATCGTCGTGGTGGCCCTGCCCTTCGCCCTGCTGAATCCAGAGCTGTTCACCCTGTCGTGGACCATCAACTTTGAGCGCAGCTCGTGGGAGACCGTCTGGGCCCTGCTCGAGGGATACACCTCCTATGGCCTTGCCGGTGGGGGCAACCGCTTTGACCCGGCAGAAGCGGGCACGCTGCAACACCCCAGCACCTTGCCGTGGACCCTGATCTCCCTCGGCTTTGCCCTGGTCTACCTCTGGCTCTGGATCTCAGCCGGCACCCGCCAGCTTCCCTCGGACGACGCACAGCAAAGTGAGGGAGATGGGCCCGCGGGCAACTCGCTCCTGGACGATCCCCGCCGGGCCGTGGCCTTCACTGGCCTGACCATGAACCTGCTCACCCTATACCTCAAGGGGTACAGTCCCCAGTTTCTGGTCTGGCTGCTGCCTTTTGTCATCCTGCTGCTGCCGGGCCTGCGGGGCATTGTGTATGCTGTCCTGCTCAGCGCCGTAAATATCGCCGAAAGCCCGATCTACTTCACGCTGCTTCCGGACCAGAGCTGGTTGCTGACCGGCGCCGTCCTGGCCCGCACCGGCCTTCTAGTACTGTTGGCGGTCGAGTATGGTCGCATGGTGCTCAGCGAGCCGATTTCCACGCACTGGAGCCGCCGCCTTTGCCTGGTTGCGACAGCGGTGCTGATCATCATGGGGCTGATCGCCGTACCTCTGGCCTACGACGCTTTTTTCCAGAACCGCCTGGAGGCAAATATCCACCAGCCAGCTACTGAGACGCTTTGGGCGCAGGCAGCGCCCGGGTCCCGCGTCGTGGTCGGCGGCGACGAACCTTCGGGTGCCCAGGGCGTATTCGACGAGATGTATGCCTTCCTGCAGCGGCGATTCGACGTGACCTCGGTCCAGACCGATTGGTGGTTCCCCGACTGGCAACCACGCCTGGAGAGCGCCGTAGCCAGTTACGACCAGACCTGGATCTATGCTCCGGCTGGCTCGCCCCTGCACGATTGGATGGCCGAGCGCTACCCTCCCCTTCAACCTGGCTCAGGGCAAGCCCCTGCCGGCTACGAGTTCGATGGTTGGGCTCTATCGGGGTGGGATACACGATGAACGAACGAGATTGAAGGGCAGAATTGCATGTTGTCCTATGATCCTGGCCATGCTCGAGGTAGGGTGTGAGCAAAAGCCATGACCGCCTGATTGCCTTCTGTCTGTCTGCCCTGCTGTTCAGCGTCTACCTGTTGACCTTCAGCGGCAAGTATCATTCCAGCGACGAGATGTCGATGCTGGCCGCCACTGACAGCCTCGCGCGGCGCGGTGCATGGGACATCGAGCTACTGCGCTGGATGGGCGAGCAGCAGGGTTCGTTCGGCCCCGACGGCCACCTCTATTCACGCAAGGGGATCGGCACAACCTTGGCCGCCCTGCCCCACTACTGGCTGGCCCTGCAAGGACAATGGCTGGGCAACGTGCAGACAGCGATGCTGACCAATGGCGCCGTTACCGCCTTGACCGGCATGCTGATCTACCTGTTCCTGCGACGGCTGCATTACGGACAGGGCGTCTCCCTGAGTACAGCGCTGGCCTTTGGCTTGGCGACGATGGCCTGGCCCTACGCCCGATACCTCTTTAGCGAATCACTGGCCGGGTTGGGATTGGTCGGCAGCGCCTATTTCCTCCTACGCTACCGCGACGAACAGGACAACCTGAGCCTTTTGCTATCGGGCGCCGGCTTGGGCGTGGCCCTGTTGGCCCGCCTGAACAACGCCATCGTCGCGCCGTTCCTGGGGTTGCTGCTGCTGTACTATCTCCATCGCCAATATGGCTGGGAATGGCGAGCCTGGATCAAACCCGTAGTGCTAGTCGGCCTGCCAGCCCTGGCCGCCCTCGTCGTGATCGGCTGGTACAACTGGCTACGGTTTGGCAACCCGCTCACCACCGGCTACCTTCCCGAAGAGCGCTTTGCCACCCCCTTTCTGGAAGGGTTCTACGGGCTGACCTTCAGTCCCGGCAAGGGCCTATTCTGGTACAATCCCCTCTTGTTCGCCGCGTTGGTCGCCTGGCCCGCCCTCGTTCGCAAACACCGGGCCGAAGCGCTGCTGGTCGTTGCCGTGGTGCTGAGCAACCTGGCGTTCTATGCCCCCTGGTACCTGTGGTGGGCCGGACATAGCTGGGGTCCACGCTTCCTGGTGACGATGCTGCCCTTTGCCGCGCTGGCCCTGGCTCCGGCATTGGAGGCGGCAGGCAGGCGTCGCCCAGTGGCCGTTGGCCTGGCGGCACTGGCCGCTGTCAGTGTTGCAGTTCAATTGCTGGGTATCGCGGTCGATTTCAACCTCTACCTGGAGGAGATCTATGCCGAGCTGGGCCTCTACCACCCCGATACCCTCTTCAACCCGGCCTACAGCCCTCTGACCCGGCAGATCGACTACCTTCGCCCTGGCAACTGGGACGTGGCCTGGGCGCGGGGGGACACGCTTGACTGGTTTGCCTTGCTCCTAGGACTGGGGTTGGTGCTGGTGACAGGGCTCGCTTTGCTCCTCTCCCGCAGGGGGCAGGGGCTGGGTGCGGGGGGAAGCACGCGTCTCCGACGCAGGTGGGGCGCCTGGTTGGTCGTTGGCTTGCTCGTATTGCTGGCCCTGGGGACGGCCCTTTCCCTGCTGCGTTATGCGCCGGCCGGTGATGTGGCCCAGGCCGGCTCTGCCCTGGCGACCATGGAACGCCCTGGCGAGGCCGCAGCCCTGACCAACCCCTTGCTCACCGAGTCCTGGCAGGACGCCTACGACGGCCGCCTGTGGCTGTGGGGGGTGCCCTCCAAGGACGAGGTTGGGATCGAGCACGACGCCACCTGGGTCGTCGGCGCGGGGGATCCCGATCCGGCGGCGGCACGGTTCCAGGTGGGTATGGTGCGGCTGGATCACTACCCCCCACCGGGCCAGCCTTTCGACACCTCTCGGCTGCCAGTCGCCCCCTTGGCCGGCGGGCCGCGCCTGGAGGATGCCGTCGAGCTGGTCGCCCTCCAGCTTCAGGAGACGGCAATCCATCCGGGTGAGACGCTGCCCGTGGTCCTGTACTGGCGCGCATTGAGCCCCATGGGTGCGGCCTATACAGTGACCGTGCAGGCCATCGACGAGGGAGGGATCAAGGCCGGGCAGGTGGACCGCCAGCCGTGCGAAGGCGGCTGCCCGACCGATAGCTGGCGACCGGGCGACCTGGTTGGCGAGCGCTATGATCTGGTCATCGGCGGGGATGCACCACCGGGAAGCTACCAGATCATCGCCGGGATGTACGACTGGACGACGGGCGAGAATCTGCTCTGGCTGGAAACTGAGGGGAACCCCATCGGTCCCACCCTTTCGTTAGGCACGGTGGAGCTTCAGCCATAGACGGAGCCTGAAGGCCGGGGACAAAAGTCGACGCAAAAGCGGCCCCAACTACCCTCTATAGAAATCGATCCACTCGATGGACAAGGTCTCGGGTTCCGGCTCAAAAAGGACGGCGGGCAGGGCGAGTTCGATGTACCCTTCCTCTATGGGAATCGTGGCCTCGCCGGACACTTGCCCGGATACAATCTGGAGGGGTATGTAGTAGGCACTGTTTTGATCTACGGGCGTACCCTGCCCCCCATCCCCGACAAACACCTCGCA
>Ga0180438_10007159_pt1 | contig 14688 bp, 11 predicted proteins | sample SS_ome_12_FD_132455 | JGI IMG/M metagenome (GOLD analysis project Ga0180438, IMG submission 132455) | Hypersaline lake sediment archaeal communities from the Salton Sea, California, USA - SS_3_D_2 metaG | ecosystem: Environmental > Aquatic > Non-marine Saline and Alkaline > Hypersaline >...
GCCTCATCATGGTATCTCATCTCCTGGGCGCGGAGGAGCTCAATAAGGACCTTGAGGAGTTCATCCTTGAGAAGACAGAAGGGATTCCCTTTTTCATAGAGGAGTTCATAAAGTCCCTCAAAGATCTGAAGGTCGTAGCACGAGAGGGCAGCAGGTATCGTATAACGAAAGACATCAAGGAGGTTGCCATTCCCACGACGATTCAGGATGTGATTATGGCCAGGGTTGACTCCCTGCCGGAGGGGATGAAGAGCCTTCTTCAGACTGTTTCAGTGGTTGGGAGGGAATCCAGTTACGATTTAGTCAAACGAATAACAGGGCTCTCAGAACAAGAATTGTTGTCACATCTATCGGTTTTAAAGGATTCAGAGCTTCTCTATGAGAGGGGGATATATCCCCAATCGACCTATATCTTCAAGCATGCGCTCACCCAAGAGGTGGCCTATAACAGCTTACTTCTCAAGAGGAGAAAGGAGATTCATGAAGAGATAGGGAAGACCATTGAAAGTCTCTATCCGGACAGGCTGGAGGAGTTTTTCGAGATGTTGGCATACCATTCATTTCGAGGAGAAGATTGGCAACGCGCGCAAAGATACAACCGGCAGGCTGGTCTTAAGGCCCTGTCTTTTTCCGCTTACGAGGAGGCGCAAAGCTATTTTGAAAAGGAACTCGAAAGTCTCAGTAAACTCTCCCCTACGAGGGAGCGTATTCTGCAAGAAATTGACTTGCGCTTTAATATGCGGTCAGCCCTTTTCCCTTTAGGCAGACATGATGAGTGGGCTGAGTACGTGCAGGCGGCAGAGCCGTTGGCCAAGGAGGTGGGGGACAAGGCCCGCCTTGCAAATTGTTACAATTATCTTTCAACGCACTTATGGACTCGTGGTCGACACAAAGAAGCCATCAAGCTTTGCGAAGAAGGTCTCGGCTTGGCTAAATCAGCCGGCGATTTCTCTGTGCAAATAAGTACGATGTTCCATTTAGGCATACCCCTGTTCTATACGGGTCAATATGAACGGCAAGTCAAATTACACCGGGAAGTGGCAGAAAGACTATCTGGACCTGCAGTCTTTGAACGACATGGACTAGCTGGTTTACCTTCTGTATTGGCTCGCGGCCTTCTTTCTTGGGGCCTGGCAGAGCTTGGAGAATTTGAAGAAGCTGAAGAGCGGGCCATGCAGGGAGTCCAGATTGCGGAGCAAGGGAATAACCTGTTTAGCACCACGTTTGCACATGCGTGGCTTGGTACCGTTTATTTGCTCCGTGGGGCGCTTGATCGAGCAGTCAAAAGTTTAGAGAAGGCCCTTGCTATGTGCCGCGAGGTTGATGTGCTGTCCGCTTTCTCATTCACTGCCGCAAGCTTAGGACACGCACAGTCCTTGTTAGGGCATCCCGATCATGCGTTGCCTATTTTGCAGGAAGCGGTTAGGCCCGAGAAGGCGAGTTTTTCTGCCGTTCCTTCAAGCTATCCGCTCACGGCGCTGGCAGAGGTTTATCGTCTCAAGGGAGATACCAAGAAAGCAGTTCATAACGCAGAGGAGGCGCTGAGTATTTTCCGCCAAAGGGAAGAGCGGGGTTTTGCCGCTTGGGCGCTCTATTACATGGCCAAGATTCAGTCAGAAGATAAATCAGAACAAATCCAGCATGCAATTCAGACATATCGACAAGCTATGGAGCAGGCAGTGGGACTTGGAATGAGACCATTGGCAGCACACAGCCATCTCGGGCTCGGACAACTTTACCTAAGAAAGGGAGAACCCAAAGAAGCGCGTTCCGAACTCCTAGCCGCTATGGACTTATACCGTACCATGAGCATGAGCTACTGGTTGACACAGTCTGAGTCTAGTCTTGAGGAAATTAGTAGCTAAGCATCGCCATAGATCCCTGAATCTTAACTTGATCACTCATAAATCTTATCCGAAAGATTCTACTTTGATTTTCAATCTGAGAATATTGCTAGCCAAGATTAACGAAATCTTAAAGATGCCATTGAGCATTAATTTCGAAGCCAATGTCCATATCTTGTGTGTGTCAAATCCTGCCTGAGACAGTTGATTACTGCTATGATTCTTGAGTTGCCTCATCTTCAAGCTTACGTTTGTTAATCACTCGTTTGGGGAGCGGCCTAAACTTTCACATACGATAAGAAATCGATGCTCGGGTTAGGAGAGAATTATGTCCGAAATGGATGTCTTGGAACTCTCCGGGTCCCTATGATTAGCTAAAGAACTCTGGTTTTGGGAGATTCGAATTGTTACGATGAGCAGAGGCTGTGTGTGATGTCAGCTTGGGTTCTAATGCTGCAAGCATGCTATAACTCCCGACCCTTTAGATGGGGTTATAGATGCTATACTGTGGCCGGGACATGCGTCGTGGTAGACTGCAAAGATACCTCCGGAATCATGGACTTCTCCTTTTACCAAAAAGCATAGGATGCGCAATTATCATGCTTTATGCTTAATAAGCCGTTTGCGGGCTTTTCCACCCGAGCTGGTGGGCTATGAAAGTTCGTAGTCCGGCGAATTTGCAGACACAAATCTATTCTGATCTTGGTGTAATGCGTCATAGATCAAAGGTAAGTTGAAAAGGGAGTGCCCGGGGCTGCCTTTATTCACTCCACTTGGCAACATGTACGAGAAAGAGCAGGCAGGTTGGAGTGTGGGGGTGGCACTATCCCGCTGAGTTAACCGCCTGCACCTTTTTCTTCTTTCACCTTTTCATGGAGCCAGACTTTTATCAGCGCTCCACGGTCCACACCTATCCTCTTGCGGATTTCGTCAATATCTTTCACGAGCGATTCTGCCATATCGAGGGTGATACGCACTTTCTTTCCATGTCGCACCACGCTGGCTTTGGACATTTCAAGAAGATCATGGATGTCTTCTCCCGAGTCAAAGCGACGGTCGAACTCCTCACTGGTTTTGGCTAGCGTTTTCTTTTTCATAAAGATTCACCTCCTTTTTCCTCGCCCGTCTCACGGATATCATGCGGATAGCACCACCCCTTAAGGTGTATACGGCAGCCCGGATCTTTTCATGATATCTGGCGATCAGAATGCCGCGGTCTTCCAAGGGGTGAGGTGCGTGGATTTCAATTCGATTTTCGTCGTCCCATAAGTCCTGCGCAGAAAGGAAATCTATTCCATGCTTTGCTTCATTGCGGGCACTCTCACCTGGGTCCCACTCAAATTTCACACATCTATTGTACATATTTAATTCAGACTTTCAAGCTTTTTCTGCTTTTTTCATGCAGCATCGGGAGGGGCAGATGGACTAGGCGAGCTCCGATAAGTCGAGTGGCGGTGAGGCAGGGTCCGGCACAAAAAACGGGATACGGTGATGACCGCAACCCGTGCTTTTTGTGGTGGGCGGTGTGGGGTTTGAACCCACGGCTTCCACCGTGTGAGGATGGCACTCTCCCGCTGAGTTAACCGCCCATTTAAGAAATTCATACAGCACGATAAAGGCTTTGTAAACAAAAAACAGAGAAAGGGATTGAGGAATTCAGGAATTGGGGAATTTAGGGATTGAAGATTGACGATTGACGACTGACGATTGGGGAAAAATGAATAGGGCGTGAGGCCGAAAGACAAGGGAGAATAATGTAATTCAATGTGAAATGCCAAATGAGAAATGAGAAGGAGAGGGGGTCAAACAAGGCGGACCATTTTTTTCATGGCCTCAACTTCAGATGGTTCGAGCGGGCGGAAGGCCCCCACTTTGAGGTTCCCCAGTTCGAGCATGCCCAATCCGGTCCGAATCAAATGAACCGTTGGGAATCCTACGGCCTCGGTCATTCGCCTAACGAGCCGACGCCGACCGCTCGTGATGGTGATCCTGACAAGGCTCTGCTGTTGACTGCTTCGAAGCAGGGTCACTTTGGCTGGTCCACTGAACCCGTCTTCAAGGTGCACGCCTTCTGTCAATTGACCGAGAGCCGTATCGGTCACTTTCCCCTCAAGGGTGACCTTGTATGTTTTCGGGACGCGGAACCGGGGATGGGAGAGACGGTGGGCCCACTCGCCGTCATTGGTGAAAAGCAGCAAACCGAGACTGTCAAAATCAAGGCGGCCGACAGGGTAGAGCCTTTGTTTGATGCCTTTAAGGAGATCGGATACAACGGGTCTTCCCAAGGGATCATTGAGAGAACAGACATAGCCGAAAGGTTTGTTGAGCATCAAATAGATTCGCTCAGAGGGTCCGGGAATCGCCTGACCGTCAACCTCGATTCTATCCACGCCCCAGACGGCTTTTTCACCCAAGGCACGAACAACCAGGCCATTCAGGGTGACCCGGCCCGACTGAATCCATTCGTCTGCTTTTCTCCGAGATGCCACGCCGGCCAAGGAAAGGATTCTATTGATTCGCTGTTTCGTCAACCTCTTCTCTGTCGGGCCTGTTTTGGCCCGATTCCTCTGCACCCGCGTTCTCTTCCGGGCTCTGTTGGATATCATCTTCATCCGTGCCGAGGGCCTGAATCTCTTTTAATTTGGGTAGGGAATCAATATCCTTCAGGTCAAATACTTCGAGAAACCGTCTGGTTGTCCCATACACGAGAGGCCTGCCGGGCAGTTCCTTGCGGCCCATAACTCGGATCAGCCCTTTCTCCAATAAATTTTTCAGAATGCCCCCCACATCCACACCGCGCAGTCGCTCAATTTCCTGCCGAAGAATGGGCTGTTTGTAGGCAATGATCGCCAGAGTCTCCATGGCAGCCCTTGAAAGCCTTGCCGGGGATGTTTGGAGCATTTTCAGAATGTAGGGCCCGTATTCGGAGTGACTCCTGAACTGGTAACCCCCCGCCACCTCCTTAAGGCTGTAACTGCGTCCAATGGCTTCATATTCATATTGTAGAACCCTGAGGGCACCTCTAATATCGGCCAGGCTTACATCAGGCAGACAGGCCTGAAGGTCCGGAGCTGTGAGGGGTTTATCCGACGCAAAAAGCAGCGCTTCAACGATGAGTTTCAACGATTTTGCCATGTTCGCTCGTCCTCTCCTTCAAAATGGGCTTCCAGTCGAATGGCTGCGTCCGGGTGGGGCTGAAAAATCCGCACCAGCCCCATCTGAACAAGCTCCAAAAGGGCCAGAAAGCTGATAATGAAATCCGAAATAGTCCTGTCTTCGCTAAATAGATCTTCGAAATACAGTGTCCGGCGCTCTTTCAGTCGGTCGAGGATATCGGCCGTTTTTTCTTTGAGGGACCACTTGTCGAGCTGCAATTTCAATTGTGCTCCTGGGAGCCTCTGGTCCACGATCCTCTTGAATGCATCCATGAGCTGAAAGAGACTGAGGTCCAAAGGCGTCTCTTGCTCCTCGAATGGACTGCTGTACTCCATGGAGAGCCGACGGGCAAAGACATCCCTTTCCAGGATTTCCCTTTCCCCCAGCTCGCCGGCGATCTCCTTGAATCGCAGGTATTCCAGGAGGGGTCTGGTAATTTCAACCCTTGCATCTTCTTCCTCCTCCTCAGAGCCGGGAAGGAGCATCTTGGATTTAATGTGCAAGAGGGTCGATGCCATGACCAGAAAGTCCCCTGCAATGCTGATATTCAAAGACCTCATCATATCCAGGTATTCCAGGTATTGATTCGTGATTTTTGAGATGGGAATATCGAAAATGTCCACCTCATTTTTGCGGATGAGGTGCAGCAGCAGTTCGAGGGGCCCCTCAAAAATCTCCAGTCTCACTTCGTAATCCGTGGTTTCATTCATCTCATCCTCTATATAGGGAATGGGCTCGATTCGACACGGCGCATCGCAGGCTGTCCCGTTTCGGATCGACACGCCCTTCGAGAGCCTCAGGGTACTGAGGGAGAGGTCGATGCCCCCGAGCTTCAAAATCCCCCTCCAGAGGCTGCCCGATAACTCCCGCATCACTTAAATGGTACACACAAAAATCGCCCGTACGAAACGAAGTGTCATTCCCGCGAAAGCGGGAATCCAGTGGTTTCAGTCTCTTCTGGACTCCCGCTTCCGCGGGAGTGACAGACTTTTTTTGGCTCGCAGCGCTGCGCAAATGGTGACTTCGTGCGAAAGACACGGTTATCGGACAGCCTCTCTATCCCCCTTTACAAAAGGGGGAAGTTAATGTGCCCTTGCTGCAAGAAGGATTTTCGCGGAGATCCTATCCGAATGTAGATCTAATTTGCACAAGCGTATCTTACCTTGTGCCTTACGCCCTTGCCCCGTGGAATGCGTTCCGCTTGAGTGTGTCAATTCACCCGCGCTCCTAGCCATTACGATAGAGGTTTTCCACTCGACAACCCCTCTCCGCTATTCAACTGGGGTTCGCCTTAAGCCTCTATATAGCTTCCGAACTTTTCCTTTACGAATTCGATTTCGTCTTTCTTACCACGAACCAGGTTGTTCAATTTTGCCTCCAGGAGGCGATCAAAGATCTCTTTGTAGAGGGGTCCGGGCTCAAAGCCCAAGGCCTTCAGGTCTTTTCCCTTGAGAATGCTTTCAGAGCCTTTGAGTCGTGTAAAGTAATTCGAGATGTGCCTTTTTATGGTCTTGTTGTTCGCCTTGGCCATCATGTAAAGCAACGTCTCTGTATCATAATGGGAAAGTAATTTGTAGAGGCTAAAGTTATCATCAGCCCGCATCCTGTAGAGTTTATCCAAGACATTGCTCACCTCTAATCGCTGCCCTAAGAGGCTGCGCTTTTCCGTTTCCCCCATCTGCATCCTTTCGGCCACCTGATTGAGCGCCTTGACATCCAGAGGAGAAGTAAGCCCGTGCCAATATACCCTCCACGGTTCGTAGGACTCCTCCAAATAGAGAAGATCAAACCAGGAGATCACCCCATGGATTTGCCGAAGCAGGCTTCTCAGATCCCCTCCAAGGCTGAGCTGCGGCGATACGATCTGCAGTAGATCGAATTCACCCATTCTTTCAATGGCCTTGAAAGGGTCTTGCTCCGAAAGAAGCAACTTGAGTTCGAGGAACAGGCGCCGCCCTGAGAGATCCTTAAAGCAGTTGATGGCTACCGCATTCTTCATGAGAGCAAGGGTCAGCTTTCCAATCTTGAATTCGAATCGTTGTTCGAACCGGATCGCCCTGAGGACTCGGGTCGGGTCTTCCACGAAGCTGAGATTGTGAAGCACCCGTATGACTTTTTCTTTAATATCTTTCTGTGCGCCGAAATAGTCGACCAAGGTGCCGTAGTCCCTTTTGTTCAGTTTCACAGCCAGGGTGTTAATGGTAAAATCCCTTCTGTAGAGATCCATTTTTAAGGAACTCATCTCGACGTTCGGGGGCGCAGCCGGGGAGTCATAGGTCTCAATGCGGGCTGTCGCGACATCGACCTTGAATTCGTCCGGAAAAATGAGAACCACGGTTCCGAATTTCTTGTGGCTTCTGACCTTAACCTCATGGTGTGCGGCAAATTCCTGGGCGAACTTGATGCCATCCCCTTCGATAACAATGTCCACGTCAAGATTGTCTCGCTTCAAGATGACATCCCGTACAAGGCCGCCCACGAGATAGGCATTGTACCCCATCATATCTGCCACGTTTCCAAATGCTTTCAGAAGCTTTATCACCCTTCTGGGCAAACGCTCCTTGAGCATGGCAGCCATGTTTTTCTTTCGCAAGAAGTGGTTCGCATGGCGTGACTCATAGAGAAAATCCGGGATGACCGGGCCGCCCACCAGAATATTCAAGAGGTCGGTTCTGGTAATGACACCGAGAACCTTTCCTTCTTCCACCACAGGAAGGATTCGCAGCTTCTCTTCAATGATGCGCTCTTGAACCTCTTTGAGCGAGGCGTTTGGATCGACTGTAGAGAATTCAATCGTCATGTAGTCCCTTATCGGAATATCTCCGAGACCAAAATAAACCGCCTTTTCAACGACTTGCCTGGAGACGTAGCCCAACAGATGGCCCTCGTCATCCAGGACGATGAGGACGTTGATGTTGTACTTGGTCATGGCAACGGCGGCCTCTTGAAGGGTCCCACTGGGAGAAATATGGATGACAGGCGAAGACATCATGTCCCTGGCCACTTTTTTCGGGATGATGCGGCTTCTGAGCAGAGCCTGGAGGGATCTCTCCATCTGGATCAGTGTCTTGTTCTTGATCGTGGCTGAGGCAGCCTGGGGGTGACCGCCACCGCCGAAGGCCAGGGCGATATCCGCCACATTCACTTCCTCCACTCGACTCCGAGCGACCATGTATATTTTGTCCTCCATCTGGGCGAGGGCAATGATCACATCGAGATTTTCCATTTCCATGAATTTGTGGACGAGGACAGCAAAGTCACCGATGTACTCTTCTCTCGTCACGGAAGCGATCACCACCTCGATGCCGTTGATAATCCGCTTTGTTGCGGATCTGGTCAAGTCGCTCAGCAACCACACCTGCTCTGCTGAGAATTCTCTGGTGAGCATATCTGCTATGAGATTCGGATTGGCCCCTCGGTCGGCGAGCCAGGCTGCAGCCTGATAATCGTCGGGTCTGGTGGAAGCGAAGGTGAAAGAACCGGTATCTTCATGGATGCCAAGGCACATGATCGTTGCCTCATCGGCGGATATGGGAATGTTTTTTTGTCTGATGAGTTCCGTGAGGATGGAGGTCGTCGCACCCACATCTCGAATAACTTCCACCTGCCCATGGATGTCGTCCTCTGAATCATGGTGGTGGTCATAGATGTGAATTTCCACATTCTTCCGGTTAGCCAGGTTAGCAAATTTTCCAATACGATTTTTCTGTCTCGTATCCACCAAGATGAGCCGTTTGATTCGGTCCAGGTCGACATGCTTGATTTTGGTGAAGTCGAAAAGATAGGACATGGAGTGGAGAAAGAAGTTCCTCAAGTTCTTTTCCTGAGAACCGGGAAAGACCAAAGCTGCTTGGGGATAGAGTTTCTTGGCGGCGATCATAGAGGCCAGGGCATCAAAATCGGCGTTGATGTGCGTGGTTATGACCTCTTCTTGAATCGCTCCTGAAGGAGACTTGGCCTTTGGATTTTCCTTCTTTTTTTTCATGCCTTAATCAGATTTGTTCTTGAAGGTATTGAATCATACCACATTCCGGGTGAAGTGTGTAAGCTTCGTAGGCCTTTCATCCAATTGGACCATTGCATCTTTCTATAAAAAAAGCCGGGCACTAGACACCATGCACCGGCTGGATTGTAGACGTCCTGTGGGGCGTTTCGGTTAGAGACCCTTTAGTTTCTCTTCCGTCTCTTGTTTCTTCTTACATTCAATACAGAGCGTAGTAACCGGCCTTGCCTTTAATCGCGGTTCACCGATATCTTCACCACAGACCTCACAGATCCCGTAGGTGCCGTTGTCGATTCTTTCCATAGCCTCCTTGATTTTGCCGATCAGCTTTCTCTCCCTGTCCCTGATTCTCAAGGTAAAATTCCGATCAGACTCTAGGGAGGCCCGGTCGGACGGATCCGGTAAGTTCTCCTTGTGATTCGTCATGCCCGTTACGGTCTCTTTGGCCTCATTCAAGAGCTCATCCAGTCTCTGATCCAAGAGCTTCCTGAAATACTGCAGTCTTTTCTCTGATAACATGGTGTTTGCTTCTACCTCTCACGATTTTGTGATTTTTTGCCAAAAGGTCTTCTCGTCTTTTGGGCTTTTGTTTTTGGCCCTCTCCGTATCTGCAAATGTCTCCAGGAGTTCTTTCTGTTGAGCCGTCAGTTTCTTGGGGATCTTTACGGTAAGCTTGACGAAGAGATTTCCTCTTCTTTTTCCTTGGAGCTTCGGCATTCCGAAGCCGGGCAGGGATAGGATTTCTCCCGGCTGTGTTCCGCTCGGTATGACAAGGTCCTGGGAACCTTCTTCTCCGAGCACCGGCACCGATATGGTCCCCCCCAAAGCTGCCTGGACAAAAGATATGGGAATGTCACACAACAGGTGATTCCCTTCTCGTTTGAAGAAGTCGTGTTCGCGCACATAGATCATGACGAAAAGGTCTCCCGGCGGACCGCCATACTCTCCCGGTTCCCCTTCTCCCTGCAATCGCAACTGTGAACCCGTGTCCACACCTGCCGGTATTTTTACGGTAATCTTTCGATCTTTTCTTGTCTTGCCTCTCCCGGCACACGCATCACAGGGGTCTGTGATGATACGACCTTCACCGCGGCAGGTCGGACAGGTGGTACTGATCTGAAAGAACCCCTGGGATCGAACCACCTGGCCTCTGCCCTGGCAGGTCACGCAGATTTGCGGTTCACTGCCTGGCGCAATGCCCGTACCTCCGCAGGCGTCGCAAGAGGCCCATTTTTCGAAACGAATTTCCTGCTCTTTGCCGTAGAAAGCCTCCTCAAGGGTGAGTTCAAGATCATACCTCAAGCTCTGCCCTTGTCTAGATCTGGTCCCTCTGCCGGTCCTGGTTCCGAATCCGAAAAATCCCTCGAAGATATCTCCGAAGGCGCTGAAGATGTCCTCAAAACCGGTAAAACCCCTGAAACCCGTTCCTGCAAGCCCCTCGTGGCCGAATCGATCGTATATCTGTCTTTTCTCTAAATCTCGCAGAACTTCATAAGCCTCGGAGGCCTCCTTGAATCTCTCCTCAGCCTCTTTGTCCCCCGGGTTTCTGTCCGGGTGGTACATCATAGCCAGCTTTCTGTAAGCCTTTTTGACCTCTTCTGCATCGGCGTCACGGGAGACACCGAGGACTTCATAGTAATCCCTTTTATACATGCTCAGCTACCTTCTGAAGTCCCTTCCTCCTCGCTTTTTTTCTCCTGATCCGTCTCTTCTTGGACGTCTTCCTGGGGCGGCATCTCAACATTGCCCTCAAGCAATTGATTTTCTTTTGTCATTTCTGATTCTGCCACATTGCCCGCGGCAATTTCCCTGAGCGCAACCACGATATCCTTGTTTTTCGAAACAATCGTGGCCTCCGCCCCTTTCCTCAGCTGTCGAACGCGCTTGGCTGCCATATGAATAAGGGCAAAGCGGTTGTTAACCTTGTTAAGACAATCCTCTACGGTGATTCTTGCCATAATCGTCTCCTCGGATTAGGAAGCCCAACCCGCCAGAAGGCGGACGGGCCATCACTATTTCAAATAAACTTTACTTTGTAGCACGCTGAATGATAAATGTAAAGAACATTAAGAACCCTCGCGGAGACCTCTCCGGGTGCAATGTGTTGATTTTCGTAGGAACCAATATTAGAATACCTGTCAAAATAGGAAAAAGCCGGGACAGGGGATTCCCAAAAACCAACTGACACTCGAATGTTAGACACTTCGGACGCGGAATCAAGGGTATCCGTTTTTCTGACTGCCTGGGTTCCGCCACGACGTGAAAAGCGCAATTGAATTTTGGAGATAACACCCTATGCTGGCCAAGGTGCTGAGCAGCGCCGTCATTGGGATCGACGCCACCATCGTGGAAGTTGAAGTGGATATCTCCCAAGGTCTTCCCAGTTTCTCAACGGTGGGTCTTCCGGAAGGGGCTGTGCGTGAAAGCAAAGAGAGGGTGAAGGCATCCATCAAGAACTCGGGGTATCATTTTCCATCTGACCGCATTACCGTCAATCTCGCTCCTGCCGATATCAAGAAAGAAGGGTCTGCCTTCGATCTCCCTATGGCTGTCGGCATTTTGGCCGCGACGGGAATCATACCGACAGCTTCCTACACGCATTGTCTTGTTCTGGGAGAGCTCTCGCTTGACGGCCTCATTCGGCCCATAAGAGGAGCCCTTCCCATCGCCATTATGGCCAAGGAGATGGGGCTCAGAGGCCTTTACCTTCCCAGAGAAAACAAGGTGGAGGCTGCGGTGGTGGCCGGCATCGATGTCTATCCAGTGGAGAGTCTCGGCCAGCTGGTAGAAGCACTTTCGGGGTTCCGGAAAATTTCGCCCGTTCAGATGGAAGCCCGGGAGGTTTTAAGAAAATCAGTTCCTGATGAGGATTTCAGCGATGTACAAGGGCAGGAGAATGTGAAACGGGCCATGGAAATCGCTGCTGCGGGCGGGCACAACATGATCATGATCGGCCCCCCTGGCGCTGGAAAAACCATGCTCGCCAGACGTCTCCATACCATTCTGCCTGAGCTGTCTTTTGAGGAGGCTCTGGAGACCTCCAAAGTCTACAGCGTGATGGGTCTAATGCCCAAGGGCTTTGGTTTGGTGAGCACCCGCCCTTTCAGGTGCCCCCATCATACGATTTCCGACGCGGGTTTGATTGGGGGAGGGCAAAACCCAAAACCGGGTGAAGTCAGTTTGGCCCACAATGGGGTTCTCTTCTTGGATGAATTGCCCGAGTTCAAGAAAAACGTTCTGGAGGTTCTCAGGCAACCCATGGAAGAGGGCAGTGTCACCATATCCAGGGCGAGCTCTTCGGTGACCTACCCGTCCAATTTCATGCTCGTGGCGGCCATGAATCCCTGTCCCTGTGGGTTCCTCGGTGATCCAAAGAGAGAATGCACGTGCACGTACCTGCAGATTCAGCGATATCGATCAAAGATATCCGGCCCCCTCATGGACCGCATCGACATTCATATGGAAGTTCCCCCGGTCCAGTTCAAGGACCTTAAAAGGAAGGAAACCGGGAAGGGATCATCGGAGATTTCGAAACGGGTGAAGAAAGCCAGGGTGATCCAGTCCCGGCGCTTTCGAAGAACGAGAATTTACAGCAATGCGAACATGAACACGCGACAGATCAGGAAGTTCTGCGTCGTTGACGCGGAGTCCAATGATCTCCTCGAAAGGGCGATGGATAAGTTCGGTCTCAGTGCAAGGGCCCACTCCCGGATACTCAAGATCGCACGAACCATCGCCGATCTGGAGGGTTGTTCTGAAATAGAGTCGACCCATGTGGCCGAGGCGATTCAATACCGAAGCCTTGATCGGAGAATGCTCAGGTGAGAAAGTTCTTGAAGTTCACTATCTGGTCTTTTGTGATCATCGCCATTCTGGCCGCTGCAAGCGGTGCCGCCCTATGGTATGTCTGGTCCAGCAACCTCCCTTACATCGGCTCTCTCAGGGAATACAACCCCCCCATCATTACAGAAATTTACAGCAGCGACGGTGAGACGATCGGTCGATTTTGGGAGGAGAAGAGGATCGTCATTCCCCTGGAAGAGATCCCGCGCCATCTGATCCATGCTTTTATTGCTGCTGAAGATGCAAGGTTCTACGAGCATGAAGGGGTAGACATCGCAGGGATAGCGAGGGCTTTTCTCAAAAATGTGAAGGCCCGAAAAATAGAACAGGGCGGGAGTACCATCACCCAGCAGGTGACCAAGTCGCTCCTCCTCAAGAATCCGGAAAAAACTTACAGGCGAAAGGTGAGAGAGGCGACCCTCTCCCTGCAAATCGAAAAGGCCTTTTCCAAGGAGCGGATTCTGTTTCTCTATCTCAACCAGATCTATCTGGGCCACGGCGCTTATGGTGTGGAGGCTGCGGCACGGACGTATTTCAATAAGCGTGCATCAGAGCTCAATCTGGCAGAGGCGGCTCTTCTCGCAGGACTGGCTCAAGCGCCAAGCAAGTATTCCATCTTTTCCCACTTTGAGCGGGCCAAGGCGAGACAGAAATATGTGTTGGAGCAAATGCGAGACGAAGGGTACATCACGGCGGAACAAAAAGAAGAGGCTTTCAAAGCGGAAATTCCAGTGAGCAAGGAAGCCGAGAATCCCTTCTACCTAGCCCCCTACTTTACAGAGCATGTTCGCCGTTATTTGGATGAAAAGTACGGACGCGAATTGCTCTACAAGGGCGGCCTTAAAGTCTATACAACGGTGAACCTGAAAATGCAGCGTGCCTCCCAGGCGACTCTTCTGAAGGGCTTGCTGGAGCTTGACAAGAGGGAGGGCTACAGAGGACCCATTAAGCATTTGACGGCCGAGGAAGTGGACGTCTTCAAGCAGGAAGCGCAGGAGCGCCTCCAGAAGGATCCGCCTAAGGTGGGGGATGTGGTGCAGGCCCTTGTGGAAGAGGTGGATGATCAGGAAAAACAAATTATCGTTCGTCTCGGGGAAGAGAAAGGGATTTTGCCCCTTTCAGAGATGAAATGGGCACGAAAGCCCAATCCGAAAGTGCCCTATTATGCCGCAGCCCTGAAGCGCCCGAGCGAAGCCCTCCAGGTGGGGGATGTCATTCTCGTTCGCATACAGGAGATGGGGGAGTCTGCCAATCCATGGCAAGTTTCTCTGGAACAGGATTCGGAGATCCAGGGAGCGATTTACTGTATGGATGCTCGCAACGGCAGGGTGCAAGCGATGGTGGGGGGGCGCGATTTCACGTTGAGCCAGTTCAACAGGGCAATTCAGGCCAGGCGCCAACCGGGTTCGGCTTTCAAGCCGATCATTTACGCCGCGGCCCTGGATTGGGGGATGAACCCGGCGACGGTCATTTTGGATGCTCCCTATGTTTCCACAATGAACCCTGACGAAGAGATCTGGAGACCGAAGAACTACAAGGAAAAATTCTATGGCCCGACCCTTTTTAGATCGGCCCTCATTCTATCCAGAAATGTCATCACGGTGAAGATCCTCAAGCAGATCGGTGTGCCCTATGCTATAGAATATGCAAACAATATGGGCATCGAATCTGAATTGAGTCCGGATTTGTCCCTTGCTTTAGGCTCTTCCGGCCTCTCTTTGGCAGAGATCACCAAGGCCTATCTGGTCTTTGCCAGCGGGGGCAAACTGGTCGAGCCCATTTATGTTAACAAGATTGAGGACCGGAACGGACGAATCATTGAGGAGAACCATGCTTCCGTGA
>Ga0180438_10007162_pt1 | contig 14678 bp, 12 predicted proteins | sample SS_ome_12_FD_132455 | JGI IMG/M metagenome (GOLD analysis project Ga0180438, IMG submission 132455) | Hypersaline lake sediment archaeal communities from the Salton Sea, California, USA - SS_3_D_2 metaG | ecosystem: Environmental > Aquatic > Non-marine Saline and Alkaline > Hypersaline >...
GAATCAATTCTCCTCGAGAGCCATTCGCTGTCGTTCCAGGGCCCATTGAAACGACGATCGAGATAGAGAGAGCGACCCTCTACTACGAAGACGCGATGGCTGGATTCAAATTCACCCCCGGCAACATTGCTTACCAGACTCGTCCTTTGATCATCATCGAGAACGTGACTGCCCCGACTACAGAGCAACGTAATGGCGATCCGACTCAGGCAGATTTCGCCTCTTTCCTGAAGATGGCTGCCAAATCGATCACAGCAGGAGTGACGGGGCAGAATTCTTCTCCCCTGATCTATCTCAACTGCGTCATACGAGATAGCCGAATAGCGTATGATCTCAAAGGCAGCGATCAAGCCGTTATGCAAAGTGTCGTTCTGGATGTAGGCAGGATCGAGCAACCGACGTCGTTGGTTCCCGTAGTGGGGGAGCCACTGACTCAGGTTTTGGCGCAAACAACCGGACTTCGTGGCTTGGTAACTGGGTCTTAATCAACAAGGAGGCAATGCAATGGACCTAACGAAACTGATTACAACGGGAAAGACGAGCAAAGTGGTAACCGTTGGAGACTATGAGTTCCATTTGGAGACTCCCAGTGCGGATGTCGCGATGCAGACCACAAGTAATGACAATCTCGGTTTAGTGTCGTTGATGACTGTCAAGGTCGTCGATAAAGCAGAAACGGCCCCCGAGAAGCGAGAGAAAGATTACAGGACTTCAGAAGCGAAACAGGAGCTGATCAAGGAACTGAAAGCTGCTCAGGGTGGACTGGTTTCGTGGCTTGCAGATCGGTGTGCTGAAATCGCAGAAGAGCAGCAAAGCAATATTGAGGGCATCTCAAAAAAATAACAGATGACCCGGAGAGCTGGGTCCTCTGGATTATCTGTCGAGAACTGAAGATACTTCCAAATGATCCCCGGCTCCGCAGACTAAACTGGTTCCAGAAGCTTTGGATACTTGAGAACATCAAGAAAGATTTGGAGCATCAGCAGGGAGACAGTGGCGTGTCTCAAGATGTGTCCTTTGGCCAAGCGACAAAGACGTCCGAGGAATACGGCATTGATGATAAAGAAGAGTTTGCTTCTTTCTCAGCTAAGATGAGAAGGATGGCGAATCAGCAAGCGGTAGACATGCCGGCAAAGACGGAGGCACAGAGTGGCTGACGAAACTGAAAAATCTCAAGAGTCCCTGAAGAAGCTGGGCGCTCAGTCCAAGATCACCGCCAAGGACCTCAAGTCGGTGAACGATGTCATGTTCGCCACTGTCGGCATAACGAAGAAAGAGGTTCAGACAGTACGTGATCGCATCTGGTCTCTCCGGCAACTGGAGAAATCTGGTAAGAGCAACGTGGCTGTTACCAAGGCTCTCGCTCGCGAATATCGCGATCTTGGTCAGATGCAGGCCAGGGCGGCTGCCGGAACTATTGAGATGGGGGAGAGCACAAAGAAATCTATAGGAGCTACACGGCTATTTGGCCAGCAGTTCATGAAGACATGGCAAGGAGCGGCGGCCAATATCCTCAGGCCGTCTCAAAAAGCTTCGGACGCCCTCATTCAGCTCGCTCCTCAGTGGTCCAGAGCTACGCTTGGAGCTCGGAACATGGGAGCCGGATTGCTCAAGTTCAATATGGCTGCCCTGGGAGTCGGAGCTGGCATTACGCTCTTGTCGTTTATCGTCAAGGCTCTTGGGTCCGCTACTCGAGGCACTGTACAAACTTACAAGACTCTTACCGGGACGATCGGGGCCAACACAACTACTGTTGCCAAGTCGGCTGACATGTATGGAAAGGCTCGATTGGCTGGAGCGATTTTTGGAGCCAACCAAGAAGAGATTCTCTCCACGACCAAAGCTTTGACGCGGGGATTTGCCATCAACCAGATGGCGATGAAAGCTTTCGGCGAGAGCGCTTCGAAAGACATAGGTTTCGCCATTGGAGAATTCATCGGTCTTACGAAAGTAGCGGGGATGACCGGAGCTGAAGCCAATAAGCTGGCGATCTCTTTCGTTCAGGCCGGCGGAGACATTCGGAAGCTTCCGGATCAGTTCGCTCGTTTGCAATTGGCTGTTCAGCGTTCAGGGCTCGACACCTTCAGATTCTCTGAAGCTCTTGCCGCTCTAGCTCCCTTGAGCACAGCGGCCTCCGGGACGACCGAAGATTATATGCGGACTGTAGAGAGCTTCTCCAAGGTCTTCATGTCCTCAACAGACCGCATGCTGGCTTCAGCACGACAGCACGGTCAATTCACACGGTTTGCTCGAGCTATGGAGGGATTCGGTCAGGCGGCCGCCCAGTTGACACTTCCTGAGTTGATGGCAATAGGAGGAGGGGCTCAAGCAGGTATTCGTCCGGGGGAAGCTCTTGAGAAGGCCCTGAACAAAAAATCTAGGCCACAAGTGTTGCTTGACTACATCGGGAAAGTCATTGCGGAAGTGCCGCAGGGACTCGACAAGATATTCCAAAGCACAGTATTCCTGAATCAGAGATTTGGCATGGATGCTGTTAAGGCGCGTGATTTGGCTGCTATGGTGGTTGAGCTTCAAAAGAAAGCGGCGACAGCTAAGACAGATGCCGATCGAGCTCAAGTGGATGCGTTGAAGAAATCACTTGAGACTTCAGCAGCGCTCACCAGTCTGACTGAGAGCTGGCAGGACAAACTGCTTGGACTGGTCGAGTCTATCTTGATAGCGATAACAAGCATATCCGGATTCTTGACGGGAGGCGGACGTCTTGCGGTACGAGCTTTCCAGGCTGCTCGATCTGCTGTATCGTTCCGATCCGGAACTGTAGCGGCTGGAGGATAACAATGGCCGTACCTCCTATTCCACGCAACACGCTATATCGCGAACGGCAAGTCAAGATCGAACCAATACTTCCTAACCTGCAATCGAACTTTCCTACAATCATATTGTCCGAAGTTACTAATGTCTCTTTGTCTTCTGACAGCGACACGGCTATTTTGTTGGGCGTGAGAGATGTGGTTGTTCAGCCGTGGTACTTCAAGCCCTTCGTTCTTGAAATTACAGGAAAGTCTTACATGGGAGCTTTCAGTGACCGATTCCTCCCTGTCAACGTAGCAACCGATACTGATGTCAGTAAACTTTTGGCGTTGAGAGAAGTAGTAAATGACAGATTCAAAAGAGGAGGACAGTTCAGAAATTTTCCCGAAAAAATTAAAAGAAGAATATCAGAAGTATTTGGGACTACACTGGACACAGTAGAGCTTCTGGTAAGTATCAGCGATCCATTTTCTCGGGGGGTCTTTGAGCGGATAGGACAGGTTTCGGGACGCGGAAGAACCATCAACAACGGAATCAACCAGTCATTCCGGGCGATATTCGACGGATTCAAAATGGATGAAGCCGACAACTGTGCTTACATGCAAGGCTACACTATAAAATTCACCGCTCAGTTTGCCGACAAGAAGTCGGTGCTTGAAGGAGCAAAATCTTCCGAAAATGATCTGAAGAGAGTAGCCGGATTCTTTACTGGACAGGTAGGAAAACTCGTCAACGCAGCAAGGTCTGGTGATAAAGTACCAGAGTTGCCTTCAACAGTGCCTTTCACAACGGAAGCACCCATTCAGACAGTCAGCCCGATATAGGAGAGAGCATTTTGACTGACAATCTGTCTACTGAACAACGAATACAGTCTCGCGTTGCTAAAAATAGCCCGATCTCGTTCATAAAAGCAGACTCTGTGAAACTCTATCGCGCTAAAGCGGTAGACGAAAAATTCGGAGCTATCATTCCTGAAGACAATCCGATTTCCGACATTCCACACGATCTAGATTCCCTGGAGGTCCCCAATAGCGATGTTCAATTGGCGCTCGAAACTGAAGGCGCTTCAGTCGTCGAATTTATGAAATTGCAGAGTTCTAGAAACCGGCTGAATTGGCAGCGTACTATTAATCCGCAGTATCGAACTGATTTGGGCGCTTACATTGTGGCTTTACGAGAATTTCTGTCCAAGAAAAACGGAACGCTGTTTGTCGACAACATAGAAGAACAAATAGACACTATCGATATCACAGAATTCTCAACTATCGAAGGGATATCGGTAGACCTTCAATTCGGAAATGAGGCTAGAATTTCTATTTCTGTGGAGGAGTTGCGTCTAAGAGAAGGACTGAAAGAAGGCAGGGAAATAATTCCTCGCGAAAATGATGTGCTTGAAATCGTGTTCCGCTATCCTAACGGGAAATCCGTTACCACTTTCATCGGGCAAGTTTCGGCTATTTCGTTCAGAGAGCAATATGGAAAAGTTACGTCTGTAGACATAATCGCATTTGGAATGTCGAAAATATTAATGACCAACAAGATGGTGGTAGACCGAGCGATCGTCCAGCAATTCGAAAATGGGGAGTTGTCGGATGCGGGAATTGTTGTGTGGTCTAAGCTGTTTGCATTCAATACGGCTGACGAGATTTTCAATTCGATCATGATCAATCAACTAGCTTTGACTCCAGAAACCGACAGTCAATTGATAGAACAAAACGATGGATTCAGAAATGCCCAGCTTCTAGCCGAGAAAAACACTATCGAAAGAAATCTTGTTCGTCGTGCTCAAGAAGAAGCTGCGAATTTTAGAAATAAGCTTAAAGAGAAAAAGCTGGAAGGACTAGTTAACAAATTCAATGCCAACGAAATAATACCTCCTTCTGCCCCTGACAAGAATGACGGCAAGACTCAGATAGAAGTGCTTACTGAACAAATCAGAAATTTTGAGACCGAAGAAATATCTGGAAACTACAACGCCGTAGTAAACGAAATCAGAAGAAAGGTCAGGAAAACGGTAGGAATCTCCGGAATTTCTGATTCTGATGATCAAGAGACGGCACAACAACTCACGTCCCGACTAATACTTATTCGCAAACTTACTCAGAGACTGGAGCAAATCAACAAGAATCGAGAGAGGTTTCTCGCACGACTCGAAACGAATCCACTTGAAATAAAGATCGATTACAAATTCGATCCAGACGCATTCAAAAAGAAAGAGCTGTTTCAGTTTGCTCATATACCTTTAACCAATCTTGCAGCCGTTCGTCTTCTTAGAGGAGACACGGTAGCTAAATTTAGAGGAAAAAGAAGCTTCGCATTTGAGCAGACTATTCGGAGTGGATTTGAGCTTTTCTTTTCTCAAGTAGGAGCTCCGGCTGAAATTATGGATGCAATCAGAACAACGGCAAAGCACATAGTCTACGAGAACGAACAGAATCAGATTGTTGCTGAGATTCCTAGATACAATGATTTCTCGGCTGACGAAGAAGAGTCTATTGAAGATTTCATTATTACCAACCCAATTAATATGGATGTCATTCGTCAAGACATCGATCTCATTACTCGCTTGGATACGAAAGCATACTTCCAGTTAGTTGGCCAACAGCCTTTTACGCTTTTGGCCGGATATTATACTGATCCGGCTGTTTTATCTCGTTACGGAATGCGTACTCAACCTCCTTCTTATAATCCTAACGCTAGAACCCGCGAATTGGCCTCTCTTTTTTCTGCCGTTGAAACAGCCGACCGCAATGCCCGTACAAGGACCATAGAAATGACGGTAGCTGCCGACCGAGATTACAAAGTGGGACGTCTTTATTTCATTGCCAGAAAACCAGCGGAACTTGAAGTAGGAGGACCTCCAAGGGGCGTCGAAAAGGGAAGCAAGTTTGTCATCGAATCCAATTCTGAATTGGAGTCGATGGATGGGTACGTGGGATTTCTGAGCAACTATGCACCGAATATCGTGTACGGGGGCAAAATCTCTCATCAATTGACTTTTACTTATGTCAGAAAAGCAGCGCTTCTGTTTGAAACCAAAGAGGGAAAATTCAAACCGGGAGGAAAGATTGCAGCTAATTTCAGAATTCTTCCTGATATTGGCGGAGTGATTGACGCCGTCACAAAGGCGGCCAAAAATGCTCAATTCGATCCCAATAATCTTCAAAACAAAGACATACCGTCTGCAAAAAATCCACAAGCGTTGATCGATCAGACGCCTGATCCTTTTGGCAACACATATTTCGCGTTTCCTGTGTCCAATGCTAGCAGCATCAGCGCAATTGTAGCCAAAGATGAATCCGCAACCACAAAAGCTGTTCCATTTGAACCCACAAGGGTAAATGGAGACACTGTACTTCCTGTGGTTCAAGTTGAATCGATAAACGGCGGGATCAATCAGGGTATGGTCCAGACGATCCATTTGATGGACATTCGTCTTCGTGCCCTGAACGAAGCTCTCTTTCGACCTTTCTTTTCGAGCGACTTCAGATTTTACAGAGCGAAGAAGAACGTATTCAAGGCCTTGTTCTTGCCAAATGAGAGAGTCAACGGAGAGTACCGGATCGCCAACTTCAGAAACGGGAGCACAGGCAACGCATTTCGCATGTATATCTTGCAGCCGATCAAAAACAGCCGTCCTGATGAAGCGATTGACGCGAAGGCGATCAGAGAGGTATCTGGCCTGGGTACGAAGTTTCGCATCGTCAGCAAACCTATCGATCTGAGGTCCAGCTACTCTTTTGCCATGTTGCGAGCGGATGGAGAAGACACCTTCAGGATCAACGGGAACGTGATACCTATGTTTCGAGGGAACGTATTCAGGGAAGACGGGAAGAGTCGTACTAACAGACAAATCGACAACATTTCTGAGATTCCTATTGATGTGAGAAGCACGATCAAGGCTGAATTCGAAGATGCTGCCAAGAGAGCTACCAGCATTCCAGAAGAAGTGATGCTCCCCGTCATCTTCGTAGGCCCGATCGCTTCAGATACGGTGATCGACAACACCGAACCCGGGCTCACAATGACCATGCTTGACCTGGCTCAGTTTGTGAACTTGCCAGGAAGCAACGTAACCATCCAGTCGAATATCAGCAATGAGAAGGAGAAGCATTCCAACATGACCGCCATAGATATGAGTTTGGTGCCGTGGTATGGAGCTACGGGATATGTCCTGAAAGACACTCCGCAACCATATATCCTGAGCCGAGACTACGATCCTCGAACAGGCGGCCATCCTCACGGAAACGCTTCCAGCTTGAGCGCCAGCCAAAAGGTGTTCATTACTTCAGGACAGACGAAAGAGAATCTGGAATTCTCCAGAAGCGTCACGGGCTCTCAAGCCAACTTGAATCTGTTTGATGTGAAACTGACTCTCAAAAAGAAAGACGAGCCACAGATTAAGGCTTCATCGGATGCCGCCATCAAAGCGGCACTCAACGCACAATTGGCAGCGGCTGGTGCCGGGTTCGAATTCAATGTTGACGATCTGCCTCAAAACGATCGTTTTTGGTATCATCTAGAGGCAACGGACTTCTGAGGAGGAATCGTGGCTGAGTTTCAGATACAGACAGGGATCATCAACGCTATCAGGTTTGACGAAGAAAACGGCCGTCAGGTGGCGAAGGTGGACATTCAGTCTCACAAAGACCTGTCGATAGTTCCTGACGTCAAGATCGACACTCCTCTTCATGCTCAGCATATTCCTCATATCGGTCAGGTTGTCACTTTCATGCGTACAGACAGTTACTTCACGCGCATCCTGGCTGTACATGGAGAACGTCCGTTTGATGCCCCTATCAAGCCGGGAGAAGTCATGATGGAGAGCACAGGCGGCGGGTTCATGTATCTGGATAATGGCGGCAACGTTCTGATCGCGGACGAAACTTTGTCGAATGTCTTCAAGCTTCTTTCCCAGGTAGGAATGGTGGTTACTGCGGACTCCCTCACGATCGACGTCAAAGGAGTGGGGCAGATCAACATCATTCCAAAAGACGAAACCGATCCGTCTTCCGAAAGCAAGATCGAGTTCGTCAAGCTGAACAGTAGCTTGGGTCCGGATAAGCCAGCCAGCAAGATCGTGATCACGGATGACAAGATTGTGGTTGATGCAGCCAAGGTAGAACTAGGCCGAGAACAAAGTCTTCTCGATCCGGCCACGAATCCACTGATCAATCCGTCTGGTGGGGTAGTTGTGTCTCGATCGTTGGTGACAGGGGAGCACTCGTATGACATGTTCACCGGCAAACCGATACCCAGAAGCGGAACTGTTACTTCGACAATTCTTCCCACAGTGGGAGGTTCGTGATGGCCGTCAAGACAACTCCAGGCGATCTGCATGCAGGAGAACCGCAGTTAGAGAATCCAGTTTCGGAAGCTACTGAAACTGCCCTGGACGGGAAGTCTCCTGAAGAGCTGGCTGCTCTGAAGACGTCGATGGACAGCGTTTCTGCCTGCCAAGTAGAGGCGTTGAAGTTGAATGTGAAGAAACGCATATCCATTCCAAAGAATCTGGCCGCATTGTCTTTCCCGAAGATCAAGATTCCAAGGCCGAGTGTGGACTTGCCTGATGTACCCGGCATTTCCAAGGTCGGAGACATATCGAGAAACTTCGAACTTCAGCTTGGAAAAGTCAAGACTCCAGACATTCAGAGTGTTCGCAAGTCCATTTCTCTGTGTGGCATTGCGGCTGCCGGCGAAAAATCTGTGTCCGAGTTCGAGAAAAACAAATCTGAGTTGGTGTCGGGCAAAATTGCTCAGCAGTCAACAGACATAACGAGAAGACTCGCAGACGTGAACGGAATGAGAAGCGCAATCAGCAGAAGGTTGGGAGCCTGACATGCCTGATCTGAAGATCGTTCCTATCATTGACGGCAACGTAAAGAAGAGAGCCGAACTTGAGTTCGTTCTGAACGCGGACGGTACGTTTGCTGAAGGTCCTGCATTCATAACAGGAATTGATCGAGTGGCTCAAGACATTGTGAAGATACTGCTAACACTTCTGGGAAGTAACTTTTTGGCTCCTGAATACGGCACGTCCATAGACGGGCTGATACACGCGAGGAAACTTTCGCAAGTATCCGAACGCCTGAATCTTGAAGTTCAGGATGGGCTGGGATATCTGGTGAACTTTACGCTGGATGAGGACCCCTCCGAACGAGTAGAGGACCTCATCAGTCTCGAAGCAACCGATGAAGTGGATACAATACGAATGGACCTCAAGATTCAAACAGGAGGGGGGCAGACGGCCTCGATAAGCATATGAGCGTAACTACTCAAGACATCATCAATCTGATCAAGACTCGTGGTCGGGGCGATCCCCCATCTGCTCTTGCCGACATCTTCGTCAATCCGATCGTAAAGGTACTTTTGTTCCTGGACGCAAAGATCGACTTTGCTCAGGCGCAGCAAACGGTAGATACCATCATTCTGCTGCTGGAGAACGACGACGCTCTTGAAGAGCTTGCTGGATATCTGGACGAAACGACTGAAGACCTTACAACACGCTTGAGAACCTCTCTCGAGAATATTGCCTCCAACTTTGGCATAACACGCAGAGCTGCTGCGCCGTCTGCCGGCCCGGTTCTTTTGCTTCGCTCTGATCCTCTGACAGTTCCGCCCGACACCCCGATCACTGTGCCTTCCGGCCGCAGATTCCTGGCGCCTTCGCTCAACCAAGAATATCGGACTACCAGTACGGTCATCATCACCGCAATGTCTTTCGATGACTCTCTTCAGAAGTTCGTGTTCTCTGTTCCTGTCCAGTCGATCAACGTAGGACTGGACACTGTGGCCGGAGAAAGCCAGGTCAGCCAAATTCGTGATCGCATTACGGGGATTGAAGGCGTCACCAATTCGGACCCCATTACTGGCGGTCGTGACGAAGAAACAGACAGAGAATTGACGGAGCGCATCAAGAGCGCTCTGAGCGCCAACAACATCGGAACGATTGCCGGATATCGCAATCTCGTTCTTGGAGTAGCTGGAGTCAAGGATGCTATTGTGATCAGCGCAGGCAATCCGTTCATGCTCAGAGATGCCGGTGATGGAGGGTCGGTGGATATCTATATTACCGATCCTGTACCTATCACCGTCGCAGAACTTGCAACGTCAGCCAACTACAAGCCGGTAGGAGGGAAGTTTGAATTCTCTCCTTCTCGCCAGCCAATAGTAGACGACGCTAACACCATTCAGCCTACAGACGTATTCGCTATCAACAAGGATTTGGGAGTCTACGCTGGTAGTGTTAGGGCGAAGGACACCATCACGTTCAACACCGATCATACTGGTGAAACCATCACCTACCAAACGAACGATCTGGTTCGGGAAGTCAACGACTACATGCAGGATGAAGAGCGAAAGATTGTGGGCGCGGACGTCCTGATCAAGGAAGCCGTATTCGTTCCGGTTGACGTGATCGCTACGATCCAGGTGCTTCCTGAGTTCTCGAACTCCAGAGACACGGTCCGGGATGAAGTGCTGAATCAAGTGACTCAATTCATCACGGCTCTCAACATAGGAAGAAGTCTGGAACAGTCAGACGTCATCACCCTCATTCAGAATGTCGACGGAGTTGACCGTGTTAACATTCCGATGATCAAGTTCGAACGCACAGTCAGTACGGGCGTGGTCAATATCATTGATGCGCTGGCCAACGAAGTTTTGCGGCCAGGAAACATCATCATCAACTTCTGATGCAATTCTATCTGCCCGGGATCAACAACCTCTTCTTCAAGATGCTCCAGGCGCTTCCAACTGGAGTCTTCAACAAGGAGAACAATCAAGCGTCAGCCGCGCCGATCGAGCAGACGCTTGTCGGATTCGTTGATAAGCCGGCAGGTACGCGCATCGACATCTACGTCAACAAAGGGCTCCAAGCTCGCACTACGGTAATCGATAGCAGGGGGTTTTTCTCGGCGAGATTCGCGCTGCCGTATACCGCCAACGAAGATTCGATCGAGGTGGAGGTAAAAGAAAACAGGACCGGCCTGACGATCCAAGCCGAGACTTTCTCTACGAGCCACATCGCGTTCTTGCTGGAGATACAGGCTGCTTCCTTGACGGGAGTCTATGATGAAGCTTCTCAGCTAGAACAGAATGTCTCGATCGCAGGCGTCGACAACAATCTGCTTCAAGGGAAGTTCGGAGTCTTTACTGGTCTTGCGCCTCGATCCGAGCAGACGATAGATGAGTATCGTGCGCAGACAGCCTGTATCTGGCAAGCATTCCAGTTCGCTTCCATGGAAAAGGGGCTAGAGGACTCCATCAAATGCCTGCTTGCGACAGGCGTAGATGTAGTCATCACACCGACAAAAGAGATCGTCGGCAATCGTGTTTTCGATCTTCCTCAGTTCAAAGGAGCCGGAACATTCGGAGAGGGGACTCCGCCTCTTCCTCGAGTTGACCCCGATAGTCCTCACTACTATGTGGCCGACATTCCTGCGGCTTACAGAACCGAGTATCCGGTCGGAGGAACGCCCTTAGACATCCTGGGCCCATTCTCAGGAAATTGGACACTCGATAACGTCCAGCAATACACCGTCAAGACAGTTGAGGGTCACGGCAACGAGGTCCAAGTCACGGTCGGACAGAATGAGTCCGATGCCGCCGCTCAGGTAGAAGACGAAATCGTCGAAAAGCGATCTGTGGCGGATGACCAGTTGGCCAACATCAACATTCTGCCTATAGTTATCGTGAAGACGATGACTATCGGAGGGATACCAGCCACAAGTCTTCCGGTTGAAGATACGGATTTCACGGTCGATCGACCAACGGGGATAGTCAGTTGGGGTATCAGACAGGACCCTGTTCTCGACAAGGATGTGACTGATCCGAGCACTTTGACTCCCAGTATAGAAGACCGCTACATAGTTGCGGTCGGCGCGATCGGTGTCTGGGCTGGTCAGGACGAGAAGATTGCTGAATGGAACGGCTCGAGCTGGGATTTCACTACTCCTGAGAAATACTACTCTACGTTCGTGCAGGACGAAAATCAGTTCTACATCTATGACGATGATTTCCCGACAGGCGCCTGGACCGTACATAAAGTGCCTGATGATGGGACAACGTATACCGTAGATTATCTGTATCGTCTAGATGAATCGATCAGGACGGTAGTTCGTCAAGTGAAGCCGGCTCATAGAAGCATCGTGATCATCTTCCAGAACGTCACATCGGGCCTCCCGATCGCGATCGAGGTCTAGTATGCCTAACGTCACAAACGTCGGGACTCAGCTCGATACAACGCCAGGAGCTTCCACCACTCTTTCGGTCGCAGCCGGAGGAGACGGAAGCTCTCTTATCGTCGTTGCGGCATGCGACTCCAATGTCGGTCTGATTAGCGTAACTTGGAACGGCATACTTCTTACGCAAGATGAAGGTCATGGCGTAGGTATTGTTGGATTGGGTCGAGCAGCAATCTGGTCTCTTCACAATATACTCAATCCCGCTACTGCCAATCTTGTTGTAACTTGGAGTTCATCCGTAAACAACAAACGAGTGTTTGCCTATAAGGTGGATGGAGAAGGAACCCCTCTTCTCGGAAAGGATACGGGCGGTCATGCAGATGTTATTTCAACTTCCTACGCCCTCTTTGACGGTATCTTTATCAGCGACAACCCTCTTACGTTCGGGGTCACTATAACGAACCGAACAGTGATCACAGAAGGAGGGGCGTCGTGGGGTGGAGGCATGGCTTCCTTGGATCAGGGCGATATGTCTGGAGCTGCTCCTACAATTACCACCGGGTATCGTCAGGAAGACAAGGATGCCGGTCAGCAGTTACTGATCGGAAGGTCATGGCCAGGCTCCACAACGATCATCATGATAGGGATAGCCTACGAAACCTCTCCCGTTCCGGTCAAAGAACTCGAGCTGGACTTCGAACCTCCCGAATACACAATGACGGGAGGGACTGGCGGTACACCCAATCTTGACCAGCAAGATGACTGGGAGAAAGTCAGCGGCACCGGAAAAATGGAGATCACCAATATTCCCTCTGAAGTCATCAACGAGACCCAGAGTCTGAAAATCTTCATCAGCTCCACAGTAGGAGAAGTTTCTCGCTACAAGAGACTCATTCCTCCTCAGACGGGATATGCCATCAACTGGTCCTGGAAGTATATGGACACTCCAGTTCCCAATGTGTGGGCCCAGGTGGAATTTTCATTCGGAGATGACGAACCGGCTTTTGCTGTAATCGTTCGCTTGGTAGCTGTCGGAAGCGGAAGAGGTAAGGTGGTGGTGATTGATGCGTTCGGGACTCACGATGCTGGAGAATACGATGTGTTGGCCGCAACCAACTACGGAATACGAGCCAGAGAAGACGGCAGCTTCACGATCAACCGCGAGACACAGCCGATTTTCTCAGGAACGGCCAAGGTGGCCACAATTGATCGCATCTTCTTCCGGCAGAATAACGAGGTGACTTGATGGCGACACCTTGGTTCAATATCGGATTTGAATTCCCAACTTACTTTTCTGGACCGCTAGGTGGGCAAAATGGTTGGGTGAAGCAGCTTGTCGGAGTTGGTACAGGTGCCGACGTTGCGTTCGTGCAGAACACCTTGATCATAAGTGGGTCTCAGACTTTGAGACTGGATCGGGGCGACTTCATGCTGTATACCAAACAAGTTGGTCCTCATACCGATTACGAGTTCAAGTTCAAGTTCCAGTATATTTTTGTAGGAGCTCCCAATCCTTCTAGATACATACAAATCGGTCTCGCGAGTGGAGCGTCGTCGTCCGCATTGTGGACTTTCTTTGAAAGCGGAAGAGTGATTCTCTTTTCTCCTGGCGGTGGTCCTCCGGCTATCAATCTGGGAATCTGGGACCTAACATCAGTCCCCCGAGAATTCAAAGTTCGAATCGATCCTATCGGCATTCTAACTGCCTATATTGACGGAGTTCCTCAGGCATCAAAGGGTCCGGTTATTTACTTGGGCGGAGACACGCTCCGCATTTACGATGCGGGCGCAGTACCTCCTGTAGCCAACATCGCTCTCTTGGATGACGTGCAGGCTGATTACAATGTCACGACGATCACTCCTACCAGCGTAATTGTGGATGACTTTGTCGTCCGAACGCCAGCAGCCGTTCCGGCGCTCAAGAAGCCGGGAAACGTGTTTGCTATCAAGAGAGACAAGTATACTGTCGTTTCTTGGAATCGTGTAACCGAGCTGGAAGACGGAACGAAGCTGGAAAATGGAGTAGTGCGCTATGACGTATACCGATTTGACAGTCTCAACGAGACTGACAAATTTCTGAAGAAGTCGATTACCACCATCAGTTTGGATCACGGGGACGCCGATACTGTTTTTGTCGACACCAACCCCGGGGAGCATGCGTATCAGATTCGAGCGGTTGCCGTAGAAAACGGCATTATGCTAGAATCCGATCTAAGTGAACGAGCGGTGGGCCGAGAGTCGCCCTCCCAAATCGACGAAAAGAAGGAGCTCCTTGATCGCAAACTGTTTGTTCTCGGTGAAGGTCGACTAGGGGAGAACCTACTGGCATGAGCTTAGTCAAGACCGATTTTCAAGATGGAGTGGAGCTTGAAGCTGATGATCTCAACACCAGCTTTCAGGGAGTGTTGGACATCAACGTCTACAACGAGGTCTTCACTCCTCTTACCGACGGCGTCGAGACTTCTTTCACGACGGCATCCAAATTCAAATCCGGCACTTTGCGAATCTACCTGGCCGGAGCGAGAGTAAGCCCGAATGCGGGGACGCCGTTTTTCACGGAAGTCCTGGATGAGAATCTGAACGGAAAGGGCTTTGTCATGTCCGTCCCGCCGGGATCAGGCGTCGAACTGATCGCTGATTACCAGCAGGCCAACGTATGAGCGCCTTTCTAGAGGTCTTCAACAGATTCGAATCTCTCTCTAGTGACTGGGACTTTTTCCA
>Ga0180438_10007163_pt1 | contig 14678 bp, 12 predicted proteins | sample SS_ome_12_FD_132455 | JGI IMG/M metagenome (GOLD analysis project Ga0180438, IMG submission 132455) | Hypersaline lake sediment archaeal communities from the Salton Sea, California, USA - SS_3_D_2 metaG | ecosystem: Environmental > Aquatic > Non-marine Saline and Alkaline > Hypersaline >...
TCAGGTCCAAACCGCGCTCAAAGTATAGTCGGCGGGCTTTACTGCGCATTTCCACCACTCTCAACTGCGGAGAATCATCGAGGAAAATGGCCGATTCAGAAAGTAGGCCGGTGGCTTCCATGATACGCCTTTCCTCTTCCTCGGTATGCAGACCGAACCTGACCCGCCGCGAATTCACCCCGGATTCACTTGACAGAAGGCGCAGGACTATCGAATCCCTGGCCATCTCCAGGCTGAACAGGGCCACGCACGCCTTTTGCTCCACGGCCACGTTCCGGGCAATGCTGAGGGCAAAGCTGGACTTTCCCATGCTGGGACGGCCGGCGATGATGACTAGGTCGGAGCGCTGAAAGCCACCCAGAAATTCATCCAGGCCGACGAAGTTGGAAAGCACATAGGGCATCTGCTCGCGAGCACGGCCTTCTTCTTCCGGCGGTGGCGCGGCCTCAAAATACTTGTCCAGAACCTGGCGGATATGGACAAAGTCACGCTCGCCGTGCCCGTGGCGCAACCGGAACAGAATGTCCTCTGCCCGACTCAGACTGGTGTCCACATCCGGACCAGCCTCGTAGCCGACGCGTGCAATCTGGTCGGCGGCCCCGATAAGCCCGCGCATAATGGACAGCCGGTAGACAATCTGGGCATAGTGCTCTATATCAAGCGGCGTTGGACATACTGAAATGAGATGACTCAGGAAGGCAGCGCCGCCAGCCGTCTCCAGCCTGTTCTTTCGGGACAGTTCCTGCGCCACGGTAATCTGGTTTATCGCCTCATTTCGCTCGTACAGCGCTAGGCAGGCCTCATACAGCCACTGGTTGCGCTCATGATAGAAGTCCGTCTTTTTCAGAAATGTGGCAATTTTATAGATTGCGGTGCCATCGATGAGCAACGAACCGATGATGGCCTCCTCAGCATCGATATCGTGAGGGGGCAACCTGTCGTTATACACCTTCTTCCGTCTCCTGCTGGCCCTCGGCTTCCACTTCTTCCGCCACCTTCTCTGCCTTCGTCTCCTTCTTTTTCTCTTTCTTCCCCGCTTTGCTCTCTTTCTTCTCCTTGCCCTCTTTCTCCTCTTCCTCAACCACATTGAGCTTAATGCTGGGGACGATATCCCTGGTCAGCCGTATTGCTATCTTATAGCTGCCTATCTCCTGGATGGGCTTCTCCAGCTCGATTTTTCTTCTGTCGACTTCCAGGCCAGTGCTTTTGCTCAGCTCCTCGGCAATATCGGCATTGGTAATTGACCCGTATAGCTTCTCTTTAGCTCCCGCTTTGGCCTTTATGGCCAGTTCCAGCCCCTCAAGCCGCTTGGCCAGCTCCTGCATCTCCTTCTCGGTCTCGGCTTCCTGCTGGGCTTTCTTTCTCTTCTGCGCCTCAACTATCTGCATTGCCCGGGCATCCGCCAGCACCGCCAGTTTCCTTGGTATGAGGTAGTTGCGCCCGTAGCCGTCAGCTACCTCCTTGATTTCCCCCACCCCGGCCACACTGGGCACATCCTCGATAAAGACGACCTTCATCAGCTAACTCCTTTGCCCTAATTATACTTCACCCTAATATTGCTCTGCCAAGAAGTGGAAAATTTTTTTATTTGCCGGAGATGTATCGCTCGGCATAGATTGCCGCCACCGCACCATCCCCTACCGCCCCGGCGACCTGCCGTATTGAAGCCGACCTTATATCGCCGGCGGCGAAAATGCCCGGTACATTGGTCTCCATTTTTTCGTTGGTGATTATGGTGCCGTCCCCGGCCAGATTGATAACTTTTTTCAGGTAACCTGTATTTGGCCGGAAACCAACGGCCACAAAGATGCCAGATATGTCCAGGGTGGACTTTTCCCCACTCTTTACATTCTTGAGCTTGAGTCTTTTTACCGTATCTTCCCCTTCAATTGCCTCGACTACGGTATTCCATAGAAATTCCATTTTCGACTCAGCAAGCGCCCTTTCCTGAAGAATTTTGGTGGCGCGCAGTTCGTCGCGTCGGTGTATCACGGTAACCTTGGAAGCAAACTTGGTGAGCTCAAGAGCTTCATTCATGGCAGCGTTGCCACCCCCAACCACGGCTACGGGCACATCCCGGTAAAAATACCCGTCACAGACGGCACAATAGGCCACGCCCCGGCCGGTGAACTCCTCTTCGCCGGGCACTCCCAGCTTGACCCGGTCGGAGCCGCCGGCGAAGATGACCGCTTTGGCGGCAATACTCCCCTCATCAGTCGTCACTATTTTTTGCTCCCCTTTCAGCTCGAGGCCGGTTACCTCAGCGGTCAACATCTCCAGGCCAAACTTCGTTGCCTGCTGTTGCATGGCATTGGCCAGTTCCAGACCATTGATACCTTCGGGAAAACCGGGGTAGTTTTCCACCACGCCGGCATTGATAATCCAGCCCCCCGTCGCCCCCTTCTCAACAAGCAGGCTTTTCAGCCTGGACCTCGCTGCATAAATACCTGCGGTGAGCCCTGCCGGACCACCACCGATTATCACCACATCATACCCCTGCTTTGTCGCCAATTTAGACCTCCTGAGTAACTGACACCACCCGTCCCCCGGCTATAGAACAGCGTCGAGGCTGCGTTTGAGCTCGGCTTTCGGCCGGAATCCAACGATGTTGGAAACCGGTGCACCATTTTTGAATATTAGCAGCGTGGGGATGCTCATTATGCCATACTGGCTGGCCGTCTTCGGGTTCTCATCCACGTTCAGTTTGACCATGTTCACCTTGCCCTGGTACTCACCGGCCAGCTCCTCCACCACCAGCGCCACCATACGGCAGGGCCCGCACCATGCCGCCCAGAAATCGACCAGTACCGGCGTCTTCGACTGCAACACCATCTGATCGAAGTTGCTGTCATTCACTTCCACTGGTTTGCTCATGACTCTCCTCCTTAATTACCTGTGCTATATTTCCCTCTGCCATATGCTTGGCAATGCCGATGGCGTTCTTGATGGTCTTGGCCTGACTGCGCCCGTGGGCGATGATGATATTCCCGTTCACCCCGAGCAAACACGCCCCTCCGTATTCCCGATAGTCTATGCGGTTGACCCAGGAGCCGAGCCCCAGGTCGCGGAGCAGGTCACGCCCACGAAAATGATAGGCACTGGAAACGACATGCCCTATCTGCCGCACCGAACCGAGAAATGTGTCACTTAAACCTTCGATTGTCTTGAGCACGATATTCCCGGTAAAACCGTCGGTAACGACCACGTCAGCCGTTACTTTCAGAATATCATGGCCTTCAACATTGCCGATGAAATTCAGATTTTTGGCCTTTTTTAAAAGCTGGTAGCTTTCCTGAACCAGCTGGTTCCCCTTGGACTCTTCCGCACCATTGCTGAGCAGACCCACCCGCGGACTGCTGATGCCGAGCACTTGCTGGCTAAAGGCGACACCCATCTCAGCGAACTGGACCAGATGGCTGGGTCGGCATTCCACATTGGCACCAGCATCAATCAGCAGCACCGGAGTTGAGGGGGTGATGTCCATGATACAGGCGATGGCAGGGCGCTCAATGCCCTTTATCTTCCCCAGCCCGAACAATGACGCACCGAGCACGGCGCCGGTATTGCCCGCGGAGACAAAGGCAGCCGCCTTGCCTTCCTTTACCAGATTGACGCCGACCACAATCGATGAGTCTGTCTTAGTGCGTATGGCTTTTATCGGCGCCTCATTGGGCCCTATCGTCTGGCTGGCCTGAACAATGCTGACTCCCTGTTTCTTCAGATGCCGGCCGGCCAGCACATGGAGCACCTTCTTTTTCCCCACCAGCGCCACCTCCACCCCGTATTCGCTGGCAGCCTTGACCGCCCCCTTTACGATTTCGTGAGGCGCGTAGTCCCCGCCAGCGGCATCAACGGCAATAATCATCCCGCCCTCAAAACCTCTCTATTATTCCGAATCTTTATATTGGGCAAATTCTTTTTTGATCCTGGCAAGTGTGCCCGGCTCCGCCAGCAGGTCAACGACGGTCATCGCCATTGCCTTGGCCGCATCAAGCAGGCCGCGCGTGCCCGCTTCCGAGACAGCTGTTTCAGCGAATTGCGGGGAATGGGTAACCGCCCTGGCCGAAGCTATGGCAATCAACGGATGAATGCTTGGGACCACCTGGCTGACGTTGCCGATGTCACTGCTGCCAATACCTATTCTGGGATCAACCAGGTGTACCCGCCTGCCCAGCGACTGCAGGTTCTTGCGGAACAGACGGGCGAGTGTGAAATTATTGCGCAGCGGGGCATAGCGTACTTTCCCCCATTGATATTTCAATCTGGCCCCCGTAGCCGTGGCGGCGCCGACAAAACAGTTGAGCACCCTCTCCTTGAGTTCTTCCAGATAGCTGTCCTCCTCAGCCCGGACGATGAACTTCCCGGCGGTGTGTGCTGGCACGATATTGGGAGCTTCACCACCATCAGTGATGATGCCGTGGATGCGGGCGCTGTCTCTGATATGCTGCCTCAGGGAATTAATCGCGGCAAAGGACATGAGCATGGCCTCCAGAGCATTGATGCCCGCTTCTGGCCGGGCAGCAGCATGGGCCGGCTTGCCAAAAAACTCGACCTCCAGCGCCTGCAAGGCAAGAAATTTGGTCGTCGCCGTGTTCAGCCCCGCCGGGTGTACCATCATAACGGCATCGATACCTTTGAAAGCGGCCCCCTTTATCATATAGACCTTGCCACCATACATCTCCTCTGCCGGCGTGCCCAGCACCTGTACCCTGCCGCCGAGCTCGTCCACCGCCAGTCTGGCCGCCAATCCGGCGCCAACGGCACTGGTGGCGATGATATTATGCCCGCAGGCATGTCCGAGCTTTGGTAGCGCGTCATATTCCGCCAGAATGGCAATCGCTGGTTTTCCTTTCCCGTAGCCTGCCCGGAAGGCGGTGGGCAGTCCACAAATACCCTTCTCTACGGCGAAACCCTTCTCTTGCAGGTAATCGCCGAGCCAGGCAGTCGCTTTTTCCTCCTGGAATGCAATCTCGGGATGACTGTGGATTCTCAGGCTCAGGTCTTTTAGCTGGTCACGGTGATTATCTATCTCACGGATAATCCTTGCTTTCAATTCGCTGGCACTCAATACAGGCACCTCAGCACACACCAGAATCAGAACAGGTACAACTTATATTATAGCCCAATGGCAGACATGATTTCTAGGAACATAATGGCGCCGAAGCATGAATTATACGGTTAGCCGTGCTACAATAGTAGTGCCCGTATGGCTGGCGAGAAATCAAGTCTCTGGATATATGTACACCCCGGCGCCCTTCGGAACGGGGTGCAGGGCGAAAAGGACGGCGTATGGCACTTGAAAATCGCCGCACCGCCAGTCAAAGGAAAGGCAAACCAGGAGCTGATTGGCTTCCTCAGCGATATCCTTCAGACAGGCAAAAGCGACCTGACAATCGAAAAGGGACTGACCAGCAAGCGCAAGTTAATAAGTATCAGCGGCCTGACCCCGGCGCAGCTGAATAGGCGATTCAACGATATGATCGAAAAGCAGCGAGGGGATTGAGCGATTTTTAAATCTCCGGCATTGCGAAAGAATATTCTAAATCAAACCTCTCTTAAATGTTATAATCTGGCTGACGCATTCAGCAAGTTAAGCAGGAAAGGATGACATCATGACGAAAACGATATCCGTAGATTACGGCGCAGAGGCCTTTATCGAGCTACTGAATGCCAACAACGTTGACTGCATTTTCTTGAACCCCGGCACCGATACCGTCCCTGTCCAGGAGGCGATAGCCAAGTTCAGAGTGAAGGGAAAGCGTACCCCAAAGGTTATTCTGTGTCTGCACGAGTCCATGGCCATGGAGGCGGCTCACGGCTATTTCATGGTTACCGGCCGGCCGCAGGTGGTGCTGGTCCACGTTGATGTTGGGCTGCAGAATGTTGGCGGCGCCCTGCATAACGCGCAGCGGGGGCATATCGGCGTCATATTGTGCGCCGGACGGGCTCCATGGCTGCTGGAAGAAGCCAAGCGAGGAGTGCGACTGGATATTATGTGGCTTCAGGAACGCCTCAACCAGGCGAGCGTAGTTCAGGATTATGTCAAATGGTATTACGAGCTCCACTCCAGCCGCAATATCCACCAGGTATTGCAGCGCGCCTTCCAGGTGACCTCCAGCGAGCCATACGGGCCGGTTTACCTCACACTACCATTTGAAATACTAATGGAAAGAATAGACTCCATAACCATTCCCGATGTCTCCAGACACTCCCCTCCCTTAACACCCCAGGTAGATGGCAGGCTCCTGGACCAGGTAGCAGCCATGCTCCTTGAGGCCAGAAGTCCCCTCATGTTGACCGGCGAATCGGGCAGGCGTCCTGAATCTGTGGCGCCGCTGGTATCACTGGCGGAGGCTCTCGGGGCACCGGTGGTCACGTCGCGATTCAGGGTCAATTTCCCCAGTTCCAACCCCATGTCCGCCGGCTTCAACCCCAACCCGTACTTCCAAGACGCTGACCTTGTGCTGGTGCTAGACCACGATGTCCCGTATATCCCCACCCAGGCCAGGCCGAAAGCAGACGCCAAAATAATTACCATCGATATTGACCCGGTAAAACCGACCATACCGATGTGGACTTTCCCCGCCGATATCCTGCTTCAGGCCGATTCCAGCAAGGTCTTAACCGCTCTGGCGCAGCGAGTCCGCGAGATGATGACGCCGGAACAGCGGGCACGCTGTGAAGCCCGTTACCAGGCATTTGCCGAGCTTCACCGCAAAATGAAAGCCGACTGGCAGCAGCTCGCCGAGAAAGGGGCCCAGAGCAGGCCGATTTCACCCGACTGGCTCTGTCACTGTATAGATGAGGTACTGGACGATGACGACATACTGGTTACCGAGCCGGTAACCAACGCTCCTTCCATCCTGCGCCAGATAAGCAGAGAGAAACCGGGCACCTTCTACACATGCCGCGGCACGAGCCTCGGCTGGGGGCTCGGAGCAGCGCTGGGCGCCAAGCTTGCCCGGCCGGAAAAGACGGTGGTCGCCATCGTCGGCAATGGCTCTTTCATTTACGGTTGCCCCACCCCCTCTCTCTGGGCAGCCTCCACATACCAGGCCCCCTTCCTGACGGTTATCCTGAATAATGGGCAGTACCATGCACCGAAGGAAGCCCTCAGGATAGCCTATGGGACAGAAAGCTACTCAGTCAGTTCCAACCAGTGGGTAGGCATTGACATTGAACCCTCTCCAGATTATGCGCTTATCGCCCGGTCCTGCGGAGGATATGGCAAGAGAGTAGAGGAACCGTCAGAAATTTCGGGGGCTCTTAAAGAAGCCCTGGATATGGTAAAGCGCGGCCAGCCCGCCGTGCTGGATGTTATCATCGAGAAAGACCCGGAAGCATCGTCTTTTAAGTTATAGATGAAGCGCAAACGACAGGCCAAAAATACCATGCGCCAAGCCAGGGTTGCCCTGGTAGGCTGTGATACTTATAATGAGCAGCGCGTCTATCAGGCGGTTGCTACCGGCATCGAGCTTCTGGGCGGGTTCACCCGGTTTGTGAAGCCGGGGGAACGTATATTATTGAAACCGAACGTGCTGTTCGGGGCAAACCCCGATAAATGTGTCAGCACGCATCCGGCCATATTAAAGGCGGTGGGGCGGCTGCTTCAGAAAGCAGGCGTTGATGTATATTACGGAGATTCCTCCGGCTTCGGCGGATGCGAAACCAATATGAGACGGGCGAGGCTGAAAGCAGCCGCCGACGAGCTGGGGATAAAGCTGGCCGATTTTGATAGGGGCAGAGCCGTTACCCACCAGAAAGCGCTCTTGAATAAACGCTTTGTTATTGCCAACGGCGCCCTGGACTGCGACGGCCTGATAAGTCTGCCCAAGTTGAAAACGCACGGACTGACCCGGGTTACCGGAGCCGTCAAGAACCAGTTTGGCTGCATTCCCGGCATACGGAAAACTCAGTATCACGTCAAGATGCCCGGCCCCCATGATTTTGCCACCATGCTGGTTGACCTGACTACCCTGCTCAGACCCCGCCTGTATATCATGGACGGCATCATAGCTATGGAGGGTAACGGGCCAAGGAGCGGCTGGCCCAAACACCTGGATGTCCTGCTGTTTTCGGAAGACCCGGTGGCTCTGGACGCCACCGCTTGCAAAATCATCGGTCTGAACCCTGAATTTGTACCGACATCTGAACCCGGAGAAAAGGCCGGGCTGGGAACGTATCATGAAGAAAATATAGAGCTGGTCGGTGAAGACATTGAATCATTCATCGACCAGGATTTTGCCGTGGTGCGCCGGCCTCCGATGGCAGTGCAGGGCAGCCGCTGGAGAATACTGGTCAGAAACTGGGTCTGCCCGAAGCCGACCATCGACACGGGAGTGTGTACCAATTGCGGCACCTGCGTCAGGCACTGTCCCGCCAAGCCAAAGGCTGTTGACTGGCACACGGGAGACGAGTCCTCACCCCCCACATTCAAGTATGACCGCTGCCTGCGCTGCTACTGCTGTCAGGAATTCTGCCCGGAGGGAGCAATCACCATAAAAGACACACTCATAGGCAAGGCCCTCTTCCGCTAAAGCGATACCAGCTACTGATTTTATTTCTTACTCTATGCTAAACTCTCTAGGTCGCATTCCTGATTACCTCCAGAATAGAGGAGGAGGGAAAGAATGGTCCAAAATCTGGGCAGGAACCGGATTCTATGGCTGCTTACGGCATCGTTATCGCTGATAACGGCGCTGGTCGGCGTGTTCAGGCCCGTTATTTACGACAAAGTGATAGATACCGACCTTATGCCAGGTATTTTCGGGCAGGATCTGATGACCATACTGGCCTCCGTCAGCATCCTCCTGTTAACCCTTCGAATCAAAGATAAAGATACGAAAAAGCAGCTCGTGATTCTCGGCATAATCGGCTACTTATTCTATGCCTACGGAATCTACGTCATCGAGCGGGTCTACACCGTGCTCTACTTTCTCTATTTGGCCATATTCGGACTTTCCTTCTGGTCTATGGTCTACAGTGTGGCCAAAATCCGCCAATATATATGGCAAACACTGGAGCTGCCCAAAATCATAAGGAATGTATCGGTCGGGTTTTCCCTGCTGGTGGCTCTGGTCTTCGATGCTCTGTGGCTCAGTCAGCTCTGGCCCCTGCTCCAGGCCGGTCAAAAAATCGAGTTCCTGTACTCCGTTTACATCCTGGACCTTTGCTTCATAATGCCTGCGTTTATCTTTGCCGCCATTATGCTGGCCAGAAAGCAGGTTCTGGGGCTGTTGCTGACTCCCGCCCTGTTTGTTCTGGGATTTACTTTGATTTTCTCGCTGGCGGTGAGCGAAACCGTAAAGCCACTCTATGGCCTGGCTATAGAGACGGGGGGAATTTTGCCGTCCATTGTTTTATCAGTACTCTTTTTAATCCTGGCCGTCTTCTATCTTCGGAACCTGCAAATAAAAGCCGCCTTATCTGTTTGATACCTGAACGACATTCCGGAATCCAGGGATTCCTCGCCTACTCCCGGGCCTGGAACAGGAATGACTCCCCCGGTCTCAGGAGCACGACCCTGGTGGCCGGCGCCAGCTCTTTCACCCTGGCGGCAAACAGGTCGCCCTCGTCGGAATCCGGATCGAAATGGGTGGGGATTACCACCTCCGGCCTTACCCACTGGACGCACAACGAGGCTTCCCTCGGCGGCAGATGAGCCCAGCCTCCGGTCAATTCGGGAGAGCCGCCCACCGGCACCAGCGAGATATTGGGCTGATACAGCTCGCCGATTAGCTTCATATCACTGAAAAGAGCCGAGTCGCCAACGTTGTAAATCCTGGTGCCTTCCTCCGGGCACAAAATAAAACTGAGCGGCAGGCCTGATAGATAGGTATCGCCGGAGGCCAGGAAAGAGATATGACGGCACTCGACAGCCTGAATGTGGACTTCACCTATCCGTATCTGGTCTCCCCAGAGAACACTGATTATCTTTTTTTCACTGACACCGTTCCTTATGGCGTGCACCCTGACCGCCGGGTCACACACGATAGTGGCGCCGGTTCTCTTCTGTATCTCGATGGCGTCCCCCATATGGTCCCGCGCGCCATGGGTGACCAGGATGATGTCCACCTGCCCGATGTCCTCAACTTTGATGGGGCAGAGTCTATTTGCTGTGACACAGGGGTCGATTAATGTCTTACACCCCTGTGCCTCCACTTCAAAGAAGGATATGCCGTAATATTTGAGCCTCGTTGCCATAACTGTGCTCCTTTAACCCGAAGCTGTAAGCTATATGCTGCCTTACTATCGCTATTAAGCTGAATAAAACATGCCACCGGGATTTTCAGAGTTTGAGGATGCGCCTGGCATTGTCCGCCAGAATCATCTTCTTTTCCGCATCGGTGAAGGGCAACCTGAGTATCTGTTCCAGCTGGGGTTGCAGCGGTATCCCTGGCAGGTCGGTGCCGAACATTATCCTCTCCACCCCGATTTTGCGGAAAACCCTTACCACATCCTCCTCGGCCAGGCTGCGGCGGGCGACCACGGGCAACTGGTCCGGGGCGGCAAATCCCTGTGACGTGTCGAAATAGACGTTGGGATATTTCTGCGCCAGCTCCACCCGCTCGTCCCACCAGGCCGAGCCGAGGTGAGCCAGGATAACTTTCAACCTTGGAAACGCCTCCAAAACCTCCGCCCAGTTCTTGGGTTCGGCGTAATCTTTTTCGCTCTCATACAGCTTGTAGCCCAGCGGATTGGGGTACATGTATACCAGGTGCGAGTGCGGCCAGGGGCCGGAATCAGACAGTATGGGCAGACCCAGTTCCTGGCATTTGGCATACATTGGCCAGAACGCTTTATCGTTCGGGTAGTGGGAGAACTGCCCCGGGTGCATTTTCACCCCTTTCGCTCCCTGACTGGCCCTCAGGGCCACTTCTTCCGCCATGGCTTCGGGGCTGCCCAGGTCATCGGACATGCCGATGAAGGGCAGCAGCCTGTCAAAGCGCCGGCCCACGCCGCAACCCCACTCGTTCATCTCCCGCATTATCGGCCCGATTTGCCCGGCGATTCTCGCCTTCTCTTTCTGTCTCTGATTTTCGGGTAACTCATCCAGCTTGGCTTTTTCATACAGGGGGCCGCGGTACTGGCGAGGTACCAGAATCATAAAAGCCGTCTTCGCAATGTTATTCCGGTCCATGTATTCGATAGCTCTCTCCGGGGTCGCCCATCGGTCGCGTTCCCTGCGGCCGGGGAGCGGAAAATAATTTCTCTCCTCTTCTATGTCCCGGCACAGATGAACGTGCACATCGATGATTTCGAAGTCTTCCATTCATTCCTCCTTATGTCAGGTTTTTTAATTACCGTTAAAAACCTATTATGTCCAGCTCAATTTTCGTTCCGATTCGATGCGGCTCTCTTCCAGCTCGATGCCCAGACCGGGCCGATCCGGCGGGCTGAAGAAGCCGTTGACCGGCTTGAGCGGCCATTTGAGGAAATGCTGCCACATCTCGTTCAGGACGACCAGATACTCCATCATGGGGACAAGCACCACGTTATTGGCAAAAGAGACCTGTGCGTTGACGTGTGGCATACAGCCGTGCGGTATCACCTGAACGTCATAGGTTGAGGCCAGCGCACATATCTTCATCAGTTCGCTGATGCCTCCAGCCCAAACGGGGTCCAGTTGATAGATGTCACACGCTCCCCAGTCCATCAGCATCTTGGCCCCCCAGCGGGTATATTCGTGCTCGGCACCGGCTATCTTCACCGAGCAATCGGCACGCAGGCGGGCATAGCTCTCGGGCAGGTCGGCCAGTACCGGCTCTTCGAACCAGTAGGGCTGATAGTCCGCCATCAATTCCGCCATCTTCAGGGTATAGGGCACATCCCAGCTATTCCAGCAGTCGACCATTATTTTCATATCCGGGCCGGCCGCTTCCCGGAGCGCCTTCATCAGCGCCAGGTTCTTGCGTTCTCCCTCTGGGCCATCGGTCGGGCCTTCGCGGACAAACCACTTAGTGCCCGTGTAGCCCTGTGACCGGAACTCTTTGACCTTCTCCCTGGCTTTCTCCGGCTCGATGGAGAAGCCGAGGGCGCTGGCATAAGCCGGGATTTTTTCCTGCACCGGGCCTCCCAGAAGCCGATACACCGGCTGCCCCAGGGCTTTCCCTTTGATATCCCACAGGGCAATGTCAACATAGCTGATGGCATGCATGTTATCGCCTTTGCGCCCGTGGATGGCATTGCGGTACATCTGGTCCCAGATAAGCTCGGTGGCAAAGGCGTCCTGACCGATGAGAAGCGGCTTGAGCTGGGTATCAATATAGAACGCCGGCGCCAGCCAGTTTACCGGACCGGAGATGCCGGTGACGCCTTCGTCGGTGTCTATCTCGAGGAAGACGTCCCTCACCTTCTGTTTGCCTCCGCCCTCCGAGATGAAATTGAAATTCCAGCCGCTGTAGAGTTCCCTGGCGGTCCGGGCTTTGAACCGGGGATATATGTCCGTGGGCATGCGCAGCCTTTCCTGCCAGAAGTCCTCCGGGTATTTAATGCTGCCGGTTAACTCTCGAAGCCTAACATCGGTTATTTTCATATTTACCTCCCTCTTTTTACTGTTTGGTACTTAACCGCAGGATGATAGCTGAATTTTCATCAATATACCTTCTCTATCTGCACCAGACAGCTATTGCAGGTAAATGCACCCGCCGGAGATGCTTTATCTCCGGTGAGCACATTGACACAACCACCAAGGTCGAGCCCTTGCGCATCAGGTTCAAACCAGGAACCTTCGTCCAGGCTGGCGACTCCCGGCATGATGTATTCGGTAACCTTAGCTGTCGTAAGAAGCTGTCCACGGTCGTTGTATATTCTTACCTTATCGCCATTGATGATGCCCCGGGATTGCGCGTCACCTGGGTTAATCCAGACGGCGTCATCTGTCAATGCGTTCAGCTGCTATATTGTGCCACTGAGAGTGGACTCTGGCCATCGGATGAGGGCTGACCAGCTGGATGGGATACTTTACCATGGCCGGGTCACCGATACCTTCCCAGGCCTGGATATATTTCGGTATCGGAGGCAGGAAAGGGTCCTGTCTATCAGCCATTTTCTGGCTGTATATTTCTATCTTGCCCGAGGGCGTTAAAAAAGGATGGTGGTCAGGGTCCTCAATCTGTTCTCTGAAGGCAACCCAGGGCTGGCTGAGGCGAATGCGATGAACGCCTGCGCGTTTGAAAGCCTCGTATTCGGGGAGTCCGGGGGTGGCCGCGGCGAATTCCCTGAGCCAGTCCTCATCAGTTTTACCATTGTAATCAGGTATGCCCACGCGGGAAGCCAGCTCGGTAAAGATGGCCAAATCCGACTTTGTCTGTGGCAATGGTTCTATGGCCCTATCCATGTGAATGAAGTAAGGCCCTCCGCCCCAGGGTTGCCCGATATCCACCTGCTCCAGGCTGGTGGTGACCGGCAGGATAATGTCGGCGTAGCGGGCGGTGGGGGTCAGAAAAAGCTCATGGACGATAATGCACTCCGGCACCTGGAAAGCCGCCACACCTTTGTTGGTATTCAAAAACTGGTTCAGCATGTTGCAGCCCAGAATGTAGAGCAACTTGATATCGGCGGGATAGCCGCCGGATTTCCCTTTCAGCATGGCATCATAAATATTGGCGATATTCACCATCGGGTTCGAGCTCTCCGGTGCCGGCATAGTTTTTCCCAGCTTGCCGAAGGGGATGTGGCCGGTACCACCCGCCGCATAGCCGCCGGTAACCCCTATGTTGCCGGTCATCGCCGCCAGAGTGCTGGCCGCTCTATGATACTGCTCCCCGAAGGCCATCCGCCCCGGGGCCCAGCCGGCATAAAGGGCCGCCGGTTTTAGTGTGGCGTAGTCCCGGGCCAGCTGTCTCGTGGTTTCGGCGGGTACGCCGGTGATACCCGCCGCCCAGTCAGGCGTCTTCGGTATCCCATCTTCCTCACCCATCACGTAGTCCCTGAATCTCTCAAAGCCCGCGGTGTAAGTCTCTATAAAATGGCGGTCATAAAGGTTCTCATCGAACATAACATGCGCCATGGCAATGAGCAGGGCAGTATCCGTCCCCGGCTTTACCGCAATCCACTGTTCCGCCAGAGCTTTCGCCGAAATCGTGTAGCGCGGGTCAACGCAGATAATTTTGGCTCCGGCTTTTTTCGCCCTAGATAGATAATGAACGGTGTCAGAGCCAAACCGGGTGGCCACCGGGTTCCAGCCCCACATGATAATCAGTCTGGAATGGAGAAAATTATCACGGCTACAGCCCGTGAAAACAGAGCCGAAGGTAGTCAGGGAGGAAAAATGGGCACCTTCGTCTGAGGCCAGCCCCCACCAGGTGGTGCAGCCGCCAAAGAGGTTGAAAAAGCGCAGGCCAGCTTTCTGAATTCCGTGGAGAGGGCTCATCGAGCCGGCATAGTCCATCAGAAAGATGGACGTGGCCCCGTACTTATCTCTGACTCTCAGCAGTTCCCGGGCTACCGTATCCAGCGCCTCTTCCCACGTTATCGGCTGGAATTGCCCGCTGCCACGCTCGCCGGTCCTTTTTAAAGGCTGTTTGAGGCGGTCCTCGGCGTAGACGACCTCCTTTTTGGCCAGCCCTTTGGGGCAGGGCTTCAAGTCGGGATACCGTTCGTCCACACCGATTCGAATGATTTTGCCTTCAGCAACGTAAACCTTAAGAACACAGCGGCCACCGCAGTCATAGGAA
>Ga0180438_10007164_pt1 | contig 14674 bp, 15 predicted proteins | sample SS_ome_12_FD_132455 | JGI IMG/M metagenome (GOLD analysis project Ga0180438, IMG submission 132455) | Hypersaline lake sediment archaeal communities from the Salton Sea, California, USA - SS_3_D_2 metaG | ecosystem: Environmental > Aquatic > Non-marine Saline and Alkaline > Hypersaline >...
CGACAGAACAATATTCATATGATCTGGACACCGACCAATGCTTCATGGCTCAATCCTATCGAATGCCAGTTTACTCATGTGAAAGAATTTGTGATTCGTGGAACCAATTATCAAAATCACAATGAACTCAAAATAGCTTTGAATAAGTATGTCAAATATCGCAATAAACATACTCAACAAAAGTGAAACTTATTTAATGAAAACGGCACTAGTATTGTCTCAGCTTCTGAAACAGACCCTGCCATAGTACAGTTATAAAGAAGATTTCTCTCTTCTATAGACCTTTTAAAAGCCATCTGGTCTATCTCGTCGTCTTCAACCAGTAAAATTTTGTATCTCTTATTTTCCGTTGTTTTAGTCTCCATTTGGCAGTTCACTTAGAGTCCAGTACAGGTTGACGGTTCTGACTGCCTCGACAAACTTTTCATAATCGGTCGGCTTGACTATGTAGCCAGCAATGCCTGAATCAAAAGTTTTTTGCTTATCCTGTACTTCGCCGGAGTTGCTCAACACTATAACGGGGATCTTTTTTAATGTATTATCAGCTTTTACAGATGTGAGGAATCCGAAGCCGTTCATCCCCGGCATATTCAAATCCAACAAGATAAGGCAGGGTATTTTGTTGCCCTTGTTTCTCAAATACTCTAAGGCTTCTTTGCCATCATTAGCGCAAACTAACTGGTTTGTAATTTTCAGCTCGCCAAACGCGCGTTTAACCGTCATTACATCTACATCGTCATCTTCAACTAATAATATTGGCTTCGATTTTTTCATTTTTTACCCCTATTTCTTGTTTTGGCAACGTAAAGAGGAATGTGGTTCCCTCACCTAATTTGGATTCCACCCAAATTTCGCCGCCGTATAACTCTACTATTTTCTTTACTACAGTAAGGCCAATACCGGTACCTCCGTTTTCATCATGTCGCGATAAAGTTTGGAATATTTGAAAGATTCTCTCGAAATGTTCTTCCTCAATTCCAGAGCCGTTATCGGCAACGCTGAATTTCCAGCAATTACCCTCTTCGACACAGCCGATTCTTATTTGGCCCTGTGGTTTATCTATATATTTTACAGCGTTGCTGAGCAAGTTCTGAAATACCTGGGTAATTCTTGTTTCTCCGCACTCAACTGCTGGAAGTTCGTTATCAATTACAATCTCAATATTTTCCGGTGGAGCAAGCAAATCAATAATCTCAGGAACAAGCTCATTTAAATCCACTGCCATTTTTTCTTCTTCTACTCGGCCAACTCTGGAATATTGCAGGATACCATCAATCAATTTCTGCATTCGGTCAACACGGCCCAAAAGCAAATCTATCTGTTCCTGGCCCTTGTCGCCAAGCTTATCACCATAATCGGATGATATCCAGCCTGCAAGTGAACTTATACCACGAAGCGGAGCTTTTAAATCATGAGACGCTACGTATGCAAATTCTTTCTGTTCCCTGTTGGCTTTCTCAATCTGTTTTAATAACTCAGTCTGTTTTTTTTGGGTCTGTTTGCGCTCAGTAATATCCTTCAACAAACCATCGTAAGACTGAAGTTTGCCTTGAGAGTCAAAGTGCCGTACCAGCGTGTTTTTAACCCACCGGGTACTACCATCCTTGCATATGATTCGATGTTCCAAGGGTTCGGTGTCTTGTCCTGATATACACTGCAAAGCTTGTTTGCGAACAGCAGATTGGTCATCAGGATGTACCATATTGATCCATAAATGCGGATCGGCAGCAAAGTCTTGTGCAGTATAACCGGTTACAGCAACACAAGCCTCATTATGAATAGTCTTCATCGGATAGCCATTTTTAAAGCGGACTGTAAAAATATAGTCCGTTACTGCGTTTACAAGACAACGGTATCGTTCTTCGCTTTTCTTTAGTTTTTCCTGATTTTGTTTTTGTATGATTGCGAGCTTATGCCGTTCAATCGTATTATAAATGACCCTTTCAAGTAAATCCGTAGTGATGTGGCCCTTTGTAATATAGTCATAAGCACCCTTTTTCATCAGCTCAACCGTTATGCGTTGGTCACCCTGATCGATCATAATTACAGTTGGGGTATCGATTTCTTTGTTCTGAAAATCCCTTAATACATCCAGAGCTGTTATGCCACCGGCAAGTCGGTTCTCTAAGAAAACCAGATCAAACTGCTCATCGGACAGCTTATCCCATAGATTCTGCATATCCGTTGCATATTCATTTTTAACATTATATCTGTGACAGTTTTTAAAATGTCGCTGCAGGATTACTACTTCTGCCTGGGTATCAGCTACAATTAATACACGAACACTTTCTTTCTGTGTAATTTCCAAATTTACTTCTCCTATATTTTTTTACAATAATTCTTTATTTACTTGTAATACCTTCGGCGATATCCATGCTCCTCTTAACGCGATATTACATCCACAGATTTTTCAAAAATTATCTACTATGGGTTATATTATGAATAACCCAAAGTCTGGATGTACTATTGTTTTCCGTTGTTTTGGTCTCCATTTGGCAGTTCGCTTAACGTCCAGTACAGGTCAAGTATCCTCATTGCCTCGACAAACTGTTTGTAATCAACTGGTTTAACAATGTATCCGGCAACACCCAAATCATAGCTTTCAACCACACTTTGATCTGCATCAGATGTGGTCAGTGCTACCACAGGAATTCTTTTTAGCACCGGTTCAGCTTTGATAATTTTTAGGAATTCAAAGCCATTCATTCGCGGCATATTTAAATCAAGCAGAATGACACACGGTTTCAGAGCAGTTTCATCTCTTAAATAATCCAGAGCGTCTTTGCCATCGATTTTATGAACCATCTCGTTAGTGACTTTAATGTCATTAAGGGCTCTCTGCGTCATCATCGCATCTACATTGTCATCCTCAACTAACAGTATTGGTTTGGAGTTCTTCATTTTTTACCCCCATTTCTTGTTTTGCTAATGTAAAAAAGAACGTGCTGCCTTGACCGACTTTGGATTCCACCCATATTTTACCGCCATAACTCTCAATAATTTTCTTAACTATTGTAAGCCCTATGCCCGTTGCCTCCTTTTCATCACGCCTGACAAGAGTCTGGAAAATTTGGAAAATCTTTTCGAAATATTCCCGCTCAATACCTATGCCATTATCAGAAACACTGAATTCCCACCAGCCATCCTCTGCGACACAGCCTATTCTTATTTGGCCCTGCGGTTTATCTATGTATTTGACCGCATTATCTATCAAGTTCTGAAATACCTGGACAATACGGGTCTTCTTGCAAATTACCGTAGGTAGTTGGTTTTCTACACTTATTTCGATATTCTCAGGTATATCTATGTTGCTGATGGCTTCCTTAACGCTAAGATTTAAATCTGTTCTGTCCATCTTTTCTCCTGTTCGGCCTATTTCGGAATAGCGAAGGATACTGCTGATTTGATTGCTCATCCGCTCGGTTCTACCAACCAACATATTGAGCATCTCTTTGCCCTGTTCATCAAGCTTGTCGTTATAATCCGATGATATCATACCCGCCAGCCCTCCTATTGCCCGCAGCGGAGCCTTAAGATCATGAGCAGTTATGTGAGCATAATCAGCAAGCTCACGGTTGGCTGTGGCGAGTTTATCAATGGTAGTTTCAAGTTCTTCATTCAATTTTTGTAGCATCTCTTCAGCCCGTTTGCGTTGGGTAATCTCCTGGTTGAGATTATCTATCGATGTGGTTGAGGTCCATAAATCTTCAACCATTTTGTTAAAGGAGGCGGCTAATTCGCCTATTTCATCTTTTGTGGCGACATCAACCCTCGCTGAGAAATCGCCTTGAGAGATGACTTGAGTAGTTTTGGCTAAGTTAGCCACAGGTTTTGATATTGAACGAGCAATGGTTAATCCCAGAATAATTGATACAAGGAACGCACCGGCAATCACAACAAACATGGTTAAATAGGTATTCCTGGCTAAGGCCTGGCTTTCCGCTTTTATTTTACTCACGAATCTTTCCTGGTGTTCTTCAATCTGCTCAATAAGTTTTCGTAACTCTCCAAACACAAGGTGTTCCTGGATTTCAAATGTTTTTTGTTCAACAATAACTTTGCACAAATCTTGCGCTATACGCTCATAAGTACTAAGGTTTTTAGAAACATCCTGTGAAGCTGTAATCAAAGGATTATCTTTAATCGCACCTATACTGTCTAACCATTCAACGCTATGTTCTTGATCTTTGTATTGATATAGGGCCTCCTTACTTTTATATTGCAATAGTTCCACTTCTCTGGTTAGCGCATCATCTTTTAATGCAAACAAAGTATATCGAATTTTGTGCCGCAATTGGCTTTCCATGTTTTTCTTTTCTTCAGACACTTTATTTTTTGCAAGGCATCGTTTATGAAGAGCTATCAATCTGTTAGAAATCGTTGCAAGATGGTCAGCATCCTTATAAAAAACTTCTGTATCAAATCCTAAATCCGGAAGCTTTTTTGCATACTTGTTATTTAACTGTTTAAATAAGGCATCAAATTCCGTCCTTGTTTCTTCATAGCCTGATTTTTCTCTAATATAATCTTCGATAGTTTCAGTCTGAACCAGTGCTAATAATTCAACCGTTGATTTTTTAAGTAGAATACCAAGTTCAAGTATTTTCGTTTTGATTTCAACATTGGTTTGGATGTTGCGATGAGAAATTATACTGAAAATACCAACAAAACCCACCAATAAGGCTATGGCCATGAACCCAACAATTAATTTTTTGCCTATTTTCATTTTATGCTCATACCTTGAATTATTTATTTACTTACAATTTCCTGGGCTTGGTCCAAAACATATTGCGGAAATTTTATTCTGAGTTCTTTTGCTGTTTTGGTATTAACCAGCAGGTAACCTTCGGCAGGTGATTCGGTCAATAATGAGGATGGGTTTGCGCCTTGTAAAATCAGCGCCGCTTTATTGCCAGACAGTTCTCCGATAGTGTAAAAATCTGCGATATTTCCTATTAAAGCCCCTTTTAATACACCATCTTTGTTACAGGTGTATGAGGGTTTTTTGTAGAGAAGGCTAAAGTCGATAATAATTTCCTCTCCGCCTCCCTGAACAAGTGTATCACAGGTAGCAATTATTGCATCAACGTCATCAATAACCTGCTTTAACTGCAATCTCAAATCTTTAATGTCAACCGCGGCAATTTCCACAACCTCTATACTTTTGGGAGCAAGCAATTGACTGAATTCTCTGGTCTGTATCTTTGAGTTTGGCTCACCTTTTCGGTGAATGATAGCAATCTTTTTGACGGTAGGACAAAGCTTCTCAAACTGGCTATAATGCTGTTCAACGGAAACATAATTCCGCGTTCCCACTAAATTATTGCCTGAATTTTCCAGGGCATTGATAACACCAGCCTCTACCGGATAGGTTACAATAGAAAAGACGATGGGCTTATCTGCAACCATTTCCTTGGCAATTAATGTTCCCGGAGTTGTTAAAGAGTAAATAAGATCAACATCTCTATCGATAAAGGACTGTATAATTTTTCGCTGCTTAGTGTCATCTATTTCCGCGGTTTCAATAAAAAACATAACATTTTCACCCTCTATAAAGCCCTTCTTTGCTAATCCATCTTTGAATCCCTGGATGTTTCTGGTGTACTCTTTATTAGTAACCCACGCTGCTATTCCTATTTTTATCAATTGTTTTTTGTCCTGAGTTTTCCCAGTTAATGATATCCGGAGAAAACCGATAAAAATGACAGCAGTAATGACTGAAATTATTATGATTTTTGTGACAATTTTCATTTTAAGATCATACCTTAAAATATTTATTTGCTTACAATCTCATCAGCCTCATCTAAAACATATTGCGGGATTTCTATTCCTATTTCTTTCGCTGTTTTGGTATTAATAATCACATAATCTTCAACAGGTGATTCGGTCAATAGCGAAGATGGATTGGCACCATTTAAGATGAGCCCTGCTTTTATGCCTGATAGTTTTCCAATGGCGTAAAAATCGGCGACATTGCCCATCAGAGAACCTCGTAATGTTCCTTCTTTGTTGCAGGCAAAACAGGGTTTGCCGTACTTTTTGCTTAAGCTTACTATAATTTCTTCTCCCCCAGGAGAATGTGTTAATGTATCGCAGGCAGAAAACATTGAATCTACCACTTCAATGACCGATTCCAATTGTGCCCGCATATCATCTAAATCAACAGCGGCAATATCAATCACTTCTATCCCTTTTTCTTTGAGCAGGACCTTCATTTCCAGGTACTGAGCTTCTGAATTAGGCTCGTCCTTACGATGAACAAACGCTAATACCTTCGTGCCGGCATAAATTTTCTCAAATTGATTGTACTGTCTCTCTACGGTAATATAGTTGCGCGTTCCAACGACATTGTTTCCTGAGTTTTCCAGTGATGCGATAAGATCCGATTCTACCGGAAAGGTACAGACAGAGAAGACAATTGGGATTTCGCTGGTCATTTCCTTCGCAACTACTGTGCTTGGCGTGGTAATTGAGAAGATAAGGTCTACCTTTTTGTCAATAAAAGATTGTATGATTTGGCGCTGTATTTCCATGTCTGTTTCAGGGCTTTTGATGATAAAGATAACGTTTTCTCCTTCAACATACCCTTTTTCTGCCAAGCCGGCCTTAAATCCTTCAAGATTCCTCGTAAATTCAGGGTTAGAACCCCAGCGCGCTACTCCTATGGTAAACATCTTTTTTTCATGAGCAGCTTCCCCTGTTAGTGGGACTTTCCAGAAACCAATAAGAGCGACAATAATAATGACTATAACCATCATGATGGTTTTTTTATTCATCGTCTTATTCCCTTAAATAATTTCTGCCTAAAATTTGTATTTAAAGCCGATTCCCAAACCATGCTCCTGGCTGGCAACCAGATATTCGTTAAATCTGAATTCAACTAACGCTTCAAGATTCTCTGTGAGTTTGTATCTGAACTGAGTTTCGGTTACTACATTGGTTTCATCGTCATTGGACCCGCTGTCAAAATTGATATCGAAGAATCCGCCCATAGAAAATCGGCCATCGAAAATCTTCGGGAACTTCTTTTCCCAGCAAAAACTCCCCTGCCAGCCACGACCGTCTGTTTCTATCGGAAACGCCTTGAAGCCAAGACTTAAATCCATCTTTTTAAGCCAGTCCCAGCGGGCTATATAATTGGCGCCGATTCTGCTCACACTGTCGTGGTGGTTCTGGCCGTCGTTATATTCGAGAACAACGCCGAAACCCTTGTACAGCTCCTTTTTCAAATCTATTTCTGTGAAGAATTCTTCGGCATCTGCTCTGCTTCCTTCATGACTGTCGGCTGTTTCTATATCAATGAAACCCCATAGACTCCATCCATAGGGCAACTTTGTTCCGCCTGTAAAGTTAATGGTATTAAAGCCCCGCGTATCAAACTGATATTCCGCTGTCATCCAGCCGTTTCGTTTTTTCTTGAGTTTAGCTGTCTCTAATTCCTGCTGAAGCTTTGCTGTTGCTGCTGCTTGGGTGTTTTCCATAACTCCAATTTTTTCCTTGAGCATTTTATTTTCCTGCTCTAATTGCCTTACCCTATCCTTTAGATCAGAAAGCTCATCGGCCCTGGCTATTGAGGTAGTGCAAAATCCGATAAGCACTACACATACAAAAAGAATTGTCCGCGTTGATGTTCCCATTTATATTTTCCTAAAAAAATAGACGCTTCTTAACATTTTCAAAAACTTCTCGAAAAGCTTAAGCCAACAACAAAGAAATAGCTGTAGGTTCCATATGTATCGGTGACTCATATGTCGTCATTATGCTTACAAAAGACCAACTGGCTGTATTAACCTTAAATCCTGATAAACGTTTCCATATATCTGTCAATTTCATCTGGTTCATTTAGCTTGCCCCCAATCTAAATCTTCGGTTTCATTTTATCTTTTTCTGTCCATAGAAAACCATTAAATGATACAGCCAGTTGGTAATATTTATTATTGCCGCATCGTGCTAATTTCATTTTGCTTTCCTATAACTTCAATAGCAATACCAAAACCACTCCCCCCCGCAAGTGGCTTCAGGTTATAATTCTTACAGAAATAAAGATAGACTTAACGCCATAGCAAAAAAATGCTATATTCTTTAATCGGGCATATTTTGTTTCAATATTACCCCCCCCCATACAGGAATTTCCTATATTTTCGGACTCCAAAACCTGTATTTTTTAGTATCGGATATATAGAAAATGAAAGAAATGAAGTGCCGATAATAACGGCTTCAATGAAGCAAGATCGAGGTCTAAAAATCTATGGACGTTAGCCCTTCTCTGATGGCAATTTTTGTCAATTCCGCTATGCCGGACACATTAAGCTTTTTCATAATATTAAGCCGCCGGGCTTCAACAGTTTTTACACTGACATGAAGCAGCTTTGCGGCTTGTTTAGTGGTCTTGTTTTCGGCAATTAGCTGTAATAACTCCCTCTCCCTGGTGGTTAATTTATCGACAGGTCTTTCTATAGACTCTGATGATCGGCCCTGAGCATATTCATCTACAATAAGTTTTGATACTTTTTCGCTCAAATATCTTTTGCCGGCATAAACTTCTCTAATCGCATCAGTCAGTTCGTCAGCCATTCCGTCTTTAAGGGCGTAGCCTGAAACCCCAACTTTTAGCACCTGATTGACAAAACGCCTGTTGCAGTGAGCAGAAAGTGCTAAAATTTTAATTTCAGGATTTTCTCTCAATATCTCTTTGCTTGCATCGATCCCGTTTAGACCGGGCATGGTGATATCCATAAGCACAATATCAGGCCTAAGCTTTCTGGCGAGTACAATTCCTTCTTGGCCGTCAGATGCCTGGCCGGTTATTTCCATATCTTCAGTCTGATTAATTATTAATTCAACGCCAGACCTTAATATACCATGATCATCTACCAATAATATTTTTATACTCATAGTTTTCCTGTAATCTAAAGCTTACTCTTTAGTGGTATTGTTAAAGTAACCCGGCTTCCGGCACCAGATTTCGATTTTATATCAAGACTGCCGCCCATATAGTCGGCTTTTTCTCTTATGTTAAAAAGACCGAAGCCAGCGGACAGGTTTTGCTCTTTAGTATTAACACTTGCTTCAAAACCGCGTCCGTTATCCTCGATACAAACTATTATATTTTTTCTTTTTTGTAACAAGGAAACATTGATATTATCCGCTTCTGCGTGCTTTAATATATTAACCAGCAACTCTTTTATGGATTTATACAAGAAAGTCATTATGCCCTGATCTAAATCCTGTTTTTTTATATCATATTCAAAAGTTGTTTTTATTTCATGTTTTTCCTCGATATCTGACTGCAGATAATCTTCTATCGCATGTTCAAGCCCGAGTTCATATAGGATAGGATCGCTCAAATCAAAGGTAAATGTTCTGGATTTTTCAATGAGTTTGGCAAGTACTTTTCGCATTTCCGCATAGGCCTGCGCCAAGTTATCTCTGTCGGTAATTTTATCAAGCGATTTTACTTTCACATCCAGAAATACAAGCGGCTGAATTATGCTGTCGTGAATGCCCTCGGCTATCTTTTTTCTCTCCTGCTCTTCTATCGAGGCTAATTTTGAAGTTAATTCTCTAAGCTGCTGATGGTTTTTTCTGATTTTTCCCTCTGCCTTCTTACGATCCGTAATATCTCTATAAACTGCTACAATTTCACCTGATTGTAATTTAAATACATGATTTTCTCTCCATCCTTCAATCCGGTCATCTTTGTATATTATAGCAGGCAGATATTCCTCTTTACCTGTTTGCCAGACTTTCCTGAACACATCAAGCAGTCCCATTTTTTTTATATTTGGAAATACATCCTGAACACTTCTGCCCAACAAGTCCTGTCTTCTGACCTTATCGATTTTTTCTGCAGCCGGATTAAAATTTTTAAAGATAAAGTCATTGCCGCCATCGATACCCTCGTAAACTGCAATACCGTTCATCGAAAAATCAAATATTGCTTTATATCTTGCTCTGCTCTGGCGAAGTTCCTTTTCAGATGCCTTTATTTGCTGGTTAGCTGCTTTTAGCTGCTGCTCGTCGGCTTTTAATTGTTGGTTAGCGGCTTTCAACTGCTGTTCATCGGCTTTTAGTTGCTGATTAGCTGCCCGGAGTTGTTGTTCGGTAGCCTTTAATTGCTGATTGTTGGAATTGAGCTGCTGATTAGCTGCCCTAAGCTGCTGTTCTGTGGCTTGCAACTGCTGGTATGAGGCTTTCAACCGCTGCTCATCAGCTTTATGCTGTTTGTCAGCTATTTCTAATTTGTCTTTATAATTAAAATCCTTGTCCTTATTTTTAGCCATTTCTTTTCCTCTTAATTTATAACCTGCCTTTTAAGAGTTGTTTTACTGCCACCGTGCACTGTGATCGCCACAACCACTTTTCTTGATCGTCTCCTTCACTATAAGAGACATTTCCGGTTTCAGCATCCAGAAAAGCACTCTTTCTTTTATAGCCGCCAATAAGCGAAGCTTTTACAGGAATAAGTTTTTCCTCAAGAACCTCTGTGACAGATTTTATGTTATCAGCACAGATTGTATCATCTTCTTTTTGCAGTACATTTCCACCGCCAATGAGGCAGACTTCAGTATTTTCTATTCGACAACCAGATTCAAACATCTGTGTTAGCATCTGCTCTATGCCGTCTGCTGCATACTTTGTTTTCTCTGCGGTTTTTTCCGGGGCGCAACCCGGAAGCATGATATGTGCCATACCGGCAATCTGTGTTTTCGGGTCAAAAGCTGCAACAACGATGCATGAGCCTATCGCCATCGCCCTGAGAATGAATTTCACCCTTCGAATTTCAACTTCACCGGTATTTACATCAACAATTTCTTTCATAACAATCTTCTTTGCTTGATAAACCCTTTTAACTGTAAACGGCGGAGTAAAAGTGTCCCACCTGGCGGAACAAAAATGTACCACCCACTCACTGTATAGCCGAGACCGCCCCGGCTGTCAATATTCAATTCCGGCCAACTCTTTTCTTCTGCCTGGCTAAACGTTTACGGCTCTGCTCAAGACGATAACTCTGTCCATTAGCCTCAATTATGTGTACCCTGTGTGTCAGCTGATCCAGCATCGCACCGGTCAGTCTCTCAGAACCGCAGACTTCCGTCCAATTCTCGAATGGCAGGTTTGTCGTAATAATCAAGCTCTGGCGTTCATAGGCCCTGCTGACCACCTCAAACAGTAACTCAGAGCCGGCTTTACTAAACGGTACATAGCCCAACTCATCAAGGATCAGCAAGTTCTGCTTTTGCAGTTGTGTTAGCAATCTTTGCAATTGTCGATCTTCTCTGGCTTCCAGCAACTGCGTCACCAATGCAGTACAGCCAAAGAATCTTACTTTGTAACCTTGGCAACAAGCTGCAAAGCCAAGTGCTGTGGCAAGATGCGTTTTGCCTGTTCCGCTGTTACCAATAAGCAGAACATTTTCGTTCTTATCGATGAATTCACAACGCAGCAATTCTCTTATCAAAGGTTCGTTGACTGAACTTTGTGCTTTAAAATCAAAGCTGTCAATAGTTTTAAGCATTGGAAACTTTGCAGCCTTGATCCGCTTGTCCATCGCACGTCTCTGTCTGTCAGCTAATTCTTTCTCGCATAATCTTAACAGATATGTCAGGTAGTCACACTTTTCCTGCGAGCAACTTTTTGCCAGCAACGGATATTCTTTCAGCATTGTCGGCAGCTTCAACTGCTTGAGATTGTGCTCAAGCAACACAGTGGATTTACGCTTGTTTGACATAACGACCTCCCTGTGTTAATGAACCATATACCGAGACATCTGTTTTATTGACACTAACGTTACGAAGGTGTTCTCTGCCTGCCAAGCTAAAGGTTGTAAAAGCATAATCAACTCTGGTAAGCAGGAACTGCCGTATGCCGTCAAAACAGTATACCCTGTAATTCAATGCTTTATTGATAGCATTACTTATTTGCTTGATAGAATACTTGTTCAGCAGAAGCAATATCTGTATATACTCCTTTGTGCCGTTATCACGATGAGCTTCAAGAAGTCTGCGGTATGTATCAAAGCAAACAGGTAGCTGCCAATCTTCTAATGGACGGGCATGATCTAATGCTCCCGGCTTGCGTTCTAATAGCTCTAAATAGTGCATAGGGTCAAATATCTGGCATTCCCTGTCCCAACAGCGACGGTGTTTGGCAATGAGCTTATCTTGTCGATACACCTCAATAAAACGAACTGAAGCCTTGATAGTTGTCTGATGATGAGCATAGCTTACAGGCACTGAATAGTCATTGGTATCATAGCGAACCAACGATTCACTGCTGGCAAAGGTAGATGTTGATTTGCGGTAGTCGAACTTGTCATCCGGTAAAGCAACAGCCACAATGCGATCCTCGGCAAGTAATTGTTTTTTAGTGAGCATTCGCTTGCCGCGTAAGATGCGATTAAGATCGGACCGACAGCAATCATGCAAAAGTCTGTTAAGCTCATCATAATCTTTAACCTGAGGCACAGGGGCCATAAAGTTAAGCCTGGAATATTTTACGCTGCCCTCTACGATACCCTTTTCGTTAGGCCTTCTGACATTACAGAAGCGAGGCTCGAAGAGGTAATGGCTGATCAGCCGCTTAAACTCGGCGGTATGCTTACGCTTGTGATTAGTCAGTATCTTTGTGATCGCCACACGGGTGTTGTCGTAACTGATGCGATTGGGAACGCATCCGAAAAAATCAAATGCCCTGACATGGGCTTCAAGAAATGCCTCCGTGCATTCACGTGGAAATGCCATCACAAACATCGCATCGGAATGAACCATGCTCATTACGAAAAATACTATTCTTTTCAACGTACCGTTGAAGTTGGCAAGTGCATGGCCAAAGTCCACCTGTGCCTCGCCAGGCCGCTGACTCAACGGCATAAAAACTTCTTTGGAGGTCTTTTTGATCTGGCGAATTGCATCCTTGACTATGCTGTAGCCGCCATCAAACCCATCTGCCTGTAAAAGCTCCAATATCTTTTTAGCGGTGTGCCGTTGCTTTTTGTGAACCTTTTTGTCCACTTCGATGATCGCCTTTATACGCTTGATATAAGGGCCGATCTTGGTTTTTTCGATGGGCTTATTTCGCTGATAGCCTGGCGGCTGGCTGTTGTCCCTGATTTTGCGTAGTGTTTGCCTGTGAATACCGGTTTCGCGTTGCAGTCGACGCAGAGGAACCTCTTGATTGCGGATTTTACGCCTTAATTCGATCCATTGATCCATATTCGTGTACACTCCTGTAATCTCCCGTAATAAGTGACTGTAAAGTTCTTCAAAATGACGTTTTACAATCAATTATCACAGGTTTTCAGTTACAGTGGTACACTTTTCAACCGCCCGCCAGGTGGGACACTTTTGCTCCGCCGTTTACATGTACGATTTAGAGGGGAATCAAATAGATAGAGAATACGACCTGCCTGTGGAGCCCAAAGCTCAAATACCATTGGGAGGAGGATTCTATCTTATTGAACCTGCTTTTGGAACCATAGAGGCAGTAACCGCTGATGAGACTAACAAGGTTATTTTCCTTGGTGACGAGGAAAACTGCATGGTACACGTTTTAAAACCGCTGAGGCTCGCTGCTGATTTATATACAGATGGATTTGTATATACTAATGACTTAGGCGTGTTTACTTCCGATTGGCTTGAAAGCAACTGTGACGATCCGAACTGGTGTAATGGCAGTGACCTTGACAGGGATACTGATGTAGACTTAATTGACTATGCCTTTTTTGCTGACCAGTGGTGCGACGAAGAGAGTTATTGAAGTCGTCCTCTTTTCAATCTTACTGAAAAAACCACCAAGAAATTACAAATAAAAGCGGCATCTTGCCTTAGCATGGCAAGACGACTTTTGCGCAGACCCGCCAAGACCGAATGGTAGCTATAACAGGCAAAGGCAATCCCTTATGGAGTTACAGTAAAACCATCAACAAGCACACCACTCGAAGCATCAGGGTTTGTGACCCGCACGTCCCAAAGTCTGTTTCGGGGCGGCCCGCCGCTTTTGGCTGTAACAGTAGCATTGATAGTATCAGTCCCCTCTACAACCACACTGGAAACTGTTGGTGCTGGGCCGGAACCGTTTTCAAAGGTCACATCCGCCCCAGATGCGAAGCCTGAGCCGGTAATGGTTATATTAATTGTACTGCCTGCCTCCATTGAATTCGGCGTGATACCCTCTACAACTACTCCGATGTTGACCGTAGCTGAAGTTATGAAAGCAGAACTGTCAGAAGCATTTGAAGAAAGAACGCTCAATGTGCCAGTGTCGGTGTCTCCATCCTGTGCAGTCTCAGGAATTGTATGACTAACAGTCACCTGGCTTGATTCGCTACTGGCTAAGGTCAGGCTGGTCGGGCTAACTAAAGACTCCCATATAGAGGAGGTTAAAAGACTGTAGCTATCTAGCTCTGTCCCTGTATTTGTAACCGTATAGGTATACGTGATTGTGTCGCCGGGAGAACCGCTGTTACTCTGGCTTTCTGGCGTAACATCGACCGCATAGCCTTGTACAGTTGTTGTGAAGGTTGCGTTATCGGAAGCCCCGGTATCTGCCGAGCTAGTGCCGTTTCCATTAAATAAGTTTCACTTTTGTTGAGTATGTTTATTGCGATATTTGACATACTTATTCAAAGCTATTTTGAGTTCATTATGATTTTGATAATTGGTTCCACGAATCA
>Ga0180438_10007166_pt1 | contig 14672 bp, 12 predicted proteins | sample SS_ome_12_FD_132455 | JGI IMG/M metagenome (GOLD analysis project Ga0180438, IMG submission 132455) | Hypersaline lake sediment archaeal communities from the Salton Sea, California, USA - SS_3_D_2 metaG | ecosystem: Environmental > Aquatic > Non-marine Saline and Alkaline > Hypersaline >...
AACATTGAGCTCCTGGAACGGCAATCCGCTATCAAGAAGAGCAAGGGCCGTCTGAGGCGACCGGACGAGCAATAGAACTCGCCGCCCGCAATCCATGGTGACTCCTGATAGCCCGGGTCCAGTGATAGACGTGGCGGGCCCATCGTCCCCACACAAGGCATATGACTGGTGCGGGTTGACCACGCGAGAGGCCTGACTCACAGGCACGACCTGGAGGCTCACTCCGCGAGGAGCAGCCAGACGCAGAATGCTCCTGAGGACGTCATCGGCCCACAAGTCGTCATCCACGACCACAATCTCGTTACAGGCGAGATGGCGCAGCCACTTGACCACCACCTGCCCATGAATGAGCCTGTCATCTATGCGTACAAGCGCCAATTCGCTCATATTGCGTCCTTCTGCTCGACATCTACCACTAACATAAGACAAAGCCCCGGGGAGATGCTCCCTCGGGGCTTTGTAGTGCGCAAACGAATCACGGACACTGCTACCTTCTCCCATCCGGACTGTACCGTCGGCACCGGATTTCCACCGGATCAACCGCACCCTTGCGACGCGGCTCGTGGGCTTACGCAGACGGCCGCAAATGCATTGCAGACGCCGCGATTACCACCGGTCGGGAATAGGCTTGCGCCTCACCCTGCCCCGAAGGTATCTGTCAGCTATTGGTTACTTGTGACCATATCATACCCACGTGAAGTCGTGGTGTCAAGTCGCCCGTTCAAGGGGGCTGAAGAAGCCCACCGCCAGTGACCCCTGACACGACAACCAGTGGGCAACCCGCGTTCGCAATACTACAGGTAGTACCGTCTTCGTACAACTGCTGTCTTTTTCGGCCACTGTCCTGTTCGACGGTGCAAGGCGAGTTAGCGTGTGAGGTGGTAGGCTTCAAAGCGGTGTGCCAACTCCCGTGGGAGCATTCCTAGGACTTTGACGCCCGCCGCATCATGAGCTTCATGTCTCACCACTCCATGCTCGTGAAAAAGCGCCAACAGCTCTATCTGAGCATATGGAATGCGTACTTCCAACTGGATCATATCCTTAGCTAACAGCGATTCGATACTATTGACGAGCTCCTGCAGGCCCCACCGTCGCAATGCAGACACAGCCACGGCGTTGGGATACTGCCGGGCAATCTCGCGGGCGTTTCCCGGTTCCTGCAGCAGATCCACTTTGTTCAGAGCGACGAGCAGGAGTTTACGAGCCAAACCCATGTCAGTGAGCAGCTGTTCGACGGTTCTCACTTGTTCTCGCACATTAGGATGCGTCACGTCCACAACGTGAAGAAGCAACTCGCTGTCGGAGATCTCCTCCAAGGTGGCCCGAAACGCAGCTACCAGTTGTGTCGGTAACTTCTGGATGAACCCTACCGTATCCGTTAGCAGGACTGTCCTTCCAGATGGCAGCGCCAATCGACGCGTGATAGGATCCAATGTGGCAAATAACCTGTCGGTGGCCAGCACATCAGCATCGGTAAGCGCATTCAGGAGCGTCGATTTGCCAGCGTTCGTGTATCCCACGAGAGACACGACTGGCAGGCCCTTGCGCTTTCGTCGACGCCGGTACTGGCTTCGATGCTGGCGCACCTGCTCCAACTCTCTCCTGAGCTGGGCAATGCGCCGGCCGATGGTGCGTCTGTCCGTCTCTAGCTGGGTCTCTCCGGGACCTCGCAATCCAACACCCCCCGCACCGCCTCGCCCAGCCGAACCGCCAGCCTGACGTGCCAGGTGTGTCCACGCTCGTGTTAGGCGAGGCAGTCGGTACTCGTACTGAGCCAATTCGACCTGCAATGCCCCTTCGCGCGTGCGCGCATGAAGGGCGAAGATGTCGAGGATGAGTACCGTACGATCGATCACCTTGACCTGCAGCTCTTGCTCCAGGTTGCGCTGTTGGGTTGGCGAGAGCTCATCGTCAAAGATGAACATGTCCAGCCTGAGCTGCTCGACGAGGGCCGAGAGCTGTTCTACTTTGCCCTGGCCGATATAGGTAGATGGGCTTATGGCATCAAAACGTTGTTGTGTCTGCCCAACGACCTGAATTCCGGCAGTGTGCGCGAGCTGGGCCAACTCGTCCAGAGAGTCTTCCAGCCGCCAAAGAGCGTGCGTCCCACGCGGCTCTGCCCCAATGAGAAAGGCCCTCTCGGATTCAGTATCTACTCGGACCGGCTTGCGAGCTATAGCAGTCCCTCCTTCGACATTAGACCAGGTCTTTGCATCTCGCCAGGCGCTGTCCGGCTTCGAGCAGACGATCTTGGGGCGATGTGAGTGAGATACGCACAAAGCCTTCGCCGTTGTCACCAAAAGCTGATCCTGGAGCAAGCCAAACACCCGTTGCATCCAGAACGCGCATGGAGTAGTCCCAGGACCTGACGCCGCCCGGCAGGCGTGCCCACACATACAGTGTCGCCTTGGGAGTTGCTGCCTCGAGGCCACACGCGGCCAACCACCCCATGACCACATCCCTGCGTGCTTGATACACTGCATTGCGCTCTCTCACCCAGGACTCGTCGCCCTCCAACGCTGCAACAGCGGCCTCCTGGATGGGCTTGAAGACTCCAGAATCGACATTTGTCTTCACTCTGCTGAGCATCTCAACGGCTTCGCGATTTCCGACTGCCATGCCTACGCGCCAACCAGCCATGTTGCAGGTCTTGGACAGCGAGTTAAACTCCAATGCTACCTGCTTTGCCTCAGGGATCTCCAGCAAGCTTGGTGCACGGTATCCGTCGAAGGTCACATCGCAATACGGATTATCGTAGCACAAGAGCAGGTCATTTCGTCGGGCGAAATCTACAGCGTGTTCTAGGAACTCCCTACTGGCGATGCTCCCAGTGGGGTTGTTTGGGTAGTTCAACCATAGCATTTTGGCCGAGCGAGCGACGTCCCCAGGAACGGACGCTAGGTTCGGTAGAAAGCCGTCCTCCTCGCGCAGAGGAATGGCATAGCGCACCCCTCCGGCCATGTGAGTCCCCGCGCTGTATGTCGGGTAGCCTGGATCAGGCACGAGTGACACATCGCCACGGTCGAGGAAGGCCATGCATATGTTGAAGATCCCTTCCTTGGACCCGATCAGTATGGCTACTTCGGTGTCCGGGTCCAATTGTACCCCAAAGCGCCGCGAGTAGTATCCTACAACCGCACGTCGGAGTGCAGGCAGGCCATAGTAGCCACCGTAACCGTGGCTATCGGGACGCAGGACTGCTCTGCAAAGTGTCTCGATCACTACAGGTGGTGGCGGCAAGTCTGGACTTCCAATTCCCAAGTTGATTATGTCAATGCCCTGCGATTTCATTTGTTGGAGTTTGCGGCCAACCTCCGCAAAGACGTATGGGTGAAGCTCGGCGGTTCTCGCTGCTGGTCTCATTGATAGTCTCCGCTTCTCCTTCCGCGAAGAGTTGCATTGCTCAACGGCTCTGCTCTATCCACTCTTCCACGACGCGGCCCACGCGTTCCAGGCTTTCCACGCTCACCTTGTCAGGCGTATCCTTTGCGGTGTGCCAGTAGGCATAGTCAAAGTCGATGATGTCTGCGGCACTCCATCCCCTTGAGCGAAAAGGTACGTGATCGTCCAGAATCGTGTATCTCTGCTGCGGGATGAAGAACGCTCCGTAGCCAAGCCTTTCGGCAATCGACCAGAGTACCTGCAGCAATTCTGGATCTGAGTTGCCCTCGAAGTAGATACCCTGGTCGGCGTCACCCACCATGTCCACGACCAGGACAGCCTCGGGCTCGACGCCTAGGTTCTCAGCCATGTACTCAGCGCCAACGACAAAGGGCCAGCCGTTGATGCCTCCCTGATCTTCGGCGTCGAAAAAGGCCAGCCAGATCTCACGCTTGCTTCCCCCAACGTTGAGGGCGCGTGCCAGCTCGAGCAGGACCGAGACCCCGCTCGCACCATCGTTTGCACCGACGACAGGGACAGTAGGATCCACCGGGTCGCGATCGGCGAGGGCCCTGGTGTCATAGTGTGCACCCAGGATCACCAACGGTCCCCTGCCCTTCTTACCGACGATGTTACGTAGTGGGACGCCTCGGTAGTCAAAGTCTTGCACTTGCACGGCCCAGCCGTTGTTGCGGAGATAGGTCGAGATATGCTCAGTGGTCCGACGGCTTGCCTCTGAACCGGGCACACGGGGACCCCAGGCACACTGTTGCTCAACATGCTCATATGCAAGCAATCCACTGAAAGTCCGATTCGGTTGCACGCACGCCCACGGCGCAATAGCCAACACGAGCAAAATGGCAAGGACAGTAGGCGTCAGCTTTCGCATAGTCTAGATCTTTGTTTAATGATCAATGCTTGGAGTTGATGCGGCCCGAAAGCGGTATGGCTACACGAAGGCTCGGCCATGAGCTTGCTCGTGACAGGGCATGCAGTTGCCAGCAGCACCTACTCATTTCCGGGCAGACACACTCCTACCGCATGAGCATCCAGGAAATGCCTGAGGTCGGTCGTTGCGCGTTCCGCGAAGGCCCGGTGCCGCTCTCGTTTCCGCAGTCGGCGTCCCTCAATCTCCGGCAAGAGGCCAAAATTCGGTTTCATCGGCTGAAATCGGTCCGAATCTACTCGCGCTACATAGCTGCAGAGTGCGCCAATCATAGTCGTGACTGGAAATGCAAGCAGGGGCATGTCCAATGCTGTACGTGCTGCATTCAATCCAGCCACGCAGCCGCTGCATGTTGACCCTATATAGCCTTCAGTACCGGTAATCTGCCCTCCAAGAAACAGCCCACTCCGATGTCGCCATTCCATCGTGGGTTCCAGCAAGGCTGGCGAGTTGATGAAGGTATTGCGATGCATCTGACCATAGCGCACAAACTCTGCCCTTTCCAGGCCAGGAATCAACGAAAAAACCCGCTTCTGCTCTTTCCACTTAAGGTTGGTCTGAAAACCCACAAGATTGTACAACGTACCGGCCATATTATCCTGCCGCAATTGTACAACAGCATAGGGCTTTTCTCCGGTACGCGGACTGGTAAGCCCCACGGGCTTGAGCGGCCCGAAAGCCAACGTCTCACGACCTCGGCTGGCCAGCACCTCCACGGGAAGACAGGCCTCGAAGAAACGCTGGTCTTCTCTTTCAAAGTCCCGAAGCGGAATAGTCTCTGCAGCAACCAGCTCATCCACGAAATGCAAGTACTCTTCTCTGGTCATGGGACAGTTGATATAGTCCGCCCCTCCACGACCATAGCGCGAAGCGCGGAAAGCGCGGGTCATATCAACGCTGTCCACCCTGACAATCGGAGCCATGGCATCATAGAAGTACAAGTGCTCCTGTCCCGCCAGACGTGAAAGATCATCAGCAAGCGACTCCGAGGTAAGCGGTCCTGTCGCTATCACAACTATGCCATCCGCTGGAATGCGCTTGACCTCGTTGCGACATAGTGTGATCAGGGGATGTGACGTTACTGCAGCAGTCACCGCCGCCGCAAAGGCTTCGCGTCCCACAGCCAGTGCACCCCCAGCAGGCACCGCGTTCTGGTCAGCGCAGGCGAGGATCACAGAACCGAGCTGGCGCAGCTCGCTCTTGAGCAGCCCAGGCGCCCGGTCCGGCAGATTCGAACCCAACGAATTGCTGCAGACGAGTTCTGCCAAGAACGGTGTCTTGTGTGCTGGTGTCATATGGAGGGGTCGCATCTCGAACAGCGTGACTGGCACGCCTTGGCATGCTGCCTGCCAGGCCGCCTCGCTCCCTGCAAGGCCCCCCCCGACAACGACAACACCGGTCACGCGACGCAACTGTCTAAGAGTGCGTAGAGTATCATGCGGCCAATCAGATCTGCAAGGCGCGGCCCTGAGCCGCAAGAGCTGCCTCAGCCACAGCTTCGGTCAACGTCGGGTGCGGATGAATCGTAGCCTCGAATTCATCGAGAGTTGCTTCCAATGTAAGCGCCATAGTGGCCTCTTGGATCAAGTCACTTGCGTGCGGACCGACGATATGTACGCCAAGCACCTGACCATACTCTGCCTCAGCAACGATCTTCACCAAACCCTCATAGTCGCCATGAGCCAGCGCCTTGCCATTAGCGCGGAAGGGGAAACGGCCGACACGCACATCGTAGCCCTTTTCTGCAGCCTGCTCCTCGCTCAGTCCTACAGTGGCGACCTCAGGCCACGAGAAGACACAGCTTGGCACAGCATCGTATCTCATGGCCCGCTCGTGTCCGAGCGCGTTCTCTGCTGCCACGACACCCTCTTCCGAAGCCAGGTGCGCCAAGAGCATGCCTCCCGTCACATCACCCAGGGCAAAGATGTGAGGCACAGTGGTTTGCATGTGCTCATCGACTTTGACGCATCTCTTGCTCAATTCGACTCCAGCCGCATCAAGGCCAACGTCCTCGGTATTGGGCTGCCGACCCACTGCCACGATCACCTTGTCGACCTCAGCACGAGCTTGACCAGAACTCGTCTCGATCAGCACGGCCTGCCGATCGCCGTGCTGTTCCACTGCCGTCACCCTGCTTCCGGTCAACACGTCGACTTTGAGCCTCTTCAGTCCGCGCTCAACCTGTGATCCAAGGTCTTTGTCAAGTGCCGGCAGAACACGCGACAGGATCTCGACCAAAGTCACCTGCACACCACAGGCCCGAAACAGGGTGGCAAACTCGACCCCTATCGGACCGCCCCCGATGACCAGCACGCTGCTCGGCAAATCGGCCAGGTTGACCACATCATCACTGTTGAGAACACCTGCTCCAGAGAGTCCAGGAACTGGCGGGGCAGCAGGTCTGGATCCGGTCGCGATCAGGAAACGGCTTGCCTGCACCTGGGTCACTTCGCCATTCGCAGCGACCTCGAGCTCCGTGGGGGAGGCAAAACGTGCTGTGCCAGCGACGACATCCACGCCTGCCTTCTCGAGTAGGAATCTAACTCCGCCAGTCAAACGCTCGACTACCTGCTCCTTGCGTTTCTGCGCAGCACCCCAGTCAAGAGTCACATCACCCACTGTGACCCCGAACTTCGCTGCTTGTTGTGCCAGATGCAGCACTTCAGCAGAGCGCAGCAGCGCCTTGGTGGGTATGCAGCCCCAATTCAGGCACACACCTCCTATTCTGTCCCTCTCAATCAATACTACGCTCGCCCCAAGCTGCCTGGCTCGTAGTGCTGCCACGTAGCCGCCGATGCCGGCGCCAATTACGGCAATGTCTGATTGTTTCACCATGAGATCTCCTTCATGCAAGCAGACGATAAGGCGCTTCTATCATCTGCGAAATGCGCTGCAAGAACCTGGCCGCTGGTGCTCCATCGACGAGCCGGTGGTCGAAGGTCAGGCTAAGTGCCATCATAGGACGAGCACACAGTATCCCCTCGTGGACCGCAGCCGACTCGCGGAGACGCCCCACGCCCAGAATCGCGCACTCTGGAGGATTGATGATCGGGGTGAATGCGTCGATGCCGTACATGCCCAGATTCGTGATGGTAAACGTCCCACCTGCCAAGTCGTCCGGCAAGCTCTTGCCAGACCGAGCGCGCTCCGCCAGCGCGGCAAACTCCGATGCAATCTCCCAGATGCCCTTGCGGTCCGCGTCACGCACGACCGGCACCAGCAATCCGCGTTCAGTATCGACGGCGACCCCGATATGAACAGAGGACAGCGTCTGGATTTCCTCTCCGACCAAGCGCACGTTCATGTAAGGTAGGTCCCGCAGAGCCTTGGCCACTACTGTCACGAGGACATCGGTGTAGGCTACTCTCAAGCCCTCTGACGATTCGAGGCGGTCATTCAGCACTTTTCTAAGCCGTAAGACCTCAGTGGCATCTACTTCCGTCGTCAACGTCACGGCAGCCGTTGTGTGGGCGCTCGTACTCATCCGTTCGGCAATGACCGCACGGACTCCCGACAGCGGAATCCGTTCCGCAGCCTCGGACTTGGCCCCTTGCCCTCTCGACAGCAGAGTTTCAACATCGGCCTTCGTAACCCGCCTGCTAGGCCCACCGCCAGGCCTCGCCGCTTCAAGGTCGACATCGTAATGATCAGCAACTTTGCGCGCTGTGGGCGTAGCGATCCGCTGGGCAGCCAGGTGCTTCTGGACATCGCGCTCAACAATACGCCCACCGGGGCCCGTGCCCGTTATGTCACTAAGGTCAACACCCCGTTCGGATGCAAGTCGGCGCGCGCGTGGCGACGCCACGATGCGCTTCCGGGCCGGTGGCGAAGAAGCGGCAGCCTCCGCAGTTGGCTCTGCTTGCACTGGCACCCCGTCAGTCTGCGCGCGGGGCGGCTCATCCTCCGTAAGCTCCTCCTGCGCATCCGCGATCAGGCCGACCGCACTCAGAACGGCAACCTTGCTTCCAGCAGGATAGAAGATCTTTCGCAACACGCCAGCCGCCGGCGCTTCCACCTCCAGTACCGCTTTGTCCGTCTCTACCTCATAGAGTGGATCGCCCTTTTCAACTGATTGACCAATGTCAACCAGCCATCTCACGATTGTTCCTTCGTCCATGGTCTCGCCGAGAACGGGCAGAATCACCTCAACCGCCATGCCATCTCCTCCAGGTCATTGAGCTTTCTACGGCAACTGATGTACACTTCACATTGTACCGCAATCTGGGCATTCTTAGCCAAGCGCAGAAGCAGACACTAGAGAATGGATCGAATGCCCTCAGCAATTCGCTGCGGGGTCGGTATTGCTGCCGCTTCCAGCGATTCCGACATAGGCACCGGAACATCCGCGGCGGCCACACGCATCATCGGAGCATCAAGATAGTCAAATGCTGCCTCGTTCACTAGGGCAAAGAGCTCACTAATGAAGCTGCCAGTTCGGTACGCTTCCGTAACGCCGACCAGCCGGCCGGTCTTTTTGACAGACGCTACAATGGTAGCAAGGTCTAGGGGTTTCAACGTGCGAGGATCTATCACCTCAACACTGATGCCCTCTTGCGCGAGCACATCCGCTGCCTCAAGCGCGCGGTACCTCATGCGCGAGTATGCAACCACCGTTACATCAGAGCCCTCGCGAGCAACGTCCGCCACGCCTAGAGGAATCAGGTAGTCGGCCTCGGGAACCGGACCCTCCTGCTTGTACAGCATCTTGTGCTCAATGAACATGATCGGATTGTCGTTCCGAATAGCCGCTTTGAGCAAACCTTTCACATCGTAAGGCGTAGCGGGCATCACCACGTAGATTCCCGGAAAGTGAAGCCACAGCGCCTCGAGGCTCTGAGAATGGTGGGCAGCGATCGAGCGGCCAGCACCGCCCTCTGTGCGGATCACCAGGGGTACTTTGGTCTTACCTCCAAACATGTAGCGATTCTTCGCCCCCTGATTGGCGAGCTGATCCATGGCGAGAGGCGTGAAATCCACATACATGATTTCCGCGACCGGCCTCATCCCGGCCATGGCCGCTCCCACAGCTGCCCCACCGATGCCAGCCTCGGATATGGGAGTGTCGAGCACGCGGCTTTCGCCGAACACCTCCAGGAGCCCCCGCGTGGCACCGTAGGCGCCCCCGTACAGTCCCACGTCCTCTCCCATGACAAACACATCGGGGTCACGTTCCATCTCTTCCCGCAAGGCCTCGACAATGGCCTGCCAGTACGGAATCTGCCGAAGGCCGCTGTCGAGACGCACCTTCTCCCTGAGTTCACGCTCGGCCGATATCTCGGCCCTCGTTGCTGGCTGAACGACATATACGTCATCGTACAGTCGCTCTGGGGACGGAAGTGGCGAGCTCAGGGCAAAGTCCGTAGCGGCCTTAATTCCTTTGTCAGCGGCGCTTTCCAACCGCTGGATCTCCTCTCTGCTGGCCACACCTTCGTCAACCAAACGCCGTCCCAGCGATGCGACAGGGTCACGCTCTTTCCACTCTATCTCCTCTTCGCGGCTGCGGTAGGCTCGCGGATCTGAACGTGAATGGCCGTACCAGCGATAGGTCTTGCACTCAACCAGGGAAGGCCCATCTCCCCGGCGAGCCCTCTCCACCGCTTCTCGAACCGCTGCCCGGACCGCGAAAAAGTCCATCCCATCCACGACCTGGCCCGGCATGTTGTATGCGCAAGCCCGCGCGGCCACATCCTGTTGGCTAGCGGCCTTGGCGTAAGGCACTGACATAGCATACATGTTGTTCTCGACAACATATACGACCGGGAGTCCCCAGTTGGACGCCATATTGAGCGATTCGTGGAAATTTCCCGTGTTCGAAGCCCCCTCCCCAAAGAAACACAGCACAACGCTGTCCTGGCCTCGCAGCTTCGCAGCCAGGGCCGCTCCCGTGGCGACAGGTATATTGCCGCCAACAATCCCCGTGGCTCCCAGGTTCCCTCGCTCAACATCAGCGATATGCATTGAGCCCCCACGCCCCTTGCAGTACCCTGTAGCACGTCCGCACAGCTCAGCCATCATCTTGTTCAGGTGCTCTTGGCGCTCCTCAAGTGTTGTCGCCAGACCGGCACCCCGGGCATGGCAATGCCCGTGGCCGCGGTGCGTGCTCGTGATCAAGTCGTCGTCACGCAGCACCGATATCGCACCTACAGCAACAGCCTCCTGACCAGCATACAAGTGAGATGCCCCCTTGATGACATTCTTCCCCAAGAGATCATAGACGGTCTCCTCGAAGCGGCGAATCTCCATCATCTGCTGCAAGTATTCGAGCACTTGAGCGCGATCAAGACCCTCCGAACGCATCAAATCCTTTAGATTACTCTGCTGACTCTTCTCATCCATTTGCCTACTACCTCCAACGTCCGTAATTGCCCAGCCGGCGCGCTCTCGACACACGGGCCCTATCAGACGACGCGTACCTCTACTCCTAACGCACGTGCCTGCCCGACAAAGTCCTGCGGTGCTCCGGTGTCCGTAATGAGAGTATCGATCTCCGTGAGTGGGACCACGGTGGCCAGACCCTTGCGCCCGATCTTTGTCGAATCAATGACGGCAATGACTTTGTCTGCCGATCTGGCAGAAGCTCTGTCGATCTCGGCGTCGAGCACCGTTGCCGTTGTGGCCCCGATCTCCAGGGTGAGCCCACCAGCGCCCAGAAACATCTTGTTCGCGTGCAGGCCGGCCAGCGCAGCAATGGCCTGCGGCCCCACAAGTACTTCCTGCGAGCGAAGGTAGATTCCTCCGAGAACGATCAAGCTCACCCCCGGCCACGCACCTAATTCGCGCACCAGGGGCACAGAACTGGTGATAACGGTGAGCTCACCAGACTGCAGCAAGTCGCGAGGAATCTGTCGCGCAAGGTACACGACAGTGGTCCCGGAATCCATGATGATCACATCTCCGCCCTCGATCATTGTTGCCGCGGCGCGAGCGATGCGCTCTTTCTGCTCCTTCTGCATTGACATTTTCTCGCCGTACGACCACTCCAGAATCGTCTGCGGCACGCTTAGCGCCCCACCGCGAACTCGACGCAGCAATCCGAGCTCCTCAAGATCGGCGAGATCCCGCCGGATGGAGACCTGCGAAACCTCGAACCTATCGCTCAGCTCGGACACCGAGACCTTTCGCACATTGGCCAGTTCTTCCAAGATCGCCAGCTTCCGCCTGTCGCTCGATTCCGAAATCATCTTCACCCCCAGCGAGCAGTCATGCTATGAGCGATGCACATTCGGTGTTCGATATGCTTTCGGAAGTATTATAGTACGCTTTCGAAAGGTGTCAAGGAGGCCCCTTGCTGTGCGCGCAAGGAGAACACGACTGTAGATCCGCGCACCGCTGCGGTCAACTTGACCAGCTGGACAATGGAGCTACAATAGAACAGAGAAATCTGAACAAGGAGCGCAGGAGACCATTGGCTGAATCGGAGAAGCGGCAACGGTTGGAAGTGACCGGCACAGTTGTTGAAGCACTTCCGAATGCCATGTTCCGGGTCGAGCTCGACACGGGACAGCGCATCCTGGCCTACCTATCAGGCAAGATGCGCCGTTACTACATCAGGGTGCTCCTGGGCGACCGGGTCAAAGTGGAACTATCACCCTATGATTTGGAAAAGGGGCGTATTGTATACCGCTACAAGACCCAATAGCTGCAAGACAAAGCTCGGATAGAGGCACCCCTGACCTTCCACATCAGCCGTGGCGAGCAACCCAGGAGGTGAATTGTGACTCAAACACGTTGTGCCCTGGCCGCGTTGATCCTCATCGCGCTGATGGCAGCGGCCTGTGGGGCAGCTCAGCCAACACCTGAGCCACGGGCGCCTACTCTTCCGCAGCAGACAGTCGAGCCAACGTCGACTGTCTCACCCACCTCGGGAGCCCAGCCCACCGGAGGTACAGCTTCTGAAGCACAGCAGGTCGCAGGGAAGGTAGCCTACGAAAAGACCTGCGCCCGTTGTCACGGAGCTAGCCTTGAGGACGGGTTCTCGCCAAAGCTATCGCGGCCTGTGCTAGCCAACTACGGCACAGCGCTGGAGCTCTACGAGTACGTCCGATCGGCAATGCCAAAGGGCAACGCCGGAAGTCTTCCTGACCAAGAATACTACGACATCACGGGGTACCTTCTGTTCAGACAGGGACTGCTGCCAGAGCAACAGGTAGTTGACCTCGAATCGGCGCCCAACATCCAGCTACTGGAGTGATTCTTCCCTTTCGCCAAGTCCTGGATTTACCAACGATAAGGTCTAGCTGCCTGGCCGTGCCTCGAGCCAGTGCGCCATGGCGAGCTCAACGTTTCGCAGAGACGCAACGGAGCGCCCACCCCCCGCATTTTCAGCTATGAACACACGTTTGGCCAAGCTGGCCGCCATCGTGGCCCTCGCGGCCTTGGTGTCGATGTGGGTAGCAGCAGAAGGAACCCGCTTCCCGCTGTTCAGTGACTTGCGGCAGTTGGGGGACTGGGTGCTTAGCTGGGATGGGTACGCACCTCTGGCCATCATCGTCCTGCAGATTGCACAGGTGCTCTTGGCACCCATACCGGGACAAGCAGTGGGAGCAGTAGGTGGCTACCTGTTCGGCGCGCTCTGGGGAACGATCTACAGTCTGACAGGAACGCTGATCGGGTCCTTCGTCGCTATCGCCCTGGCCCGACGGTACGGTCGACCCCTTGTGGAGCGCCTGCTATCAGGGCAGGCGTTGGCGCGCCTTGACACCCAAGCAGGTCGGCGCGGCCTGCTCTTCTTCGCGCTGGTCTTCCTGCTTCCGTTTCTTCCGGACGACGTCGCTTGCTTCGTTGCTGGGCTCTCTGCGATCCCAATTCCAGCACTCATGCTCGCTGTGCTAGCAGGCAGAACCCCAGGCGTTCTTGTATCCGCCTGGTTTGGAGCCAACGCAACGAGCCTAGATTCTCACCAGCTTGCCTTGCTGGTCGTAGCCGGCTTGACCATCGCAACGCTGTTCTTTTTCTTTGAGGCGCAGCTGCAAGCAACTATGATGAACCTCGTCGATCGGCTCTCCCGGTAGAAAGCTCTTCGTCCACCAGTTTGGGAAGCCCACCCCTATTGGGCAAGTTCATGAAATGATCAGGAACCTTCCCGCTGTAGCTATGCTGGGAGGACTTCCTTCCCCGTCCGCACCTCAGATCTCCCTTGCTTGCATGCGCATATCCAGAGAAGTCAAACCTGCCGTGGCCAAGCCCAGCCTGGGCAACCTACTCCCCCTGTGCTGGGCGGCCCGGGGATGTGGGACGGTATGGCGTCGGAATGAACTCCACCGAGGGCCTCCGCTGAGCAGCCTGCGGATATAGATCCATTAGCGTGTAGATCTCCTTAGGCATCTCCTCCGACACTGGCAGACCCAAGTCCCGTGCCTCGAAAGCAGAAATCGGATAGTCGTGGGTCCAGCGGCCCTCACTCAACGCCGTCGCTAGTTCGCGGGCCTTGGCTTCGTACATTCTGTTGGCGCGCAGCAGGTTGTACAGGGTTTGGTGCACCTGCTGCGTAGCCTTGCGGGCCATGTCAGCCATGATAATCGTCTGGTCATCGCGATTAGGGTTTTCAACCTCCATTGCCGCAAGGACCGAGACCGCCGGGACATAGCCAGCACCGCCAGGCATCTGCAGCTGCGGATCAACTGGCCCGAGCACGCCGTTTGGATCCATCACGATCTCATCGGCAGCGATGGCGATCAAAGTCCCGCCTGACATCGCATAGTGTGGCACGAACACCGTAACCTTAGCCTTGTGCCGACAGAGCGCGAATGCGATTTGCTCCGCGGCCAGCACGAGGCCACCAGGAGTATGCAGGACGATGTCAATAGGCACGTTCTCATCGGTGAGCCGTATGGCGCGCAGGACTTGCTCGGAGTCTTCAATGTCTATGAAGCGGCTGACTGGAATGCCCAGGATGCTCATCGTCTCCTGGCGGTGGATGAGTGTTATCAGACGCGAGCCGCGCTTGCGCTCGATGGCATCTATGACCATGCGCCGCCGTGCGTCCAGCGCACGCCTCGTCAAGATGGGTATGAACGTGGACAGCAAGAACAGAATCCATACGATGTTGAATATGTCGCTCAATCCCATGTCTCCTCCTCACGGCACTGGATCTTTGCCCGGTGTTGACCTTGGTGCGCTGATGTCCTTACGGCATCCACCAGCTGCCTCTCGCAGACTGGCTCCCAACCCCGCCAGCGACATCCATGTTGCAACCCTGTCACGCGGCAGATCAGGTATCCAGAGCCTCTCCACACGTCACGTAGCGCAGTAGTTCGTTCACGCTGAGCTGCTCAACGCCCAGCCTGTCCAGGGTGCGCCCGCGCCGCCAGTAGTCGGTCTCATGTAGGATGCATGCCAAGCGGAT
>Ga0180438_10007167_pt1 | contig 14670 bp, 9 predicted proteins | sample SS_ome_12_FD_132455 | JGI IMG/M metagenome (GOLD analysis project Ga0180438, IMG submission 132455) | Hypersaline lake sediment archaeal communities from the Salton Sea, California, USA - SS_3_D_2 metaG | ecosystem: Environmental > Aquatic > Non-marine Saline and Alkaline > Hypersaline >...
CAGAATCATCAGCCTGTCGCAGGGACGCAGTCATCCGGCACGGTTCAGCAGGTCTGTGGGAACCCTGTGCGGACGACCTCATGGATCTCCTCTACACTCATCCCCGCCAGTCCCAGGTTGGCAGCGTTGCGCCCCTCGCGCCAGAAATCGCGCTGCAGAAGGGCTGCGCAGATGTCGACCACCGCGCGGCAGGCAGGCGTTCGCACACCCACCAGGCCTCCTAGCGAGGCGATGGGAACGAGCCCTGTGGGAACGTCCTCCAGGATGTGTCGTACCTGCAGGCTTGTGGGCGCCTTGATCCTCCTGTATGCCTCGTTGCTGTGGATGCAGTCGTACAGGGTATCGCCTGTGACCCCTTCGTAGGACTTCAACAGCCACTCCTGGGCCGAGTCCAGTACGATTCCAAAGGCCGCGGCCACGGCTAACCGCTCCCGGTCGATAGCCTCCAGGAAACGTGTAACGGAGAGGGTCATGTCCCAATAGAAGTCGAAACTCTCTCCTGCGTCGATGCGGTTGGCATTCAGAACCACGGTGCCGGGATGGAAGACAGCTCCGATGTTGTCCAGGCTAGTCTCCAGGACGCTGGCCGCGGCCCGGAACTGGGGATAGAGGGGGCTGACGGCGCTGAGCACGTGAACCGTATCGCTGGCCGGGAAGGCGGCCAGGAGCACCTGACGTTTGATGCCCATGATGCGCACTCGGGCTGGTCCCGCGAGGCGGCAGGCGTAGATGAGCGTCTGGGCCTCGGCCACGCGCACCCGGCAGCCCACGTCGCACTCCGCCAGGACACGGGCAAACTCCAGCGCGCCGCCCGTGCGCCCTGGGTTCAGCAACACGACTTGGCCGTCGCGCAGGTGGGGCGCGCAGGTCTCCGCTATGGCGCGGTGGGCGAAGGCAGGCACCACGACCATGATGATATCGGCCCATCCCACGACGGGGCCAGGATCCGTCGTGGCCAGCTCCAGGGAACCGAACCCTGTGAGGGCGCCCTCGAGCGTGACGCCCCCCTGTTCTCGGATGGCCACCAACTCTTCCTCGAATTTGCTGTACAGGCGAACGGGGATCCCCTCCAGGCCCAGGTGTCCGGCGATGGCCTGGGCCCCGTTGCCCGCTCCTAGAATGCCTACCCTGGTTGCTGCCATACGCATCCCCCACCGATGATAGTGCTCTCTCCAATGCTGCTGGCTGGCGCGCAGTGTCGGCGACGAACCGTGGCACTAGGTCCAGACCGGCTCGTGCCACAACTCCAGTTCTTGGCCGATACCCCTGCGCAGGGCCTCCTTATACACTCGGTGGGCATTGATGAGATCCTCGATCCCCATGCCCAGAGGGCTGAAGAGGATGAGTTCGTCAGCGCTCCTGCGGCCCGGTCGCTTGCCGTTGGCGATCGCGCCAAACCCGACGATATCGTCGAGGTCCACCAATCCCTTCTCCACTGCATCGAACAGGAGCGTGTTGGGAAGCTCTAATTGCTTCTTGTGGTCCACTACCAGCATGTCACAGGCCGCGACGACGTCGAGCAGATAATCATTGACCGACAGGTTGGTCAGATAGGCGCCCGCCTTGATCCAGTCCGGAGGTATGTAGCGGTCTTCTGGACCCACGTTTGTCGCCGGGCCGACCACATCGGCGCCTTCCACCGCCGCCTGAGCGCTTTCCACCACCTGAATCTCCAGGCCCAACTGCTCCCCCATCTCCACCGCGAACGCCCGGGCTTTCGCCGGAACCAAGTCAAACAGCCTGACCAACTGCAGTTGCTTCAGGGTTGTGTGCAGGGCCATCAGTTGCGTGCGATTGATGACCCCGGCACCAATGAGCCCCACCACCCGGGAGTCGGGCCGGGCCAGGTACTTGGCCCCTACCCCGGCGACCGCCCCGGTGCGCATGGCGCTGATTGCCGTGCCATCCATGATCGCCAATGGAAAGCCGGTTTCAGGATCGTTGAGAATGGTCAGTCCGTTGGAACGGGGCATGTTTCGTTTGATGGGATTCTCCGGGTTGCTGGGAATCCACTTGATGCCTGCCACCTGAATGTCGCCCCCGATGTAGGCTGGGTGCATGCTGATGCGCCGCTTGTGGAATCCGTTCCAGTGGATCATAGGCGCCCGGGGCTCGATACACTCCCCATCGTCCAGCAGCCGGAAGACCTTCTCCACAGCGGCGACGGTCTGCACCATGTCCAGGCCACCACACTCAATGACCTGCTCTTGTGTCAGATAGATGAACTTGACGGCTCTTGACATGCCTTTCCTCCACTGATGACGGCTGAGGATTGGAATGCACACCGTCAGGCCGGCCATGGCTCGCCGAGTTGAGAGCCAGGCTGGCCGGATGAGAGTGTGCACGAGGCAGGGCAGTCTACCCTGGCGGCTGTGTCTCTTAGGAGCTGACGGCTCGTTTCGTCACGGTTCGCGCTCCGCTGCGGGCAACCTTTCAGCATTCCGACCCACGCCGGGAGGTCTGATCAGCAGGATGGGAATCGCCGCAGCCCGCAGCACCTTGTTGGCAACGCTGCCAAACATCCAGCGGCTGAAGCCGCTGCGCCCCAGGGTGGACATGACGATCAGATCCACCCCCTCGTTCAGGGCATACTCGACGATCCTGTCCGCTGGCCGTCCGAATAGCACTTCCACACGGACGGTCAGGCCCGCTTTGCTCAGCCGCTCCCTCACGCCGGCCAGAGATCGCTCTGTCTCCACTCGCAGGCTTTCGATCTCCTGCGCTCGGTGGATAGGATGCCGGGCAACCACCTCATCCTCGCTCGATCCGGGCAAGGACATGGGGGTTTGGAAGATGGGGGCTGTCGCCGTATCACGGGGTATGGGCACCACCTGAAGCAGGATGATCTCGGCAGCACACCGCTGCCCCAGATCCTCCACGTAGGGCAGCACTGCTTCGGCCAGTTCTGAACCATCCAAAGGAACCAGCACCTTGTTGAACATAGGTCGCTCCTGTATGACTTCCTCAGACGCGATCAGAGCCGCGTGACACTCCCCTCACATAAGCCAGCAGGCTACGCAGTGCCCGCCGCCCACGTCCTTGAACTCAGGCTCCGACTGCAAGCAGATGTCCATGACTCTGGGACAGCGGGTGTTGAAATTGCAGCCCAGGGGCGGGTGGGCAGGGCTGGGCACCTCTCCCTCGAGGATGATTTCCTGGCGTTTGGCGTCGGCAGCGGGGTGCGGAATGGGCACGGCTGACAGCAATGCCTGTGTGTAGGGATGCTGGGGATGCTCGTACAACTCCACCCGGTCGGCCAGTTCCACGATCTTGCCCAGGTACATGACCGCCATGCGGTCGCTGATGTGGCGTACCATGCTCAAGTCGTGGGCTATGAACAAGTAGGTGAGTCCCAAGCGACCCTGCAGATCCTCCAGGAGGTTAACCACCTGGGCCTGGATGGAGACGTCCAGCGCCGAGATGGGCTCGTCGCAGATAATGAAATCCGGATTGAGAGCCAGGGCGCGTGCTACACCGATCCGCTGACGCTGACCGCCGGAGAACTCGTGGGGATAACGGTTCACGAAGTAGGGGCTCAGCCCCACCAGGTCCAATAGTTCCTGCACTCTCTCCTGGCGGGCCTTGCCGCTGGCGACGCCGTGGATGTCCAGTGGCTCACTGACGATGCGTCCCACGGTCATGCGGGGATCCAGCGAGGCATAGGGGTCCTGAAAGATCATCTGCATGCGCCTGCGCATGTGGTTGAGCTGGCTGCCGTCCAGTTCGGCCAGGTTGACGCCCTCGAAGTGGACCGCCCCGGCCGTCGGCCGGTAGAGCTGCAGGATGGTGCGGCCGGTTGTGGATTTGCCGCAACCGCTCTCGCCCACCAGGCCCAACGTCTCCCCCCGGAAGATGTCAAAGGAGACGCCATCTACAGCTCTCACGGAACCGGTCTGACGCTTGAATATCATTCCCCGCATGATAGGGAAATGCTTCTTCAGGTCAGCGACTCGGACCAGGACCTCCTCACGATTCTGGCTCATCGCTCCCTCCCGGTGTTGAGATCTACCCAGCAGGCCACTTTGTGCCGGGGCGCGACAGGCAACAGCGGCGGCTTCTCCCTGGGGCAGCGATCGATGGCATAGCTGCAGCGGGGAGCGAAGGGGCATCCCTCGGGCAAGGCAATCAGGTCCGGCGGCATTCCATCAATGGAAGTCAGTCGCTCGTCTCGCAGCAGATCCAGGCGGGGCAGCGATCCCAGAAGGCCGTACGTGTAGGGATGAGCTGCCCTCTCGTATAAGTCGTCGACCTGGGCCTCCTCGACAATGGAACCAGCGTACATCACCGCCACCCGCTCCGCAATTCCGGCCACCACGCCCAGGTCGTGAGTGATCCAGATGACGGCCATCCCCAGTTCGTCGCGCAGGCGCTTGACCAGCTTCACGATCTGGGCCTGGATGGTTACATCCAGGGCAGTCGTCGGCTCGTCCGCAATCAGGATGTGCGGCATGCAGGACAGCGCCATGGCGATCATCACCCTCTGGCGCATGCCGCCCGAAAACTGATGCGGGTAGTCGTCGACGCGGTTGCCTGCTTCAGGAATGTTGACCATCTCCAATAGCTCGATGGCGCGCTGTCGAGCCTCCTGCTTGTCCAGACCCATGTGAGCCTTCAAGGACTCGCTGATCTGGTGGCCGATGGTCAGGACCGGGTTGAGCGAGGTCATGGGGTCCTGGAAGATCATGGCTATCTCTCTGCCCCGCACCTGCCGGATGCTTTCCTTGTCCATTTTGAGCAGGTCCTGGCCCATAAAGAACGCCTCACCGCCGGTGACCTTGCCCGGTGGCTCAGGAATCAGCCGTATGAGAGACATGACCCCCACGCTCTTGCCGCAACCGCTTTCTCCTACAATGGCCATGATCTCACCCTTGTTCAGGGTGTAGGAGATGCCGTTTACCGCCTTGACCACGCCATCCGGGGTGAAGAAGCGTGTCTCGAGATCCCTCACCTCCAGCAAAGTCTCTGTCATAAGGAGTCCTCCTCCCTAAGAGGTCTGGCCCGTTGTGTGATCTGTGCTCGCCACCCGAAGCCCCTGCCCGGCCTACACCTGCAGCCTGGGGTCGAGGATATCCCGCAAACCGTCTCCGACCAGATTGAAGGCCAGGACGGTCACGAGGATAGCCAGACCCGGGAACAGGGAGACCCAGGGGGCGTCGCTCAGGTGGCGGGTGCCCTCCCGGATCATAGTGCCCCAGGCTGGCGTGGGGGGGGAGACACCCAGGCCGATGAAACTCAGGTTGGCCTCCACGCGAATGGCCGTGGCGATCCAGATGCTGGCCAGCACCACCATCTCGCCGAGGATGTTGGGCAGGACATGCGTGCGGATGATCCTGAACCTGCCGGCTCCCAGCGATCTGGCCACCTCCACGAACTCATTCTCCTTGATCGTCAGTGTCGCACTATGTGCCACCCGCGCGAATGTGGGCGACAAGACGATTCCGATGGCCAGGATCATCTTGCCTAGCCCTGCTCCCAGCACGGCCAGCACCATGAGGCCCATGATCAGGCTGGGAAAGGCCATTAGGACGTCTACCGTCCTCATGATGATGTTCTCGACCCTGCCCCCCAAATAGCCGGCCACGAGCCCCATGAGGGTGCCCAACGCGCCGCCCAGGGCGACCGAGGCCAGGCCTACCGACAGAGAGACCCTGGCGCCGTATACGATGCGTGACCAGGTATCCCGGCCGTAGGTATCCAGCCCCATGAAATGCTCTGAGTCGGGGGCAGCCAGACGGCTGCGGGCGTCCTGCTTGGTCGGGTCAAAGGTTGCCACAAGCGGGCTGGCATCTCGACCCTGGAAGACGGCAATGAACCAGTCGTCGGCGAAAATGGCTACGAGGGCGATCAGTGTCGCCAGAACGAGGCCAATGATAGCCGTCCTGTTCTTGAGAAACGTCCGCTGGATGCGTTGTCTCTGGCTGCGCACCTGGAAGGTGGGTTCTGATTGGGTCTGCTGCTCTTGGCTCATCTGCTGCCCCTCCTCAGTAGTGGGTGATGCGGGGATCGACCACGCTGTAGAGGAGGTCGACTAACAGGTTAATGACCACGATGAAGACTGTGTATATAACCATCACTGACTGCAAGGCAGTGTAGTCGCGCTGCATGATGGCGCCCACCAGCATCTTGCCCAACCCGGGCCGGGCAAAGACCGTTTCCGTCAGGACCGAATCGGCGACCAGGTTGGCCGCCCAGATGCCGATGATGGATACGATGGGCACCAGGGCAGCACGCAGGGCATGGCCCAGGATGACCACGCGCTCCTTTAACCCTTTGGAACGGGCAGTCCGCACATAGTGCTCGCTGAGAACGTTCAGCATCGCCGAGCGGGTCAGCCGGGAAACCGAGGTGGTCATGATCAGTCCCAAGCTCAGTGCCGGAAGCGCCAGGTGCATCAGATTGTCCTTCAAGTCATCCAGGTCACCGCCTCCCACTGCCGGAAACCACTTGAATTTGATGGCGAAGAGCAGCATAATCAAGATGCCCAGGTAGAAAGCTGGCACAGAAAGGCCGGCCAGAGAGAAGACGCGTCCCAGGTAATCGGCGAGGCTGTTGCGCTTAACCGCGGTGTATATGCCGATAGGGACGCCGATCAACCCCCCGACCGCAACTGCCGAGAGCGTCAATTGCAGCGTATAGGGCAAGACGGCCATCACCGTCTTGCTGATCGGCTGGCCCGTAATCATGGAGGTGCCCAGATCCCCACGCAGCAGGTCTCCCAGGAACCGGAAGTATTGGACGTAGAGCGGATCGTTGAGCCCCATTCTCTCGCGCAGTGCTTCCACAGCCTCTTTGGAGGCATAGTCGCCCAGCGCAGCCGTGGCCGGATCGCCTGGGATCACCCGCACGACAATGAAGACCAGTGTGAGCACAGCCAGCATGGTGGGGATGGCCAATGCAAACCGGGTAGCCAGATACTTGGTCATGAACTCCTCCCCTATCGTCAGGATGGCCAAACAAGGCAGAGGAAACGACGGACGAGCATGCTCAGCCCACCGGAGATGACTGAACGGCGCTCAGATGGATGAGATGAAGAGAAGGGGGCTGCAGCACGACCCACAGGCCTCACTGCGAGCCCCCAGAGACGGAAGCCAATCCAAGAGGCTGGCGAGGCTCGACCTCGCCAGTTGGTGACCGCTCGCGCAGAGAATAGCTTTGCGGGAGAGGTCTGGGACCTGCTGAGCAAGCCCCTGACCAAGCTGTGCCTCAACTACTTGATGATCCGGGTGTCCTCGGTGAACTGCGCATACAGCGCCAGGACAGACTTGAGCTCGTGGCCGAAGTCCACGTAGTCGTGGCGGGCCGTGACCTGGTTCTGATACTGCAGGGGGTAGGTAATCATCTCGTCCAAGAGCTTGATCTGGGCTTCTTTCCACATCTCGACCTGCTTGTCAGCATCCAGCTCCACGCGAGCCGCCTCGATCAGATCGTCGATCTGGTCGTAGTGGGAGAAGTTGGTGTCCGGCTTGGCGCCCGTCACGACGATGGAGTCGGAATGGTAGAAGCGCGTGAGGTAGACGTCGGCATTGGGCCGCCAGGCGACGTAGATCACGATGGGGTTGACGTCCTCGCGGATCAGAGTGTGCATGCTGGAGTGGTCGACGACGTTGATCTTGATGTCGATGCCGATCTCGGCCAACTGAGCCTGCATGCTCTCGTAGTTCTTGAGATAGGACTCTCGCTCGGACGATACCATCTCCAGGGAGAAGCCATCGGGATAGCCAGCCTCAGCCAGTAGCTCCTTGGCCTTCTCTCGATCCAGCGCGTATTCCAGACCCAGGTCAGCGACTTCTTTCTGGGTCAGCCCGCCGGCCAGGAACTTGGCAGGCACAGGTGAGTAAACGTTCTCCGCGACCGGCTGCCCGAAGAGGGCCAGAAACTCGTCCCGCTCCAAGGCGTAGGCTATCGCTTTTCTCACCAGCGGGTTACCCAGGGGTTCGACAGTGAGGTTGAAGTGGATGGTTGCCACCTCGCCCACGCCGTATACGTCCACCCGGATGCCCTCTTCGGCGTTCATCCGCTCGACCCAGATCCCCTCCGCCGCGCCGTTGATGGCATCCAGCTCACCCGACTTGAGGCCAAGCTCTCGGCTGTTGATATCGGGCATGTAGCGGTACTCGACGCCGTCCAGCAGCGGGCGGCCGCGGAAGTACGCTTCGTTGGCTACCAGATCGACCTTCTCCTGCGGGCTGTAGCTCTTGAACATGAAGGGGCCAGTGCCGATGGGATGCGTCTTGAACGCTTCGGCGCCGATGGCTTCATAGGACTTCATGCAGACGACGAATCCACCGGCGTAGTCAGCCACCTTGGGGAAGAAGAGCACGGGGGAGATGGGCTCATCCAGGGTGATCACGACGGTGTAGTCGTTCACTGCCTCGACGGTCATGCCGCCGTACTCGCCAGCGTAGGCCGAGGTGTCTGCAGTAGCGGACTTCTGCAAGGAGAGGACCACGTCCTCGGAAGTCAACTCGTACGAGGGCATCTCGTCGGCAGGATGGCACATGACTCCCCGGCGTAGGTTGAAGGTCCATACCTGCTTGCCATCCACCAGTTCTGGCTCTGGCAACGCCTCGGCCAGGTCCGGCTCGATCACTGAGCCATCGCCTGGCTTGTAGCGTACTAGAGCGTTGAAGATCATGTCTACGAGGTTGCGATCGTTGGTGGAGGCGGCAAAGTGCGGATCCATCGTGCCCAGGTCAGCAGCCTTGTCGGCGTAGCGCAGAACGACGGGCTCCTTCGGTTCCGGCGTGGCAGTGACGACGACTTCTTCCTTCACTACGACTTCTTTCTCGACCTCGACGGTCTCCTTCACTACCTTCTCTACCACTACCTCTTTCTCGACCTCGACGGTCTCCTTGACTACCTCCTTCACCACTTGCGCTGTGGGCGCAGGGCAGGCGACCAGCAAAGAGGCCACGACGATCAGACTAAACAGCAAAGCCAAGCGTTTCATTTGTGCTCCTCCCGTGAGCCATTACGGACTGCAATCATGCTGAAAACCGACGAAGCTATCTACTGCAATCCCGCAATTGCACCTCCTTTCCGCATGGTGCCCTGTGACGAACCGCATCACAGGTCCAGCATCCAAAGGGAGTATATTTGTGGTACTCTCCCCAAGACACGAATCCACCGGGTGCTGCTGAACAGGGAATGGTGACTAGACCTGAGGACTGCTCCACTCCATACCGCTGAGGCCCGCTGGAGAGACAGGGAGAACATGTCTGGCCATGCGGCGGAACATTCCTGTGAATCTGCGAGTTTGAGTTGGATGGTTCTGGAATCGGGAGCCAGCCATGGCTGGCCCAGGGGGGTCCCTCGGGCGATGGATGCTCGACGGACAGGACACTGATAGTACTGGGCGGATGATACCATGGTACTAAGGGAGTCGTCCTGGGGCTGGGAAACCGAACAGAAGAGTACCACGCCGCACGAACCGGGTGGGTTGGGCGACGCAGATAGTCCCAGTTCATCCCAAAGCGACTGACGGTTCAGATCATGATGGATGATACCACAACTCGGTGGCAGAGTCAAACCTTTCGGGACCAGGCGACTGGGAGGGTGCCTAACGTTGGTTGGCTGCTCCTGCTCCCCGCCCGAGGGCGTCCCTGCTTCGGTGCGGGTGTCACCTCAGTGGCTTCTGGCCGCTGCTGTCAGGGTGTACTGTTCTCATCTACCAGTTCAAGGAGCACGCGGCGATACGTCTTCACGATCTCTTTGGCTTGAGCATACGATGATGCCTCGGCAACAACGTGGCAGATGGGCCTGTCCAGGTCGGGCCGCAGCAGTACCCAGGTCGCGTCATCCAGCCAGATCTTGATGCCGTCGATGGATTCGGACGACCCTTCATATTGCTCGCTGAGCAAGCGCATCACTTTTGCCTTGGCCTCCCAGGGACAACTCACCTGCCCGTGAGCGTGGAAGAATGGCGGGAGCCCCTCCACCACCTCCGAGAGACGGGTCTGCTGGGTGGCTAAGAGTTCCAGCAGCTTGGCAGTGGCCATCAGGCCATCCATGGTCGGTTGAAAGGCGGGGAAGATGAAGTTCCCCGAGCCATCTCCCGCCATCACGACCCCCTCCTGGCTGCAGGCCTTCATGAGAGAATGGAGATCGACTTTGGTGCGGACCACCCGACCACCGTGGCGGGCCGCTATCTGTTCGAAGGCCAGCGACTGGTCCACGGGCACGACGACAATACCTCCGCCTGCTGCCCGCAGGGCCAGATCGGCCAGGGCGGCACAAGCTAGCGAATCGGGCAGCCTGCACCCTCGATCATCTACGAGAAAGACCTTCTCACCGCCCACATCGAGGCGCACACCCAGGTCGGTGCCCAATGCCCCCACAATCTTGCTGAGCTGATCCAGGCCCGCCTCGAACTCCTGGCGCAGGACGGACATCTTGCTCTCGTCGAGATTGGCGTTGAGCGGGACCACGTCGATAGCGAGGGACGAGAGCAGTGATGGCAGCACCAACACATTGGGTGCGTGGGCATAGTCGACGACGATCTTGAAGTGGCGCTGCCGGATGGCCTCCGTATTGAGTGCGGCCAAGTATCCATCGCGGTAGCGGCCCGCGACCTGGGGGGCGTATTCGATGCTGCCGATGTCGTCCATGTAGGCGCGGCGGAAATCCTCGCGGAAGAAGGCTCTCTCGATCTCCCGTTCCGTATCCTTGGCCAGGCTCAAGCCGTTGCCGTCCATGAAACCGATGTCCACTACGCGCTGATCATGTGGTGAAAGGCGCACGTGCACACCGGCTACTGCCTCGGTCACCCGGGTGTAGTAGCGGGCTACGGGCACCGGCATCGTTCCCGTATCCCAGGCGTTGGCACCACCGGAGGGGATTCCCGAGATGATGGCCCGCTTGAGCATGCGCGGGCTGCGGTGCGGGTCGCGGTTGATGACCACCAGCGAGCCTTTGGGCAATGTGGAGGCGAAAGCTGCGCCGAGCTTGGCTGCGAACTCCGGCGTGAGGTCCACGTTGACTACCCCGGTGACCCCAAAGCGGCCGAATAGCACCTTCCGTCCCTGCCCTCCCCGCACAATGCTGGAACTCACCGTGGCACCCGGCTCTACTTCCTTGCCCGGCCAGATCCTGACGTTGGGGCGGATGATCGCTGCCTCGCCCACGACGCAGTTGTCACCGATGACCACGCCCTCCAGCACCGCTGTCTTGGCTTTGATGCTGCACTGGCGGCCGATGATGGCTCCGTGCAATTCGGCTGCCTCACCAATGTAGCAGTTGCGCCACACCATGCTGCGCTCAATGTGCGCCTGGTTGTCCACGATGGTGTTGTCGCGCACTGCCACGGGGCCCCGTATCACGACGCCGCCCTTGATCTTCACCCCGTCGCCCAGGTAGATGGGGCCATATAGCTGTGCGTCGGGGGCGATCTCTACGTCTTGGCCGGTCCAGATGGAGCCGCCGATGTGACGGCCGAGCTCACCGAGGTGCACGCGTCCGTGCAGTAGATCGCTGCAGGCACGCGAGTACTCCTGGTGGTTGCCGATATCGCACCAGTACCCCTCGGCCACGTAGCCGAACAGGGGATCGCCCCGCTGCAGGAGCTGTGGGAAGACCTGCTGGCTCCAATCGTAGGGCTCCCCTGGGGGGATTAGCTCTAGCACCTCTGGCTGCAATACATAAATACCTGTGTTCACTTGGTCGGAGATGACCTCACCCCAGCTAGGCTTCTCCAGAAAGCGGACGATGCGCCCCTCGCTATCGGTCATGATCACACCGTAGTCCAGAGGACTGGGAACGCGGTAGAGAGCGAGGGTGGCCAGAGCGTGTTTCTCTTGGTGAAAGGCGATGATCTTGCCCAGATCGAAGTCTGTCAGCGCGTCGCTGCTGATCACAATGAAAGGCTCATCCAGATACCACCGCGCGTTCTTGACGCTGCCGGCCGTGCCCAGTGGGACTTCCTCGGCAGCGTAGGTGATGTTCAGACCCATCTGGTGACCGTCGCCGAAATAGTCCTCGATCACGCTGGCGCGGTATTGCACCGTGGCGATCACCTCGGTGATGCCCTGCCGTCTCACCAGCTCCAGGATGTGCGCCATGATGGGCTTGTTGACCACTGGCACCATGGGCTTAGGGCGACCGCTGGTCAGCGGCCGCAGACGGGAGCCCTGCCCTCCAGCCATCACCACAGCCTTCATCCTCGGGTTTCCTCCGTCATGCCATCCTCGTCAATCCCATCCTCACATCTGGCTGGTTCCGCCCGTGCCTTGGACAGAGGGCTGATCTCACGGATCATCGGGGAGAATCGTGTCCCGCATAGAGCTCGTTTCTCCGTGCCCGGCACGAGTCGGGACCTGTCAGACTCACCTTGCTGCGACGGGTGATTCGTTCCACTCTCCTGCCGTCCATTCTAACACACTTCCCACCGTTTGCCAACGTTTTCCGGAACAGCCGCCGTGGGAAGATGAGGTTTGACAGTTCACCCCTTTTAGCTACAATTAGCAGCAGACGTGAAGCAGCAATGTACGCCGGGGAGTACGACATGGGTTTGCTGGACAGATTGAACACCGACTTGAAAGAGGCCATGCGCAGCGGCGATCAGCCGCGCAAGCTGACCATTCGCTCTGTGAAGGCTGCCATTCGCGAGGCTGAGGTGGCTGGCGAAGAGGCGCGCACGCTGAGTGAACAGGAGATCCTGGCCGTCATCACCAAGCAGGCCAAACAGCGTCGCGATTCCATCGCTGAGTTCGAAAAAGGGGGGCGTCCGGATCTGGTAGAGCAGGAACGCGTCGAGCTGGCCGTGCTGGAGACCTATCTGCCCCAGCAGCTCACTCGTGAGCAGATCGTTGAGCGTGCCAGGAAGGTCATCGCCGATGTGGGGGCCACGGGGCCGCGGCAGATGGGATTGGTCATGCGCCCGCTGATGGAGGAGTTGCAGGGCCTGGCTGACGGCAAGCTGGTCAGTGCGGTGGTTCAGGAACAATTGCGCGCGGCCTCCGAGTAGCTGGCACGCGACCATGAGCATTGAGGAGATCCTAGAAGAGAGCATCCGCCCGCTGGAGGAGCGAAGGCAGCGCATGTCCTGGCGCCAGCGGTTGCCAGGATTGCTCTTTGGCCTGCTATTCGCCATCGCAGCTGTCCTCATCCTAACCATGCGCTTCTCCTCAGCAGATCGCGTCGCCCTGCGGTCAGGGGATGTCAATCCAGCGGATGTGCGGGCCCCTCGCGCTCAGGACTACATCAGCGAGCTCCTCACAGCGGAAGCGCGCCGGAGCGCCGAAGCAGCCGTGCCGGATGAGTACGATCCTCCGCAAGTAACCATCCGCCCCCGACAGGTGGCACGGACTCGGGAGGTCTTGGACTACATCAGTTCGGTGCGTGCTGACTCCTACGCTTCGGTCCAGGATCAGGCGGCCTGGATCAAGGCCATCCCGGACGTAGCCCTCAGCGCCCAAGCCATCAGCCAGACGCTGACCCTGGGCGGCGAGGGGTGGCTGCGGGTGGTCAGCGAAGTGCCGCTGGTAGTCAACCGGGCCATGCGGGAGGAGATCCGGGAGCATCAGCTAGCTCTGGCTCGCCGCCGTGTGGAGAGTATGATCGGCCTGCAGGTCGAGCTTTCCGACACGGAGCTGGAAGTCGTCACCGCCCTCGCCAAGGCGCTGCTGCAGCCCAATAGCTTCTATAACGCCGCCATGACAGAGGCTGCCCGTCAGGCCGCACGGGACGCGGTTGAGCCCATCGTCGTGTCCTTCGCGGAGGGAGAGATCATCGTACGGGGCGGCGATATTGTGGACGAGCTGGACATAGAGGCCCTGCGGCAACTGGGTCTGTCTGAAGCCGCGTGGGATTGGTGGGAGGTTGCGGGCACCAGCCTTTTCGTCTTGGCCCTGACGGCGTTGCTCTGGCTGTACCTGTTCTCTTTCGCTCCGAAGCTCTGGAAACAGATGTACTGGCCGGCACTGCTGGTCCTGCTGTTGGTCGTCTTCCTGTTGCTGGCGAAGCTGATGATTCCGCAGCATGCCATCTTGCCCTACTTCTTTCCCTTGGCCGCGCTGGCCATGTTGCTGGGTTCCTTGTTCGAGCTGCGCTTGGCCACCCTGGTCACGATCTGTTTCGGGCTCGTGGTGAGTGTGCTGACCGAGGGGTCGCCGGAGATCGTCACCTACACTGTTGTCGCGGCGCTTGCCGGCGCCTACACGCTACGCCGTGGGGAGCGGGTTAGCAGTTTCGTCTTGGGTGGCGGCACGGTGACGCTGGCCAGCCTGCTCGTGCTGGCTGCCTTCCGGCTGCCCGATCACAGTCTGGATCTGACGGGCCTCCTCCAACTGGGTGCGGCAGCGCTGGCCAACGGCGTGCTGGCTGCCAGTCTCACCTTGCTAGGCTTCTTCTTGCTGGGGGCTGTCTTCGGTGTCACTACCTCTCTGCAACTGCTGGAGATCTCCCGCCCCACCCATCCCTTGCTGCGACAGCTCGTGCTCAAGGCCCCAGGCACCTACCACCACAGCATCCTCATCAGCAACCTGGCCGAGCGAGCAGCCAGCACCATAGGCGCTGATGCTGCCTTGGCTCGTGTGGGAGCCTTCTATCACGATATCGGGAAGATCGTTCGGCCACACTTTTTCATAGAGAACCAGGGTGAGGGAAGCAATCCCTTTGACGAGCTCGATCCCTACACCAGCGCGCAGATTGTCCTCAGCCACGTCAGAGATGGCC
>Ga0180438_10007168_pt1 | contig 14669 bp, 17 predicted proteins | sample SS_ome_12_FD_132455 | JGI IMG/M metagenome (GOLD analysis project Ga0180438, IMG submission 132455) | Hypersaline lake sediment archaeal communities from the Salton Sea, California, USA - SS_3_D_2 metaG | ecosystem: Environmental > Aquatic > Non-marine Saline and Alkaline > Hypersaline >...
ATTGTCTCCTTTGACCACCATTTCGATTCCATCCCCCAAATAACCCGAATGGAACCCAAAGACGCACATGTGCTTTTCTAAGATCATTAGGAAACGAAAATGGAAACAAATCATCTTTCACCTTATTAGTAGGAAAATGCACATACGTCTTCAAAGCTCGAATCATTAACACATAAGGCATAGAAAATCGGTCTGCTCTAATCTTTCAAATCAGAGGATTAGCTCTGCACCGAGTTTTACTGACATAATTGCAACGGCTAAGGCGCTGCGAGAAAAACTGGATCGAAAGAAGACTGAGAAACTGCTCGAAGTAACTTGCGAGTTCCTGAAATCCCATCCTGCCGTACGCGGAGAAAAAATTGGCGTCATCGGCTTCCCGTTGGGTGCACGGTTTGCTCGAACCTTAAAAACACGAACCACAAAAAAAATCAAAAAGTTAAGAACAAAATCAGTTGGCATTTTAGTTTCTAGAAACACCCCGAAATGTTCATATTAATTGAAAGCAAGGATGAGGATTGATTACCACCATGAAAACTCATGGAGCATGGAACCTTATACAACAATAGGTGGATGATCTCAATGACGATTGATCTAGAGGTTGCTAAAAGAAAGTTAGCAGAGACACTTCCGCTTCTCAGAGATCGTTATAAAGTAGAGTCCATAGGTGTGTTTGGATCTTACGTGAAGAACCAACAAAGAGAGGGGAGTGACTTAGATGTCCTCGTCGTATTCTCTGAAACAATTGACCTGTTCACGCTGGTGGAATTACAAAATTTCCTCACCGAACTACTTCAGGTCAAAGTCGATTTAACCTTACAGCGAAGCTTGAAGCCACGCATAAGAGAGAAAATTCTACGAGAGGTTGTCTACGTATGAGTAGGACGAGAGACTATCGACTTTACTTGGAGGACATATTCAAGGCACTAACAAGAATTGAAAAATATGTTACTGGACTTTCCTTCAAAGAGTTCTCTAAGGATACAAAAACAATCGATGCAGTAGTGAGAAATTTCGAGGTCATTGGCGAAGCAGCAAAACAGATTCCAGATTCAATGAGAGACAAGTATCGAGAAGTACCATGGAAGGATATGTCTGGAATGCGAGACATGCTCATCCACAAATACTTTGAAATCGCTCTTGATGTGGTGTGGAAAACAATAACAGAGCGATTGCCACCGCTAAGAATTTCCGTAAAAAAGATCTTAGATGAAATGGAAGATGATTAACCTCTAGCATAAAGGGGTGCAGAACACCAAGACCTGACTTCGCGCCTAGAGGCTATTTTTAATTTCGAATGATGTGAACCAAATCATCTTTCACACCGCCGGAAGGTCTAGCGTATACGTCTTCGAAACGCATGAGAATCGCACATAACTATCTGAAAACCGCTATACTCTACACCTAAAAAGCTACATTAAACGGTAGAACCATCGGAGTATCCATTATTGAGTGCATAACATCATGATTCCGTCAATTATCTTAGATCTAAGCTATCTTCTCAAAGTCTTTAAACTGACCTCGCTGGTTATTATTTCTCACGCAATCGTGAGCGTAATACTTTACTTATACTCTGGAATCTGTTATTAGGATACTTTTTGCTAGTTTTTCACGCAGCTTAGACTTCTGATAATGTATTTTTCGTTTTTAAGTCAGTAGATTGGATTCTAATTTTATATGTTATAAGAGATTTTTTTACGCGAGTATAAAGTTGAGTACGATGTGAACAATCAATACGATGTATAATCCACCTATGAGACTCACATGGAGCATCCTATTCGTATGCGGTTGAATCTTTTTTCCACCTCTCAATGTAATGAGATTATATCTGAACAAATAGCCAGTGGCAACTAGAATAGCGACGATAATATAGAGCGCTACGCCACCACCTAGATCCGGATAGAATTGGAGTGGACGACTAAGTTGTCCAGCGAGATGGATGGACACTAATAAGAAAGCAGTAGTAAAACCGAAGATATGGAGGTTTAGCAGAATTTTATAGCGATTGGGGAAACGCCGTTTAACTATATAATATAATGGTGCGAAAACCAGGATAAAAGCAGACCCTATTATCCCCATCCAGTGCGAAAAGCGGTATGGGCCGAGGAAAAATCCTGTATCAACAAAATCAAGTAGAATTAATATGGTAATAATGATGATAATGAGGATATAGACTGTTTCTACTAAAAAGGACTTGTTCCTCAGTAAATTTTGTTTCTTCTCAAAGTTTGGAGATTGCGCCATCGACTATAGTAATAATGGAGTTAATATAAATTTTGTGAGTAAAACCAATTAAAACAATGCAACTTCGGATCTGACCACAGAATATAATGAAAAAGCTATTGGTTTACTATTTTGTGTAATGATTTCTTATTTGAATTGATTCAAGGTGTGATATCATTGGGATTAATACGTTAGCGTTACTAGTTATGCAGTAGTGCATGGTGGGAAAGCCTAAGCGGCATCGCGTTTGCAGGCTAACCCGAGTTGATGATGCATATTGTGAATGGGTGATTCGTTGGGATTGAAAAATGAGATACCGTGTTGAGTTTCCTATGGGAACGGAGATTAGGGTTCCCCATTATTGCCCGAGATGTCTTGACCCAAATCCAACAGAGTCCTTTGGAGTGTCGGTAACATATCATTACCCACAAACAATATCCACTATGAGTGTTAAGTTTCCATTGTGTGCTGATTGTTACCAACGCTCTTTTCCCTCTCGCCTCGGAAGTCTTGTGAAATACTCGTGTGTTTGGACGTTTGTGAGCTTTATCGTGTGGATGGCGATTTTTTTGGCGTTCCGAGAGTGGTTCACGCAATTTATCATCCCATTGGGTGGAGTTTTTGTCCTATTACCATTGGGTGTTTTTTGCCTTTCGTACCTAGCAAATTGGATTTCCACACAAAATAGGTGGGCGAGGGGATATCCGCCAGTAAAAGCCCACCAATTTCCTCATAAAACCCGAAGTAGTTTTGAATTACTGGCAATTTTCTCCTTTTATAATGAGCAATACGCGGAGTTGTTTTGCCAGGCGAATCATGGACGGATGGTTCCTCCTTCTTCCTGATAAAAGAGTAAACTAAGCAGAGAAATGACTTATTCTTGGGAGGACGTTTTCAGATTCTGAGATTTTTGAACACATTCTTTGGCTTGGTCGGATTTGCCTAACAATGCATACGTGAGTCCCATGACAGCCCATGTATCTGCATCCTTGGGATTGATCGCTACGGCTTTTTGATAGCAGTCAATGGCCTTGTTATAGTCGTGTGACACGGTGTAAACGCTTCCCATGTAGGTCCATGGCTTTGCACTCTCAGGGTTGATTTCCAAAGCTTTTTGACAGCAGTCAATGGCCTTGGCATGGTCACCTAGATCTCGGTAAACTACTCCAAGATCGATCCACATGGTTGCGTCCTTGGGATTGATTTCTAATACTCTTTTCCAACATTCAATTGTCTTGGCGCGTTTGCCCAGCCGTGCATAATTTACTCCCATCTCAATTAATGCTGCTACATAGTCGCGGTTGATTTTTAGTGCCCGTTCATGGCATTCAATGGCTTTGTTGTACTTACCCAGCGCTTTATAGGTTGATCCCGTGTGATACCAGGCCCCTGCATCTTCGGGGTTGATTTTTAGTGCCCGTTCATGGCATTTAATTGCCTCGTTATGTTTACCTAACAATGAGTGTGCAATTCCCATTTGGGTCAATGCAGTTGCTTCCTTGGGATTAATTGCTAATGCTTTTTGCCCACATTCAAGGGTCTTGTTAAATTCTCCCAACGCTCCGTAAACATTACCAAGCCCTACCCATGCTGCTGCATTCTTAGGGTTGATTGTTACGGCTTTTTGATAGCAGTCAATGGCTTTGCTGGCTTCGCCTAACTTGTCATAAACAGTACCCAGGCTGGACCATGCATCTATATACTGGGGGTTGATTTCTACTGCCTTTTGATAGTAATCAATTGTCTTATCATGTTGACCTAATACTGTGTAAAGAGCTCCTATTTTTGCACAGCTCTCGGCATTCTGAGGGTTAATTTTTAACGCCTTTTGATAGCAGTCAATCGCCTTTTGAATACACTCAGATGCCTTATTGGGATCACCCAACTTCAGGGAATACGCTCCCATGCTGGCCCAGGCATCACCATAGTCGGGATTGATTTTTAGCGCTTTTTGATAGCAGTCAATGGCCATGTTGTACTTACCCAACACCCCATAAGCTAATCCCATGTGATACCAGGCCCCTGCATCTTCGGGGTTGATTTTTAGTGCCCGTTCATGGCATTTGATCGCCTTGTTGTGCTCACCTAAGCTCGCGTGCGCTAACCCCATTTTATCATATACGGGGTATTCCGTTGGCTGAACCTTTAATGCCTTCTCATATTCTTTTATGGCTTCTCGGTACTGCTCTCGCTCATAATACGCATTTCCTTGCTCAAAATAATCTTCTGCAACCATTCTTACAGCATCCCTCACACCCATCCTCTAAGATACTACCTTCAATAAATAAACATCGATATTCTCTTTTTTAGTCGAGAAGTACCCAACTGGCGGTGCTTATATCGCCATTTATGGCCAACGGGTGTCAGCTACCCATTATTGCAACAACTTCAAACAAATGCGTCTGGTTGGAACGCATCTTCTAGAAAAAAGACTGAATTCAATGTCATTGGAAATTTTAGTTTTTTATAAAAGGTCTAAATACGTAAGTTACTGAAAATAAGCCCCGAGTTCTCTTATTTTGTACAGAACCTTATCCCTATTAAAGAACCAATTTTCCTCTTGTTCATCATGTCATACATCTGAAAAAAGAAAGAGATATAAAAAAACCATTAGGAAATACAGAAAAAACTCGAATGCAAAACTTGTCACAACGCTTAGGCAAACTAATAAAACTCGCTACCTATTTTCAAGGAGATTGACTAAAAATGGTAAATATGAGTAAAAACCTTTTTTCTATCAAGTCTTTGAAACCTATCTGAAAGGCATATAACCCCAGGAAAACCGCCAGCGTAAAAAACTGCATCGTAATGTAGGATGATGAGCTCTTTCACCAATATTTGAAAGTTGATGACGTTAGATATCGAATAACTTATTATTGAAAGAAAATTGAAATAAATATTGGAATTATCGCAACTATTGATGGTAATACCGAGTTTCCTATTAATCGAATAGCTGTTTTTGTACCAAACGGCCAGGTTCTAGCTTTTTTATTTCCAGAAGAATAGCGGATAATGTCCACAAAATGGTTTGTCTAAAAAATTCAGCATTGACCAAACGTGAATTGATATAATTTATTTACCAGCCCAATATATTGTCAATCAGGAGGGTTATGTTTGCTTTCAGCAATGGCTCGACACTTAATAGAAGTCTCACGTGTTCTACACGATCTTGATTTTATTTTTAGCACCAATTTAACTCCGAAGGAAAAGAAGAGTGTGGAAGATTTGGTACTGACTCGGTTTAATGAAGCCACAAAACTTCCAAGCACTCCTGCTGTTTTTAAAAAAACTTCATTATACAAGGTCGGACGTCGAATTTGAGGATGGCTGGTCATCCGCTGATCGATTTGAAACCTGTGGCTGTGCGATTGCCGAAATTTTATGTGGTGGTGGCGATGTTCGCCCATTACTCCATTTCCTACTCGATGTCGATATCATTGCTTCCCTGGATCGGGTGGTAGTATTTATTGAAGCACCACTAAACTGGTTTAACGAGTGGGTAACCGAATTGGAAGGGGAACTCGGTCACTACCTCGAACCGTCATATATCAAATTCAAGCGCAGCCCCAAAGATCCTGAGGTGAACCGAATTGAACAAATTATTGATGAAGAATTCGGAACCCTTATCTCGACTCCTGGTGAAGAATGGGAATCAAATGAGAATTTCTACTTAGGAATTTTTGAGCACCTAAGTGTTGGAGAAAGTGAAAGTTTCTTGTCACTAATTGAAGAGCTTCGCCGGGTCATTCCAATTACGGTAATCGCTAGCGGAGTGTATGTTAATTTAAAGTAATGATGTGAAACAAATCATCTTTCATGTCATTAGTAAGAAATAGCATCTACGTCTTCGAAATCAAAGAGAATAGCGCATATCACCCGAAAAGACGGCGTGCTCTATCCTTAAAAAGCACCGGGATTTTGGAATTTGTTGTAAAGGATCTGATACTAACCAGTACTCTTAACCTCTTTTTCGTGTGATGCCAGATGTTTTGCAGCTTTCAATATTTCAGCTGCTTGCTCCGCTTTTAACTTGTGTCTCCGCTCACCTAGCTCGTTGATTGCTGATTCTATGTCAGTGATTTCGATGAAGCCTTTGCTAAGGGCTTCTAATAAAATGGTCCAGATACTCCAAACCTTAAATCCGTACATCTTTGCGAGGTTAGAGAGAATCTTGTCATCGACTAGGAAGTTCTTTGCCTCATGGTCCTTCGCGAGCAGAAGCGTCTCAGCATCCGATTTGGATATGTTTTCGCCTTGCGCTAGTCTTTTGGCAGTTGAAGCAGATGTCTCAGTAATATCCTTTATTATAATCCATCCTTCTTCTATTGCCTCTTTGACGATGAGGGCATCATCATGACCAAGTTTGATCCCCTTGTCAACAACTTCACTTTTGACTCCAGAGGTAATTATTACTCGTTTAAAGAGCTGCTTAAGGAGCTGCAACTTGCTTATCTGGGCTAAATGGATTAGTGGTCCCGCGTCGGATACTGCCAAGGACAAAGGCTTATTCCCCGTATTTCGTTTCCAAATACTCTCTTGTGCTGTCTGAATCCCAGTTTATCGGAATGCCTTCCTTCTCTAATATTTCCAGGAACTCTCGTAGGGAGATATTCAGTAGCTCGGCTGCTTTGGAAGCTGTCAGTTTGCCTTTTTCATAAATCTGGACGACGCGTCGGCGTAACCCATCTTTAATAAACTCCTTCAATAATGTGGTTCGGTCGACATTCTCGAGCGCCCTTAGCGCTTCTATCCTCTCCAATTCTTGGCTTGAAAGACGCATAGTTATCACAGCGCTCTTTTCGGTCATATTTATCACAGGCAAGGAAGAATACAATGTAATACATAAACCTTTCCAAAAACGCCCAAGGCACCTTCACTTCATGTAACAGTTCGCACCCATTTTGTTAGGATGTCGCAATTTGCGAAAATCATTCTCAAGTGCTGGTGAGCTTAAAGTTATAATTGGAGCCCCTGATCTCCTTGATGAATTTATCGTAATCTCTGACCCTTCCTGCCTTCACATCTTCCTCAGCGTCTTGAACGGATTTCATTGTATTTTCATCTTCTATGATTTCAAGGGTCTCGATGATTTCTTCAAGTAGGCTATTTACCTTTACAAGTAATGCTCGATCCTCTTTAGTTAAGAGAACATCACCTTTAGACATAGGTCCACCAACCCACTAAGCCAATGCTAGATTTTTTAACCTATACTTCAAAGAAGAAAAAATAAAATCTACTCTATGATGTGAAACAAATCATCTTTTCAAATAATTAGTCAAGAATTGCACATACGTCTACGAAATTACAGAATAGAGCGAATAACAGCGGGGAAAAAGGCTTGCTCGAACCTTAAAAAGCAATAAGTGCTTTGAAGAGCAGGATTTAAACTTCACAAAATAGTAACTGTGAATCACTAAAATTCTAACAAATTGTGAATGGGGTGGTGTGCGGATGGATAAAGCTCTCAAAAAGATTGTTCGACAAATTCAAGCATGTGTAGGAAATAGGATTGAATTTATTGTTTTGTTTGGATCCAGAGCACAAGGAACCCCCTTACCCATCAGTGATATGGATATCGGTGTCAAAGTGTCAGCTTCAGAAAAGGAGTATAGTAAGCTGCAACTGGAGCTTGCGGGACTCATCACCTCTGATACCCTCCCACGGACAGATTTCGTACTCCTGGATGCAGCATCATTGACGCTGAAGTATCGTGTCATCCGAGATGGAAAGCTCCTGTATCAGCGAAACCCAGATGTTTGGCCCACCTTCGTCGAGGAAGTCCTTTCACGTTACCCTGATTGGAAAATCTATCTCGACCACTACCTAGCTGAAGCCGTAGGAGTGTAACTGAATGACGATTGATACTACCGTGCTAAAACTCCGATTAGACAAGATCCTCGAATTACTCCCTCACCTCAAAGAAATTCAACAGAAAGGAAAGAAAGCTTACGCCGAATCAAGGATACTACAACTTGCAACAGAACGCCAACTTCAAATAGCCGCGCAAGCTGTCGTTGATATTGCTACCCATATTATTGCCCACAAAAATTGGGGCGCTCCTGAATCATACACCGAAGCCATCTCAATTATTGCATCTAACAAAGTTATTGATACCAAGTTAGCCCAAGACCTCCGAGATCTAGTGAAGCTGCGAAACCTCATTGTCCATTTATACCTAAAAATCGATTCCGCTCTTCTTTATCAAAACCTAATCAGATACGTACAGAGTCTCGAAGCATTTGTAGCCTCAATGAAACAATTCATCAAGGAAGATCAAAAATAAAAATAATCATCTCTTCAATGAACACCTATGACTTGAAACAGATCATCTTTCACATCATCGGTAAGAAATCGCATCTATGTCTTCGAAACTCACGAGAAACGCAAATAACTACAGGGAAAATGGCTTGCTCGAACCTTATAAACCATCAAAATAAAAATGGGGCAATCTACAAGATTTTCTCTTTGACCATTGTTTGGACGGAATCTACAATGGTCTTTGCATATTGGAGCATTTGTTTGCCATCTTTTGAGGTATAATAAGTGAGTACTGAATAATCGCTAGTTTGCCTAGCTTCAAATAATTCAGTAAATGCGCGTCCAAGGTCTTGGGGAATTAACCCAGGCTTGATGAGGCGTAGACCAAATAGGGTAAGAGTTCCACTATGAGTTTTTGGTTCTTCACCCACTAATAGTAGCGCCGCTCTGGCTGCCAAATAGGCCCCATAATAGGAGCGGCTTATTGAATCATCGATTTTATCATTTTCTAACAGTATCTGCGCACTTTCCAGTTTTTCTTGAGCGCGGATGAGGAGCTGTTGAACAATTTCTTTCAGGTTTTGTTCTTTTTCCATAACGAAATTCCCTCTTTCTTCACAGTAGCAATCACTGGGTCTTTGCTGGTTTTAAAATTCTCTGGAGCCAAATATAAAGCAGTAACGGGGACACTGAAGGTAAGAAAGATAGTGTCACGAATTCCTTGAAAAATGTTTTTTGTCTCAGAGATTTTGGTAGTGATTAAAAGAAGATCGATATCACTGGTGGGTGTGTGCTCCGACCGAGAGACAGAGCCAAAAAGGATAATCTCTCTCAAATTCCTGTCTTTGCTTGTGAGTTCTTCTTGTATTTGATCTAAGATTTTTCTTTTATGCAAAACCAACATGACTGGTTATCACGCTTCCTCACTTTAGGAACACCAACCCACACTAATGTGTGTCGGTTTAGAATTTTAACCCTAATTTAGTCGGTTTCACAATAACTATGATAGAGAATAGCTGTGATTTGCAAGGATGATTCAAGGGCTCAGAAATGCAAATAAGACCAATTCAAAATCAATTAAGTTATCGATTCTATGGTGTAAGACAAATCATCTTTCATATTATTTAGAAGAATCAATAAACTAGTAGCCGAGTATTTTTACCCAGAATTCATAATTGCTATCAGATTAGTATAAATTCGGAGTAAAATTGGATGGAGAATCATACTCGAAAACTGGGTAGAAGCGGCATTGAAGTTAGCGCGGTAGGGCTAGGTTGCTGGGCAATTGGGGGGCCGCTCTGGTATCAACGTGGAGAAAAACGAATTGCCTTAAGTTATGGACAGGTAAATGATAATGACTCAATACGCGCTATCCACCGGGCGCTTGAGTTAGGCTTGCATTTCTTTGATACCGCTGACGCCTATGGCGCCGGACATAGTGAACGAATTCTTGGCAAAGCCTTGAAAGGGTACCGCGATGACGTCATCATCGCCACCAAGTTTGGTGGAATCTTCGATGAAAAGACCAAGACCTGGTTGGGCGATCCCGAGCGTATCCAACCAGAAACGATCCGTAAAGCATGCAAAGCTAGTCTAAACCGGCTTAACACACACTATATCGACCTCTACTTGTTTCATTGCAAAGAATATGATGCCAACCGCGCAGGAGACCTCTTACCTGTGCTGGAAACCCTCGTTGACGAGGGGATGATTCGATCCTATGGATGGAGTACACCTTATCCGAATCGCGTTCAGGCGTTTATCGAAGGTTCCCATTGTACGGCCATTGAATACAACTACAATATTTTTGAACGTAATCCAGAACTTTTAGCCCTCTGACAAATTCGATCAAGCGAGCATCGCCCGAGGTCCCTATGCAATGGGGCTGCTAACCGGAAAGTACAGTAAAAGCTCAACGATGCCGAAAGACGACATACGTGCCGGTTGGGATCTCCAACAAGGGCGTCAAGCACAACAACTGGAAATGCTCGAACTGATTCGCGAAATACTCACTCGAGACGGCCGCACGCTAGTTCAGGCTGCGTTGGGCTGGCTCTGGGCCCTGGGTCCTCAAGTAATACCAATACCGGGCTTCAAGTCGGTCAAACAAGTTGAGGAAACGAGCCAAGCACTCCAATTTGGTCCACTCACTCGCAAACAAATGTCTGAAATCGACAAAATTCTCAAGCCCTATGCCGATAGCTTAACAGTTCAAGATTAATGGTATATTTTCAAATTTTTTGCAATTGTATTATGTGAACCAAATCATCTTTCACATCATAGCTACAAAACAGCATCTATATCTTCGAAACTGATTTGAATAGCAGATAATGCAGAGAACAAGTGATTCTTCAATTAAGATTTTTCATTAAATGTCCCCCGAATTCGTTCAATGAGCTCTTTGACGGTAATAACAAACTCATACGCTTCGTCTTTCGTTAGTGGTTCAACCATCGCAAAAATTGCTGGTTTTCGGATACGTTGGATCCGAGCAAGTCGCTCAATCATGGTCCGACCGCAATTTTCTAACAATTTAGGTTGTACCATATTCATTAAATCATAGATTTTTAGGAGATATGCATCACCCTTGAAAGCAGGATTAATTATACTAAGCCGCTCTCGCAACTCATACTCGAAAGCTAACCACGCTTTATTGACAGCTGAATCATAATCGCCCGATTGAAGTAGCTTATCTGCGTCAATTAAGTTTTTATCAATACGTTGATTTGGTGATAGTCTAAAAGCCCCTAAAACCTTCATCAAATGTATATCCTGAAGAAGTTGTTCAGGTAATTGTCCAAAATCGCAATAAGAACAAGTTGGATCAAGAATTAAAAGTTTGGTTTTTTCAAATTGATAGATCGACTCAAGCAGTTCTTTTGGAATTTCTGGTAACTCGACACCTACTACCGCATGGTCTTCTGTTACTAGAATATGACTATTGATTCCTAGAGATCTGATTAATGTTGTTAGTAAATCTGCTTGTTCAAGGCATTGACCTCCACCAACTTCGATTGTACGGCCAGGGGTCTGTCGACCATTTCCTGTTAGATACACGATTTGATCACGAACCCAATAATATAAAGCAGCAATCTGCATGAGTATGGTCTTATTCCACGAATCATTCATTTTTTCACTAAAAAACAGAATTTGATTTCGTCGTAAATCATCTTTAAAATCATTGATTATTGTACGGGCAACTTTTTTTGGATCAGAAGGAATCCATAATTCCCCATGTTCCAAACTAATCGTTTTTTCAGCAGCCAATGCGGTCTCTTCATCTGCATCAATAGTTGATGTGAATTTCCATCCCTTATACTCGGTTCCCAATCTTTGTCTGATCTGAATCTGTTTGAATATTCTTGTGTAAGAATAAGAGTCGAGCCCCCGACTATATTCTTCCTCTATCCATTGAAGTAACTCTTGGTTACTTGTTCCAAATACTAGGAGTTGATTAAATGCATCTTCAATGGGTAGATAGCCTTGTCGAAATAGAAAGATTACATCATCTTTTGATTTCATTTCAGCAATATGAGGTGAAACACTTACAGTTTTTTCTAGATTCAGTGCTTCTTCCGCTTGTCTGAGCCACCACCGGCTGCTTCTCTCGGAGTCCTCAAATTTTAAGGCTTGACGCAGAGTTTTCACTGCATCAGTGTATTGTTGATTTTCAAAATACGCATGTCCCAAGTGATATAGGAATACTCCTTCCAAGTTACATGCCTTGAAATTATCATACTGCTCAGAAGCTTTTTTGAAGAATTCAATTGCCTGGGGATACTCCTTAATTCGATAAAAACAAATGCCTACAAACCAGTAGAGCATCCACAGATCATCTTTTGGTGCAAGGGGAATCGCTTTCTTAAAACTCTCTAACGCTGGTTCAATCCTGTTTACCTGAAAATTAGATAGACCTAGATAAACCCAATTACTCCAATCTAATAACCCAGGAAAATGCTCTCCCCAATGAGCAGCACGTCTAAATGCCTTCCGTGCCTGATGGAATTTCTTCTTCTCGAATTCCACTAAACCTAGTTTAAACCAAGTTTTACTTGCTTCTCGAAGGTTTTTATTGCCAAAATATGCAAATGCCAGACGATAGAGTGCATCTGTGTGCTCAGGATCTGATTCCAATGCTCGTTGAAAGTATTGGATTGCTTGCTCATAATCACTTTTCTTGTAGCACTTTTCACCTTCTTCATAAAGCAGCTTAGAATCTTCTCTTCCACGAATTTTCATCCTGTTTCCCCTAAGAATTGAAATAAATCCAAGTTAATAGTTTGAGAGTATTACTCCATATATTAAAAAAGAACTGCTATCTTGAAAGACTAAAAAATTTTATTTTGTGATGTGAAACAAATCATCTTTCACATCATTGTGAAATCATAACGTCTCTTAACATTCATGCACGAGGAGGCGTCAAATCCGCGATTTTAGGTTTTAAGTCAAGCATTTGAGAAAAGAGCTCTTCATTACCAAAATAGTAATTATCTTCATATTTCAGAGCTTCAACATTTACAAGTTCCTCTAAAATGTATCTTATTCTTAGAGATGACCTACGACCAAAGAATTTCATATATCGGTTAATTATCGAATCGCTTTTCCAATATAGGATCCTTTCTGCTTCTAGTGTTGGCCTATAATAACAACTGTTGAGATGAATAAATGGTTCAAGTTGTGTAATCCGGATATTATCCCTCAATGCTGAATACCGATTCTTAATAATATGAGACAAAATCGCCGTTTTAAATTCCTGTACATCGCCTTCTGTTTGCTTCTGTAATTCAGCAAACAGATTACCATATGTGTAATCTTTGTTCCTCTTTCGAACCAGATCGAGACCTTCAAGAAGTTTCAAATATCGTCTAATTTTTCTTCTTTCTTTAGGAGTTAATGACATAATTTCTTCTTCGGAAATCAAATCTCTTCGTAACAAATTTGTTGTAATCATTCCAATTTTTGCTAATATACCTTGAGCTTCGTTAAGTCGTGCAATATTATCTGATGAGACCATAATTATGATTCGTTCAGCACGTTCTCTCCACATGTCCAACAAAGAAGTAAGATTTTGAATACAAATTTCTCTTGAAGTAGTAGAATCAAGTGGTTGAAGATCCTTCCCTAACCTAATTTCTCCAAGGCGTCCCAATGAAAGAAACTTCAATATTCTTTGACTAGGTGAACGATCATCACAAATAATACGCGGGTAATCTGACCTCAGTTCAGCGGTCCAGATCTCTTTCTCTGGATTATATTTAGGTTTGCTATATGAAATAAGATTACCATAATGTGAAGTTACGAACCTACCAATTGCCTGTTCCTCAATCATGTTCAATCTCTCCTTCTATTTTCTACACTCTTTCTTTCCTTGATGATAAACTCATCTAATATTCTTTGTTCTCTAGCACCAATTCTAATCTTAACTAATAATCTATCAACTTTCCCCCAATTTGACATAAATGAATTAATATCTTCACTTTTTTCACCAAATATCGGATCATTATAGTATATCAAATCCTGTTCTCTATCCAATCCAGTAATTACTACTGCATGTTTAGCACTATGAATACCTTCTGATAATTCTATGTAAACGATAACTGGTCTATTCGCCTCTATTTCTTCTTCAATTTCAGAAAAGTTATGCATTCTCAGATCAACTAAAAATTCTAAGGAGGGAATTGCTCTAAGAATAGCCTTGTTTTTATTCAATTTGCTAATATTTTCAAAGAGCGTTCCATCCACTTCAGTCTCAATAATTTCGCTAATTTCTTCAATGCCTAAGTTTGGAGTCTGCCCTTCTAAATGGCCACTGATATACATTAAAAGCATCTTAACACATCTAGGAGCACACGAAAAACTATCATCTTGCAAAGGAGTAACAAGAGGTACATCCAAACGCTTCGTAATAGAGCCCCCTATTCAACCTCTTAATTCAATTTGGTTTATCTATGGTTCCTCTTAAATCTACTATTTCGCAACATAATTACCGAGTTTGCTTATAAAAATCCTGAACTTCTTTCTTTGTCCAGTTATTCATGATCAAGGTCTTACTATAGAAGAAAAAACTTCATCTCGGAGACTTTTACGCTCCACACCTACTGCCCTATTGGGATCTATAAGTGCAAATGCATCAATCATTTCCCTCTTATGAACTGTGTCTTCGAAACTCATTGAGAATGGCACATAACAAC
>Ga0180438_10007169_pt1 | contig 14668 bp, 13 predicted proteins | sample SS_ome_12_FD_132455 | JGI IMG/M metagenome (GOLD analysis project Ga0180438, IMG submission 132455) | Hypersaline lake sediment archaeal communities from the Salton Sea, California, USA - SS_3_D_2 metaG | ecosystem: Environmental > Aquatic > Non-marine Saline and Alkaline > Hypersaline >...
CCTGGCCCACGTCGTCCCTCGACCATCGCTGACCTCAAGGCCCCGCTGCTGAATCCAGCAGATACCGTTACGGAGCTGGCCGTGCTGCTCGCGCAGGCGAAGCCACGTCTTCGAGCTGACGACTTTGCGAGCGAACTCGCAGGAGGACTTGAAGCTGCCTCCGTCGATCAGGTCGCGGAAGCTCTGCCCGAAGGCTTCGCGCTCGCCGTTGTAGCACTTCTGCCTGCGGCTGTCCCGGTAGGGGATGTCGTACGTCTTGCCTTTGTAGGTGTGCTTTGCCATCTCAGAGTCTTTCAGAATAGTGGCGACCATTCGCTCACAAACACCCTATCGGCATCAAGGGCGGGAGGCTGGAGTGTTTTTCAACTTTCCTGTCTATCCGCTCTCAGGGAAACATTTTCCTTACCCATCTGAACCAGTCGGTCAGGGGTCTTCCGCAGCTTCAGGTGGTGGGCCTTGCTCGTCACGGACTTGACGGTGCGCCCCACCCGTCGGGCGATGTCGAGGTTGTCGTGGTCCGGGTACAGCTCCACGAGCATGGTGATCTGCTGCTTCGTCCAGCGCGGCATCCGGCGACCGGGGAACGTCACCTTGTCTTTGCCCAGCGCGAGCGAACGCGCCATCTCTTCGATGTGCAGCGTCGAGACTCCGAAGTGCTGGGCCAGCTCTCGATCGCTACGTCGCCCGTAGAGCAGCTTGAGCTGCTGCACCTGATCTCTGCTCAGTTGGTAGGTCATAGTTCTTCGATCCTCTTGGTGAGGTCGTCCAGCGACTCCTCGGCCTCGTTGCCCCACTGCACGAACGCCGGGCCTCTGCCGTTGTGCGGCACACCGTCGTCGCCGATCTTGCCCAGGGTCATGGTGCAGATGCTCAGGGACTTCAGCTCGCTGCCCTCGTCGGCCTTGTTCTCCTCGCGGCTCATAACCTCGGCGAACCGGATAGCCGCCAGAGCCGCATCCTTGGGCGTGTCGGCCTCGAAGTTCAGCCGGTGGTGCCAGAACTGGTCGTCCTTGCCAAACAGCAGCGAGACCTCGTACACGACCGTTCGCGCCCACCCGAGGCGGCGCATCCGATCGGGCACGTCGGGATCGTTGTCGTCGGCAACGGTGCCCAGGAACACCATCACCAGCTTGGCGTCCAGGTCGTCGGCATAGAGGGTGCCCTTGTGCGACGACACATTGTTACACAGCAGGATGTCTCCTACGCTCGGCTTAGAACGGCTCATGGTAGAGGGGGTCTTGGTTGATGGTTTCCAGGTTCATGTACCAGTTGTGCGGCCCACCGAAATGCTCGTCGAAGTGGGCTCGTGCCTCTTCCAGTGTCGGGAGCTTGTATGCACGCGGACGGTCGATTGTGCGCTGCTCGCCTGCTTCCGTGATGACCATCATCGAACGCCCGAGCTGCACGCGGTCTACCCCATTCGGCAGTAGGCGCTTGAGGGCCTGCCCGAGCTTGGTCGCTCCCGAACGGTAGTAGAGGTTGTAGGTGCGGAGATACTGCACGAAGTCATAGGCCAGCGAGGAGCACACGATGTACGGCGGCCACCCCTCACCTGCGAACACCTCGCCGTCTAGCAGCTTGCTGTACCACCACTGCTCCTCGGGACCCATCGAGTGAACCTGCTGCTGGCGCAGTGCATCCGTATGCGGCACGGCTCGCACGTCGAATCCCTTGAGGTCCACATGCAGGAGATAGTGCAGCAGCGCCTCCTGGCCGCCATTCTCCATCTCCTCGTCGATGGCCGAGAAGAACGCTCGATCTTGCAGGTTCTCGTTGCCGACCTCCAGCATCAGGAAGCGCCGCTCGTCCGTACCGGCGGGCACCACCCACTCCTCGTTCGAGGCCATGATGATGTGCAGGTAGTTCCGCGCCGTAATGGCGTTCACGCCCTTGCCCTCGATCATCAGCGTGTCCTCGGTGATCAGGCTCTTGAGGATGGACTCGTGCTTCTTGTCGCCTGCGTAGAACGCTTCGTCGGCGAACAGGATCGAGCAGTCTCGAAGGTGGGCGTTGAACGATCCGACGAGGTGCTTCGCATCGACAACCTGGAGGTAGTGGCGACCAAACAAGCGACCGAATGTATTGGCGAACTTGCCCTTGCCCGCGCCCTTCTTGCCCTTCATCACCACAGCGACGTGGCCCTGCTGGTCCGGGTACTGCACAGCAGTCGCCATCCAGCCCACGAGGTAGCGGTAGACATCCTCGTTGCCTGAGCAGATATTCCGCTTGCAGTGGTCGAGGAACTTGTCGCACTTGCCGGGCTTTGCCTCGACAGAAAAGCCTTTCCACAGATTGAAGGCATCGGGCACGTCTCGCCCAGGGACGAAGACCACCCGGTCGTATTGACGCCTCTGGGCGTGGCGAATCCACCAGAGACCGAGCGGCATCTCCTTGTCGTCGCCCATCGGCACCACCACGTTCGAGTATCGGTTTTTGAAGTCCTCGAACGTCTGATACGACAGAACCGAGCGGCGCATACCATCATCGAACGTCTCGGAGATGATGCGACACTTGCCGCCGATGTCTCCGATGACGGCGTGCCGCTCGTTGATCTTGCGAAGCCACGGGTCAATCGCCTCCTCTTTCGCCCGCTCGATCTGCCGCAGAGCGTACCGCTCGGCACGGCGGCCCTGCTCAATGATCGACTCCGCGATGGCGAACTTGGGATCGGTCAGGACCGAATAGATCACAGCGTCGTCTACGCCCGCCCGCACGAGGGAGCAGCAGACGTAGAACACCGCCTCAGAGCGCGACGGGAAACGCTGCGGGTCGTCAGGGTCGTCGCCCTGGACGATGATCTGCTTGCACTGCTCGGGCACATTGTCGCCCAGGTCGTCCACATGCTCTAGGCGCTGGACGTTCTCGGACTCGATCTTGACGAGGTTGCCCTGAAAGCCCAGGTCGCTGGCTGATTGCACGAGCGGAGCGGGCGTGAAGTCCGCCAGCGTGTAGACGCGATCCGTCTGTCGGCTGACGACCTCGGCCAGTCGGGCGCTCCGTCCCTTGGCAATCTTGTTCGCGTCCGGGCGGTTGACTGTGCCCGGCAGTCGCATGATCCGATCGACGTTGTGGCAGGCATCGCCGTCGAACATGATCTCAAGCTGCTGATTGTATCGCTTCGCTTCCTCGTACTTCGAGGAGTTGCCGTCGATGACCAGCGGCTCGGCGAGTGCCCAGTACGCATGATAACCGCCGCCCGAGTCGATGATCCAGGTCGGGGGCGGGACCGTATCGGGCAGCCCACTGGTCAGCAGATCGAGAGCCCGAGTCCTTTCGGCTTCAAGCTCCTGCCCAGGGCGGGGGTCGATATCGACGTGCAGTACCGCGAGCGCCGCGATGTCCTCGCGCTCGGCCTTCTTCCTCACCGGCTTCATGGTGGGGTTGACCGAGAAGTAGATGTTGTGGTCCTTGCCCTTCGCCTCCAGCCACGCCAGAGTCTCATCGACTTCAGCCGTGGCGAACGAGCGCGTCTCGATCCCCTTCTTGTCGGGACGGATTGCGGTTAGGACCCAGTACCCTTCAGGCCGGAATGCCTGAAGGAACTCGATGGAGGCGGGGTAGTTGGGTTGCATTAGTCGTCTTGTCGGGGGGCGTGCCAGCGCAAGGCCCTGCCGAGTTCTTGTTTCATCTTTGTCGCGCTGCGCCATAGAGCGCAGCACCTATGCTCTAGCTCGGCACGGGTGACGCGGCCAACGTACTCAGCAGCGTCAGGACCCGTGAATAGTAACCAGTCCGTACGAACTTGCAACAGCAAGAAAACGGAACCGCCTTTTCGCCACCGCTCTCGGAGGAAGAGGCGCTGCTGCGGAGTGAAGTGCGGGATGGCGACCTTAGACCCTGCTCGAACCGGCCAGCGAGCAAGCCACTTCAGCTCGATCCACCCGTCGATGTAGTTCAGATCGGGCGTTCCGGGCAGGCAGGGGTTCTCAACGGCAAAGCCGTCAAGGTTCTTCAGAGCCTTGACGACCTTGCCCCTCATCGCCGACTCACTCACAGAGTAGTCTCGAACAGGTTGGCGTGGAATCCGTACGGGTGAGCAACCGCGTTGATGTTCTCGACCCGGATGAGGTACGTCGTTGACGCCGCCAGGATCCATTCGGTGAACCCACCGCCGCCTTCGCCGCCAGAGGCGTGAGGACCGCCGCCGCCCAGCACCAGCTCCTCGTCGATTTTCGTACCGTCTGCCGACAGGGTGGGCGTATGCGTCACCGTCGAGAGCAGGGTGTTCGAGGACGACCTGTTCTTGTTGTGCGCCGTCAGGCCCGTACCCGCCGACGTGACCGTCGGGCCTTCAAAGATTTGCAGCAGACCGTTACCGCCGCCAGAGATCGAGAAGTCGAGATGCACCTTCGAGGTGCTGGTCTGGATCAAGACCTCTAGCGTTCCGCTCGCTGAAACAGCTTGATCGACGAACGTAACGTCGAACAGCTTGCCACGGTGGACGTTGGCGCTGATCGACGGCTCGATCACCAGGGCCTCGTTGATGGCGTCAACATCGGCCACGGCTCCATCACGCAGATCACGGATTAGGACTCTTTCGCTCATTGTTCAAACCTCGCCTTTTGGGGAGTGCTCTCTTGGTTCTGGTACTTGCCATCATACGGCTGCTCGGCAGGCTCGTCGAGCTGATGGCACACGATCTGGGCGATCGGGTCGCCGGTCTCGAACTCTACCGTGAAGGGGCCGTGGTTGGTGATCTCTAGCGTGAGATATCCCTTCCAGCCCGGCTCGATCACCGTGTTCTGCACGGCAATACCCTGCCGTGCCCAGGTGCTCTTGTCGTGGACGATACCCAGCACATCGTTGGGCATGTCGAAGTGCTCCGTGGTCACGGCAAGCATGAACTCGCCCGGACGGAGGGTGACGCGATACCGATCACCGAGGTTGACGCGAACGTCGTACCCTGCCATCGAAAGGCCGTACGACATTCCGTTGTGCTTGGTGCGTTCGTTGAAGGGCGTGAAGATGCCGCGTTTGCGAATGCTCTGTCCTGAAAGGATCATTTGATTTCTCCCCAGTTGGGGCCTACTTCGATGTCTACGCGATGGGGTACGTTACACGGCACACAGGACCGCATAATCTGTGCGAGGTGTTCAGCCTCGTCTCGACTACGGATCGTCAGATCCAGCTCGTCGTGAACTTGTAGCTGTAGCTCGATGCCCGCCTCGTGGGCGAGCACCATCGCCTTCTTGGTCTGGTCCGCCGACGAGCCCTGGATCAGACGGTTGAGCGCCTTGTGCGTCCAGTCGTAACCAAACCCGTCCGCCTTTGCCGGGAAGTGGCAGCGACGGCCCAGGACCGTCCGAATGTAGCCGCGCTCCTTGGCGACCTTCTCTGCCCGGCGGGAGAGATCCCGAATGAACGGCACCTTGGAGTCGAACTGGTCAAGAAGCTCCTGCCCCTCGGGACCCGCGCCCTCATAGTCACGACCGTCACGAGTCTGCCGCCATTCAGTAGGAAGGCCCAGTGACTTGCAGAGCTTCCCACCACCCATCGAGTAGCAGAGCCCGAGGTAGATGGTCTTGGCGTTACTGCGGTTCTGCTTGCGCTGCTTGGCATCCCACGAGTCCCACTGATCCTGACCGTGAATCAGGATCGTCATCATGTCGTGGTTGTCGGTGTTCGGGTCGTTGCGGTAGCGTTCGGCTGCCTCGCGGGCACCTCGACAGTTCGCCATCTCCGCAAAGTGAACCAACCACCTGGGCTCCTGCTGCGAGAAGTCGAGGCACGCCCACTCGCCGCCCTCGTCGGGCAGATAGATCGAGCGCCAGAGCGGCCCGAGGATGGGGTCGCGGGCGGGCTGGTTTTGGAGGTTCGGGTCCGAGGAGGAGAGTCGCCCAGAGACCGTGCCCTTCGCATCGCCACTACCGTCCGGGGTACTACGAAGCTGATGGAACGTAGTGTGGATGCGTCCGTTGACTTGATGCTTGCGGATCGACTCCACGAACGTCGTCCGCACCTTGTTGTATTTCTTGGCTGCGACTAGCGCGTTAGCCGCCGGGTGGTCGAGTCCTTGCAGGGTGGCACTCTTCAGCTCCACCTGCCCGGTCTTGGTGCGGGGCAGCTTGCCGACAGCCGACTCCAGCGCCGGGCCGATCACTGACGATCGGTTGATATCCTCGACCGTGACCTTGTGGCCGGTCAGGCGCGAGAACTCGGCGAGCGAGTCCTCCTCTTCGCGTAGAGCCCGCGCCTCGACCAGATCGAGCTTGCTTAGGTCGATCTTGACGCCTCGACGACGCATCGCAAGCAGCACAGGCAGGCAGCGGCTTTCGAGGTCGTACAGGTCCCACAGGCGAGGCCCGTTCGGATCAGCAGCGTCTTCACCCTCGATTCGGCGCTCCTGTACGTTGATGAGCTGGAGCGGGAGGCGGGCGTCCATTTCAGCGTACGGCCCGACGTGGCGGGCGGGCAGCTTCCACATCTCCGACTTGGGATCGACGCCGAACATTTTGGCTGCGGCTTGCAGGTGTGTCTCGTCCTTGCCTGCGAAGCCGTTATATTTCGCCACGTTGTCCAGCGAGTAGCTTCGCTGTAGCTCATCGAGCAGCGGCTCCGCGATCTGCACGTCACGGAAGAAGCGAGGCTGGAACACGATGCCCATCTGGGCGAGGTAGTCCAGATCGTAGGGCAGGTTTGCGCCCACGATGTCGCCCTTGAAGATGGCAGCCTGATCCTTCAGGTATTGGATAGCGTGCGCCGCATCCAGGTTGTCGCCGCCCTGGTGGGCGATCGGCAGGTAGTACGCGGGCACCTTCTCCAGATCAGCCCGCGTGTGCTCCGGGCGCTGGATGGCGAAGGAGACGCCAGTGACGTATCCGCGACGACGGACGCCGATCCCGGTCTTCTTCAGATCAGGGTCGCACGTCTCGATGTCCACCGCTACGCGCAGTGCCCCCTCCCACGAGGGGAGATCGGCGAGGCGCGGCGGTGTCCAGACAGAGTTAGGAACGTAGAGGGGTAGTTGAACCATGCTATGCGGGGAACTCGTCAGGTGTGCGAGTCCAGACGTGATGCTCGATGAAATCGGCCAGTTCTTCAGGGATGCGATTGTGGCGAAGCCAAACGACAGTCTTGGCAACCGCCGTCGTGGCGTTCTGGTTGCCCATAGCGATCTGCTCCTTCGCCCACAGTAGGAACTCTACACAATCCAGCCCCTTGAGCCAGTGCCTTTCGAGATCGGTGAGCTGCACCTCCCACCCGAGCTTCTTAGTCAGCCGGGCCTCGATCTGCGCGATGCGCTTCCCGAACTCGCCGTCAGAGTGCTTTGCAGGATGCGGGATGTCGCCCGTCCACCTCTCAGTTAGGTCATGGAACATGACCGCGAGCATCAGCTCCTTGCGACAGTCGGGGTAGAGCGCGATAAGCAGCGTCAGCATGTCGAATGAATGCTGACCCACGGTGTAGCTCCCGTGGTGGGGCATGGTGTGGGACCGCTCGACCTTAGAGGCTTCGCGGAGTCGCTGCACGAGTACGGTCAGGGGGCTGAGTTCTTTCATTCACATTCTCTGCGGCCATCTTCGGTGATCCGACACGAAGAGGGTTCTTCGGTCTTCGCCTTCAGGATACCCATGCGCTTGCCGCCGGGGTTGAACGTGGTGCAACCTTTTGCACCGAGCTTCCAGGCACGCATGTAGAGATCCTTGAAGTCGTCCCACGGCATATCCGGCGAGACGTTGCAAGTCTTCGAGACAGCAGAGTCCACAAGCTCCTGGGCGTTGCAGAGCACGTCGATGTGCTCCTGGGCGGTCACGTCCTGCGAAGTCTTGCCCTGCACACCGAAGAACTTGTAGCCATAGTCCTCGATCGTGTAGTTCACCGGGCCATCGAAGCCCTGGACTGTGCGATCCACGGAGTAGGCGAACACGGGCTCGATGCCCGACGATACGTTATCGGCGGTGAGGCTGATCGTCCCGGTGGGGGCGATCGAGGTCAGGTGCGAGTTTCTGATGCCGTGCTCGCGGATCAGGTCGCGCACATCCTCGGGAAGCGTCTGCACGAACTCGCCCTGGAGGTACTCCTCGGAATCGAACTCGGGGAACGCGCCTCGCTCCTTGGCGAGAAACGCAGATGCCCGATACGTCTCGTTCCTCAGAATAGAGAGCAGCTTGGTCTGCTCTCGGATGTAGCCCACGGACCCGTACTTGTGACCCGTGACGGCCTCGACGGCGTTCGCCATGCCGGTAACGCCCAGGCCCATTCGGCGCTTAGACTTCGCTTCCTTCTCCTGCTCGTAGAGCGGGTATCGGGCCACGTCGATCACGCGATCCATCGCCGCGACGACAGGCGCGATGTCCTTGGCAAACCCAAGGTAGTCGAACTCATAGATGTCGTGGTTTCGCACGACGTACTTCGTCATGTTGAAGCTGCCCAGCAGGCACGCCCCGAACGGAGGAAGCGGCTGCTCGCCACACGGGTTGGTGGCGACGATCTCCTCACAGTAGCGCAGGTTGTTCATCTCGTTGATGCGGTCGATGAACAGCACTCCGGGCTCGGCCCAGTCCCAGGTCGAGCGCATGATCTTGTCCCACAGGGCGTGAGCGCGGACAGTTCGGTAGGTCTGGCCGCCGAAACGCAGATCGAAGTCACTGTCGTTCTCGACCGCGAGCATGAACTCGTCGGTGACGCCGATCGAGACGTTGAAGCCAGTCAGCGAATCGGAGTTCTGCTTGGCGTGGATAAACTCCTCGATGTCCGGGTGATCGACGCGCATGACGCCCATCTGGGCACCACGGCGATGGCCCGCCGAGGCGATGGTCTGGCAGATCGCGTTGAAGATACCCATGAAGCTGATCGGCCCGGACGAGCGCGAGCCCAGCTTGCGGATCTCCGCACCACGCGGGCGAAGCGTCGAGAAGTCGTATCCGATCCCGCCTCCCATCTGCATGGTGCGGGCAGCTTGCTTCGCCCGCGACATGATCGAACCCTGGCCGTCCGTCAGGCTGTCCTCGATGGTGCCCGAGACGTAGCAGTTGTAGGGCGTGGTGTCCCTGGTACTGCCCACGGCGCTCTGGATCCGCCCACCGGGGAGGAACGACTGCCGCAACAGGATGTCCCGGAACTCGTGGAACTGATCCTTGTCGGTCAGCGCAGCGGCCACGCGGTTGGCGTACTCACGGAAGCTCTCGCCTTCGCCTCGGTACTTCTCGGCGTGCAGGTTTTGAGCAAACGGGGTCTGGGGTCCTTCAGTCATTGGATCAGGGTCAGTTGTTCGGCTGCGCGGGTGATGGCGGTATACAGCCACTTCGATGCTTGTTCACGGAAGCAGTGGGATTCGTTGATGATTGCCACGCGCCCCCACTGCGAACCTTGGGCTTTGTGGCAGGTAACAGCATAGCCGAAGTCGAAGTGCTCGGCCTCCCGCATCTCGTAGAACGGGATGTCGTCCTGGCGGTCCTCGAAGTAGTGTCGGAAGGCCACCACGTCGAAGGTGTACGGGTCCTCGTTGTCGAATGCGTGAATCCAGAGCTGGATGCGATCTTCGTCGAGAACTTCGCAGTCATCGACGACCCACTGCGAACCGTTCAGTAGCCCGCTGTTGCGGTTGTTGCGAAGGCAGACTAGCTTGTCGCCGCGCACCGGGAGGTGGGACTCGAAGCCCATGACCTCTTTCCGCACTTGGTTGTTGATGATGCGCCGCGTATTGTTGCGCCCGACGATGATCTGGTCGTGGTCTGCCAGCTCGCCGATGCTCAGGACACCCTTCTCGATGACCCTCGAATCGCCGTAGTCGCCGTAAACCACTGTCTCGCCTTTCCTTACAGTGGTCGCCATGCTGACGATCGGGCTGCCAGTAGCCTGTCGGTGGATCTCGGTCAGCATGATGTCGGGCTTGGCGTCCGTGAAGTAGCCGCCATCTTTGACCGGAGGGAGCTGGGCCGGATCGCCCAGGGCTAGGATGCGGGTGCCGTACGACAGCAGATCCTCGGCAACCTGCTTGCCGACCATCGACACCTCATCCAGCACCACGAGGCTCGCACCCCGAACTGGGGACTCCAGGTTGCGGGTGAACGTCGGGCGACGAAGGTTGTCCTTCTCCTCGGCCAGCTCGGCGGCGATCTCGCGCCGACGATCAGCGTCGTCTTCCGCGTTCAGGTCAGCTTGAAGCTGGGCCAGACGCTCCTGACTCTTCTCCCGAGGCAGGTAGATCATCTGGTGGATGGTCATCGCGTTCTCACAGCCCTTGGACTGGAGCACGAGCGCGGCCTTACCTGTGTATGCTCCGAAGAGGATCGGCCCAGAGACCTCTTCGACTAGATGCTGGGCAAGAGTGGTCTTGCCTGTTCCGGCATACCCAAAGAGCCGGTAGACCTGTTGCTCGCCGTCTTGCAGCCATGATCGAACGCTGCTGATGGCCTCTTGCTGCTGTGGAGACCAGGAATGGGTTTCTGAGGGCATACGCGCACCAATGTTTCGCACGAAAAGGTAGGGGTAAACGGGGGCCTTTCACCCCCTCGGCTGGGCACGAGAGAAGCCCAGCTATCACTCCTCTCAGAAAACGGTGTCGTCGCTGCTTTCGGTGGCAGCGCCGTCCTGCGAGTCGTAGGCGATGTTCGCCTGTCCCGCCATCACGTCGTCCTTGAAGAGACGTGCAGCCTCCAGCAGCGCAGCCTGGGGACCACTGGGGTCGATCAGCGACGGCAGGACGCCGTTGCGGAACACCGGATCGCCCTCGGGCTGGTTCACCGGGCGCAGAACCCAGTTGTACCAAGTACCCTCACTATTCGACTGCTCATCCGTGGAGACACGCAGACGGTGGGCGAAAAGGGGAGCGCCGGGGAACTTCCGAAGCTCGCCGATCGACTTCTTGTAGGGCTGGATGCCCGACGAGGTGAAGGCCAGCATGGCGAAGCCAGAGGGCACAGCAGCGTCCGCTTCCGGCAGGATCATGCAGGCGAGGTAGAACGTCTCGACGAGTTCGTTCCCCTCGGGAGTGATGAGACGACCCTTTTCGTTCTTGCGGCACTGGGCCACGACAGGATCGTGAAGACCACGACGACCGACGAATCCGCCGCCTTGGCTGCGCGGACGCCACTCGACGTACAGGTGCTCCGTGAGGCACGGCACGATGACGATATCTTCGTGCAGCTCGCGGGTCACGGTATCGAGAAGGAGGCCCGGCTCGGCACCGGGGATCTTGGAGTCCTTCTTGGCAACCTCGGGAGAGAGCGCCTGGAGGATACGGATGAACGGGACAGCTTGATCCGCTGCCGACATATTCTCCATGCCCTCACCGGCCATCTCGCCGAAGTCGAAGGGTAGAGCCAGCGCACCGGGCGCAGACGTGGTGGCGACCTCTTGGGTCGCAGATTTCTTCGCAGTCATAGGAAAGTTCCTGGTTGGGTGCAGCTCCCACTTTTACGGCTGGAGGTGCGACGAGCCGCGTCACTTCTTGGGTGACTTCACCTCGGCCTTGTCGTACGTTGACGCGCCGAAGATGTCCATCGGGATCCGGTTGCCCGGATCTTGCAGGAGCCGCCGAAGCAGCGCCCGGAGTGAGCTTGACTCTACCTTGCGGCGAGCACCGACGCTCAACTCTTGTTCTTGCAGATCGGCCATGAGCTGCTGGGCCTTCTCGTCCTCGCCCATAGCGAAGGCTACCTCGACCGTGCGCTTGATGAGGCCGCCCTGTCCGTTCTGCTCCAGCCAGCGGAACGCCTCGGTCTCCCGTGCCTTCGGGATCGACGCTCGCACGTCGGACTTGATCTTGACCTTGTAGCCCGACGTGGTGGTGAACTCAGCCATGCCCGCTTCGCGCATAGCCTCGGGGATCAGATGCTCCTCGTAGTGGCGCACGCGCTTCATGCGCTCCTTGTATTCGGCTTCCGCCTGGGCAGCATCCACCTGAGCATCCAGGTAGGCATCCACGGCGTCGGTGATCTTGCGGAGCTGATCGACCGTCGGGCCGTCGGTGTAGTTGGAGTAGTCGGGTAGCGTCATGGTTAGATCCAGTTCCGCAGCTCGTCGCCCTGGACGGTAGCTGCCATCTCGTACTTGTTTCGTAGGGCGTTGATGATCTGATCGTCCACTGTGTCCTGGGCGCAGAGGTCGATGATCTGGACGGGGTGTTCCTGACCGATTCGGTGGGCGCGGTCCTCAGACTGTAGCCGTTTCGAGAGTTTGTAGCTGTTGTTGAAGTAAACCACTGTCTTGGCGCAGGTTAGGGTGATGCCCTCCGCGCCCTTGGCGGGGTTCGCCACGAAGACCCGCGCTCGGCCTGCCTTGAAGGCATCCACGGCTTCGCCCGCTTCCGCCTCCGTACACTGACCATCGTACCGCACGGCCTCGATCTTAGCCTCTTTCAATGCGGCAAGAATGTGGTCGATGTCGTACCGATACTTGGCCCATACAATCACCTGCTGGCCGTCGGCCTCCTCCATCACGTCGAGCAGGGCGTCGATGCGCGGGTTCTTATCGCCCAGCGGGACGAGATGTTGCTCGTCTGTGTCGGGGTCCTCAGTGGGCAGGTAGCCCGACGTGACTTGCTGGAGGCGCAGACGCATGGTGATCGCTAGGGCGGCGGTGATCGGCTGCCCGTCGATCCAGGTCAGCATCTCATCTCGGAGTTCGCGGTATGCCCGCCACTGGGCAGGGGTCATCTCGAAGTACCGCTTGGAGTATAGCTTGGGCGGCAGATCGAGCACGTTCTCTTTCAGGAGCCGTGAGCCATACCGCGACACCACCTCATTGAGCATCGGCAGGTTGCGGAAGTTGACCAGCTCGGGGAACTGCCTCCCGTTGCCCAGTTGGCGGGTCTGCCAGATGCCGAACGTGGCCTTGAACGCTGAGTAGTCAGCGCAGCCCACACTGTTCCAGGCGTTCTCGTCGAGGAACTTGATCTGCGTGTAAACGTCGAACGGCTTGTCGTCCACCACCGTACCCGTGAGGATTCGGCGGTACGGGAGGTACTTCGCTAGAGCCAGGATGCGCTTCGTCCGCTTGGCACCCGGCGTCTTGATGTACGGGCTCTCGTCGAGCACGCCCATGCACTGCCGGTCCTCGACGAAGCGTTTGATGAACTTCGCGCCCTTGTCGGTCATAATGCCGTTGTACGACATGCACACCACGGCAAGCCCGTCGTGGTCGAGCACGGCGGCGGCCTCTTCAGCGTGGGCCTTGTTGCCCGCCTTGGAGGTCATCCAGTGCATGACCTTCATCTCGGAGGCCACCTCGTCGGGCATGTGCGTGGGGAGTTCGTCCACCACCCAGTTACGGTGGACTCCGTTGGGCGCTAGGACCAGCAGCCCACGGATAGCGCCCTCTTGGTAGAGGTGCGCGGCGGTGTCGATGCACGGCTTGGTCTTGCCGCAGCCCATCTCCCAGAACAGCCCACGCGCCTTGGTATCGCGGGAGTAGTGGTACTCCTCAAGCTGGTGGGCGTAGGGTGTAGTCTTGAAATCCATCTAAACTCCAGCGGGTAAAAAAGCCCGGCCCCCGAAGGGACCGGGCCGGTTGCCCTGCGTCATGCTACCCCCTCACGACGGTAGGGGCAACCTAATCAGTGACCGAGAGATGACTTGATCCCGATCCAAACTGCGCCAGCAAGGCCAGTTACGAGGATTCCGACAAGCACCAGCAGGCCGCGAGATTGGATCTTTTCGGATGCCGCCCGTAGCTCGCGGACGAAGTGCATGTCCTGTTGCACATCAAGCGGCTGGGCTGCGTCTACGCCCAGGGTTAGCAGGGTCTCGTGGACAGCTTCGCGCACCACGTCGGTAACGTCATCAGCCCGCATGACGCGCTTCTCGTCGAAGACCTCATAAACAATCCGTTTGATCTCGTCTCTTTCCATGATCAGGTGAAGAGGACGGCGAAGCCGTCGGTCCCGCCTACAGGGGCAGTCATGTTCAGTTGTTTGAGGGCGCTGGCGTCGGTGGACGTATGGCGCAGTTCAATCGTATCGGACACCACGACACCCGTGATGCTTCCACTTGTATTGCCAGATGAGATGAGCGTCGTCCAGGCACCGCCGTTCACCCTCTGCTCGATGTCGCCCGTGGTGAACGAGCTGGAGAGATTGAAGGTGTGCGTACCAGCAGCGTCAGCCGTGTACGTTGCGGATACATCGTTGGTATCCAGGGCGGTGAACTCGAAGTCGCCTGTGAGAGCAGAGGTTACGTCGAAATCGTGCTGTGCAGTATACCGCGAAGTCAAAACATCCGAATCGTCTGTATGAGTTGTTTGAATGCGAACTCGCATCCTGGTGGGCACAGCGCCATCCGTTTCTTTCAGAATGGACAGTCTCAAGGCGTTCTGGGACGTGCCCGTCAAGCTACTGAAAGTTAGTAGCTGGGCGGGAGTACCATCAGGGTCGTTCCAGACCTGGACCTCGTACTCCGTGCTGTTCGCGGAGGGGAAGTCTGCAAACAGGCTTGCGGCATCGTTCTGGAGCGCCTGGATCTCGTCCGCTCCGTCGCCTGTGCGGTAGTCCCTGCGCTTCCAGCCGATCTCGTAGCCCGTGGCCTCGTCGGCACCGCCCAGGGCCTCCAGCGACACCGTAGAGGCCCACGCCGAGCTGTCTAGGCTAACCTCGCCCACGGGGTATGGGCGGCGGGGCCGCTTGTCCATCGTGAAAGAAATGGCGAGCGCCGAGGCGAGGTCGAGCGTGTCGGTAGCCGACCTGGGCTGTAGTTTGATATCCAGCGGATCCGTCTCCGCGAACGGGCCA
>Ga0180438_10007171_pt1 | contig 14667 bp, 7 predicted proteins | sample SS_ome_12_FD_132455 | JGI IMG/M metagenome (GOLD analysis project Ga0180438, IMG submission 132455) | Hypersaline lake sediment archaeal communities from the Salton Sea, California, USA - SS_3_D_2 metaG | ecosystem: Environmental > Aquatic > Non-marine Saline and Alkaline > Hypersaline >...
AGAAAGTCCCGCTTTTTCAAGCACTTAGACAATTTGATGACACAGAAGATAGAGAGTATACTTGTAAACAACTGAAACTATTTAAGTTATAATGGGACACTAGTGGGACAGTCCCCATTTTTTCCTCTGCCTCTGCAAAAATGGCTTCCCGACTTCGCAATGAGTCCGCATTCCTATAGAATAGTCAGCGAAAACGAATTACACGCAAACAACGAGGAGTTGCACGATGAAGATCATAAACGATACCATAAGCCTCGCCACTCGAGGCTTCAATGACATGCACGATATCACGCGGGAGGTAACCGAGAAGCTTTCAAACCATGATCTGCGCAACGGCCTGGTGACGATTTTCGTTCCCGGCTCCACCGGAGGATTGACAACCATCGAGTTCGAGCCCGGCCTGGAACGGGATTTCGCCGAGCTCATGGACAAGATCATCCCGTCGGGAGAGAACTACCATCACGATGCCCGCTGGGGGGATGGAAACGGATTTTCGCACGTACGGGCCTCGCTCCTGGGACCATCCCTTTCGGTTCCGTTCGCCGATGGAAGGATGACACTCGGGACCTGGCAGCAGATCGTCTTCCTCGACTTCGACAACCGCTCGCGCACCCGAACGCTCATGATTCAGTTCATGGGGGAATGATGGGCATAGGGAAAAAATGGGGACTGTCCCCATTATTCCCTCTTTTTTTCTCAGTAGCCATTCCGACAGCGATTGATTACAATATATGGTCGTGATGACCGATATCAAAGACAAGCTCCAGCAGCTCAAACGGGAACGTGAAGCCCGATCCAGATCCCAGTCCATCCAGGACACCTGGTCTGAGCTGGATAAAGACGAGGCCCTCACGACCCGCGAGAAACTGGAGCAGCTCATAAAGCTCAGACCCACACGCCCGCCGATCAAGCCTTCCCCCACGATCATACCGGACCGAGAGCGCGAATCCTTCCAATTTACCGAAAATCAATACTCGCTGGACGTCCGCTACGGCAAGATCGCCCTCTCTGCCGGCCTCAAGGTCAGTGGCCATGTCCTGGCCTGCCTCAGCCAGGATCCGGAATTCGAGGATATCGATCTTTCCACCGCCCTCTTCCTGGACCTCGAGACCACCGGTCTCTCGGGTGGAACCGGCACCGTGCCCTTCAACATCGGCATGGGCTACTTCCGCGGCGACAAATTCTGGGTCGGCCAGTATTTCCTGAGTGAGCTGGCCGCCGAGGCCCAGATGATCCAGGACCTGGCCCGGTTCCTTGAGGAATATGATTTTAAGAGCGTCGTCACTTTTAACGGCAAGACCTTCGACATCCCGCTCCTCGAGACCCGCTTCATCCTCCACCGGATCCCCTTTCCTTTGGCTGGACTGCCTCATCTGGATTTCCTGTTCCCGGCCCGCAGCCTCTGGAAACACCGGGTAGAAAGCTGCAGGCTTTCCTTCCTGGCCCGCCAGATCCTGGCCACCGGGCGTGAGGAGGACATTCCTTCCGCCGAGGTTCCCTGGCGCTATTTCCAGTATCTCCAGACCAGAGATTTCGAGCTGATCGAGCCGGTTCTCTATCACAACTCCGAAGACATCCTCTCCCTGTTGGGCCTGGTGATCCTGGGAGCCGCCATTCTCTCCGACGATCCGGACGGCTGTGAGATCGATGCCATGGATTTTTTCGGCGCCGGCAAGGTCCTGGAAAAAATCGGCCATAACGAGAAGGCGGCGGACTATTACAGCCGGGCCTTGGACGGGGCGCTTTCCGACGAGATAGGCCTGTCCACCCGGCGCCGTCTGGCATCGCAGTATAAACGCAGTCAACAGTGGGACAAGGCCCTCCCCCTGTGGAAGGAAATGACCGATTCGGAATTCGCCTCCTCGGACCTGCTCTATTCTCTGCGCGAGCTTTCCATGTATTTCGAACACCGGGAAAAGAATTTCCCGGAGGCTCACAAATACGCCGAAGAGGGGTATGTCCTGGCCATGGGCTTTTCGGAATATTATGAAAAGGATTTCACCCATCGCCGGGAACGCTTGAAAAAAAAGATGAAAGGAGCGAAGAAGCCCGGTCGAGTACCTAGCCAAAATCCCGGCCAAGAATCTCGCCCAAAGCCGGAACCAGAAAACCGGCAATAGCCCGGACGGCTCGACGCCTACGGATCCACCATGAAAGCCATGCAGCTCAAACACTTCGCCCCCATCGAACAGGATCCCCTCCAGTTGACGGACATCCCCATCCGCTCCCCCTCTGCCGACGAGATCCTCATCCGCATCAAAATCTGCGGGGTGTGCCACACCGATCTCCACACGGTCGAGGGCGAACTGCCCGAGGTCCGACTGCCCATCATCCCCGGCCATCAGGTGGTAGGGACGGTCGAGGATAGGGGGGCTAAGGCCTCCCGATTCAAGCGGGGAGACCGCGTCGGCGCGGCCTGGCTGTACTCGGTTTGTGAGGAATGCGGCTACTGCCGGCAGGGCCGCGAAAACCTGTGCTCCGGCGCCCGCTTCACCGGCTATCACACTGACGGCGGATACGCCGAGTTCATGGTCATCCCCGAAAAATTCGCCTACCGGATTCCGGACATCTTTTCGGACGACGAGGCCGCACCTCTTCTTTGTGCCGGGATCATCGGCTACCGGGCGCTCCGGCTCAGTGAGATAAAGCCCGGGCAGCGTTTGGGCCTGTACGGCTTCGGGGCTTCCGCTCACGTGGCCATCCAGGTGGCGGTGCATTGGGGCTGCGAGGTGTATGTCTTCAGCCGCAGCCCGGCCCATCAGGAACATGCCCGTTCCCTGGGCACCGTCTGGGCCGGAAGCTCAAAGGATGATCCTCCCGTGAAACTTGATGGCTCCATAAATTTCACTCCCGCCGGGGAGACTGTGCTCGACGGCCTGCGCCATCTGGATAAGGGGGGGATCCATGCGTTGGCGGGGATATACATGAGCCCCATCCCAGAAATGGATTACACGAAATATCTGTATCATGAACGCACCCTGCGCAGCGTGGCCAACGCCACACGCCAGGACGGCGAGGAGCTGCTCGAGGTAGCTGCTGAAATCCCTATCCGCACCACCACAACGGCTTTCCCGCTAAGTGAAGCCAACCGGGCGCTTAAACTGGTCAAAGACAGCGCCATAGATGGCGCCGCTATCCTTAAAATATAAAATATCATGCGCAGATGGATCTTTCTCATAGGACTGATTGTGATCATCTATCTCCTCACAGTCTCCAACAGCAAACGCGCGCAGCGCCGCTCATCCTTTCTGCGGCGTTTCAAAGAGACCATATCGATCCTGGCCTGGACCCTTACCGCGATCTATGTGATGGCCTTTCTCTACCTGCTTTACACCCAGATATTCAAATAGGGCTGGGCGACGCTCCTGAGCAATATTTCTGGTAGAACTTTTTGGTACTGTATCCCCTGTGATCTACCTTAAGAGACGCAGGATAAACAACTTGCCTCAAATGTCAGTTTTGCTATAATAGGCCCATCCTTTTGGTGCGCCCGTAGCTCAGCTGGATAGAGCGTCTGACTACGAATCAGAAGGTCGGCAGTTCGAATCTGTCCGGGCGTACCAGGCATTTTCCCTGGTTTTAACCACTTAATTCCTGAAATATTTTTAGCCAGAGTTAGTTAAACTGAGTTATTTTTAGCCATTTTGTCCACACCGTGTCCACACGGGATTTTGGGGAGGTGTATAACCAAACGGCACGCATGGACATCTATCGACTTATATATTTTTCTTCATAGCGGCTCGAGTCAGGGCCTATTCAATTCGTTATTTCCTTTAACTGCGATATATGATCTGTTTTTCAATTTATTATGTGTTGGGCTGCGTTTCGGCGTTGACAATCTATGCCTTACTACATACCTTAATAATCAGCTAGGGGAAAGCGGTAAATGTTCTGCCCCATGTCTTGTTCTGATTATTTTGATACAAGAGTGGAGAGGTGATTGTGCTATTCCTCTGAACATCGATGAGTAAGTCCATGCACTTTCTTATAATCCCCATTAGCACAATTTGAAGACGAAATATTAAAAGAAATGCTTTAAAAAAGCTTTGGCAAATGGAGTGTTTGCTTCGCGACCGCCAAGAAAGGTCAGATTGTACAGCGCTAGACGCGTTAATAAGTAGTTGTTTTGGACAATCCAATTATATATTTCCTTGAAGGCAAAAATGGAAAACAAATCCAAACCAAAAAAAGAGCTATCAAAAGAAAAGGCAAAGTTGAGTCATAAGATTTCAAAACTGGATAGAACTGAAGACGAACATAAACGCACCGAACCATCTCTCCCAGAGTCCGAAAGTCGACTTAAAGGTATTCTGTCATCTATGGCGGACCTGGTATTTGCCTTTGACCGGGAGGGAAGGTTCATCTTCTGTCATTCGCCACAAGGGACAGATTTATTTTTACCTCCGGAGAGCTTTATTGGAAAAAGACACTCTGAGGTAATGCCTAATCATATGCATGAGCTATTTTCAGAGGCCTTTAAAAGGAACAAAAATGGCGAAATTGCTGAGTATGAGTACCATCTTGAGATCAAAAGTGAATTGCGGTGGTTTGTAGTCAAACTCTCACCACTTTATTTGGATCATAAATTTGCCGGTTCGATAGCCGTTGTCAGGGATATCACCGAGCGCAAGAAGACCGAGGAAGAATTGAGAAGCTATCGGGATCATCTTGAAAAGCTGGTAGACAAGCGTACCGCCGGTCTGAGAGCCGCCGAGAAACGACTTCAGCATGAGATTTCTGCGCATAAAAGGGAAACTCATGAGAAGGCGAAATTACTTCAGACTATTGAGACAGCAAGAGAAGCAATATGCATATGTGATGAAAATGGGAAGATCATTTATTCAAATCGTTCTATGAATGAACTTTTTGGCTACGATAACGGCGAATTGATTGGGAAATACCCTTCCGTCTTGAACGCCGGGCCTGAACCAGAACTAGTCACACAAAAGATAAATGAGACTACAGAAAGGCAAGGCTTCTGGGAGGGTGAGATTTCAAACAAAAAAAAAGACGGCACTGGATTTACGAGCTATGCAAGGATAAGTGCCCTGAGGGGTGAAGACAATAAAATTACCAATTTCCTTTCCACTCAGCATGACATCACTGAAAGCAAGCGCATTAAAGAAGAGATAAAGAGGGTGCAGGAGCGGTTCCGAGGAATCTATTTCTCATCCAAAGATGCCATAGCATTTGCCAGTTTGGATGGGATGCTGCTGGATGTAAATGAATCCTATTGCATGCTAACGCAGTATACAAGAACAGAATTGTTGGCTGGTAGAAAATATCAGGATCTAACTCCAAAAGAGTACCACGAATACGAATCCATAAGAGTAGAAAGAATAATAAGAACAGGAAAAGCTGAAGAATATGAGAAAGAATACATCAGAAAAGACGGATTCCGTGTTCCAATTTCACTTACCACTTTTGTTGTAAGAGGAGAATTAGGCCAGCCCATAGGTGTAGCGGCCATTATAAAAGACATAACCGAGCGAAAAAAAATTGAGACAGCCCTTCGTGACAGCGAAGAGAAGTATCGGACACTTGCTGAAAATTCAATGGATGGCATTTATATTATATCTTCAGAGACCGGCTTCGAATATGTTAATCCCGCTTTTGAAAAAATATTGGGATATAAATCTGAAGAACTTTGCAATAAGGATTTTGATTTCTTTGATCTTATTCATCCTGATGACAGGAAATTGATTCAAACGAGAATAGAAGCACGAGAAAAGAAAAAAGCCCTGAAGCCTATTTATGAATTCAGAATCATCACAAAAGAAGGAGAAATACAATTTGTGGAGGTAAACACTGTCCCTCTGCCCGGGAGCGAAAAAAAAATTTTAGGCATATTGAGGGACATAACATCTCGAAAGACGGCCGAGGCTGAACTTATAGACTATCAATCCAAGCTGCAACAACAAATGTCCATCACAGAACAGAAGAATATCGCCCTAAGAGAAATCATAGCCCAGATTGAAACAGAAAAAAGATCAGTAAAGGATGATATAGAGGCAAATATTCGCGTTAAAATATTTCCAATTTTGGAAAAGCTTAAAATATCGAACGCTAACCGTAAATATATCAATCTACTCCAAAATCACCTAGAGAGATTGGATTCTTCATATGGCAACGAAATAACAAAACGAAGACTTAAGCTGACTCCGAGAGAAATTGAAATTTGCAGTATGATAAAAGGGGGTCTTTCAAGTAAAGAGATTTCCAAACTATTAAAAGTTAGCCTCAATACAGTGGAAAAACACCGCGAAAATATCAGGAGAAAAACTGGTATATCTAAAAAAAGAATCAACTTATCGACTTTTCTGAACGAATTTTAAATCCTTCTCCTTTATCCCGATTTAATACGTATTTTTTATTAGTATTTTATTCGAAGTAAATTCGTGTTGCTTTTCTTGCCACGACGATAGATATTCCTAGAGACAGGAATATATATCATATATCAGCTTCTTTAGAGTAGGTGAGATTGAAACGATTGAATCAGTTGCGCACAAGCCTTATTACCTCCTCGCCAAAAATACAGGGGAAGGGGGTAGCTTGATCCCTCTTCCCCAGGGCGATTTTGGGATGGAGGAGGCTATTTATATAAATGCTTAAACATGAGCGTAGTAATCTTGAGCAAAAAGGAGGAAAAGATGAAGGTCTTGAAAATTTTTCTTGTGCTATTTGTAATCCTTTCTATGGTCGGATTGCTGAGAGCGCAATACCTTCAAACAGGCACTATTAGAGGAACTATTACCGACAACGAGGGTGTGCCTCTTCCTGGCGTGAAGGTAACGGTCTCAGGCCCCTCTCTTATCGGGATCATGGATGATATCTCTGCAGAAAATGGAACATACCGAATTACACCCCTACCGCCTGGCACATATACAATTTTGGGAGAACTTGAAGGTTTCCAATCCGTAAGGAGGGAGGAAGTGGTAGTGAGAGTCGGAACGACCGTGGAAATTACACTTCCGATGGCTCCGGCCACAATTTCGGAGGAGGTTACGGTAATTGCACCATCTCCCACGGTTGACGTCCAACGCACAAAGATCACTACCGTCTTGGATACGGAATCCCTCAGAAAACTGCCTCTCGATAGAACCGTAGACACCATATTGTCGATTGCTCCGGGTACAATTGGAGGGTATTATTCTGGGATCATCTCTTCAGCCACGATCGTACATGGGGGAACTCATATATCCAACAATCTGCAAATCGATGGAGTCAATGCGAACGATCCTTCTGATCATGGGACTTGGTACACCGAGATACAATATGATGCGCTGGAGGAAGCGGAAGTAGTAACCGGAGGGCTTCCGGCTCAAGTTGGAAGCACGAGTGGCTCATTATTTAATGTGGTAACTAAATCGGGCGGAAATGATTTCCATGGTAGTGCTCAAGTTTATTACACCGGCGAAGATCTGGCTCAATTTATGGTACCTGATGAATACCTCAAATCATTTGGTCTTGGAAAACCGGCCGTTGACAGATACAACGTCGATACATCAGGGATATTGGGTGGACCAGTCATAAGAGATAAGATTTGGTTCTTTTCCAGCCTGGGATACAAAAGAAATGACCGGCGCAGCCCATTTATCCCAACTACCATTTTAGGCAAATCCTATGATCAGTATCCTGTCTACGACCGATATTGGATTGGCTTTTTCAAACTGACCGGCCAGATTTCAAAGTCTCTAAGATCTTTCGTCCAGCTTTCGTATATTGATTACAACCGGCCGTTCGGTGGCGGAAGCACGACAGGTACAAAGGAAGCTCAAACCGACTACAGTGACAAGCGGATAAGAGCGTATGGCAACCTGAACTGGCTCATTGGACCGGACACATTCATGGAACTGAGAGGCGGGACCGGCCACATGATAGAAGAGGACAGGCCTCAATCAGGAATGGAGAATTCCGCCACCTTTCGTGATGCATTTACGGGATATAGCTGGGGGGCTCCTGGGCGTCAGCGGGACGTTCACCGGATTAATACCAATGCCACGCTTTCTCTAACTCACTTCGTGGCGAACCTCTTAGGAGGGGACCATGAGTTCGCAGCGGGAATTGAGTATCAATACCTGGTTGATGATTGGGATTGGTATAAACCAGATCCACTGGAGCTGACCTATTATGACGGAAACATTCACTACTACAGAGGTCTGTATGGGATAGACGGTCCTCATCCCACGTTGGGCGATGGACGGGTCGCTTTCCGATTCTGCTCTCCCGCCCTGGACGGTAGCGTTGCCAGAGGGGAAACCCGTAGATGGGGAGCCTACATCCAGGATTCGTGGACCATAAAGAACAGGCTCACTCTCAATTTGGGCTTAAGGTTTGATCGTGAATGGGGATACATGCCGGATGCGACAAAGATCCCATCTGCTGGAGTGGCCTTTGATATTGGGGCTTACTATTATGAACCGTTGTATGGTTTCAATCCATTCGGTGAAATGCATATGGATGAGTGGAAAGACGCCATGAAATGGACGATCTTAACTCCGAGAATCGGGATTAATTATGATGTCTTCGGAGACGGAAGGACATCGCTGAGGGCAAGCTTCTCGATTTATGCCGAGGGCATGCCGGTTATGTACTACCAGACCATTCATCCCTGGCGGGAATGGAGCATGAGTTTTAATTGGTGGGATCTAAACAACAACGGCATAACCGATCCTCCCCCAATCGATGAATACCAACAATACGGCGGAAAATCCGCGATTGAGATGGCACCCTCCTATTATAGGGAAAGACTTGATACGGAGTATAAAGCCCCCACGCATACTGAGTATACAGTCGGTATCCAGCAAGAGCTTTTCAAAGACTTTAGAGTCGGCCTTCAATACATCTACCAGAAAAAATCCAATGCGGTGGACACTGTGCTGTACGATCCAATATCGAGCAGATATTGGTATACTTACGAACTCGCTTCAAATTGGTGGGTTCCCTTTACCACAACTGTTCCGGCTGTTGACGAATATCCTGAACAGACATTTACAATGTACTTCATGTCGTATGATGCTCCGTGGGATGAACAGTTCACCCGATTTGCCAACGTCCCTGAATCGAAGAGAAATTATAACGCCGTTGAAATAACTTTCGACAAGCGTTTTTCTCAGGGATGGAGCTTAGGTGGATCACTTGTTTTGTCTAGGACTAAGGCAAATAACAGCGGCTCATACGGTGCCGTATGGGGCTACGGCGGCGCATATAACGATGCCAACTGGTTTGTTAACAGGTATGGCAAGGATGAATTTGACAGGCCATTTGTTTTAAAGCTCTACGGCACATTTACGCTGCCCTACAGATTTATCGTAGGCTTCTATGCGACAAGCTTTCCCGGCTCTGCTTATCAGAGAACAGTCTATGTGGTTCCCCCGGCTGCGTGGGCGGAAGCTAATAATTGCGCCCAATTCGGCTATACCGTTAATGCTGAAACACAGGGTACAAGGCGAAATCAGTCTGTGAATAACGTTGATTTCAGGATTGAGAAAGAGTTCGGTTTGCAAAGGTTCGGAAGAGTCAGTCTGTATGTTGATGTTTTCAACTTACTGGGCAGCAGCTATTTTAGCTCATCCTGGGATCCGGGAGGAACTTGGTATCCTGATGATGCCAATACCAAGGAAGGGAGATTTGTCCCAGGCTATTGGTACGGCAAAGTGCGTGGAGTCTCCGGTCAAAGAATCTTCAAGTTTTCCATCCGGTATACTTTCTGATGTGGGATGATTGAATGAAGGGAGGGGAAAAATCCCCTCCCTTTTTTATTTCTCAATCCCTCAAGATAAAGGAGTAGTGAAACGAAGGTTTGATAAAAAGAAAAAAGAATAATCGTAAGACAAGAAATGTCCCCCGAAGTCCTGGCAGAGTTCTCACATTATTTCGTTGGTCCTTCCATTAATTCAAAGGTATCCAGTTTATGCTTGTTATTTCCAATCCTCTCCAAATTCATTTTTTTTCGTGCCGGAAGACAAGTCTTCCCGTTTGAGCTTGGATCAAGGCTTTCCAATAGACAGGAGGGAGTATAAGGAGTTGATTCCCGCGATAATGGATTCCTGCCAAAGGTCATCCTTTATGGGTAACAAGATTCGCTGTCTGAAGTATACCCAAAGAGCTTTGCGGACGTAATGCGAGCCGTGATCTTTGAGTTCGCTCTAGCAAAAGGACAAATACAGAATTCTTCTGAAAGGAGATAGATAATGATGAAAAAAATTTTTGCTTTTGTTTCTTTTTTATCTTTTCTAATTTTAATGTTTCCTATGGTACTAGATGGGGGAATTGATGTTAAAGACACAAAGCTTTTGACACAACCTGCAGTGTGTCAGAACCACATCGCATTCGTTTATTGCAATGATTTATGGATTGCCAGAATCGACGGGACAGGGATTAGACGACTAACCACGGATGAAGGAATCGAATCGGATCCTGCATTCTCGTTGGATGGAAAACTTATTGCCTTCAGTGCCCAATATGACGGTAACACTGATGTGTATATCGTTCCTGTCGAAGGCGGCGTTCCCAAGCGGCTTACCTGGCATCCTGAATCTGATATTGTACGCGGCTTTACCTCCGATGGGTCTGCCGTACTTTTCATCTCCCCCCGTTTCTCTATCACAAACCGAGTGACACAGCTTTATACTGTGCCTGTAGAAGGTGGGTTCCCTGCTTCTTTGAAGATTCCCAACGCTCATAAGGCAGCTTATTCGCTGGATGGAACCCAGATGGCTTATACCCCCCTCCCGGAAGCCTTCCTCCAGTGGAAGCGTTATCGTGGAGGAAGAGTCTCCACAATATGGATTTATAAATTTGGTGATAATTCCGTTGCCAAGCTTCCCCAGCCTGAAGGGCGTTGTAACGACACCGATCCTATGTGGATCGGCGACAAGGTCTATTTCCGATCGGATCGAAACGGAGAATTTAACCTGTTCTCGTTCGATCAGCAATCCCAAAAAATAAAACAGCTAACCGAGTTCGAAGACTTTCCAATTCTCAGCGCGTCAACAGGCGCTGGGAAAATTATCTTTGAACAGGCCGGACACCTTCATATCTATGATCCTCAGACAGGGCGAATAAACACGTTGGCTATTGGAGTTGCCGCTGATCTTTTAGAGGCTAGGCCGCGCTATGTCAAAGGTGCCCGCTATATCCGTAATGCCTCGATTTCTCCCTCCGGAGCGAGGGCTGTTTTTGAGTTTCGCGGTGAGATTATCACCGTGCCGGTGGAGAAAGGAGATCCACGCAATCTGACAAACACGACCGGAGTAAATGAGCGCTCCCCTGTGTGGTCATCGGATGGGAAATACATCGCCTATTTATCGGATGAATCCGGTGAATATGAACTGCATGTTAGAAGTCAAGATGGGAAAGGGGAAGCGAGAAACTTCAAATTGGAAGGATCTGGTTTCTTTGACAGGCCTGTTTGGTCACCCGATAGCAATAAGATCTCCTATACAGATAATTCCTGGTCTCTGTATTGGTTGGATTTGAGAAAGGGAGCGGTTAAAAAGATTGCTTCTGACACTCTCTTCGGAGAAATGAAGACAATCAATTCAGTCTGGTCTCCAGATTCAAAGTGGGTGGCCTACACCCTAACCACTCCAGCTTACATGCAGAGAGTCTTTTTGTATTCACTGGAAGAAGATCGATCCTATCAGATCACAGATGGAATGAGCGAAGTCAGTGAACCAGTTTTTGATATAAATGGAAAGTACCTTTACTTTCTCGCCTCGACCGATGCAGGTCCGATCAAGCAGTGGTTTCCCATGTCGAAGATTGAAATGCGCATGGTAAATTCGATTTATATGGCGGTTCTGCAGAAAGGTGTATCCTCGCCGCTCGCTAAAAAAAGCGATGAAGAGAAAGGCAATGAGATAGAGGAAAAGTCAGAGAAAGAGACGTCAGAGGCTGAGCAGAAATTTGAAATAGATTTCGATGGCCTCAACGACCGCATTCTTGTCCTTCCTGTCCCTGAAGGGAACTATTTTAATCTGCAAGCTGGAGAAGCTGAACAGATTTACTATTTGGAAGGCCCTCCGTGCAGCAGAAACCCGTACGAAAGAGGAGTCAGTCTGGATAAGGGAGTTAGACTGCACCGATTCGATCTCAATGATCGTCAAGATGAAGTCCTCATGTCCGATGTGGCAACCTATCATCTCTCTGCAGATAAAAAGAAATTTCTCTGTAAATCGGGGGATACTTGGGAAATAATTCCCACACATGGCAAGATAGAATCGATAAAATCAAATTTGTCGATTGACTCTATCGAGGTTCTTATCGATCCCCGGTCTGAATGGAATCAGATATTCCATGACGCCTGGCGCATCAATCGTGACTATTTTTACGATCCCAATATGCACGGTGTCGACTGGAAGGCCATGCGAACGAAATATGAAGTATTTCTCCCCCATCTTTCATGCCGGAATGATTTGAATCGGATTATTCAGTGGATGTGCAGCGAGTTGGCGGTGGGGCACCATCGCGTGAGTGGAGGGGATACCCTCATCCAGGTTGAACCAATTCCGGGTGGGCTGCTTGGCGCCGACTATTCCATTGAAAATAATCGATACCGGTTTGCTAAGGTCTATGGCGGACTCAACTGGAATCCTGAGCTTCGATCTCCATTAACTGAACCCGGAGTCGATGTCAGGGAGGGAGAATATCTGCTCGCAGTCCAGGGGAGGGAACTTCGTTCATCAACGAATCTTTTCAGTTTCTTTGAAAACAAGGCTGGAAAGAGCATCGAGATAACCGTCGGACCTGATCCCATCGGCACTGGATCGAGAAATGTTTTGGTTGTACCGATCGAAGACGAGACCAGCCTGCGTAATCGAGATTGGGTTGAGGGCAACCTCCAGAAAGTGAACGAAGCCACAGGAGGCCGAGTGGCCTATGTTTATGTGCCGGATACATGGATAGGTGGCCACACCTATTTTAAACGCTATTTTTTCCCCCAGGTCCATAAAGATGCCATCATTGTTGATGAACGGTATAACGGTGGGGGCTACACTGCCGATTATGTCGTCGATATTTTACGCCGTAAGCTGCTTTGTTACTGGCACATGCGATACGGTATGGATCTGAAGACACCAGGGCCGTCGCTTCAAGGCCCCAGGGTCATGCTTATCAATGAGATGGCAGGCTCCGGCGGAGACACCTTGCCCTACATGTTCCGAAAGCTCGGTCTGGGAACATTGATCGGAAAGCGGACATGGGGAGGCCTGGTCGGCCAACTTGGGTTTCCTATCTTGATGGATGGGGGAAGCGTTACCGCTCCGAACCTTGCTATCTGGGATCAAGATGGCTTCATTGTCGAAAATGTAGGAGTTCCCCCTGATATCGAAGTAGAGCAGTGGCCTGCCGATGTGATGGCAGGGAAGGATCCCCAATTGGAGAAGGCGATAGCAGTCATCCTGGAGGAGCTTGAAAAGAATCCTCCTAAAAGATGGACTCGTCCTTCTTATCCAAAGAGATAAGCAAAGGATAGTGAAAAAATTTGTTCCGGAATGAAAATCGTTTACCGAGTTTAATAAGATCGCATCATTAGAACAAAAATTAAAAGGAGCAGAAAATGCCTAAACGAAGAAAAAAATTCATGGCTCACAGAATTCATTTTTTTATGCCTGACTCCACTCCGATTAAGAACTCTGTTTTGAAGAACTTCAATGTCTGGCTGACGTTGTTACTTGTAGTCTTCATAATTGGCTTTCCTCTATCGGCCCAAACACAAGACCCTTCTCTGATGACGCTGGAGCGGATCGTATCCAAGGAGTTCGAGCCCGAAGTTTTTGGGCCCGCAATTTGGTTGGAAAGTGGATTCGGATATACCGTGCTAGAAAGCTCGGAAGCCATAGAAGGAAGTAAGGATATTGTCCGCTACGATCCGGAGAGTGGTCATCGCGAAATACTCGTCTCGGCCAAACGGCTTATACCTCCTGGAGAATCCTCGCCGCTGCAGATCGACAGCTATTCCTGGTCCAGGGATGGAGCACTTCTTTTAATTTTCACCAACACCAAGCGCGATATCCGAAGAGACATCAAGGGGGATTATTGGGTTCTCGATCTTACAGTATGGGTGTGGCGGAAGCTTGGGGGCGATGCTAAACCTCAGGCATTGAGGGAAGCAAAATTTTCACCAGAAGGACTTCGGGTTTGTTACATCAACGATAACAACCTTTTTGTTGAGGACCTCATTAATCCCAGGATTATACAATTGACTTCTGATGGATCAGATATCCTATTCAACGGAAAGATAAAATCATGCAATGGTTCGATGTTCTCCCGGGGACCGCTCGAAGGTCGAGCCGGATTCAGTTGGAGTCCTGACGGGAAATCCATCGCATACACCCAGCTAGATATGAAGGGAGTTCCCGAGTTCTATATGATCAACAACACGGACTTTCTCTACCCCCGCATAATTTCCTTTCCATATACGAAAGTGGGCGGTACAATGCCCGCCTTTCGTGTCGGCGTGGTTAGCGCCGCAGGAGGCGAGACACGCTGGCTGGAAGTCCCGGGAGACTCCAGCAACGATTATATCTGGCAATTTGACTGGGCAGCCGACTCCAATGAAATCGCTCTCCAGACCCTTAACCGGCTACAGAACACCATGAAAATCATGCTTGCCGATGCCTCGTCGGGCCAAGTGAAAACGATACTCACTGAAAGCGACAGCGC
>Ga0180438_10007172_pt1 | contig 14664 bp, 8 predicted proteins | sample SS_ome_12_FD_132455 | JGI IMG/M metagenome (GOLD analysis project Ga0180438, IMG submission 132455) | Hypersaline lake sediment archaeal communities from the Salton Sea, California, USA - SS_3_D_2 metaG | ecosystem: Environmental > Aquatic > Non-marine Saline and Alkaline > Hypersaline >...
CCTCACCCCAGCTCGGGCCGGAGCAACTCTAGCTTCAGCGACTCCTGCTAACTCTGCCAGATGTTCGCCAGCTTGATTCAGCCGCTGGCTGAGCACCCGGCCAACGGTGACGGCCAGAGTGGGGTACTTGAGAACCAACTCGTCGAAATCAGACTGGTGCAGAGCCAAGAGGTCAACATCGGTCACAGCCCGCACTGTGGCTGAGCGAGGGTTACCGGTCAGAAGAGCCATCTCACCAAAAAAGTCGCCCTCACCGAGGACAGCCAAAACCCTGCCGCGGCCATCTGTCTTGCTCAGGACCTCCACCCGGCCCCACTCGATGAGATACATGATATCGCCGGGCGTGCCCTCGATGAGGATGACCTCCCCTGACCTGTACTTTACGGGCCGAAGCCTAGCTGAGACATCTTCCAATTGCTTGCTGGAAAGGCCCACCAGGAGAGACATCCTTCTCAAATGTCTCTCCACAAAGCGTTGGTCGGCCTGAGCCAGACGTTCGCTGAGCGTCCGGCTGAGAGCCAGACTGACGGCTGGATATTGGACCAGCAGTTCATCGAAATCGGATCGGTACAACATCCAAAGGTTGGTATTGGTCTCAGCCCGCGCCGCAGAAGAACGACTTTTACCTGTCAGGAGGGCCATCTCGCCAAAGAAATCACCTGCTTGCAGATGAGCAAAGACCTCCCGTTCGTCCTCAGCGTCGGAGACAATCCTGACCTGGCCTGACTCGATAATGTAAAGCGCATTGCCATGTGTCCCTTCGGCATAAACCAGTTCATCTTTAGGAACGTGCCGCAGGAGTAGCGCCTTCGAGATACCTTGTACAGCATCTCTGGGCAGATCGGCAAAGAGAGGCACCCCTTTCAAGTGCTCCACAGCCAAAGCCTGATCTTCGGGGCTGAGGTGAGCTCTCAGCCGCGCGCTGAGGGCCACTCTAATGGCAGGGTACTCACCGGTCAGTTCCCAAAAGTCCTTACGCGGCAGCGCCCACAGCGTAACCTCAGTTATCGCCTGAGCAGACTCGGCATGGGGTCTGCTTGTCAACAACCCCATCTCACCGAAGATGGCCCCTGCATCGAGCTCCACAAAGGATACCTCTTCCCCGGAAGTAGCAGGGATGAGCTTGACTCGACCCGACTCGATGATGTACAGGGCCTCTGCTCTCTCTTCGCTTCGATAAATTACGTCACCCCGCCGGCGCTCTTCAACCGTCAAACGTGTAGCGATGGACAAAAATTCTTCCTCAGAAAGGTCAGCAAAGGCCGTAATTTTCTTTAAGGACTTTTCCACCAGATAGTAGTTGAGCTGAGCTATCCGCGAGCCAAAGGTCAGACTCAATTTGACGCCGATTTTGGGCTCTTCAGCGATCAACTTTTCCAAATCCTGGTCAGAAAAGGCCCACAGGCTGACGTTGGTGGCAGCCAAGGCTCCCGTGGAACGAGGCCGCCCCATGAACAAGTCCGCCTCGCCCAACAGGCTACCGGGTCCCATGCTGGCCAGAACCGTGGATTTAGCGGTGATAATCTTGACCCAACCTGACTTGACGAGGTACAAGACATCACTGGTGTCACCCTTCTCGAAAATAGTCTGGCCCTCACGGTACCGGACAAGACGTATCCTCTCCGAAACCTTTTTCTGCTCCTCTTCCGAAAGGTCCACGAAGAGGACAGCGTTCTTTACATATTTTAACTTCACTCTACTCTCTAACCTCCAATAGAATCACCCGATGGATGAGTGTCTCAGCTCCCGCGTTGGAACACGAGTCGCCAGGAAGAGGGCACGGGCTGCTCAACGTTGGAACAATCGGCCGCCGAAAACTCTGTGCTGAGTCCTTCAACTCCCTCAGCCCCAGCAACAGCCAAATTATACACTATTCCTTGCTGCATTTCAAAATCAGCGTAGCCTGCGTCTTCTTCAGGCTTCAGACCAGTGAAGAACTCGTCTTCGCCCTCTGGCCAAAAGACTGCAATCCTGACACTAGGGAGACCCTGCCCCTCCTCGTCTCTAACGTAGACCAGGATGCGACCGCCGTCTTGGCCCTCGCAGAAGCGTCGCTTCTCCAACAGGTGAAAGATGGCCTCAGACGTGGTTATAACCCCAGGCAGCCCAGCCGTCGCCGGTGGTGTAGGTGTGGGCACCATCGGAGGTGGCGGCCCCAGGGCGACAGAGGCCTCCTCCGTGGCAAGGGTCGGCAAGGGCGTAGGGGTAGCAATATAAACCAACATGGCACTGGTACTGACACCAAGGGCGTCAGCCAATTTGGCCAAACTCCGCGTTTTCTCCACGTCCCGACCTTCCCGCAAATATCTCTCTGCCAGTCCAGCCACTACTGAGCCGATGTCCTTCTCTTCGAGCTTGGCCAAGCGGGCCTCAGCCCTGGCCAGGTCTCCATCAATGGCGTAGGCAGTCCCGACCAGGGCAATGTAATCCTCCTTGTGCTCCGGTCGCAGGTCAACGGGGTCGGTATCATAATACTGCACTGGCCAGACCACCCAGGTTAGCGTCAGGCCCAGAGCCAGCCCTACTGCCAACCCCACAAAAAGCGCTATCAACAAAATTCCAGACCCGCGTTGGGCAATCATCTCTTCACCGTTTGCTGGAACACGAGATGGAAAGCAGTGTGCGTCTCATCCCCTTTAGCTGTACCGAGTCCCAGACCCACTACCCTATCGCTTAAGCCTTCAACATGGCACGTATAGGACCCCAGCGTACCATACATGGGAAAGGTCACACCATAGTCAGTACCAGCTTTGTACTCAGTGACCAGGACAGTCCGGCCACCATTGTCAACAAAGACCCGCTGACCAGGCAATGGGTTTCCATCCCCATCAATCGTACTAATGTATATATAGTGCACACCTCCGCTTTCATCCGGGCTACGCCATTCGGCCACGACCAGCCGCCAATAGGTTTGGCCGGGCTCAGCCGCCGCAGGTTCCAGGCGGACCGGCGGATACAGCCAGATATCCAACCGACTATCCCACCGCAGAGGTTGCAAAGTGGGAACAGGCATGGGCGTAGGCGTGGACACAGGCGGCACCAGAGCCGGGGCGGATGTCGGCAGGGCGGCAGGCGTTGATGTAGGGTCTGCTGTTGGTCCCGCCGTCTCGGTGGGTGTGGGAGTGGGTAACGCTGTGTTAGTCGCCGTCGGCACAAGGGTGGGTGTATAGGTAGGAGTGACCACGTAGGCCAACAATTCTTCATCGTCAGCACCCAGAGCGTGGGCCAATGTGGCCAAGTCTTGAGTCACCTCCAAGCCCTTGTTTCCCTCGATGTACGCGACGGCCAGATCAGCCACCAGTCGAGCCGTGTCTCCCTCGTTCAGCCCAGCCAGCCGTTCCCCAGCCCTGTCCAGGTCGCCCTCCAGAGCATATAGGGCGCTGACCAGCACGATATAATCTTCTCTGCGTTGCTCCTCCAAATCGGTGAGAGCTGCCGTATAGTCCTCTGTGGGTCGGATGTCACGTACCAGCCACAGGCCCACAAGGAGGCCAATGACTATTCCTGCCAGTACCCCTGCCCCAACTTTCCAACGGCTCCCTATCACCTTTCACCAACCTGTCACGTCATTCCCTTCACCATTGCCGCTGGAAGACAACTTCATAGGAGTAATGTCCCCAGCAGAGGTATCCAGGGCCAAGCCTTCTCATTTCAGCGCACTCTTCGACGGTTTGATCCGAGCAGTACCCCCCCGCTATCAGATCATCCACCGTCGGGCGGTGCGAGTCCAATGCCCGAGTCTGCTCGCTACTGTATTCACGTCCCGATGTATCTCCTACTACTTTCACCCGATACGAACCATACATTGGAAAGTCTGCTTTGCCGGGTCCTTTCTCGCCTGTTACAACCTCCTCGTCTCCCCCTGACCAAGAGATCCTTAAGACAATTCCATCCAATGGTGTACCATTGACACCCTGCACGATGAGATACAATGTATGGTTATATCCACAGCCCTGACTATCGCCGCCATTCTCAACATTGCTGAACATACGCTGCATCACGACCTTAAAGTCCACACCGGCCGGAGGAGGCGCAGCGGAAATGGCCACAGGTGGCTCAGTAGCCGGCGGTGCTGAAGGCTGTTGGGGCACCGGGGTGGCCGTAGGAGGGCGAGGCGCAGGAGTGGGCGGGCGCGGCGTAGGAGTAGCCGTGGGCGGCTGGGGTGTAACGGTTGGGGTAGGTGGAAGGGACGTCGGCGTAGCGGTCGGTGTCGGTGTCGGTGTGGCAGTGGACGTGGCTGTCGGTGTCCAAGTTGGTGTGTTGGTCACCGTTGACGTAAGAGTTGGAGTGGATGTGGCGATATAGTTCAACATCGCAAGATCACTGCTCCCCAGCGCGTCAGCCAACCAAACCAGATTGCGGACGTCAACCAGACCAGCCCTAATGCTGATGTAACGGCTTGCCAGATCCGCCACTACCTGACCGGCGTCCTCCACTTCAAGTTTGGCCAAACGAGCCTCTGCTTGCTCAAGGTCACCGTCAAGAGCATAGGCCGCACTGACCATAACCACATAATCGTCCTTGTGCTCCGGCCTTAGATCAACAGGGTCAGTGTCAGTATACTGTACTGGCCAGATCACCCAGCCTACCAGCACGCCAAAAAGCAGGCCGACCACGGTCCCCGCAAGCAACGCTATGACCAGGATCTTGTGATCGTATTCGCTCATCACCAACCCCAACTCGAGAAGCGAAGGACTATCCCTTTCAAAAAGAGCCCTACAAGGGTCAGCAGGGCTTGGAGCCCTGCTGTCAATGGAACCCGAGCGCGTCCTTGATAATAGCCCGGCGCCTATTGCCAGATACCTGTGATGCCGAAGGTGGGAGTCGAACCCACATGAGGTTGACCCTCAACGGTTTTTGAGACCGCCGCGTCTGCCATTCCGCCACTTCGGCCTACAAAAAGTATAAATCAAAACAGGCATTTAGTCAAATCCCGTCCCAATAGCCTTTTCAGAGCCCGCCGCAGTCAAGAGACGACGGCGGGCTCATATTTCTGCCGCAGGCGTCCAGACCCCCGAGATTTTGCCCTCAGGTTCGAGTGTGTTGTGACAGGAAAGGCTGACCAGAAACCGTATAACAAGCGCATCGGGTAAACCTCGGAGGTCTTTGTTCTACTCTGCGGTGATGAAAGCGTCCAGGTCTCGCCAGATGATCTCCAGTTCATTCATGGCTACAAAAGGACGCTCTTCGATAGCCGTATCAGCCGCGTCCAGCCGTTCCCGGATGGCGACCAAGGTTTCGGCTTCGGGTTCAGGACTGAGGACAATGACCCGTTCCAGGTTGGCACGGGCCAGAGCCAGTGCCTGGCGAGCATTGCCAGGGTTGTCTTCCAATAGGTGCAAGCGGGCTTTGAGAATTTCCCCCCAGGCCTGTAGGAGGATGAGCCGCCGCTCGAAGGCAGCGGCCACCCGATTGGGATCGGCTATCTCGACCCGCAAGGTGTCCAACTCCCCGTACAGAGCCTCGACGTCGCCTCCAAGCTGCCCCGTCGCTTCTTCAGTGCTATCCAAAGCAGTCTGCAGTTCGCTCAGCGTTTCCCCCTGAACGGTCAGAAGCTCATCCATTCGTCCCATGTCCGCTTCCAGAGCAGCAATGCCTTCCCTCTGAGCCGCCAGATCGCTCTCCAGCCCAGAGATCCGTTGGCCCTGCTCGGCCAGTTCGGTGTTCCAGTTGGCGCGGGTGTTTTCAAGATCCCGTTGTAGCATCTCGACCCGCGCTGCGGTGTCCTGTATCGGGACAACGAGCCGCCAATAAACCCAGGGCACGCCGTAGTAGATCCCTACCCCGATAAGGGCGGCGATAACGACGACAAAGACAAGGCGCAGCAACACGGCGATGGCCCGCCCAAGATAGTTCCAGCAACCGGGTTGTTGTGTTTTCTCATTCATAGCCATAGGTCATCCCTCCTCACTTACCAGGTGTAGGCGTCACGAGCGGCGTGCGAGTTGGCCGGGGCGTGGCCGTTGCTGTGGCCGTCGGTGTAGGCGTCGCGCGCGGCGTGCGAGTTGGTCGGAGCGTGGCCGTTGCTGTGGCCGTCGGTGTAGGCGTAGGCGGCGGCCCCTGAAACTCGAAGAGCAGGTCCCGCAGGCCATCCAAGAAGGTGTTGAAGCGATCGGCCGCTGCGCGCACCGTAGCGATATCCTGGCCCAGGGCCTCAGCCCGCACATTCAGGCCCACGATGTCTGTCTGAGCCTCGGCCAGGCTGCTGTCCAGATCCTTGACGTCCCGCTCCACATCGTCCAGCCGACCGGTCAAGCCTTCCAGGGCATCCAATCGTCCGCGCAGCCCATCCAGGTCGGCCTGGAGAGCCCCGGCTTCGCGGTTCAGCCGGTCGGCCTCGGCGCTGAGTTCCACCACAGCCGCTCTCTGATTGAGATCCAAAGTGCCGTTGATCCCCCTAATGACCAGCAGGGCCAAGATGGCCCCCATCACCGCCCCGATGAGGGAAGCGGCTGCCAGCCAAGTCAGACCCCCGCGCCAGGTAGAGGGCGCAGGTGGCGGCGCGACCGCCGGTGGTCTCACTTCAGGTGGCACTTGGCGGGGAGGAGGCGGTTCTCTGGGTGGTGGCTTCTCTGCCTCGGCCCGCTCTTCTTCGACTAGAGGCTCCATTTCGGTGAGAGGAGGTGGTTTTTCCCCCTCAACAGGTGGTACTCCCAAAGCAGTGCTGACGGCGTTGATCTCGGCTTTCATGGTTTGTATCCTTTCCTCGACTTCTTCTATAGTGGGGCGTGGCTTATCCTCCTCTGCCAGTGGTTGTGCCGCCGGGCCGACAGTCAATCGGTCGGCCAGGCGGCGATAAGTCTCCCCACCGATGCCAGGCACAGCCATAAGGTCTTCCGGTTTCTCAAAGGGGCGCACTGTCTCGCGGTACTCGATGATGCGTCTGGCCATTTTGAGCCCAATGTGAAGCAGTTGCGTCAACTCTTCGACGGTAGCGGTATTCAAATTTACCTTCTGTTCAGTCATTGCTCACCCTCCTGCAAAAAGTGACGCGTGGATTCGCATTCTACGTTTCACGATAGGATTCTCCTCTCAAGGATGGAAACTGCACGATGGCCACGGTCTGAGAAGCGACGGTGATATCTGACTCGGCAAAGTCGGCCAAAATGCGCTGGCTGATCTCGCTGCGAAAGGTGCGCCGTGAGTCTGTATCCACTGGATAAACCAAGCCCAACTCGATCCAGTTATCGGTCAACCGAACGAACACCCGGGGTTCCAGAGGGGTGATCTTGATCGCAAACTCGCGCCGTGTCCGGCGACGCTGTTCCTGGGCTTTGGGCAGCAACTCCTGGTAGAGCGGATGTTGTTGTACAGCATTCGTCATAATCTGAACCGCCCGTTGCCAATCAGATTCATAGGTCACGGGCACGCTCACTTCGTCCCAGATGTATTTCAGGTGACGGGAATAGTTAAAGAGTGGCTCCTTGAAAATAAAGGCATTGGATACGGTTACGATCCGGCCGGTATTGTGATCGCCAGCCAGCCAGTTACCGGTCTCCATGAGCGTGGTGCGTAGCAGGCCAATGTCCACCACGTCGCCTCGGATGCCGCCGGTCTCAACACGGTCGCCAATGGTGAATGGTCGGCCGATGATAATGGTCACCCAACCCGCGATGCTGCCGATGACTTCCTGCAAGGCAAAGGCCAGGCCGGCGCCCAGAATTCCCAGCGTGATTGACAGGTCGCCGAGGCGCTGCACCCATATCCCGAAGATGATGAGGGCCACCAGCGTGTTGATCAGGTAGTTGGTGACCTTGCGGATAGTGTAAACGTGCTGGCTTTCATCGGGGAGACGGGTGACAACCAGCAGGTAAAGCAGGCGGCGAAGCCCAATCGACATCAGCAGGACGATGGCCGACAGGATCAGTTTGCGATATACATTATTGGCCCAGATTTCACTCAGCGTGTCCAATATGGTGCACTCAATCCGTCGCTTCAGTCGCTGCTCGAACTGCTGCGAAGCGACGATCGGCTGCGTCTGCCGCAGGAGAGACCGTGTCTTACCCAAGGCTTCTACAAGGTTCTCCTTCTCCTACCTCCAGCTATAGGAAAAGGGGCCAGAAGTGGGGTACCACCAGCAGCACCACCACCATCACCACCAGGGTGAGTGGCATCCCTACTTTGGCATAGTCAGTGAAGCGATAACCACCAGGCCCCATAATCAACACATTGGCCGGGTGACCGATCGGGAGCAGAAAGCTAGCAGAAGTAGAAAAAGCCACCACCATCGCCGAAGCGTAAGGGGAAATGCCCAGGTCGCTGGCGATGTTGAAAGCAATGGGCGTCATCAGCACAGCCACAGCGTGGGTAGGGATAACCTGGGCAGCCAGGGCGGTCACGACAAACAGACCAGCAAGCACCGCCAGCGGTCCTAATCTCTCTACTGTAGCCACCATGCTTTCGGCCAGGAAGCGTGCGGCACCGCTCTGCTCCATGGCGATGCCCAGAGGTAACATGCCAGCGATGAGAAAGACAGCCTTCCACTCGATGAAGCGATAGACTTCCTCCATATTCAGGCAGCCGGTCAGGATCATTAGCGTAGCCCCTACAACAGCGGCAATGGGGATGATCAGCCAACCTAGCGTAACCGCTAGCAAGACAGCTCCCATCACCAGCGCGGCCACTGGGGCCTTGTTTCGCCGTGGTGGTTCCTGGGCTTCCTCAGCCAGCACCAGGAAATCCGGTTCGCGGCCCAGCACTTTCAACTTTTCGCGCGGGCCGTAGAGTAGGAGGGCGTCGCCAAAACGCAAAGCCAAGTCACTCAGGTCAGAGTGATAAGTCCGACCTTGGCGCCAGATGACCAGCACATTCAAGCCGAATTTTTCGCGGAAGTGAAGCTGGCGCAGCGTCTTGCCGACCAGGGTCGTGTGAGGGGAGAGCACGGCTTCTACCAAGCCGACTCGTCCCGATTCCAGGGCAGTCCCCAGGCCAGGGGGTTCCTGCGTCGCCTGGCGCTCTATTTCCAGGCTTTGCAGGCCATGTATTGCGCGCAGGTCCTCTATGTTGCCTTCGACCAGCAGCGTGTCTCTGGCTTCGAGTCGCTCCTCCGACCCCGGCGAGAGGAGGGTGTGGCGGTTGCGGATGATGCCCATGACATTTAAGCCCAGGGCTGCGCCCAGCCGGCTTTCGGCTAGGGTTTTGCCGACCAGCGCCGAGTCGTGCGGTACACGCACGATAAACAGCCGCCCGCCTAGGTCGTAGAACTGTCTCAAGTCTGCCAGATTCCGGCCCGGAGGCTCTCGAGCCAATTCTCGCGTCGGCAGGAGATGTCGTCCCACCAGGGCCATATAGGCCACGCCGGCCAGCATGACCACCAGACCGACCGGAGTGTAATCGAACAGTTGAAAGGGGCGCAGACCATAGTCGCCTAGGGCCATGCTGACCAGAAGGTTAGACGGTGTGCCGATGAGGGTGTTCAGGCCGCCCAGCAGTGAGCCAAAGGCGAGGGGTATCAAGAGCTTTGAGGGCGGTCGGCCCATGCACCGGGCGATTTCCACGACCACCGGTAGCAGCATTGCCGTCACGGCGACGTTGTTCATAAAAGCCGACATTGCACCGCCAATCAGCATAATCACCACCACCAGTCGGCTCTCGCCCTGACCAGCCAGACGCAGCACCTGGCGGCCGATCAGATTCGCCACGCCGGTTCTGGACAGACCGCCGCTGAGAACAAACATCGCCCAGACAGTAACCACGGCCGGGTTACTAAAACCTGACAATGCCTCGGCCGGTGTGACCAGGCCCGTCAGGGCCAGGCTGACCAGCACCAGCAGGGCCACTGCGTCCGCTCGTAGCCGCTGGGTGACAAAGAGCACAACCGCAACGGCGAGGACGGCCAGCGTGAGAGCGATTTCAGGTGTTATCAGTCCCATAGTTGTCAAGTGGCCTCACTCCTTGTCCTTGAGGGCAAGCCGCGCTCGTATCGTTGCTCTTCTATCTCCAGCCTCGCAGGCTGCTCACAATGCGCCGGGTGGTGGAGATGCCTGCTGGCTCGTACCGTCGCACCATCAACACCGAACAGGGGGCACGGTCGGCCACCGCGTCGGGCAACGCCCCCGCAAGGAGGCTCTTGATCGGCCACTCCTCGGAAGCGCCGATGACCAGTAGGTCGTACTCTCTCTCCTGGGCCTCCAGCACGATACCCTCAATGACCGCCTCATGGACCTGAACGCGGGCCGAGACATTGGACGCGGCCTCGCCTAACACGTCTCTGGTCACGTGCTGCAGCCCATGCATCTCCACTTCCATGTCCATGTTCTCGCTGGGGCGCAACACGCGGAGCACTGTCAGCGCCGCCTCGTCTCCCTGGGCAATCTGTGAGGCCAGGCGCAGCCCCAGCCGAGCGTGCGGCCCCCCCCCGATGGGTACCAATACACGCTTGATCTGTCTCAGTTCCCGCGCACGCAGCACGGCTACGTCGCACTCGGCCTCCTCCAGTATTCGCTTGGTCGGGCTGCCGTAGATCCGGCTCGCCGACAGGGCCCCGTGCCAACTTATCAGAATCAACCCTACTGCGGGGCGGGCCTCGGCCACGGCCAGGACACCCGAGTCCAGGCCACGCACGGCACGGCGGAGGGTACGCACTGGCACTCCTCTCGTCGCTGCCTGGGCGACCATCTGCGTCAGTGCGTACTCCCGCGTTCCCCGTTGCTGCTGCAGCCGCGTCTCGGCCAGTTCCAGTGGCATCTGGGTGGGCACCACCTTAATATCGAGGACAGTGATCACCATCTCCTCGTCGGCCAGGGCCAGTGCTGTGGTCAGTTCCAGCAATGAGGCGGGATCAGAGTCCTCCAACAGTGGGATCAACACCTCGTTCTTCTCACCCCGCACCGCCGCTTCAGCCGCTTCGATCACCCCCTCCAGGGGACGTTCTCGCTCCCATAACGGCCCGATTTCCCCGGTCACGACAGCCTGTCTGCGTACCCAGACGCCGTACCAAATCAAGTTCAGTGCCACCAGCCCGATCCCTGCCGTCCGTGAAAAGGGATCCATCGTCAGGATGACGCTCAGGCAAAGCAATCCTGTCACCACCGGTAATACCGGATAGAGCGGTGCACGAAATGACGGCTGGTACCAGCGACGTTTGGCGCCACGCATCACGACGACCGAAACGCATAGCAGGGCATAGGAGACCATGAACAGCGCACTCGATATTTCGGCCAGCGTCTCGGCCCGCCCCGTCATCGCCAGCAGTGTGCCCAGTCCGCCGGTGAAGAGAATGGCGTGCGAGGGGGTGTTGAGCCTGGGGTGAGCGTAGCTGAACCAGCCTGGCAGAACCCGGTCCCGCCCCATGCCGTAACTGATGCGCGAGGAGGCCATAATCGCCGCGTTGGCCGAGGAGAGCGTCGCCAGCAGCGCAGCGATCACCATCACCGTTTCCCCGATAGGCCCAACGGCCCGGCCAGCCGCCTCGACCAGCAAGCCTTTCTCGAGATTGATTTCTGCAGGTGCTGCCAAACCAGCGGCTATCAGGACGATGAGCACATAAAGCACGGTAGCTATCGCTACCGAACTCACGATCGCCAGGGGCAAATTGCGCCCGGGGTTCTTGATCTCTTCAGCGATGGTTGAGATCTTCTCAAAACCAGTGAAAGAGACAATAATCAACCCCACCGTGCCCACGACTGCTCCCCAGCCATGAAGAGGGAAGGTCTCACGGGGTATCTCAGGGCCCTGCAGCGTTCCTACGACGACAAAGAGAACTAGGATCGCGACGAGAACAACAACGACCAAGTGCTGCACACTGCCAGAGATCTTGGCCCCCCGGTAATTGAGCAGCGTAAAGAGGAGACCGATGACAATCGCTTCGACCCAGGGGGGGATGGGGATAAACAGCGCCAGGTAGCGCCCGGCGGCGATGAGGTAAAAGCCGTTGGCGAAGGTGAGTCCCAGCCAGTTCGCAGGGCCGACGACCGAGCCGGCCAGCGGCCCCAGCGCCTGGGTGATAAAGGTGTAGCTCCCCCCGGCCCGAGGCATGCCCGTCGCCAGTTCGGAGACGATCATAGCCACCGGCAGGCAGATCAGCCCGGCAATCAGGTAAGACAGCGCAGCGGCCTGACCGGCTCGTTCGACGGCGATGGCAGGAAGCACGAAAATGCCCGCGCCGATCATTGTGCCCAGACCGACTGCCAGCCCCTCCTTGAGTCCTAACTCGCGGATCAGCTCTCCTTTCTTCTCGTCCATATACCCTCACATCTCCTATCTTCCCCTTGCACGGACAACCGGCAGGACGATCATTTCTAGCTGCACCAGGTGATCGAGATGTGCACTCAATAGGGCCTCCAGGTCCTCTACCGTCTCATGGTCCAAAGGCTGGATGGCGTGCACTGTCGCTACGACCAGCAGGTCCGCCTTTCGTCGCTCCATCTCCAAGGACACCAGCCGGCCTTCCTCGGCCTCCACATACTCGGTGAGAATCTCCCGGACCGCCTGCTCCTGGGCCGCGTCCTGGATGGCGCCTCTCATGATGATCCCCAGAGGGATGGCGATTACCACCAGCAGAACGATGAAGCCAATCAGCCTGCGCGATATTTGCTCTTGCGCGTCCGGTTGCCGGATATGGGGGCGAATGCCCAGCAGCATGAAGACGATCACCCCAGCCAGGCTGATAGCCGCAATATTGGCGACGAAGAGCAGGGAGGCACCGCCCGCTACCCGTGCATCTCCTAACGCTAACCCCAGCCCCACTGTCCCCAGGGGAGGCATCAGCGCAGCGGCGATGGCCACTCCTGGCAGAGCAGCGCTCACATCCTTGCGGGCCAGGGCATACGCCCCGGCCATCCCCGAGGCCAGGGCCACCGCCAGATCAAGCAGGGTAGGCTGGGTGCGGGCCATAATCTCGTTGGTCAACTCTTTGAAGGGCGACAGGACACCGATGAAAGCGGCGATGATGACGGCTAGTGCCACCCCCTTGAACACCGCCTCGATGGAGAGCCGTAGCAGCCGCACATCGCTCAGCACCAGCCCCAGCGAAAAGGCAAAAATAGGCGACATCAGCGGGGCAACCAGCATGGCTCCAATGACCACCGCCCCACTGTTGAGGAGCAGACCCAGGGTGGCAATGATACACGACAGGACGATCAGCACAAAGTAATTAACGCCTGGCTGTGCACCGAGGCTGACCTCTTCGCGTACATCCCACTGTTCCTCGATGGTCAGGGTTGGGAAGAGGTTGAACACCCCTCTTACCAGTTTACGGATCCAAAACTCGGTCAGCCCGCTGTATTCTCTGACCATGATCACCGTCTTGGGCACGCGGGCGGCGATCTGTTGCGGGATATTGCCAAAGACGAACTGGTCGAACGGATTTTCCTCAGACGCTCCCAGCAACACCAAGTCGTACTCTGTAGCCTCCTTGACGATCCCATCTATTACGCCATCAGCGATAATCACCTTTTGCTCCGGCGGACGACTGAACTCCAGGTCCGCCAGTGTCTGAGCGATACGTCGCCGGTTCTCATCCATCTGCTCGGATCTGGCCTGTCCTGACTGCACGTAAAGCGCCGTCACCTGAGAGCCATAGCTCTCCGACAGAAGCATGGCCAGCCGCGCCGCCAGTGCGGCGTTGGGACCGCCAGCCGTGGGGATCAGGATCTTGTCCACCTGCGCCCACTCATGCCCTTTGACGACCGTGACGTCGCACGGCGCGTCGCGGATGACAGCGTCAATGACCGGCCCCATGGAAGCACTGACAGAACGGGTGTCACCTCGCCAGCCCAGCACAATCAGTTTCACATCCTCCTCATGGGCCGTGTCGAGGATACCCTGGGCCACGTTGCGGGCCACCCGGGTCATGGGTTGGATGGCGAACCCCTCCTCGTTCGCCTGGGTCATGGCTCGTTCCAGCAGTGTTTGGCTGGCCTGCGCTCGACGATGACCTGCTTCTAAAGGTACCTGATCGGGCACAACCACAACCCCCAGGGCCAGCACTTCACCTGATTGCTGCTGGGCCAGCACACCTGCCAGACGCAGCAGCGTGCTGGCCGTGGCCGGGTTGGCAATAGGCACCAACACACGATAGCCTACCTCAACCCGTTTCTCATGCGGCGATTTAAAGACGGTGATCCCCTCCTGGGCCCTAACGTGATGGCCTTGCGCGTACAGCAAATAAATAAGAGCTCCCACCCCCAGGCAGCCAGCCGCCCAGGCCAAGTGAACCGGCCCCCAAAGCAGACCGATGAGCACATCCACGGCCAGGGTCAGGCCCGGCACCCAGGGATGGAAGGGCAAAGCGAAGGCAGAGGACTCTGGCTGTGAACGACGGAAAAGGGTCAGGTTGGCGCTCATCAGAACCAGCAGGTAGAGCAGGCCAGCCAGCCTGCCCAGGAAATCAACGGGTAGCAGGACCAGCGGCAACACCAGCAGGGCGACGAGGACAATGAGCAAAGCTGGCGTTCTGAAGCGCGGCTGTATTCGTCGCAAGGCGGCCGGCCAGTAGCCGTCTCTACTCATGACATAGACCTGGCGCACGACCAGCGTCAGAGTGCTGTTTAGGGCCAAGGCCAGGATCAGAGCACCCATGACTAGAACGAACGACCGACCGCCTTCCCCGGCCACCCTGGCTCCCAGTAGAGCCAGGGGAACCTGAGAACCGGCCAGGGCCTTAGAGCCCATCACACCTATGGCTACGGCGACGATGGCAGCTCCGAGCACAGCAGCCAGCAA
>Ga0180438_10007173_pt1 | contig 14663 bp, 9 predicted proteins | sample SS_ome_12_FD_132455 | JGI IMG/M metagenome (GOLD analysis project Ga0180438, IMG submission 132455) | Hypersaline lake sediment archaeal communities from the Salton Sea, California, USA - SS_3_D_2 metaG | ecosystem: Environmental > Aquatic > Non-marine Saline and Alkaline > Hypersaline >...
GATGATCCTCTCTTTGGCTCCTTTGCCGAAACACCGCACGTTCGCTGAGGCCAGATTGACGTCGTCAACATTCAACAAGACGAGCTCGCTGACCCGCATACCTGTGGCATAGAGCAGTTCGAGGAGAGCTTTGTCGCGTTGGCCTTTGGGGTTAGAATGCTTGCTAGCCTCGGCCAGCAGGCGACTGACAAGATCATGACTCAGGGCCTTGGGAAGTCGTTTCTTCACTTTAGGTGAATCCAGGGTAACCGTTGGATCGTCTTTAATGATCCCGTCGGCTAACAAAAAGTGGAAGAAAGACTTGATAGCGGCTACTTTACGCGCCACGGTGGAAGAGGTATACTCCCGTTCCTTCAAGTGCAGAATATAGTTGACGATGCGATCTTTTTTTACCTCTGTCCACGACGTGACCGGTGGATCCAGTTTGGTCAGAAACCTGACAAATTGAGACAGGTCGTTCCGATAAGCAGCTATCGTGTTCTCTGAATAGCCCTGCTCTACAGTAAGAAAGTCAAGGAATTTCCCTGTTTGTTCCTGCATGGCTGCAACTCCTTCTAGGCACCTACTCTTGCACCCATATTGTACCATTAACTTTGCATAAAATCAAATCCGGCTAGTAATGCACCACCACCAGGGTGCCAGGGTTCCCGTCACTGGCCCGTACAGAATTCTTGCCGGAGGGCACAACGGGGCCGGACCACTCGTAGAGCCAGCGGGCGTCCTCGGTCCGCAGATTGACACAACCGTGGCTCATCGGTTGGCCGAAATTGCTGTGCCAATAGGTACCGTGAAGGGAGTAGGCTTGGTAGAAAAACATGACATAAGGGACGTTGGGCAGATAGTAGCCGGGGCCGGACATGGCCTGAGAGCGGACCTTCAGGTAGATATGGTAGCGGCCCGTGACCGTGGGGGTCCGGCGAGTCCCGGTCGAGATCAACGCCCAATAAACGGGCACATCCCCCTCGTAAGCCGCTAGGCTCTGGGAACTGAGGTTGATGTCTATCCACTTGTCCGAAGCAGCGACTGGAGGCGGTGTGGGCGTGGGTGGCGGAGGTGGCGGCGGAGGCGGCGGGGTGGGGGTAGGAGGTTCCATCACCACGATGGTCGGTGTAGCCGTCGGCTGAGGCAAGGGGGTGTCTGTAGGAGGTGGCGTAAAGGTCGGCGTATCCGTAGGGTTCAACGTTGGCGTGGGACTGGGCGTGGGCGTGTCGGTAGGCGTTGGCGTATCTGTGGGCGTGGGCGTGGGTGTGTCAGTAGGCGTGGGCGTATCGGTAGGTGTGGGTGTAGGCGTATGGGTCAACGTGGGCGTCGGCGTATCCGTGGCTGTGGCGGTAGAGGTGGGGAGCAAGGTGGCCGCCAAGGTGGCAGTAGGCGTCGTAGTGGGCAACAACGCGGCCCTGACGGCCTGTTGGTCGTCGCTTCCAACCAGAGCGAACAAGCCACCCGTCAGAAAAGCCAGGACACAGAGGAGCGTGGCCCCGCCGATGCTCGATATCAAGCGTCGAGCTCGATGGGCTTTGACAGCTTCCTTGCCCCTGGCGCGAACTGCCGACGAGGTCAGGTCTACCGGACGGGGTGGGCCCTGAACCCGGCGACCAGCCTGCTCGAACCTCGTCACCCGCTTGCGGGCCCAGCGGATGCCAGCCTTGGCGTATTCATTGCGCGGATTGATGGTCAATACCCGAGCCAGATAGGCCAGGCTCTCGCGGGGATCACTGGCCAGGCCAGCCTGCCAGAGGAGAGCCTGCTCGTTGTTCGGGTCCATATCCAAAACAGCAGCAAAACAAGCGCGGGCATCAGCCCGCCGGCCCGTGTCCGCTGCGAGGATGCCCAGTCTCAATAAGTGAGAGATCTGCTCTCTTTTTAGAGGGGGGTTGAGCTTCCTTTGGTTTGGGCTTTCCTCCTCAAACATCTAAAAGCTCTCCACTGTCGTAAGAATCGCTGCCCAACTATAAGTTGTATTTTATCCTACCATAAAATCACAAATTTGACAAATCGGTCAGAGCGGCTCTGGGGCTGTTTAGCCCCAATACGGTTTAAGATAGCGGAGGCGGTTCCCACGCCGCCGGGCATGGGAGCCCGGCTTGCTAAGTAAATTGCATTGTGTTTAACCTCGATTTGACAGTTGGGGCAAAATGTGCGATAGTTTAGTTGGAGGTAAGGTATGATGAAAGTGAAGGCCATGTTATGGGGTTCCCTCCTGTTGGCTTTTGCGGCCGGCTGCGGGCTACCGGGGACACCTTCTGAAATGGGTCAAGGGACATCGGTCGCTGTCGTTGGGGGGCCTGCTCCAGAGGTGCAAAGGATCTCACTGCCTGCCAGCGAGACACAGGTTCCCACACCGATGGGTGTCGCCTCTCCCGCTCCAGAGGCCAAGCCCACGCCGACCGCTCAGGCTGAGGTGGCGTTGCCGGCGGTGCTGATGGAACTTTCCCTGGGCGTGCCAGCCGGCAACGGCTACTACCCGGCGAGGATGGCTGTTAACCCCAATACCCACCTTGTCTATGTGCACAACGAGACTGGCGAGGGGGAGATGGGGCGGGTCTCGGTCATGGATGGGCAGACCCACGAGATCGTTGCCACCGTTGACGTGGGACCGAGCGGCTACCCGATGGGCAGGGTGGCTGTGGACGAGGTGGCCAACCGTGTCTATGTGGTCAATGGCGACGAGACCCTCTCCGTCATCAACGGGGCTGCGGACGAGGTGCTGACGACCATTGAAGGGGTCCGGGATGTGGCGGTGGACCCGACTGGTGGCGTCGTGTACGTGGTGGAGGGCAGCTCGCTGCGGGTTCTGGACGGCGACGATTACCACGAGTTGCGGTGGGCGGGTCTGGCACCGTCGGGGACCGCAGACCTGTTGGCCGTCAACCCGCCCGCCGACCGCCTCTACCTGTCCCGCTCTGCGCCTGAGACCCTCGACATCCTCTCGGCCAGCACGTTGGAGGTGATCACCACCATCCCTCTGGAGAGCCCGGCCCAGGACCTGGCCGTCAACACCCTCACCAATCACCTGTATGTGGCCCTCATCTCTCAGGGCCGCAACCAGGTCTTGGCTCTGGATGGAGACGATGGAAATATCCTGGCCAGCTTGGATGTAGGGGACGAGTACCAGTCCAGCGTCCTGGCCGTGGACGAAGCCGCCGCCCGCCTCTACGTGGGCAAAGGGACCAGCGACGAGCCAGGCATCGTCATCGTTGATGGGCGCACCATGGAGTCTGTGGCCGAGATACCGACGCTCGCCGGCGTTTACGGCCTGACCATTGACCCCAGTCTCAACCAGCTCTACGTTGCTGAGACTTACGAAAATCAGGTGCTGGTCCTCGATGTCGAGAGGGAGACCATTGTGGCCAGGACCGCCACAGCCATCGAGGTGATGGACCTGGAGGTTGACCCCCAGAGCCAGCGCCTGTACGCCACCGACAGCACCGACCGGCTGCACATCATGGACAGCGCCAGTTACGAGGAGTTGAAAGTCATCCCCGGCCGTGGCTCTATGGCCCTGGACCCGGAGCGAGGGCGGCTCTACGTCGGCGATGCCGAGGGCCAGGGCATCCAGATCCTCGACACCGACAGCCATCAATCCATGGGCCTTATCCCCCAGGTGGGCCGGCCGGCCGTCAACCCGGTGACGGGCCGGGTCTACATCGTGGAGCACGGGGTCTACATGGCTGACCCCGAAACGCAGGCCGTGCTTGGCGAGATCAAGGGCCTCTCTGCCGGGCCGCAGCAGTTCTATACCCCCTTTGCCCTCGATCTGACAGTTGACCCCCAGAGTGAGCTGCTTTACGTCATCGTCAACAACAACACTCCCGGCTCCAACAACGGCAACTATCTCTACGTCTACGACGAGCCCACGCTGACCAGGGTCCTGACCGACACCGAGCGCAGCGTGCAGTCCGTTGACGTGGACCCGCTGACGGGGCTGGCCTACGTGACCCGCGCCTGGTTCGACCGGAGCTTCTTGAGTGTGCTGGAGGCAGGCGAACGCCATGTGGCTCGTCTGGAGGGCGTCACAGGGCCGGTGCGGGTGGACCCGGCCGCTGGCCGCGTCTACCTGACCGAGGGCAGCTCCGAGGGCACGCGGCTGCTGGCCGTTGACGCCGAAACAGTCAGCCTGACGGCCACGGTACTTCTGGAAGGGGACTATGACCTGGACGCTCTGGACCCGGCCACCGGTCGCCTCTACCTGCGCGGGCGAGGGGGGCGCATCCTGGTCATGGCCCCCAGCGGCGGTGAGCTGCCGCCAGCCGCGCCGCCCCAGCCGACGGCGTTGCCGGCCAGCCCGGTTCAGGGGATCGTGGCCTCGCCCAGCTTTGGAGGGGACAGCACCCTTTTCGCCATCGTGGAGAACAGGCTCTACCAATCCACCGACGGCGGAGAATCGTGGGGCCTGGCCGGTGGTGGCCTGCCCCCTGAGGGCTGGGTGGTTTCCCTGGCCCTGTCCCCAACCTATGCCGACGACCAGACCCTCTTCGCCGGGCTGTCCTCGGGCCTGACCGGGGGCGGGGTCTACAAATCCACCGACGGCGGGCACTCCTGGCGCCTGGCCTGCCTGGGGCTGAGCGACCTCCTCGTTCAAGAGGTAGCCGTCTCCCCGGGTTACGCCGACGATGCCACCGTCTTTGCTCATTCGTATCGGCAGGGGCTTTTCCGCTCTACGGATGGCGGGGCGCATTGGGAAGCCCTGGGGGAGCGCTACGCTGAGGAGCCGGAGGACCGCCGCCTGGGAACGCTGGCCCTCTCCCCGGCCTACGCCACCGACAGCACCCTGTGGGCCGGGATGAGCGGCCTGGACCGCCATGCCCTCCTGGCCTCGACCGACGGTGGGGACACCTGGCAGGAGGTGATGCGCGGACAGGCCGAGGCCCTGGCCCTGTCCCCGGCCTTGGCCAAAGATGGGACGGCCCTGGCCGCCTTCAGCGGGGTCGGCCTGCTGCGCACCACCGACGGCGGGCAGACGTGGGAAGCGGCCAACGCTGGACTGCTTTACGAGAACGCTACCTTTACCGCTCTGGCCCCTTCGCCCTCCTTCGCCCAAAATCGGACCCTCTATGCCTTGCTGGCCCGGTGGGTCGAAGGCTCTGAGAGGCCGTGCCTCTACCGTTCCACGGACGGCGGTGACTCGTGGCAGGGGCTCCAGGCTGGCCTGCCGTCCGAGTCCGGGATCACAGCCCTGAGCCTTGTGGACGACGATTCCCTTCTCCTGGGCACTGCGGATGGGGGTGTCTACCGTGTGGCCGTGGACGATTTGGGTTGGGCAGCCGTGGCGGGGAAGGAGGGCATGGCTCAGCCTTACGAGGTGGACGTGAACGCTCTGGCTGTCTCACCGGACTATGCCCGAGACCGGACCGTCTACGCGGGCAGCGCCGCCGCGGGCGTGTTCCTCTCCACCGATGGGGGCCTGCATTGGCAAGAGACGGGCTTTCCGGCGCGGGGCAACGACCCCGACCTCTTCCACCTGGCCCTTTCACCGGATTACCCTCAAGATCGGACCCTTTTCGCCACGGCCGGTTGGCGTCCCTATCGCTCGACCGACGGTGGGGACACCTGGCAGGTGCTGGGACAGGGGCTGCCGGCCGTCTTCCCCATCTCCGCCCTGGCCGTCTCGCCAGCCTACGCTCAGGACAGGACCGTCTATGCCGGGGGCAACTATCTCGACCCACGCATCTTCGTTTCCACCGACGGTGGGGAGAGCTGGCAGCCGTCGGGGCAGGGGCTGCCCGAGTCCAGCACTGGAGTGGATGCCATCGCTCTCTCCCCTGGCTGCGCTACGGACCGCACGGCCTATGCCTGGGTGAAGGATCAGGGCCTCTATCGCTCCACCGATGGAGGCGCTTCCTGGGAGCAGGTCTTTGAGGAAGAATGGTGGTGGGTGCAATCCCTGGCTCTCTCGCCCCGTTTCCCCACCGACGGGACGCTCTTTGCCGGGGTCCTCTTCGGCCAGTTGTACCAGTCCCTGGATGGTGGCTTCACCTGGCAGGATCGGGGCGCGGGCCTGCCGGCGGGCACGGTCTGGGTCAGGGCTTTGGTCCTCTCGCCCGATTTCGAAAGGGATGGCACCCTTTTCGCCGGTCTTGATCAGGGCGTCATCCAATCCACCGATGGGGGTCGTACCTGGCGGCCGGCCAACGCCGGGCTGCCGCTGAAAGATGACGGCACACCGGCCTCGGTGCTCTCCCTGGGCACCTCGCCGGACTATCCAAGCGACGGCACCCTCTTCGTGGGGCTGGTGGACTATGGTGTCTACAGGTCAGTTGATGGGGGAGAGAGCTGGAGGCGGTGAGGGCATTTGCCAACGAGATGCCATTGACTTTTTTGCTAGACAGGTGTATAATCTTACTAGCCTATACGATGATAGGAACACCGAAGATGGTGTGTGCTTTCTATAATTAATATATTATATAAGTGCCCCTCCTGCTTACTAAAGGTAGGCAGGAATCATTAAATACTGTCAAGCAAGTCGTTTCCTTGCGCGCAAGGAGACAGCTTCTTAATGAGCGGGAAGGCTTCCAGGTAGAGCAAACGGAACCTCAGGTGAGGGAGTAATTTGATGGATAGACAAATTGAGTCACTACTTCGTCAACTTGAAATTCACGAGAAGAACCTCTCACGTCTCGAAGAACGCAAGGCTATATTCGGTATAAATGTTCCTGTTGATGTGCTAAACCAAATCGATTATGAAAAAAAAGCCATAGCTGAATTGAAAAAGAAGATAGAAGAGATCAGGTGGGATTCAGAAGTTGAGCGAGAGAGCGATAGGGCGCAACTTCAACCGAGGCATCCCATTGTCGGAAAGTCGAGAGGCAGGCCGGTAATCATTATTGCCGCATTCATCGTATTGGTGGCAGTCCTCGTCTATACGCTGGCAACAGTGAAAGGGGGCAATATGCTAAACGTAGGGAATGCCATTCTGACCGTCATTGCTGGCATTGCTCTAGGAGTACTTGGCAACTATATTTATGACTTACTTCGCGCTCGCGGTTGGTTGCCCGAGAGACCGTCAATCAAAAGAGTGCTGTTGATCGTTCTATTCTTTGTGCCTTTCCTTTGTGTAGCGCTATGGCCTCATTCAGGATTCGATCCGGAGACCGACAACGATAACAATCATGAGCCTGTCATCCAAAACATCTCCATAAATCCAGAGATCATCGAAACCGGCCAAAAAGCAATTATCACTGTTGTCGCTATTGATCCTGATGGCGACCCATTGACCTATGTATGGGCAGTGAGTAATGGAAAGATTGTTGAAGGCCCCAGCCAGCAGTCTACGGTAACCTATGAAGCCCCTGATATCCCTGGAGATGTAGTTCTGAGGGTGGTTGCTCGCGATGGTAAGAATGGGGAAACTGAGCAAAGGAGAAATATCTCGATTGTTATGCCTAGCACAGCACCTTAGATCGCTCAAGGAGGTAATGGAGTGGGGAAAATGCGCTATGTCCTTGGTGCTATCGCTCTTTTGTTTCTGGTCTTCAGTACAAACTGTAGACCTACAGAGAACCGCCCTCCAGTCATAGTAGATGACAAGATAGCTGTATCCCCCGGTATCGTGAGCACAGGTTCAAAAGTCATACTTACTGTCGTTCAGGTGGAGGACCTTGATAACGATCCTATCACCTATGTATGGGAAGCCCATAGAGGAACAGTTCCCGAAGGTCCAAGGGCAGAATCCATGGTAGACTATGTTGCTCCCAATGAACCGTGTGATGACGTCGTCAAGGTTACTGTAAGCGATGGCCGGGGTGGTGTTGACGAAGCTGCAATAGTAATTCGCGTTGTATGTTCCGACACAGCTACGCCTACGTTGACCGATACCCCTGTGCCGCCCACGGATATGCCTGTCCCACCTACGGATATGCCTGTCCCACCTACGGATACGCCTGTCCCACCCACGGGTATCGCTGCACCGCCCACGGATACACCGATAGTAGCTGAGTCACTGACTGGCAAGATAATCTTCCCTCTCTATCAAGGCGAGCAAAAGTACATTTACCTTGCCGAACTAGGTGGTGTGAAGCCGACGCTCAAAAGGCTCACTAGGGACGCCAGCGAGCCAGCGCTCTCTCCAGATGGTTCCCAGTTCGCATTCCGCTCTTGGAATGCCAATACTCGAGGGTTGATGGTGAGTAATATTGACAGCACCAACCTTCGGAGAGTATCCCGAGCCTTGGAGGATGCCTGCCCATACTGGGCTTCAGGAGAATCGCTTGTTTTTCATTCCACAAAAGAGGGCCCCACTCCACGTCTCTACACGGTTGGAACGTGGGAAGGTGCTGAGATGGTTGATAGCGTTCAGGGCGTGATGCGTGGCACTGCCCCTGCTTATGGACAATATCCGGCCTGGTTGCCTGGCGGTCGCATCGTCTACAAGTACTTTGAGCGGAGTGGTAACTTCCGCGGTCTGTATGTCATGAATTCGGACGGATCAAGCCCGATGCCCATTACCGATCATCCTGGTGACACAATGCCCTCTGTTTCATCCCGTAGTGATAAGGTTGCCTTTATGTCCGATCGTAGCAAGCACTGGGAAGTCTACACAGCGAACATTGACAGTAGTGGGTTTAAGCAGTTGACGGATAGCGGCGGCGGCAACAGCGGTCTGCCCACCTGGTCGCCCGACGGGTGCTACATTGCTTTTGTCTCTGACCGCGAAAATCAATGGGCTATCTGGGTCATGAAATCCGATGGCTCTGGCGTGCGCAAGCTCTTCAACTTGGATGGCACATTGACTTGGGGGGAGCGCATCTCCTGGGCTCCCTAAATGTACATTCGACCGGGCTTGCTGTGCTGGTAGTCGCGGCAGGCCGATGTAGGGCAAAAATAAATACCTTGCACTCTCCACCTACACGTGATATAATACCCACACCTTTAGGTACCCAACAAGCCTGGCGACGCGTCCGCCAGGGCAGACACCAAGAAAGAGGTGGACCATGACCGAAAAGAACGAGAAACGGACAACTGACGAAGCCTGGCGCGAAGTCGGCAGGCAGTTCCAGGCGCTGGGCGAAAGCCTGGCTGAGGCTTTCCGTACCGCCTGGGAGAGCGAAGAGACCCGCGGGCACGTGCAGAGCATGGAAGACGGCCTGGAAGCGATGATTGACCACATCGGCCGGGCGATCAAACAAGCCCGCACCTCACCCCAAGCGGAAAAGGTACGCGGGGAGGCAGAAAAGGCGGCCGAATCCCTCCGCGCAGCCGGGGCGCATACCTGGCAAGAAGCCCAGCCCCACCTGCTGGCTGCCCTGAATCAGATCAATGCCGAGTTGCAGAGGATGATCGTCCGTCTGGAGGAGGAATCGGCCGCAGAAGCCCCTGCTGCTGAGGCCACACCGGACGAGCCGGAAGGTGAGCAAGCAACGAAGGCCCAATAGCGTTGCTCCGTCGTAGCTGGTGGTCAGGGTGGGAGGTAGGAGCGTGAGACTTTAGAGCCAATCTTCTTTGTGAGGTAGAGGGGATTGGCTTTTGTTTTTGCATGGGGGACAGCGAGAATCGAACTGTCGCAACAAAAAAGCCTCTCGTCGCAGCGAAGGGAAGAACCCGCCCAGGTATAGAGAGGGCTTCCGGTCAGGTAGCGGTATTTTAGCACGGGTGGTCGCCTGGTCAAGGTGGCTTTTTGGTTGAGGACGTTTCTCTAGCATTGCATCTGTAGAGGAGCAATGAAACTCAAACTTCTGATGCTATCACTGGTTAGTTTCTTAGTCTTGCCTCTTGCAAGCTGGGACAGAGTGCGGCAAATGACTTGGCTTGATGGTAACCGACTTAGTCTTATAGCAGAGTCGGAAAGCAAAGCTGCGGCAGAAGTCACGTCACCTTTTGGGATGAACGTTCACTTGGCATTGCGATTCCAAAAGAAAGAAGGCGATCCTCCTAATCCCCGAAATCTTGCGACTGAACTCTTGGTCCAAGGGGGAGTGACTTGGATACGAGAAGAATTTTGTTGGGAATGCATCGAGCCTTGGCCCCATAAAGTAGATCCACGCACTTACCGCTGGCAAGAAGACGACTATTTTGATTATGATGCCGGTATAAATATAGCGTCTGAGCAGGGCTTTAATATCATGGGATTGCTCACTTACGGTCCCAGAACCAACGTGAATACGGGTCAAGTGTATAACAAAGAAGATTGCAATATGGACAACTCGGCGGCTCCCATTGACGACTGGCTTCTGGCTTGGCGCGAGTTTGTTCGGGCCGCGGTTATCCGTTACGGGGACCGTATTCACTACTGGCAAATCCAAAATGAGCCTAACTGGGACTGCTTTTGGCGCAAAATAGACTTTAGCGCTTCATCTCCAAACGCCAGCGATTACGTCCGAGTGCTCGAGGCAGCCCACCAAGAGATTCATAAAATAAACCCCCGGGCACGGATCGTATTGGCTGGATTGACACCCATAATTGATAACCCGGATGGCGTGGATTACTTTTACTATCTCAAGCAGATTCATGACGCGGGCGGCTGGCCATACTTTGATATACTGGCAATTCATCCTTACCGTGCTCCACATTTTCCCGAAGATGTCCTCCCTCGGAGCCGGTTCAACATGGAAACGCTTCAGTACCAGACCGAGCCTAATCAATATAACTTTACAGATGAGGTGGTTGCATTTGAACAGTTGATGTCCCACTGGGGTAAAAAACCAATCTGGATCACTGAAATCGGTTGGGCTACGGAAGCACTCAAGGGGCGCGCTGCAGAACGTGGCACGCAACCGGAAATCGTTCAATCTGATTACTTGATTCGCACTTATGTTCAAGCAATAGCCGCAGGCGTTCAAAACGTGATGTGGTATGATTTCCGTGACGATGTAGTTCCGGGTAATCCGACGGAAAGCAGTTTTGGCATCATCCAGCGAGATTTCTCACCCAAACCGGCTTACTATGGATTTAGCACAATGGCATCCTTGCTGGCGGGTAGTAAGTTCCAAAAGCAGGTACGCGGTCAGGATGATCGTAATCGCCCTGGTGATGACGACTTGTATGAATATCGTTTCGTCAAGGGCACTCAGACCATTATTGTGTTGTGGAAGTCACGGGGGGGTGATGAACCGCGCACCGTCGAGGTTGACAATATTGCCGTGCCGACTGTGCAGGTGTTCGGGCCAGATTTTGGTCCCACCACACTGGACGCGGGTACAATCATCAACATAACGAATGATACGATGTCTCTAGAGTTGACTGAGCGCCCGGTCTTTGTGGTGTTTGATACATCTGCCTCCAGTATGAAAGTCGATGCACTTTTAGTGAGGCAGTCCGGTTTTTTGGTGTTAAAACCTGGCGAGAATAGTAGTATTCATTTTGATATTCAAAACACCGGCAATGTTGCTTGGACTATCGAGCAAGGATTCCTTTTAGAGAATATAAATGGTGAAACTTTGGGTGCTCCATCAGTACATGCGTTGGAGAATGAAGTGCCACCAGGTCAGGTCACACGTTGGGAAATCCCAATCATAGCTCCAGAAAAGGTTGGGAGCTACAATACCAAATGGCAAATGACTTACAATAGAGAACCTTTTGGCCCCGTGATGTCTTGTCTGGTCATTGTCGTGCCAGAAGAAGAGGATATCAGCATTGACCCTGTCGAGCTGTTAAAGGAGTGGCTCAGTGAACTGAAGCGACAGATCTCCGCCAAACTCAACGAGCTATGGGAAGATCTGATGCAACGACTTGAAGAATGGCTTCAGCGTGAACTGGAACGCCTTTGGCGCGAGTTCTGGGAGAGTCTAGCCCGACAATGCTGCGGCACAAATGTCGTCGCCCCAGCGGTCTTGTTGTTAGGGGCATGGAGTATCAACCACAAACGACGCAGAGGGATGAAGGATGGGGACAGAGACTAGCCGAACTCTCAAGTTCAACCAGTTTCTCAGACTTCTGTGGAAAGACGAGAATCAACCCCACTTCCAACGAAAGCTGTTTCTCAAAAGGGTGATAGGGATTGCCATTCTCTTTGTCCTGGCGAAATGGTGCGAGAGTGGTGCGACCAGTACGGCCCGCTGGCCGGAACCCATCAAGTATGGTGGAGTTGCCCTTTTTCTCCTAGCGGCGGGATTGTTCTTGTGGGGCATTGTCACTATTTGGAAGGTTCTTCGCCAATTGAGGCTCAGAGGCCTTCTCATTGTTCTGGGCATTGGCTACGTGCTGCTGATTAGCGCCCTGGTGCTCATCTCAGACAGTCCACTGCCACTCCGTCAAGAAGCATGGTTGATAACGCGGCGATTGATCGCCGCCGTCGGCCATCAAGTGAGTGATCTTGTCCAGACCCTAGTGGAAGCCCCTCAGGAATTCCGTTTCGCATACACTGGGCACCGCCGTCCCGTGCTGCTGCCTGGCATGGATCCAAAGGATACCTCATACCTGACACCCGTTCCAGCTAATCATCCTGCTCAAGTATCGCTTAGTGCAGTGCCTATTGCCTCTCCTACTCGTGCTCCTGCTGGGATCCAAAAGGGTACATCTACACCCTCATCTACAGCTACCACTGCTGTCACTGCCTTGCTACCATCCTCGGACGCCTCTACGCCCGCCGCTACCCCGACGGAGAAACGCCCAACCGCCTTACCCGTTCACTCGCCCAATTGCCCCCATCCCCAAGCTCGGCTTACTGCACCGCAAGTGAACCAAGTCATCCGGGGCGAAATCCAGGTGATGGGAATGGCCAACATCGAGAATTTTGATTACTACAAGTTCGAGTTCAAGAGGGAAGATGTCGAAGATGAATGGCATTGGGTCCACAGCTTCGAGACACCTGTGGAAAAAGGCTTGCTAGGCGTCTGGGACGTTTCCCAACTGCCGCCAGGCACCTACACTTTCCGCCTAATGGTGGTCAACCGAGAAGGTAATTATCCTTTTCCGCCATGTGAAGTCAGAGTATATGTCACGCACTGATTTCGGCTGGCAAAATATGAGTGGGCAGCTTACGTCGCTTCTGTTAAAGTAGATTTCGAGCCTGTCTGCAATTTGTGATTATACCAGATGGCCGGGCAATGTTGTTCAGGTGCAACAATGGAAGAGAAAGAAGTACTATCGCTGATTGCCGAAGGTGAGAACAAAAGAATAGATTTCAAACGAGAATTAGACTTGGAATCTGGCAAGGGCAAAGCAAAGTTTGTCAAATATGTGGTTGCTCTTGCCAACTCAGCTCCTGGTGGTGGTTACCTGTTAATCGGCGTTGATGATGACAAATCCATTGTCGGCATCAACGAACTTGAAGAAGAGCGAATTCAACAAATTGCCCGAGAATATGTTGAACCACCAGTTGTCTTGCGGTGTGTCTTGGTACCTATGGAGACTTTTGGCTCTCCATCGGTTGGAGTAATTGAGGTAAAGGCAACACGCAGACCCCACAAAGTAATAAGAGCAATAGATACGTTGAACAAAGATGATGTTTTTGTTCGTCGTGGGTCCATTGTAGCAAAAGCTAGCCTTGAAGAAATCCGTAAAATGCAGGGCGGTGGAACGCGGCTACTCTGGGGTGTGGGGGTTATCGCTCTGGCTGCGCTATTCATTGCGATTTTCTCAGCCATCCAAGCCACCCAAGGGAGTGAGCCGACAGCCACCACTACGTCTGTGCTGATGGTGGTATCCGCTGCTGCACCCACCAAGGCCCCGCAGATAGTTGTTGCGACTGAGAAACCCACCCCTACCTCCACCTCTACGGGCACGCCGGAGACCCCCACTCCTACCCCCACTCCCACTCCCACCCTCACGAGCACGCCGACACCCAAGCCTGTGGCCGTGGTACAGGCCGAGACCTTGAGCGTGCACGGCGGCCCAGGCACGGAGTATGACTTGCTGGGACGGGTAAAGCAAGGTGACGAACTGGAGATCGTGGCACGGACGGAGAGAGGCGATTGGCTACAGGTGCGGCTGCTTGACGGGAAAGAGGGTTGGGTCTCAACGCAGGAGGTAGAGCTGGGCAGCGGGGTGACGGTCGTCCCTGTGGCTACCTCCATTCCGCCCACACCGACACCAGCGCCCCCAACCGACACGCCGACTCCCTCTGTTCCGCAGGATATGGTCTATGTTCCGGCAGGTGAGTTCATCATGGGCTCCAGCGACGCCGAAGTGGACAGTGCCCTGACTTTGTGCAGCAAGTACCTGGGTCTCTGCGAGCGGAAGTACTTTGAGGAGGAGCAGCCGCAGCATATGGTGTACCTGGACGCTTTCTGGATTGACAAGACCGAGGTGACCAATGCCCAGTACCAGCAGTGCGTGAAGGCGGGGTTGTGCCAAGTAGCGACGACGTGCGACTGGGGAGAGCCGACTTATGGAGATGCGTCCAAGGCGGGACATCCAGTGGTGTGCGTTTGCTGGTATGATGCGAAAACATACTGCGAATGGGCTGGGGCGCGGCTGCCAACAGAGGCGGAATGGGAGAAGGCAGCGCGGGGCACGGATGGTTGGATTTACCCGTGGGGAAACGTCTTCGACGGGAGCAAATTGAACTTCTGCGACGTTAACTGCCCACACGATTGGAAGGATACATCGGTCAATGATGGCTACATCTACACCGCGCCGGTAGGCAGTTATCCGGCTGGAGCCAGTCCGTATGGGGCTCTGGACATGGTAGGCAACGTCTGGGAGTGGGTGGCTGACTGGTACGGCAGCGATTACTACAGCGTGACAGCTGACGGGGAGCCTGTCCTGAGCCCTGCCCTAAGCGAAGC
>Ga0180438_10007175_pt1 | contig 14661 bp, 9 predicted proteins | sample SS_ome_12_FD_132455 | JGI IMG/M metagenome (GOLD analysis project Ga0180438, IMG submission 132455) | Hypersaline lake sediment archaeal communities from the Salton Sea, California, USA - SS_3_D_2 metaG | ecosystem: Environmental > Aquatic > Non-marine Saline and Alkaline > Hypersaline >...
GCAGGAGCGCCGTGCCGGGAGACTTCGCGCGGATCGTGATGGGGGACTCCTTCGTACCGGAAAGACGAACACGATTCGCTTCGAAATACTCGCCCGGCAGCACCGTCAACGTGTCGCCCGGCTTCAAAACCGACAGCCCCTTTCCGACCGTCGCAAAAGCTCTCTGCCCCGACCGACCGTTCGATTGATCATTCCCGCTCTTCGAGACGAAGTAGTCGTCAGCAAAACCGTTGGCGATCAGCAAGAACGCCGCAACAAAAGCACAACCAAGAGATCTCATCACTGCCATCTCCCAGGGATTCAGCCAGCCTGCGCGACAACTGGAGCGAACAACATGGCTCGCCTCGCGGAATCCGCAGTCCGAAATCCGCAATCCGCAATGTGTTGCCTACATATGCCGTTCGTCGTTCTCCGCGTGCTCCGCGTCTCCGCGGAGAATTGTTCAGGTCAACTTTCGGTGAACGCCGGCTCGCCTCGAACCGATTCGATGACCTCCCCGGCCTTATCGAGACTCTTGCTGTCGCCGAAGACCGCCAGCCAGATCGCGCCTTCCGCGCCGCCCACGCCGCCGGCGCCGACCGGCACCGCCTCCACGTCCGCCAGCGCGCGCAGCGCCTCGATCTCCGTAAAGATGTCGCCCGGCACGACCCACAGCGTTGGGCCCTTACCTTCCCGGTCCTTGAGCATGTCGGCGGCTTCGTTCAGATCGACGGGAACATTTTTCTCGAGGCCCGCCGGGTGCAGGTACCGGATGCGCTTGGCCGTGACGATCCCGAGGGCCGCACCCACGCCGCCGCCGGTCGGGTGGCCGATGAGTACGCCGGCTTGATTGCGCTCGTAGTTGATGGCGTTCACGCCCTTCGAATAAACGTCGCCCGGCCCCATTTCCTGCAGAATCTCCGACGCCTTGACCTTGAGCCGCTCTCCCCTGCGGATGACGAGGTCCGGATGCTGGTAGGCAAGACGCGGCCCGTCGTAGTTCGACGGCAAGGTCCGACCCGTGACGAATTGCTTCTTGTCGAAGCGCTCGCCGGTGATTTCCTCGACAACATAGCCGTTCGTGGTTCCCGAGCCGACGGCGAGAATACCTTGATCCATAGCGCGCCGCACGAAATCGGCCTGCGCGACGCCCTTGCCGATGAGCCGTTTGCCTTCGGAGACGGTCAGCGATGTCACGAAATGCATGCGTCATCCTTTCTGTGAATGGCGGGATAAACGATCCGGCGTCCCGGACGTCGGGATCCCTCGGCAGGTTCAGGGATTGGCGAGACAAACGTGAGCACATTCTCGCCAAAAGAAGACGGCATTGCAACCTCTCTATCTCCTCCCTCCCCCTCCTGGCGCGGCGCAGGCGCCGCGCCAGGAGGGGGAGGGAGGAGATAGAAAGGCTCGCGCCCCTGACTAGCTTACTGACCGCCGACTCCAGGGGGACAAGCCCGCCGGCGGCCCTCGATCGAGCTGTGGGCCTTATCTTAGTGACACTTACTTGTCCCGCGCTTCTAGAGACCTTGACAAAACCAGTTGGCGCCTCGATGATGGCAGCCACAGGGGCGTTGCTGATAAAGGCATTCGGCAAAGGAGGAGGATGCGATGAGAAACTTTGGTATCGCCTTCGCGTTCGCCCTGATCGAACTACCTGTGGTGAGGAAGTGGAAACGCTCCGCGTTTACACTTATCGAACTATTGGTTGTCGTCGCGATTATTGCCATCCTCGCCGCTATGCTGCTCCCCGCGCTGGCCGCCGCCCGCGAGAAAGCCCGGCGATCCACCTGTATCAACAATCTGAAACAGATTGCAGTCGGACACCAGAGCTACATGTCCGACTACGGGGGCTATCTCCCGCACGGGCCGATGACGCTCGGCGACGACTATGACTGGTGCAATCCCGACCGCGAAAGCTGCATCTGGTACGGCAGGAATACGCACCCCAGCGACGCCCATACATACGGTGACTATAAGTATCGCTACCCCTTCCAATACTCCCTGTACCGGTTCACGGCGCGGGCGCCGCTGACGAATGAGAATGAGACCGTGCGCGTCGATTACGCAGGCTATGCGGCCTATTGGAGAGTGCTCGGGATTGCCCTTAAGTCCAGCGCCGACGGTTTCCCGGCCGGCAGGCTGAACCACGGTCCGAACGGCATGGGCGTTCTGCTTCACACGAGCTATATTGGCGATGCCGGCGTCTTCTACTGCCCCAGCGCAAGCGACATGCGGGGCGACGTCCGCAATGAGGTCCCCAACATCGGCGCGAGCAGTATCGGCCACTGGAAAGGCGCCGGAGGCTTTGACGGCAAGACGCTGCTGTACGGCGACTGGGAACACACCAAGTACGGCAACACGTTGAGCATCGTTTATTCTCATTACAACTATCGCAACGCGCCGTTGCGTCAGATGAACCCGTGGCACGTCTATATGGAGGACTGCGACGAGCCTTACCTTCAGCTCATCGGCGCGCGGCCGGCCATCTACGCCAAGACGGGCAACCCTTTGTTTCGAACGGCCAAGGAACTGAACGGCCGCGCGCTCGTGACGGACACGTTCAGCAAGGGAAGAACGTACGACGCCCTCTACCGGAAGGTTGACGGGAGCGGCGCCATCGCCACCTACCTGACCGCCGAGGACACCCGCATCGTCGCGGGCTACGGCATCCGGTCGCATCGCTCGGCGTATAACGTCCTGTATGGCGACTGGCACGCGGCGCCGTTCAACGATCCCCAGGAAACCGTGATCTGGCACACCACCGCCCGGGCCGACAACAGCCCGATCCTGAGCCACTACTACGGCTTCGCCCAAAACTTCTGGCTCGGCTACCAGAAGCCCTTTAACGCCAACCTGAAGACCGATCACGAGCACTTCAAGCACAGCGCCGCCGCCGTCTATCACGAGATGGACATGCGCGGCGGGGTGGATATAGAAGTGCCGTAGCTCCAGTCTTCGTCGCGGCATCTCACGCACACGGGTAGCACGGTCAATCCCGCCCGTGCCCATGGATGCAGATTTGCCATGTTCGGCAAAGTGCTCCGGAACCTGTGAACAACTGGCAAGGAGACCGGCGGGATTGACCGTGTTCCCCCCGCAGATTGCAGACCCCGAAAGCCCAGCCCCACACCCCACGCCGTAGGGAACGGCCTCTGTGCCGTTCCGAGCGATTTACGGGATGGCCGCCAGCGGGCTTGTCCCGCTGGGGCCAACGGTCAGTACGCTACCACGGTCGCCAGCCACTTTCTCTCCCTCTTCCCGCTCCGCCTCCCCTCCTCGCGCGGCGTGAGCGCCGCGCGAGGAGGGGAGGCGGAGCGGGAAGAGGGATGGGAGGATTTCACGTAGCCAACCGACCACATTCACCAGCGGCACGAGGCCGCTGGGGTCACGGTTCCGCCCTTATCTCAGTGGCATTCGGCACACGTTGGCATTATGATTATTGGGAAGACCGACTTGACTTCCTCGAAAGAAGGGACAACTGATGAAGGTACTTGTTATCGGAGGCACCCGTTTCCTCGGCCGGGCCATCGTGGACGACCTCGCGGCGCGCGGACATGACGCGACGGTGATGAACCGGGGCAATCACCCGCCCCCTTCCAACGCGCGCTCGATCCGGTGCGATAAGTCCGATCGCGACGCGTTTCGCCGGACGCTGACGGGCGAACACTGGGATGCGGTCGTCGACACGATCCTGAGGGACGACGACCTCGAGTTCGTGGTGGACGCGCTGGAGGGAAGGATCGAGCGTTTCCTGCACACCGGCTCGATCGGCGTCTATGCTCCGTGCCGGCGGGTCCCGGCCAGGGAGAGCGACCCGCTCAAGGACATAGACGAGGAGTTCGCCTTCACGCCGAAGCTGCGCCAGGACCGCGTGCTGCTGCGGGCGCACGCTGAAAGGGGATTCCCCGCGACTATTCTGCGCATGAGCAACATCTACGGCCCCGGAGACGTGCCGCTGGACGGCTGGGGCGGCCGGCGGCCGGCGTTCTTCCAGATGATCCGGGATGGCGAAACGGTCCCCCTGCCCAACGAAGGGCGCGCGTTGCTGCACCCGGGCTACGTGGTCGACCTCGGACGTGCCTTCGGCGACGCGATGGAACGGCAGACCACCATCGGCCAGGTCTATAACATCGGCGGCGACCGCGCGCTCACGATGCGGGACTACGTCGCCTTGATTGCTGAAGCGCTTGAGGTCGAGCCGAATCTGGAGTTCACGACCGCGAGCGATATCCTCGAACGTTTCCCGGACCTCACCGGCCGCCGGGGTCTCCTCTTCTCCTGCGAGCACATGTGCTGCGACATCGGCAAAGCCGAGCGCGACCTCGGCTGGCGGCCCAGGGTCCCCCTCGACGTCGGCCTGCGCCGCAACATCGACTGGATGCAGAAGGAGGGGTTGCTGTGAGCCTTGCTAAGGCCTGTTAAACCACGACGGCACGACGCTTTCAAGTGCGGAGCGGGGAGCGGGGAGTGCGGAATAGGTGGCCAGTGGTCAGTGGTCGGTAGCCTGCGGTCTCGTGATGGTAAGTGCGCAAGTCTGCATCAGTCCCCATTGCCCTCTCGTTTCTCTATGGCTAAGCCGTTCAGTTTCTGTGGGAATTTGCCGCATTCGCGGCTGTGCCGCGGACCACAGAACTCCGGCCCCGTTCCTGGTGCCGATGTGACTCTCACACCAACAGGTCTCTCCTCCCCCGCTCGACAACCTCGCGCATAGCGGCCAGTTTCGCGGGATCGACCTCTGGGGGAACGTAGGCGGCCTTGAGCTCCTCGGCGTGGCCGCGAAAGCGCTGGAGGACTTTCTCGTCGGTCTCGGCGCCGCGCCAGCCGTTGCGTCCGAAGGTTTTCGGGCACCACAGGAATTCACGGTAGCGGCGAAGGGTCTGTTCGGTGTCGAGGTGGTTGCGGTCCAGGCCGTGGCCGACGTCGAAGACGCTAGCGAGATCGAGTGTCTGCGGCGAAACCTCGACGCCACGACCGAGGAGACCGACGCCTTCCGCAAGCTCGCGTTCGAGAAGAAGCTGTTCGTGGCAAAGCGTCTTGCCCTCTTCCAGCATGCCCTGTCCGACGCCGTAATGGCGGCCGGTGAAGGCGGCGATCGTCATGGCCTTGTACGCCTTCTCCCAGGCGGCGAAGTAGCCGGGCTTTTTCGCGTCGCAGTATTCGCCGCCTCCGACGACGATCTCCTTGCCGGTCCACTTGAGCACGAACTCGGCCAGGGCGAATCCGTAAAACATGGCGTCAAAGCTGCAATAGCTCACTTCGCCGGTTTTCATGTCCAGCGCGCCGGCCCAGATCGAGCCGCCGAGGGGGACGTCAGGGTTGATCGCTCGCGCCGCGAGCCAGGTCGCGACGATTTCCGCCGCGGCGACGGCGATGAAGCCCGCGGGGGAAACCGGCGTGCTCGCGCCGGCCACGGGCATGGCCGTCAAGCCGGTGGCGCAGCCGGAGCGAACGCGCCGCACGAACTTGTCCGCCACGTCCTTGTCGAAGCGCAGCGGATGCGCGAAGCAGATCGCGCCCCAGCTGAACCAGTCTCTGAGCCCAAGAATTTCGCCCATCTCGATCAGGTAGTCCACCTGCCGCACGTTCCACGCAAAGGCCGGGGCGGGGCGATGGGCGTATTCGGCGAGAAGGAGCGCCGCCTCGAGCGGTTCCACCATGGGCGGCACATCTGAAAGCAGCAGGGAATGACCGGCCGATTGGTCCGGGTGAAGCACGCTGGCCAACTTCACGGTCTCGACGAAGGCCGCCTTGTCCCCGGGACGCGCCTGGCCGGCGTCGATGTCGTAGAGGAACTGGGCCACCTGCGTGCCGAAGTGCGGCGGACCCGGCGAAGCAAACCGGGGCGTCTCGTCGTCGGCGGATTGGGCTTCCGACTGCCTGCGCACGGTCTCGACGAGTTCTTCGACGACGCGCTTCGGGAATCGCGCCGTCTGATCATCAAAGCTGACCTCAGCGCCCGCTTCGTCGAGAGCTTCGAGAATTTCCCGATTCTGGCAGAGGATGCCGACCTTCCCCAGGATGCGAAAGACCGCATCGCCGAGGGGCTCGGTGTCCGTTTCCCGCAGGATGTGATAGCGCGTCACGGGCGAAGCCCTCCTACCATGGATCACTCACCGCCGAGGCGCGGAGAGCGCGGAGGACGGCTCACGATCTTGTGGTCGGTAGCCGGTGGCCGGTTGCCAGTAGCCGGTTGTTGTCCTCTGCGCACTCCCGCCGTCGTCGAGCTATGGCGTGGCAGGCTGTGACTCCGCGGTGGCAACTTCATTGACAATCCCGGCTATCCGTCGATGTTGCTGAGCAGCGGCTGCAAGTCGATGGCAGGCTTGCTTAGTCCGTTTCTCCACAACATGTGCGTTTTTCGCGCACCTGGACACGCATCCGGAGGCAACGGAGCTACATGCCCGGCGTCGCGTCGACGTCGATGCCTTGCAGGCCGTCGAAGAGATGCCAGACCAGCGGTGTCCCGAACTCGGCAGTCGTCCGGTCGGTGCCGGTGATATTGCCGATGTAGCTCCAGGAATTCCCGAGAGCGCCTTCGGCGCTGTAACTTGCCTTGGACGTGTCCCAGTAGATGATCTGTTGCTGCGGATCGCCGTACCACCGCGCGCTGTAGTCGCCGAAGAGGCAGTTATAGCCGTCGCGGTGGGCCCCGTTCCCGAAGCCCGGCACGACGATCGAGACGGGCGCTTCCGTGACGTAATCTTTCGTCTGCGTTGGGTCCGGCCCTTTCCAGAAATCGTCGGCGGCGAGGCAACGATCACCCAACCTCCTGGACGTGACGAAGGGGGGTCTCCCGACGCTGCTGACAACCCGCGGCTTGGTGTAGGGAATAGTCTTCGGTCCCTTGATATTGTAGCCGGGGCTGTTGGCCAGACTGAATCGGCAGAAGATCGGGACGTTTCGGTAAGCGTACTGTCCGGCCACCACGCAGCCGCGCATGTTGTTGTGGACCTGGATCGAGTAGATAAGCCGCGGCCATGCGCCGTGGGTCAGAACGCTTCCCGCATCCGAACCGCCGCTGCTTTCGAGCGCCGCCTGCCAGTCTTCGGCGCCGTCATTCATGGTGTGCCCGTAACCGCTTGCGTTGACGTGCCGGGTGCCCTTGGCCGAGGGGCAATAGAAAACTCTACCGTCGCCGACGGCTCCTGTTGTCAAGAGCAGGCCCAGGCCCATGGGAGCAACTTTGAGATCGCCTTCGGCCGGATCGGGCGGGGGCGGCGTGTACGGCCCCCAGTAACCCGCCCCGAGGGTGAAATGCATCCGAGTGGCGTAGATTCGGTAGTAGGTGCTGGTCGTGGGCATCAACGAGATGCGCTCATCGGTCCGGGCGTCCGAGTAATACTGGTAGCCGATGTCGTCTGTTCCCGGCGTCGGATCCCACATTTGATAACCGGGGAAGTACTCGTTGTATTCGCTTAGATACATGGCGGCCGCTTTCCCCAGTTGATTCAGATTGTTCGAGCAACTGGACCGCCGCGCCTTTTCCCGCGCCGCGGCCAGGGCGGGCAGCAGCATCGCGGCCAGGATCGCGATAATCGCCACGACGACCAACAGCTCAATCAGTGTGAACGCCCTGGCAAACAACAGACGCTTCAGCCTAGTCATCGCCCATTCCTCCTATTGGCAGAATGAACCGGAACGGCATGCCACTACTCGGACAGTGCCACGTTGCGTATGCGTCTGAGGCTGTAACCTGTGAGGTAAATGTCTCCTCTCACAAACTCGAACAGACCCGGCGGCTCAGCCCTGCCCAGCGACCTTATGTCACCTGTAGCGGGATCGATCCGCGCCAGCATCGTGTCGATGAAGGAGTATATCATTCTGTCGGGACCTCGTCTCAGGCCCAAAGGACGGCCGGGAACATCCCGAACCAGGAGGGTCTTAGCCTCGGCCAGATCGACGATGTAGAGTAGCCACTTCTTGTCTTGGCGGCCGATGCCGACCACCCGGTCGCCGACGGCCGCCACGGGCCCGCAGGTTTGGAGCTCGGGCCCGGGTGCGATCTCAACGGAGATTGACTTCGACGCCACGTCCAAGACGAAGAGCTTCGCTTCCTTAGGCGTCGGGGTGCGGCCCGCCGGGTCGGTTACGGGGCGGCTCGAATAGACGATCGTCTTGCCGTCCTGCGCGGCCGTCAAGCCGGCGCAATCCTGAACGAGGAACGGCTCCCTCAGACCGCCGGCCTCGCGCCTCTGAGGGTCCCACCAGCACAGCCCGCCGCCGACGTGCAGCCTTTCCGCGTGGCCGCCGACGTAGAGCAGACCGTCCGCGCCGATGGCGCTGCCGTGGACGTGATGGGTCCGCGCGATTTCGCCAAGGCGGGCGCAGAAGCGGGGGTTGCTCTCCGGCGACTTCAGGGGCGGCTCCTTGTGAGTCGGCGTGGTGGTGAAGTAGGTCCAGGGCTTTGCCGGATCGTACTCGTGGACGATCGTGCCGGGGTAACCGCAGAAATACACCTTGCCGCCGAGGCACTCGATCGTGCCGACGCTCATGGTGGACTTGCCGACGATCTCGACCGCTGCCTTCACAGGGTCGTAAATGAAGATATCCTCATAGGCGCGCGGCGCCCCGATCAGCCGGCCATCGGGAAGGGCCTTGAGGTAGATGGTCTTCCAGGGAACGGTCTGAATGCCTTCGAGCCCGACGCGGTCCCATTCCTTTCCGGGCAGCCGGAACCAGATTTCGGCCTTCCCTTCCGAGCTCGGTCGCGCGTGGGTCAAGACCATCTCCGGCCGCGGCGCAGGTCTGGGGCGAGGCGCGGACGCGGGCGGCGGCTCCTTGAAGGCCTCACCGTCGCGGAGGGTGTAGGTTTCCTTGACCGTTTTGTCGCCGGCTTTCCGCGTGACCCGCGCCCGGCATCGGTCGCCGGCGCCGTGCACGCTCAGGTATTCCATATCCTGCATCAGCACTTTCTGTTCCCCGGTTTTGCGGTTCGCGACCACGAGATACCACGGCCGCTTGCCGGCGGCGCTGTAAACCCAATCGTTCCCGACGGCCATGTAGTATATATAACGGGGAGCGCCGTGAGGCGGGCCCTGCACGCCGAAATTGCGGAAGGTCCGCGTCGTTGGGTCGAACTCGACCAGATAGGCCTTGGCCGACGCCGTTCCGAGGTAGATCTTCCCGTCGTTCGGCGCCATCCGCATCGTAAAGGGCAGTACGCGATCCTCGATTTCGGGATAGTCGACGTAGTCCATCGAGCCGTCCGCCGGGTCGAAAATCCACATGCCCATCTTCGCGTAATGCCCGATATAGAACTTGCCGTCCTGCCCCATGATTCCCTTGTTGCCAAGGGTCTGGCAGAGCGCGCCCGAGGGCTCGCGCCGGATCATCCGGACCTTCTTGTTGTCCAGATCGATGATGTAGATCTGGATCGGCAGTTTGTTGCGACGGACCGGGTTGTAGGACGTGACGAACCACCATCCGCGCCCCTCCGGCTTCGGCACGAGAAAGTCCCCCGACCGGCGCATGGTCCGCAGTGGGGTACCCAAGTCCTCAACGACGAGGGGAGGAGGGGCCGGCGCGGCCGCAGCGGCGCAGGTCAATAGGAATGCGGCGAGCAGAACAGCATGTTGGCGTGAACGCATTGGCTATCCTTTGTTCCCCTCTTCTCTCACCAACTTCGAGAAGCCGTACTATTCTCGCCCGGCTTCTTCGATCAATCAAGAGGAAAACACATTTATTGTTCGGGCGCGACCTCTTTCACGCGCCGCAGGTAATGCCCGCCGGCAAGATAGATGTCCCGGCCGACGAAGACGAACCGGCCGCCGGCGCCGACGCGGCCGACGGGAAAGACTTCGAGCGTCTCCGGATGAATCCGGACGAGCAAACGCGGGTAGCCGCTGACCGATCCGAGCCGGTGCAACGTCCAGATGTATCCGTCAGGACCCGGCAGGAAATCCGGTCCGACGCGGGGCATGTTCATCATGGCTGACACGCCGGCGAGGACCGTGCCGTATTCGCGCGTCTTCAGGACCATGCCGCGATTCGGGTCGAACTTGTACAGAACGGTCCGGCTCTGCTTGGGGTACCGCTCCTCGGTGATCAGGCCGATGAGGCTTCCGTCGCGCGCTTCCGCAATCGTGAGCAACGCCTTCTCGTCCGCAAAGGGAGTGTACTCCTTGACGATCGCGCCACGCTCCAGGTCCAGAATGAAAATCTTCGCCGCCGGCGGGGGCTCGCCCGACGCCTGATCGTTCGGCTGAACGCGCGTGGTGATGGCCATCTGTTTTCCGTCGTTCATCAGACACGACCAAGAGACCTGGAGGTGATCGAACTGACCCCCGTCGTCGAACTTGTCGTATCGGCCGGTCTTGGGGTCGAACCAGGCGAGGGCGAACCCGCGGTAGTAGCGGAACTTCATGCCGATTACCCAGACCTTGCCGTCGGGCGCCGTGTGCATGCGTACGCCGCAATGGCTGTGCATCGCCTTGACGTTGCTGAAGTACGTGACGCGGCGCGGATTGGCCTTGGGGCTCTCGGCGGGCACGGCCGGCTTGCCGGGCAATGCGGTTTTCGGCGTGAAGGGTCTGCCGAGATCGACTTCATCGAACCACGTCGACGGGTAGCCGCTGACGTACACTTTGTCGCCCGACCGGGCGATGCTGTAAGCGTTGCCCGAGGGCTTGCCGAGCAACTTCATCTCGCTTGCTTCGATGTTGTACACGAACATGGGGCCGTAATCGCGAGACGCGCCGACCACGGTATTCTCGTCAAAGGCGAGCAGTCTGGAAACGGTCTTGCCCTCGAGGGGCACCTCCACCTTGGCCTCGCGCCATGCTTCGGCGCCCGGTTGCCTGAAGAAGATCGTCATTTTGTCTTCGGCGTAAACGGTGGACTCGTCGAGCACGACCTCCGGCTTGGATTCGGCGGCCTTTGCTTTTGGCGCCTGTACGGGAGGGCCCGGAAGGGGTTCCGCTTTGCCGCCTTCGAGGCGATAGTAAGTTCGCGTGCCGGCTTTTCGATCGATGACGCTCGCCACGCTGCCGCCGATGTTCATGAAGTTGGATACGTCCGTCTCGAGCAGCACCTCGCGCTTTCCCGTTGGCTTGTGAAGCGCCACAAGCTGCCAGGGCCGGGACCCGCGGCACGCGCCATAGATGTAATTCTTGTCATGCCAGGCGTAATAGACGTAACCGTGTCCGGCGTCGCTCAACGGGCCGTAGTTCGTGACCTTGTCGGCCTTCGGATCGTAAACGGCGACTTCTGTCGAGCCGTTGGCCCCGGCGCACAAAATGCCGCCGTCCGGCCCTTCCACGAGCCGATAAACCGTAATGGCTTTTTCGAAGATTTTGCCCAGATCGCGCACCGAGTTCGTTGCGGGATCGTAAATGCCGAGGTGAGACGGCACGTTGTATCCCAGATAGAGCTTGTCTCCCGCGACCAGCGAGCTCCAGATCTCATGCGCCGGGACGACATTGTGGCGCTTGACTTCGCCCGTGGAAAGGTCCAGCGTGCAGAAGTGGAGCTTGCGAACCGGCGCCCGATACCAGAAGGGCTGGACCCACCGATCCGCGCCGGGCACGCGCATGAGAGGCAGCATCTTGACGACCGGCACGCCGATCGGCTTGCCGACCGTCTCGACGGGCAAACCCTTCGTGTTCCGCCAAGGGATGTCCGGCGGCTTGGGTTCTCCGGCGTCGCTCCACCCGACCCCAACGAAGCCCAGGCCGACGCAGACCGTGAGAAGACGCCGAAAGGTCGTGCCGATATCCGTCATGTTCCTTCCCCCAAAGAGATGAAAAAACGCCCGTTCGTTCCGTCTGAACGGGCGTTTTCGAGCGGGTTGCCTGGAGCAAGCCGGCCGGCCATGGGAAAATCAGTCGTAAGTCAAAACCTGGGCATCGGCACCGCCGAGCACATCCATGTTATGCCAGATGGCCAGACTCCCATAACGGGCGGTGGTGTCGCCGAGCGTGCAATTGAACAGCCCGTGGCGCCAGTTGATGTCGCCTTCGGAACCGCCGGATTCGTTGCCCTGGGTCGGCCAGAAGATGACCTTCTGCTGCGGATCGCCGAACCAGGCGACATGGTAGTCTCCGTACAGCACGTTGTAGCCGTCCTTGTGGACATAGTTGCCCAGGCCTGGAACGAGGGTGCTGTTGATGTTGGCTGTGCCGGTGTAGTATCCCTGTTTGTCGAAGCCGTCCGCCAGAAGCGCGCGGCTGCCCAGGATTTTGGTTGTCTTGAACATGGGTTCCCAAGGATTGGCGGTCACCTTAGGATTCGTATAGTAAACCGTCAGGATGCTGCGTCTGCCCAGAGAAGCGCTTTCGCACTTGATGCTGGTCGCGCAACGGTAGGCGTAGTGACTCAAGACGCCCTTGTTAGTCAACTCGCCGTAGTCCAGGCGGCCGCTTTGTGTCCAATCGCCGTGGGTCAGCGTTCTGGGGTCGGTCATGCTGCCGCGGGCCTGAAACTGGTCGCGCGTGCAGTTGAAGTACTCCCGTGTCAAGGAAGTGCGTCCGTTGCTGTCCGCATGTTCGAACCTGGTATCGCCCCCCGAGGGACAATAGAAGACGCCGGCGTCCGACATGTAACCATTGGTGAACAAGTGACCCGTTCCGCGCGGCGCAACTTGAAGGCCGTTGGGATTGGTGGCGGAGAACGTCACGCCCGCGGCAATATCGCGCCAGCGGCAGGCCGCCCAGCGGTACTCGAGGTTGCCGTAGCGGCAGTAGCTTGCATAGATCCAGTCGCCCGTTCTTGCCTCCTGATACGTCTCCTGCCGGAACGTCACGGTGTCCGACGTTGCTTGCTCCCTTTTCTGCCACCAGCTGTGCCCGGCCGGCACGTAGCTGCCATAGTCGCCGATGTAAGACTCGAAAGCCCTGGCTGTCTGGCTCAGCTGGTTCATGCACGTCGCTCGCCGCGCCTTCTCCCGCGCCGCCGCGAGAGCCGGCAGCAACATGGCCGCCAAAATGGCGATGATGGCCACCACAACGAGCAACTCGATCAACGTAAACGCCGCGCGTCTGAACAAGAACGTCATCTCATGACTCCTTATGAAATCCGGCTACACCCTTTTCCCCGCTCAATCCCACTTCCCAACACTTTCAGCGGCAATAGTGTAGGCGGAGAAGGAACGGGAATCAACTGCGAGAAGCAAGTCCCTGTCACCACGCAACGCTTTGATTCCGGCAACGAACGCCGTATCAGATTGGCGGGCGCCCTCCCGCGGGGACGAACGGGCTTTCGCCCTTCGCGCCGGCCGTGAAGAGAGCGTCTCAATCCGGCGGCGCGTCGGTGTCGATGTCGACGGCAACGTCCATCAGGTGCCAGATCTGGACGCCGCCGTACATCGCCGTGGAACCTTCCGGCGTGCAATTGAAAGTGCCATACCGCCAGTTGACATCGCCCTCGCTCGATGCGGTCACATTGTTCTGGGTGGGCCAGAAGATCAACTGTTGCTGCGGGTCGCCGTACCACGATGCGTGGAAGTCGCCGTAGAGCACATTGTAGCCGTCCTTATGAGCGTAGTTGCCCCATCCGGGGACGAGCGTGCTGTTGCCGCCGATGTTGTTCCAACCGGGCTTGTCCCAGGCGTCCGATGCCAGGGCCCGATCGCCCAGAATCTTCTGCGTCTTGAAGAGCGGCTCGGCGGCGTTGCAGGTTACCTTCGGCTTTGTGTAGTAAACGGTCCACGTCCGGCGATACCAGTAGGATTCGGACAGGTTATTCGCGGCGCAGCGGTACGCGTAGTGGCCCAGAACGCCCGTGTTGGTGCGCATCGCGTAGGTCCCGAGCTGGTACTGCCCGAAGTCGGTGAACAGCATCCTGCGGGGGTCCTCCATCGTCCCGACCATTTCCCGGAACTGGCTGCGCGTGTTGGCGAAAATCTTCTGGCCGTAGGGATTGCGCAGATTGCCGCCGTGTTCGAAGAGCGTGTCCCCGGCGGAAGGACAATAGAAAAGATTGGCGTCGCCGATGTAGTTGCCGGTAAAGAGATGTCCCAGATTTCTGGGGGCGACCATGAGCCCGTTGGGATTGCTGTTCTGCGAACCGGCGTCCGTGAACGTCACGCCGCTGGCGAGCGCGCGCCAGCGCGCGTCGGCCCAACGGTATTCACTGTGGGAATACCGGTTGTAGCTGGCATAGATCCAGTCTCCAGTCCTGGCGTCGCTGAAAGTCTCATGCCGGTACGTGTAGTTGTCGTACTCGGTCCGCTGGCGCGGGATCCACCAGCCGTGTCCCGCCGGCCAGTAGCCGCCGTAGTCGCTCGTGTAGGACGCCAACGCCTTGCCCATCTGGTTGAGGCTGTTCATGCAGCTGGCCCGGCGCGCCTTTTCCCGAGCCGCCGCAAGCGCCGGCAACAGCATGGCCGCCAGGATCGCGATGATCGCCACTACCACGAGCAACTCGATCAGCGTGAATGCCGCACGTCTGAATGAGAATGCCATTGCGTCCCTTCCAAAAAAGGCCTCGCCGCTTCCCCGGCGAGGCCGACTCACTGACCTCTATCGGCTTTCTATTCTACGTACAAAACAGCCGCGAATCAACTTACAGAGACATTTCTCGACTGAATAATGTGGGCTAGCTGTCTCCCCATGACTCGGTGCCGTTGAGATCGATTTGCATGTTCATGTCGAACTGGTGGAAGACCGCGTTGGCGGCGTGCTTGCTGGCGTTCCTGTAGCAGGACTCGTCGTAGTCGGCGGCATGACTGGCGCCATCCAGCCC
>Ga0180438_10007180_pt1 | contig 14655 bp, 11 predicted proteins | sample SS_ome_12_FD_132455 | JGI IMG/M metagenome (GOLD analysis project Ga0180438, IMG submission 132455) | Hypersaline lake sediment archaeal communities from the Salton Sea, California, USA - SS_3_D_2 metaG | ecosystem: Environmental > Aquatic > Non-marine Saline and Alkaline > Hypersaline >...
ATGAAGTTTCACCATCTCCCACTCCTGAGGTGCAAGTTTGCCGGGCATGTTCAGAATAGACTCGCTGACCCCGATCATCCCAATATCATAAACCAAGGCCGCCTGCTTTATCGTCTTTATCTCCACCTCGCTCAAAGAAAGCCTCAAGGCCAGCTGCTCGCTCAACTGAGCTACCTTTTCCATATGCCCCTGGGTGCACAGGTTCCTGCCGTCTACCCAAGAGGCTATAGCGCAAAGCACCTGAAAGGAACTATCCTCAAGTTCAGTGAACAACTGGCGGCTCTTTATCAAGGCACCAGTCTGAGTAGCAAGTATGGTCAACAGCTCAAGATCACCTTCACCAAATAACCTGGGTGCTTTCTCACGGAAGACATGTAATAGACCGAGGGTTTCGTTATTGCTCCTTATGGGGAGCAATAATATCTCCATGCCTTGAGCCCTGAGGGGCAGAAAACCATCCTCAGAGTAGCGGCGGCCAAGCCGCTCGAAAAGGGGATGCTCTTTCACATCGGTAAAAAGTACCGCTTCCCCCATCTCCCCAACCCAAGACCTGATGCCTCTTTCCAGCAAGGTATTGGCTAATCGGGCGACAAGCTCCCATGCCCCCGAGGCGGCAGCAATCACCAAACCACGCTTCAAGCTATCGAAAAGGAGGATGGCACCCCCACTGGACTTTGTCTGACTGACCCCGCTATTAAGGATGAATTTCAGTACTTCCCTTTGATCCTGGCTTCCGATCATAGATTGGCTTACCTTATACAGTCCGACCAGCTCCTTAAGCCGCATGTTTTCATCAGCAAGCTTCTTCCTATCCAAAGCCTTGGCTACGGCACTGCAGAGCTCAGCGCGGTCAAAGGGCTTAACGATGTAATCATATACCCCGTGTTGAATTGCTGCCCGCGCTGTTTCAATACTGGCATAACCGGTGATGAGCACAGGTACAGTCTCTGGGCTTACCTCTTGAAACTCTCGAACGAGCTCCAGGCCTCCCATATGGGGCATAACGATATCAGTAAGGAGCAGATCAAAAGACTGCTGCGCCAGTTGCAAGGCTTCTTCCCCACCACCCACAGCCACCGTTTCATATCCCTCACGATCAAGGATCTCCTGCATCATCTCCCGCTCCGCGGGCTGATCATCAACAATGAGAATTTTTTCTTCTCTCACCGCTACCAAACCTCCTCTCAAGGTATTTAGTTCAGTGCCCATACCTAGCGCTCCAGCAGCCTTGCCAATTGACCCATAAGAGATTCTTTGCTAAAGGGCTTAGCAATAACCCCGTCGACTCCGCTCCTAATCATTTCCTCGCTATCAAGCTGGACCCCCCAGCCAGTGATAAGAATAACCGGCGTTCTTTGACTCTTCTCCTTGACTGCTTTAGCAACCTCCCATCCCGAGATATCGGGCATTCCCAGGTCGGTAATTACCAGGTCGTAGTCGCCCTGCTCAAATAAGGCAATGGCCACCGCTCCCTGAGCGACTACCGCTACCCGGTGTCCCATCTGAGCGAGCATCAATTCAAGAACCTCGCTTACCTCGGGATCGTCATCAACCAACAGGATGTTTGCCTTCCCTGTAGAGTCAGGCAAATCGGGGGAAAACTTCTGCTCCATCTCTCCGTCCTCCACAGGTAATTTAACGTAAAAGGTGGACCCTTGGCCCAAGATGCTGTCTACTTCGATGCTACCGCCATGCCTGGTGATAATACCATAGGTTATACTAAGCCCCAGCCCCATACCGTTAGGGCCTTTGGTGGTAAAGAAGGGATCGAATATCTTAGTTTTTACCTCCTCCGGAATGCCGGCACCAGTATCGGCAATGGAGAGAACCACCTCGTTTTCCTCCTTCCACGCCTTGATGTTGATCTTACCCCCCTGAGGCATACTATCCACAGCGTTGAAGATGATATTAAGCAGCGCCTCTCTTAACTCCGACACGTCTCCCCGCACTGAGTTTGCCGCATTCACCTCTATACCAACGTCAATCTCCACGCCATCCCTTTGGCGACGCTCGGCAAAGCGGGGTTCTGCCATCTGCAAAGAGCTCCTGACCAATTGATTCACCTTCACCTGATCGAAAACCTGATCTCTCCTCACCCTGGTAAAATCCTGAAGCCGACGCACCGTCTTAGCTGCGTCAAGGGCTGCTTGCTCGATTGCCGTGACACTTTTTCTTAGCTTTGGATCCTCCAGATCCTCCAGAACCAATTGCGCCCGGCCCAAGATAACCGAAAGCACGTTGTTGAAGTCATGGGCCACCCCTCCCGCCATCTCACCCAAAGCCCTGAGCTTCTCTGACCGCACCATGTACTCCTGTGCTGCGTTCAGCTCCTCATAAGCCTGCCTCGCCTCCTCATAGGCTTGCTTGGCCTCTTCATAAAGTTGCGCATTCTGGATCGCGACCGCGAGCTGGCCGGCAATCTGCTCCAGGATTTTCTGCTCCCTTTCCCCATAGGCATTGGGCCGACGGTTGGTCAGATTTAAGGTGCCAAAAACCTCCCCCTTGGAGTAGAGTGGCACGCGGATCGCAGACCTGAACCCATCCCGGACAAGGCTTTCATCCGCGGGGAACTGTCTCCGTTCAGCAAAATCGTTTTCAATATGAGCGCATTTATGAGCAATAACCCATGCCGCAACCGACTTCTTCAGCGGAATGGTGACTCCGGTACTCAGCTCCATGGGACCATCCGAGGACACAACCAGAAACCGGAGTGTATCGCCCTCAACCCTGGAGATGCTGATGCGGTCAAAATCGACCAGATTTTTCAGCGCTGTGGTAAAAGTCTCGTATACCTTCTCCATGGCCAAACTGGAGCCGATAGCCCTTGTTAGCCTGCTGATCATCTCAATCCACTCCGCCCTATCTTTAGCCTCCTGATATAGCCTCGTATTCTCTATAGTGACCGCTGCCTGATTGGCTACGGTGTAAATGAGTTCCAATTCATCAACAGTGTACATCTTTTGGGAGCGTTTTGGGCCAAGCAAAATCACACCAATCAGGTTGTACTTCACCCGCACCGGAACCAGCACCCTGGTTTCCAGTTCCTCCAATTGTTCTCGTTCCAATTTCCACATGGCACGAAGCTGGGGTACCCGCTCCAGGTCCTCCGCAGTTAAGCAGCGATCTGCTTTAGCCAGGAAAGCCACCGCCGGGTTATCGCGCTCCAGATGCATCTGGCTCATTGCCGGGGCGTCGTAGCCCCTCAGCGCCCGGGGGAGATACCGCTTTTGCTCCTCGTCCAACAGGAACAAGCCCCCCTTTTCCGCCTCCACCGTCTGCATAAGGTTGTCCATCAGCCAGCTCGCCTGGTCCTCCAACTCGGGCATGGCGCTCAGGGCTCGGCTGGTGCTCCTGAGCATGTGCCGATAATCGCTGTGCTCTCCGGCGAACAGCCCACTGATCGGCCTTCGCATCAACCGAATCAGAAGCTGCAAGGCAATAGCAAAGAGAATCGCTATGCCAACCGCTCTGCTCCAGCTCATGAGATCAAGAACACCATTGGCAGCGAACCAAGCTCCGCCAGCGAGAACGAGAACACCGGCAAGGATTAAGCTTTGTAGGGCATAACGAAGTCCGCCTTTGAAGACGATTTGAATATCGAGGAGCTTGTATCTGAGAATAGCATAGGAGAGCAGGGCGGCATTGATCAGGTTGCCGCTATGGTCAATAGGGTAGCCTCTCAAGCCAGAGACGACGTTGCTTGCCAAGCCGAGCACCAAAGCAATCCAGACACCGGCTAATGGATAGGCGATCCGGTTGCGGGCAAAGGGGTCCTTTTCCTTGCGATACCCCTGCACCAAATTGAAGACTGCCGCTCCTCCGAAGATAAAGGCGACGGGTGACAAAACCAACATAGCAAGCCCCATCTCTTGATGCAACACCCCATCGACATAGGAGACGCTTTTCAGGGTATAACCCATGATGGTAAGCACGGCAAACAGGGCACACAGGCCATAGCCCAGAGAAAGCCACGCTACCGGCTGGGATTTGCCGAGGAAGACACGCACAAAATGAAACATGGCCACAGAGCTAAAAACACCGCTCACAATCAAAAATCTGTTCCAAAAAAGGATGTTCACATCGAGTGGATAGGCGTGCCATATGAAGGAGCCAAAGCTCCACAGCATGAGCAAGAAGGCGTACCAGATAAAGAGCTGATTGACCCTTCTATCCAGGCCTTGCCTTGCCGCCAGCACTATGAGCAAAACATAGACCACGCAGGCAGCCAGCGGAATAATGGTACCAAAACCCCAGTTCATCAAAAGGTCCCTATTTTATTAAGCATCTCAACTTGCATCTCAACTTGGTTTCAAAAGCTTGTTTATGATCTCGTCCGAGGCATTTATCTGCGGCGGCTTCAGGTGAGCCAGCTCAGCCCCGGCAGCCTGCTGCTCCAATATATACCGGGCAAATGCCCCTTCCGGCAGCAGGATCACCCGCAATAGCTCCCAGCCGAGCGCCTCCACTTCGGTAAATTGTTCAGCCCACTCCCTGTATTCTTCTTTCAAGCTCTGATAAACGGCAAGCCTGACTTCCTCGGCGGTCTTGCCCTGCCGCTTCAACTCTAGGTATAGATGAAGAACGGGGGGATCACTCCCCTGCACTTCCTTGCGCGCCGTCCACCCGTTGTAACCGATCCCTGAGTTTTCTATCGCCTGCCACAGGGTTTTCTCGGTGAAGCGGAAGCGGAAAAGCGTGCCGATATCGATAGTGTCATCGCAGCGGCCGTAAAAGACCACCTGGGGCAGGTTTATGTTCAGCTCTTCATTGCTAAGCGCCGTTACCTCAAGCCAGTCGCCAATCCGGTAGCGGACAAAGGGTCCCCCCTGGAGGCTGGTGAACACAAGTTCATATATCTGTCCTGTCTCGACCTCGTCCAGGAGCACGGTGCGCGGCCGATAGCTCCGATCCCTCCTCGACCTTTGATGCTCCTCCTCGGGAATAAACTCGTAGAAACCGATGGTGGGAGTAAAGACCATGCCCTTGTAGTCCCATGTCTGTAAGGTAGCCATGAGCATCTCTGCGGAAGCATACATCTCAAAGGGGTATTTACCCCAATAATACTTCAGCTTCTCTCTAAGGATGCTGGTGTCCATGCCCGCGGTGAGCAGTGCCTTCAGGTTCCATATGTCCCGGGGCAGCGGCGGCCGCCCGGCCAGCTTGCTTTTGACCAGCCCCTTGGCCAGGCGAGGCATAGCCCTGGGGCGGGAAAGCATGGCGGAAAGGCTGGTGGCCGCCCCCTGGCTGAACTGCTCCCCTATCGCCACCAGGACGCTGGAAATGGCAAAAACGATATCCAGCCCCTGTATCAGAGCCAGAGAGTAGCCCTCCTGTATTCTCTCGACGAAGCCCAACTGCTCTGCTTCGCTCCTGGGGGGCATCACATCAAAATTGAACTCATCATCGAGAAGGCCGGCCATCGCACCGGAGGCAAGGGGGGGAGGGGCCATACCGTAGAGAAGCTTATCATGGTCTCGTACAATCAACTGACCCCTTCTCTCGGCCGTGGAAAAGACGAGCATCGCGACGACATAGTATCCTACTTCCTTATAGAGCCTATCAGTAATCGGGACCCATTTGCAAGGGTACTCTCCCGACCTTCCCGAGGTCCGCTGCCACAATATGGGCTTCTCAGGCAGAACATCCTCTCTTTTATCCAGCAGGTAGGGGACATAATCTTTGTAGGTGGTCAGAGGAACTCGCTGGCGAAACTCTTCCACGCTGGAGGGCTTCATCCCCCACAGCAGCTTATCTCCCAGCTCGCAATCCTGAAGCAGCCTCAATTGCTCCAAGAGCAGATGACTCTGGGTTTCTACGAACTCCTCAACGCTAAAATCGATGAACCCGCAGTACTTCTGCCAGATCTCCTTCTTCTTGCGCTGGCGGATGAGCTCTCTGGCAGTGCTCATTTTAAGGCCTCGCTTACCCTTAGAGCCTTGAAGCAAGCCGCAATATGCTTGCCACCGGGAATCCTTTTCATAGATACCCAGTCGAAGGAGTAGGCTATCACAAAACTAGCAATTCCGATGACCAGTGCCAACATTGTCCTTCAAGTCCTATTACTACGGCTCAGCGCCTCGCCCTGATCACCACATTGAGGACCTCCCGGATATCCTCTGGCTTAAATGGCTTGCGAATGAGCAGTAGAGGTCCCATGGACATCGCCTCCAATGCTATGGGATCATCGCCATAACCGGTGACGATGGCCACCACCGCCTTCTTATCCTTCCCCTTTATCGCAGCCAGGGCCTCAGCCCCGCTGATACCAGGTAACACCAGGTCAAGGAAAATCAAGTCGAAGTGCCGCCCTTCCACCTGGGCCAGGGCTTCCTCTCCACTACCCACAGCGACCACCCTATAACCCTGGGCCGAAATGACATCCTCGAGCACCTCGCGCACCCTGGGATCGTCATCAACGATGAGCACAACCCCTCTTACCGAAGACGCCTGCTTAGCAATCCATTCATCCAGTATCTCTTTCTTGAACCTCCAGTTCCCTCCTATCTTAGTGGCAGGGATTTTGCCCCGCTGAGCCAGCTTATACACGGTCATGTAATTTATTTTGAGATACTCTGCTGCTTCCTTTGCCGTCATCAAGTTTTCCACAATAATAAACTCCCTATGTAGATTAACATTTTAACCTGCTTGGTCGCATTTTATGTTATTTTGAGCAAGAGTTAATAGTTTAACACGATTTCAACTTATATGTCAAGAGCAGCAGTAGCTGTCTCGGTGGGCTATCTTAATCAACTAAAAATAAGGCGCCATGAGTTCCCGGGCAATATGCAGGAAGCCCAAAGGACGCCGTTACTGAGGTACGGGTTTTCTCTTGACATCCCCCTCCCGCCATGATAAATTTTACGTCGGGCTTGCCACGATAGAGTGTAGAAGCTGCAATTAGTTCTCAATTTTAGGAAAGGGGGGATTGTAATGCCCAATATGATCGTTTGCGTGAAGCAGATAGCAGATCCAGAGGCACCACCAGGCAGTTTCAGAGTGGATGAGGCAACAAAAAGCGTTATCCCCGCCTCTGGAGTATCGCAGGTGGTCAGTCCTTTTGACGAGCAGGCAGTGGAGGCAGCGCTAAGGATCAAGGATGCGCATGGGGGCAAGATCACGGTGCTCAGTCTGGGCAAGGACTTCGTTATGGATGTAATCCGGAAACCCATGGCCATGGGCGCTGATGAGCTGATCTTGCTTCAGGATCCAGCCTTTGAACGCGCTGATAGTCGCTCAACCGCCTATGCTCTGGCGATGGCTATCAAGAAGGTAGGGGAATATGACCTCATATTCTGCGGCCGGCAGGCTGCGGACTGGGACGCCGGTCAGGTGGGCTCTGGCATCGCCGAGTTCCTAGGCATTCCCAGCGTAACGGTGGCCAAGAAGGTGGATATGGTTGATAGCAAGTTGAAGGTAGAGCGTGTGGTCGCCGATGGCTCTGAGGTGATCGAAGTTTCTCCCCCAGTGTTGATCACAGTAAGCAACGAACTCGGTGAGCCCCGGTATCCAAAGCTCAAAGGGATCATGGCGGCAGCGAGGAAGGAAGTGCCCACCTGGACTGCCCAGGATATTGGCGCTGATACCTCGCAGCTAGGTGCCGCCGGGGCACGAGCCAAGCTGCTCAAGCTCTTCGTTCCGGTCAAAGAGGGAAAGTGCGAGATCATCGAGGGCGAAAACCCTGAAGATGCAGCAGTCAATCTGGCGCTTAAGCTCAGAGAGGCCAAGTTAATATAATCTGATTATCGAGTGCTTCTAAGGAGGTAAATATAAATGGCTGATAATAAAGGGGTAATGGTTTGTGGCGAGATTATCGAGGGAAAGCTGGCTTCCATCACCTTAGAGATGCTCGGCGGCGCCAAGGGGCTGGCCGATGCTTTGGGTGAGGAGCTCTCTCTGGTGCTAATGGGTAGCGGCGTTGGCAATCTAACTAGTGAAGCTATCGCCTGCGGCGCCGACAAGGTATACGTCGTTGATGACCCCCTTCTGGCTGACTATCAGACCGATAGCTACCTAGTAGTGATGGAAAAGGTGGTGAAGCAGGTTTCACCAAACATCCTGCTTTTGGGGCAGACGGCAATGGGGCGCGACCTGGCTCCGAGGCTGGCTTTCAGGTTGGATACCGCCGTCGCCATGGACTGCATCGAGCTGACTATTGACCCCGATTCAAAGCTCATGCTGGGCACACGCCCTGTATATGGAGGGAACGCCAGAGGGGTATACGCATCTGAAACCAAACCCCAGATGGCTACCGTGAGGGTCAAAGCGATGGAGCCCAGGGTAAGGGATGATTCGAGGAAAGGGGAAGTGATAAGCATCGAGTCAGGTCTGGACCCCTCCATGATCAGAACTAAGATCGTGGATAAGGTAAAGGAGGAGGTTGTGGGGATCAAACTGGAGGATGCCGAGGCTGTGGTCTGCGGCGGACGAGGTATAGGCAGCCCGGAGGCCTTCCAGGACCTTGAGTCGCTGGCCAAGATCCTAGGTGGGGCGGTAGGGGCTACCAGACCCCCGTGCGATAATGGATGGGTGCCTTCTACCCTACAGATTGGACTCACGGGCAAGATTATTAGCCCCACTCTCTACATTGCCGTGGCCCTATCCGGCTCCAGCCAGCATATGGCGGGATGCACCGGGGCGAAGAACATCATCGCCATAAACAAAGACCCCGAGGCCAACATATTCAAGGAGGCCCGCTTCGGGGTGGTGGGTGACTACAAGAAGGTGCTCCCCGCTCTCACTGAGAAGCTGAAGGAACTCCTCGCCGGCTGAGTAAGAAGATCGGCTCCTATATGAAAGTCACCGCCTAGTATAAGGCTGGGCGGTGACTTTTTATCCCCAGGGGATGAGAGCTTGTAGTGCCTTTAGCTCTCTTTCCCTCCCTCAGCGATGATCTTTTGAGCAGCGTGGGGCGGCACTTCTTCGTAGTGGCTGAACTCCATCTGGTAGCTTCCCCGACCCTGGGTCATGGACCTCAGGTCTATGGCATAGCGAAGCACCTCAGCCATTGGTGCCTGGGCCTCGATAATGTTCAAGCCACCCTCCGGGTTCATGCCCAGCACTTTACCTCGCTTGCTATTGAGGTCGCCCATGACATCCCCGGTGAAGCTCTCGGGAACAGTGATCCTCAGGTTCATTACCGGCTCCAGGAGCACCGGCTGTGCCTGGGCTAGCCCTTTCCTAAAGGCATGAGAGCCAGCAATCTTGAAGGCTATGTCCGAGGAATCCACAGTGTGATAACTGCCATCGTAAAGGGTTACTCTTATGTCAACAACAGGGTACTTAGCCAATACCCCCTCGTTTACAGACTCAGTAACCCCCTTCTCTACAGCCGGGATGTAGTTCTTGGGCACTACACCACCAACAATCCGATTGCCAAACTTGTAGCCCTCTCCCCGCGGTAGTGGCTCCAATTCGAGGAATACATGCCCATACTGACCATGCCCCCCGGTCTGCTTCTTATGCTTATACTCAGCCTTGGTGGCCAAAGTGATAGTCTCTTTGTAAGGCACCTTGGGGGTTTCCATCCTGACATCGACGCCAAATTTGCGCAGCATCTTCTCTGCAGCCACCTCAAGCTGGGCCTCCCCGATACCAGAAAGGATGGTCTCCAGGGTATCGGGGTCCCGGCGCACCTCAAGGGAGTGGTCCTCTTCAGTAAGCCTTGCCAGCGCCATGCCCATCTTATCCAGGTCTGCCTTTGTCTTGGGATGCACCGCAACGCTGAGGACCGGCGAAGGAAGCTCTCCGAAGGTCAAGGCCAGAGGATGTTCCCGCTGGCAAAGGGTATCTCCAGTGCCAGTATCCGCCAGCTTGGCCACAGCCCCAATATCCCCAGCGATCAGGTGCGGCACAGGCTCCTGAGCCTTGCCCCTGAGCACATAGAGTTGCCCAATTCGTTCTGCCTTGCTTTCAGTGCTATTCCACACCGTGGAATCGCTGTGGATAGTGCCACCATAAACGCGAAAATAGGTAAGCTTGCCCACATAGGGATCAGCGCTGGTTTTGAACACCAGGGTCGCCAGCGGGGCGGTGGGATCAAGCTCGATTTTTTCCTCCTGCTTTGTTGCAGGGTTTACTGCCAGAATTTGGTCTCGGTCTTTGGGAGAGGGCAGGTAATTGCAAAGGGCATCAAGTATCATTTTGATGCCCAGGTTCTTTAGCGCCGAGCCAACTAGGATGGGCACCACCTGCCCCCCTATGGTCGCTGCTCGCAACCCCCCTAGGATCTCCTCCTCGGTGAGTTCCTCTCCTTCCAGATATTTGGTGATAAGTCTATCGTCAGTCTCAGCTACTGCCTCCACCAGTTTCTCTCGAAATCCCTCAACTTGACTGACCATAGAATCGGGAATCTCCCCCTCTTGCCACTGAGAACCGCTATAGGCCTTCATTTTAGCCACATCGACCACGCCCTGAAAATCATGCTCGGAGCCGATGGGGAGCTGTATCGGGAGACAGCTCCCGCCGAAGTGAGCCTGAAGCTGATCCACCACCTTAAAGAAGTCGGCATTCTCGCGATCGATCTTGTTGACCAAGATGAGGCGGGGGATTTTGTGCTCCTCAACGTAGCTCCACACCAGCTCGGTACCCACCTCCACGCCGGAAGCAGCACAGACAACGATGACGGCGCCATCGGCGATGCGCACCGCAGATTTGACCTCGGTGACAAAGTCAGCGTAGCCCGGGGTGTCGATGACGTTCAGTTTGTACCCCTGCCACTCACAGGGAACTAGGGAGAGATAGACGCTGATCTTGCGCTTTACCTCCTCTGGGTCATAGTCCGAGGTTGTGTTGCCCTGGTCCACCTTGCCCAAACGGGTGATCGCCTCCGAGTTGAAGAGCATAGCTTCAGCGAGCGAAGTCTTCCCCGCACCGCTATGGGAAAGCAGAACAACATTGCGCATCTGCTCCATAGCATAATGATGCATCAAGCCACCCCCTTTTCTTTACTCGATCTCAATCTTGGTCCTGCCCTTTTTCTTGCCTTTCCCCGCTCCTTTTTCCCGCTCCTCCACGTGCTCGATAGCTCGATCGACGATGCTCCTCAGGGCAAGGAGCATCTCCTTTCGCGCTTCATAGACATGGCTCCTGGTTTCCTCTGGCAGCCAGCGAAGCCGGTGAGGGCGGAAGCGGAGTACATACTCCTCTCCTGCCTCATGCTCGACTTCAAAGATCTTCTCGCCCATATCCTCACCCCCTCTCAATCATTTCTTTGGCCCAAACCTGATGCGCAACCCTCCATCCTCGAACTTAGCCTCCTCGACCGGTAAACCAACAAGCGTGCGAGGGAGGATGATGTTTCTTCTATAGCTTCCCACCTGGACAAGGAGCTCATCGCCATTCCGCACCAGGGAGACATCCGACTTGGTGACAAAGGGCAGGCTCAGGGTCAGCACATAATAGCCATCCTCCCTTTCAATGTCCTGTGCTTGCCCGTGATAGAAAAGCTGGGCCGGGTCCCGATCGCCGTAAAGAGCCTGCGCCATAACCTTGAGCATTGGCATCCCCACCACCTCCTGCTCAAGGAGCGGGACACTTAGGATAGGCAATGGAGCGAAGCATTCCTCGATAACCTGGTAATGCCTTGCTTGGCTCTCCTTCCACGAGTCGAAATAGCGGTCGGACACCTCCTCCGGAATAAGGCGATTGCAGATTATGAGGTCGGTAGTATAGCCGTAAAGGTTGAGGTAGGTGAAGGTGCGCTGCGCCTCCTTGATCACAATCCTCTCCGGGTTAACCACAATGCGTACCGATGCCTTCTCTGGGTCGGTGAGCAGGGCGCGCATCCTCACCAGCTCTTCAAAGAGGCGCTCTGCCGACTGGAAGACCTCATCCCCAGGAAGTGGAATACTGAGGAACGGCCTGACAAAGGGACGTACCACGCTGGTGGCGGTGCGCCCGATGGGAAACAATTTTTCCATCCACCAGCGGAGGTGCTCAGGGAAACTGAGGAGGCGTAGCGTCTCCCCGGTGGGGGCGCAGTCAACGATAATCACATCGTATTCACCGCTGTAGTAGTAATTCACGATGTAAAGCAGGTTTGCCAGCTCTTCCATTCCGGGGACAATAGCCATCTCATCAGCGATTATCTCCTCCATGCCCCGCCATGCCATCAGCGCCGCCATCCATTCCTCGATATCGCTCCAGTAGGTCTTCAGGGTCTGGGACATCTCCGTCTCCTGGCCCCATAGATTGGGTGCAATGGCCTTGGGCTCGCCCGAAAGGGGGATGTCAAAGGCATCGGCGAGGCTATGGGCGGCATCGGTGCTCAAGACGATGGTCCTGTAGCCCAGCTCTGCCGACTTTACCGCGGTCGCTGCCGCTACGGTGGTCTTGCCCACCCCTCCCTTGCCAGTATAAAGAAGAACTCTCATTTTTTCTCTCCTAGCTTAAGCATTATAACCTTTTCCGTGGTTAGCTGACAATCTCCTCGGATGTTGCCTATGCTGTACTTCAGTGCTATAATCGGCAAGACTGTCGCTTAGGAGAAACAAAAACAAAATGAAGCTGAGTCGCGAAGAGGTAGTGCATATCGCCCTGCTCGCCCGGTTGGGCCTCTCCGAGGAGGAGCTGGAGAAATTTAGAGAGCAGCTTTCCAATATCCTGGAGAATTTCGAGATTTTGCAGCAGGTAGATACCAGCGATGTGCCACCTACAGCATACCCCATCCCTCTGGAGAATGTGGTTCGCGGGGACGAAACCTCGCCCTCCCTTCCCCAGAGTGAGATTCTAGCCAATGCCCCCCGCCAAGAGGAGAGTTGGTTCCGGATAAAGGCAGTGCTGGAGTAATAGATAGAGGTCAAAGATGAATCCCTTTCTTTTGCAGCAGATGGAGTACCTGTTCAATCCCAGTTCTGTGGCTGTGGTAGGCGCTTCAAACTCCCCCGGTAAGTGGGGCTTCGCTATAATTAGGCGCGTCTTGGAGACCCAGGATAATAGAAGAATCTATGCCATTAATAACAAGACTCCGGTTGTCCTGGGACTAACTACCTATGAAAGGGTTACCGACGTCCCAGGTCCAGTGGACTTTGTGGTCATCGCCGTCCCCTTTCAGAGCGTTCCCCAAGTTATGGAGGATTGCGTAGCCAAGGGTGTCAAGGCAGGGCTTCTTGTCTCCGCTGGGCTGGGAGAGACGGGTGAAGAGGGCGCCAAGGTGGAAAAGGAGATATTGAGCATTGCCAACAATGGGGGGCTGCGCTTTGTCGGTCCTAACTGCATGGGGCATATCAATGCCAGCTCCAATTTTTACACGGTGGGCTTTGCCCCCATAGTAAAGCAAGGTGGAATAGGGCTTGTTGCTCAAAGTGGCGGCTTTACCGGGCATATCCTTCGCTGTGGCGTTGAAATGGGTGTAGGGTTCAGCAAGGCTATCTCCAGTGGCAATGAGGCCGACCTGCAACTAGAGGACTACATCGAGTACCTTGCCCAGGACCCCGAGACCAAGGTCATAACCGCTTACGTCGAGGGCTTTAAAAATGGGAGGCGCTTTCTCCAATTAGCCCAAGAGACCACAAAGAAGAAGCCCATCGTAATTATGAAGGTGGGCAGAACAGAAGCCGGCGCCAAGGCAGCAAGATCACACACCGGCGCCCTTTCTGGCTCCGACATCATCTCCGACGTGGCGCTCAAACAGGCAGGGGTGATAAGGGTGGGTGAGATTGAGGAGCTTTTCGACATCGCCGCAGCGCTCCTGCGCCAGCCCCTGCCTTCGGGCAGAAGAGTAGCGATATTGACCGGAGGCGGAGGACATGGTGTGATAGCTACCGACGCCTGCGAGAGCCTGGGGCTTGAGATTGCCACACTTTCTCAGAATACTATCGAAAGAATAGACCAGGTACTGCCGCCACGCTGGCCCCACGCCAACCCGGTGGACACGGTGGCTGCCGGCTTCGTCACCTATGATTGCCTCTGGCCTATAATGGATGATGAGAACATTGACGCCATCCTCGCTGTAGGCTCTATCGGGATGTCAGTTCGTTGGGGGGTGCACCGCGATCTCCCTATTGCCATGCCCTCCCATATCAGGGATGAAGCCATGAAATGGATGGACCTACTTGAGTATGAAGAGCTAAAAGGATTGGAGACAGCCATAGAGCGCATGGATCAATACCGGAAGCCAATCATTATCACCGGCATGATGCTAACCCAAGAGGTAAGGCAAACTGCGGTGCTAAAAAAGCTGGAAGAAAACGGCCTCCTGGTCTACCCTACACCAGAGAGGGCGGCAAAGGTCCTGGCCCATCTTTGCTGGTATAGCGAATACCTTCGCCGGGCTGCTGACTAATAGTGGAGAAGCAATTGAAACTCTATGACCTGACCATTCATCAAGCCCACGAACTGCTCAAGAGAAGGGACGTCTCCTCCCTGGAGCTAACCAAGGCAGTGCTTAAGCGCATCGCCGAGGTGGAGGAAAAAGTTGGCGCCATTGTTTCCATCACCGAGGACCTGGCACTAAGTCAGGCAGAGCAAGCGGATAAGCGAATCTCCGATGGCGATTTCGTCCCCCTCACCGGCATCCCGGCACTAATCAAGGATAATATGTGCACCAAGGGGCTAAGGACCACCTGCTCCTCAAGAATGCTGGAGAATTTCATACCCCCCTACGATGCCACGGTGGTGGAAAGGCTGAAGGAAGCAGGGATGGTGATGGTGGGGAAG
>Ga0180438_10007181_pt1 | contig 14654 bp, 6 predicted proteins | sample SS_ome_12_FD_132455 | JGI IMG/M metagenome (GOLD analysis project Ga0180438, IMG submission 132455) | Hypersaline lake sediment archaeal communities from the Salton Sea, California, USA - SS_3_D_2 metaG | ecosystem: Environmental > Aquatic > Non-marine Saline and Alkaline > Hypersaline >...
ACCGGCGCGACGTGCACCGCTACATCGAGTTCCCCTTTCGCCTCTACCGCAAGAGCCCGCTGTGGGTGCCGCCTTTCGTCAACGAGGTCCGCGCCCAACTCGACCCCGGCCGCCATCCTTTCTACCAGCACTCCCAGGCCGCCTTCTTCCTGGCCCTGGAGGGCGACGAGGTGATGGGGCGCATCGCTGTGCTGGACAACGCCCGTCACAACGCGCACCACGGGAAGCGTACCGCCTTCTTCTACCACTTTGACGTCGTGAACGACCGGGCCGTCTCCCGCGCCCTATTCGATGCCGCTTTTGACTGGGCACGGGGGCGGGGCCTGGACATGATGTGGGGTCCCAAAGGCTTCATGGCCGCCGACGGGCAAGGGCTGCTCGTCGAAGGCTTTGAGCACCGCCCGGCGCTGGGCATCGCCTACAATTCCCCCTACTACGGCGAACTGATGGAGGACGCTGGCTTTGAGAAACAGCTCGATTTTGTCTCCTGTTACCTGGACCGGCAGATGAGCATCCCCAGCCGGTTCCTCGAGGTGGCGGAGAAGGTCAAACGGCGGCGAGGCTTTCGCACTGTGCGCTTTCGCACCAAAGGCCAGTTGCGCGCCATGATCCCTCGCGTGGCCGCCGCCTACAACGAATCCTTCGTCGAAGTGCAGGGGACGGATGACCTATAGAGTGCGGGTACTCTGGAGCTGATTGGGCACATATAGCCTGCCCAACCCAGCAGATCGCTTGATCAGCCGAAACTCGGTTTGACTGATTCCCCTCACTGATGTATAATGGGTTCTGACCCTAACGGAAGGCGATAGGGACCTCGATCACTTAGCCCGGTTCGGCTCGCCCTCCAGCGTCATGTCTGCTCATTACCCTAGGGAGGTAAGGGAATGATCAAACGATTCTTGGCAGTGCTAGCAGTGCTCATCTTCTGTGGAGGAGCAGCCTATTACCAACTGACCCTGAACCAGGAGTGCGTGCAAGTTGATCTCGATCAGGTGCAAAGTGCGGATTCGGAGCGTGCAATGCATCTGCAACTGGGTTGCATCTACGAGAACGCAGGCGTATGGGAAGGGGCCCGCAAAGAGTATGAGAAGGCTCTCTCCGGGGAGCCGGACTCCGTATCGGCGTTTGCCATAGAAGGTCTCCGCCGTGTCCTAAGTAGGCAGAACAACCATTTTGCCAGCGCCATAGCCGAAGGTTGGAACGCAGTATGGTGGATCGCAGAGAATGTGATAAAGCTGGGCATTGTTATGATAGTAGGCTTCATCGTGTTTGCATTGGTCGGAAAGGCTCCCCGGAAACCTGGATATCTGATTTTACCCTTCAAGGATTTCTCTGAGAGGAAGCTTGGAGAGTCTGTGGTCAGGTCGATTGAGTCGGTCATGCAAAAGACAAAGATGGTACATCTTAGGGGACAACATGGCATCTTTGCCATTTCGGAGAACCTGAACGTGCCAAGCTTTGGGGTTCTCAAGCACGATGAAGACTTGATGGGCGAGGTCTTCGCTCAAATCGACTCACTGGGGATCGGCAGTATCGACCTGCCTCTAGGCAAGATCTACACGACGATCAGAAATTGGTTCGACCTCAGGGAGAGGGTGATTACAGGTGAGCTGTACAAGTACGGCAGCACTCTCAGGATGACAGCCGAGATGAAAGACACCAGGGATGGTAAGGTAGTCCGTGTATGGGAGGTCTCTGCCGTTATGCAACACGAGGATCTCAGCGTAATCGCCGAGATCGAGAAGAAAATGGCTTTCCAAATCCTCTACGATCTCTGTCCCAACCTTCAGGCTAAATCGTGGAAGAGTCTGCAGCTCTTTTCAGAGGCCCTACAGGAAATGCGGATGTTCGAGACGGAGGATAGCGATCTAGCCCTCTTAGAGAAAGCCGCGGAAAAGCTGGAGAAGGTTGTCGTCCTGGATCCCGCTTACACTCTAGCCAAATACAATCTGGGCGTGGTGTACAACACCCTTGGTAGATTTGATGAGGCGCGAGAGATATTCAAGGAGATCAAATGGGTAGCTACCGAGTACAAGGTTGAGTCTGGATACAATCTGGGAATTGCCTACTATCAACTGTTCCAGCCCTGGGCGTACAAATATGCAATTGAGGAGTTCAACGAAGTTATTGCTCAACTAAAGGACAGTAAGGCGGGTCGACAGAGGAAGCTGCTTGCCCTGGCATACTGTGGATTAGCAGCAGTCTATGCTGAGATGGTCAAGCAAGATGGCAAAGTCAATTTCCAACTAGCTCAGGAAAACTCGGCTCGGGCGATAGAATTAGGTGCCGCCGATGAGGAAATACAGGCCTTCGCCCATGCTGCCTTGGCCTCGGCCCATTTGAACGCCAGTCACCTCGATAAGGCCATTGAGGAATTCGAGGCATCTGTTCTCCTGAAACCAAACTACCATTCTGCCTATACTTCCCTGGGCAACGCGCATCTGCAAAAGGGGCAAGCCCAAGAGGCAGTTAGGTGCTTCAAGAGAGCCATTAGCCTGAATCCGAGAAACGATTATGCTCGCTATAGGCTGGGCGTTGTTTACAAGAAGCTTGATGAAATGGAGTTGGCATCTGAGGAATTCAAGAAAGCGCCTAAGATCGCTGATGCCCACAACGAGTTGGGGAAGATCATGGCAAGCAGAGGCCAGTATGATAAGGCCCTGACCGAATTCAAAAGGGCCACGGAGTTGAACAGTAAGCTCTCAGAAGCCTGGGCCAATTGGGCCTGGTACTGTATTGAGGCGGGGCAGATTGATGAGAGTTCTCTCAAGAAGGCAGCAGAGTACGCGAGGAGAGCAAGGGATATAGAGGCAGCGCGGGGAAAAAGCCCTTACCTGTGGCACAGGCAAGATGTGTTGGGGTGGGTCTATCTCAACCAAAAGAGGTGGGGGAAGGCAGAAGAGGAGTTGCAGAAGTCTATTGCTTTGGACTCTGCCCGGCCCCAAAGTCGATATCATCTGGCTTTCCTCTACATGCAGCTTAAGAAGTATGACGAAGCGAAGGAGCAGCTATTCAAGCTGTTTGAGATACGCGGCGATGGTTTCTGGCGAGAAAAAGCTGAGGAGCTGATGGAAGAACTGCAAGGCAAGGAGGCAGTCTGACATGTAGGCCGTTTACGGTCTACAAGGAGACGCGCAATAGTGATGGATGGTGGTGTGGGTGTGCTAGATGAGTTGGATAAGTTAGTCCTGACCGAGTATCCTTATCCCATTGCGGTCAACTACAAACGGCTACTTGATGAGCAGGATTGGGAGAAGAAGACCCACATATGTATCCAGGTCTTCGAGTTTGGCCTGAGGGCCATCACCTTGGGCCTTATCAGCCAGTACCTCATCCGAGACGCCGAAAAGGTCAGCGATCCTCAGCTCAACCAACTTTTGCTCAAAAGGCTCTCCCGTGCCACCCTCGGCACTTGGAATGAGATGTTCTTCAAAGCCTTGCAAGCCTATCAGGGCAAGCGCAACCTCTTCTTCATGCCCGAGCTCTACGACCTCTACTGGGACACCTCGACATCTCCCCACCGTCCACACGAAGGCATCTGTGCCCCCTTCGATCAACTCATCCAAATCCGCAACGACCTGGCCCATGGTGTGCCTCCTGCCGACGAAGTAGGCTGGCAAGCTTTGTTTGAAGAATCGTTTCGTCTGCTGCGTCAGGTCCTGAGCCATTTCACCTTCCTGGAGAACTACGATCTGATCCGCATCCGCTGGGCAGAGGGTCAGGAGTACTGGTACGACATCTACACTGGCCTGCAAGTCATTTCTCCCAGCCCACCTCTCAGGACCAAAGAGGACTTGACCGAAGGCTGGTTCTATCTGTCCAAGCAGGAGAAGAAATTCCTCGAACTGCACCCCTTGCTGATCTTTTGGGAGAGGGAATTGGTCCAGGCTGAGAGAGAACGGATGCGCGACGCCGCTATCTTCGACCGCTTTCGCCGGACCAGCCTGGACTACCTGGCCACGGTACTGAGAGAGAAAATCAATCTCACCGACCGGACGCTGATCGCCCAGTTTATCCAGATGGTGTACTACAACATCGAGAAGGTGAAGATGGCCCGGCGTGAGGCGAGGAAGCTGACCTGGTGGCTGCTGAAGGAGGTGACAGAGAAGGTCTCCTCGGAACGGATCGGGGATGTGCGCAGCAAGTATCGCCGCGAGGTGTACCTGCAGCGAGAAGAGACCAAGCGGACCTTTGAGGAGTTCCTGGCCTCTGACAAGACCTGCTTGGTGTTGATCGGCAAGTCGGGGGTGGGGAAGAGCAACTTCTTCTTATCGTTGATGGATGAGTACGAAGGCAGCTCTGAAGTCTGCACTCTGATGTACAACGGGGCGCGTTTCAGCGCCGAAACGGGTGTGGCTGAAGCTCTGACTCGGGACTTTGAGTTGTATCTCAAGCTGGAGGGTCTGGTCGAGGATGAGGGGGTAGGGGATATCCTGTTCGAGATTAATCGGATAGAGGGAATAGCGGACAGGAAAGTGGTCGTGTTGATTGACGCCCTCAACGAGAATCCGGATGCCAAGGGGTTGCTGCGGCGGGTGGATGGGTTGGTGGAAGCCAGCCCCTATCCCTGGCTGAAGGTGGTGATCAGTTCACGGCCGGAAACGTGGCGGACGATCAAGCGGGGCGTGCGGTTGGCGGAGCACAAGTATTATCGGGAGGAGGAGACAGGAGAGTTAGGAGTAGAGATGCAGCCCTTCAGCATTGAGGTGGAGATAGAGCCTTTCGCCCGGGAGGAGCTGCCAGCGGCGTATGCCAAGTATCAAAAAGTATTTGAGTTGCGGACGGATTACGAAGAGATACCGGCTGAGGTGCGGCGGATGCTGCGAGACCCGTTGACCCTATGGTTGGTGGCGGAGGGACATCGAGGGCAAGAGATACCGCAAGACATCAAAGCTAGCGAGTTGTATCAGGAGTATGTAGAGGCTCTCGTTCGGACAGGAAGGTTACATCGCGAGGACATTCGCTTTCTGGAGCAGGAGATAGTGCCGCTGATGATTCAGGAGGGGGAGTATGCCAATTCGATCACGGGTGAGACGATCAGTGGAGTGAAGACCACGGATGGGAAGAGCCTGTTCGAGCTGATTCACAGCGACGAGGTGTTGAGCAGTGGACGGAGAGTGAATAAATCGTATGCCAATTTGGTGGACGTAGAGATCCTGATGGAGTTGGGGACGGATGTGGATTACGAGATTACCTTCAAATATGAACGATTCTATGAGTACTACGGAGGCAAGAGGCTCTATGAACTGAACAAGGCGAAGGCTGACCTGGTAGAAGCCTACAACAGGTTGGTTGGGGAGATAAGCCGACATCCATTCCTGTGGGGGGTTGTGGAGAGTGCCTTATTGCATGAACTAAAGGCTGGCAAGGGGGACTTGATTATCAACCTTTGCTACACTGAGGGACAAGCCCTGAAGGAAATGATGGTGGCGGTGCTGAGTGAGTATGGGCAGGAGCAAGTGGAGGAGACGTGTGGCATCCTCGAGAAGTTGATCGAGGGTCGGCGGAGGGCGGCCCTTGGGAGTGTATTGCTTAGGAGGGGCAAGAGGCTAGGACTCAGGGAGAAGAATGTCAAGAAGGTGGCCGTTGAGGTGGCCGAGGCTGTGGGGGACTGCGACGTTCTTCACAGGGCAGCCCGAGATGCTAATCCGTCCATCCGTGCTCACGCGGCTAGGTACATCTTTCACCTTTGGAAACATGATGCAAGGAGAGGGCTGGTTTCGGAGGAAACGAACAGAGGGCTTGGGATACTTGGGAGTCTTGTCCCTTATCTCAGAAACCAACTCGGCTTGCCCAATTTGAAGGTCTGGGAATCCGGCATTGGTATCGGGTTCATGATCTTTATGGATGTGTGTCAAGAGTATTCGGAATCCCGGGCGCTGGATGGATTTCAAAAGATCTCTCGGCGTGGTTTGTCCAAATTGCTTTATGTCAGTGAAGACAGAAAGGTGGGATTTGTACAGGCCAGGCTTCGAGATTGGGTGCTATCTCTTGGCATCCAGTTTGTGCTCAATTGGTTGGTTCAAATACCCAAGTACTCTGCTGGTAATGCTCACGAATTGGCAGCTTTCTTTGACTTTCCACAAGAAGAGAAGAACTATCTTCTCAAGTTTCTTCCATACGATCCTTCAATTCCTTTGGAATCTTTGAGAGAAGATCTCCTGCAAGCTGCCAAGCTCGATAATATGGTAACTACTTTTGCGATCTCCCAGATGCTTGTTGTGCATGGACAGAGTAAACTACGGGAGGTGTGTGACATTACCAAATGGCTTTTCGACGCGCGGGTAGAAGAATCGCCCTCAAGCTACTTTGCCCATAAAATGGTTTCTGTTTTGTCTGTGCTTGTCCGACAAGGTGTTGGAGATGAGCAAGCTTTTGAACTGTATTGTCAGCTTTTGGATCGGAAACTTCGGACTACAAAGGGTAGGGTAAGCACGAAATCGTCTGTTTACATAGTACCGTCATTACACGAGTATTTGTTCAGTATTCATGCGATGGGCGAAAGCAGTCTTGACTGGATGCATGAGATCTTGGATCAGGCCAAAGTGGACAATGATACAGAGTTTCTGCTTGCCACAATATGGGAACTTGGTGGCCTGGGTATGGCAGATGAGTATTCTCGACTTGTACTCCAGGCAGTGCTCCCACTTGTCGAAGTTGAGGATGCAGATGTGCGTCAAGCTCTTTTGAATCTTCTTGCACGTATGAGACAGCGTCATCCTGATGAAGTGGACGACTTTATAGCTGATCACTTCACGGAGGCGGTGATACGCAGGCAAGTTAGAACTATGGAGGTTGAAGAGAAAATCTGGGATTTGCTGTTTGTGCCGACTGAGGCTTTCCTGCACGATTATGCACTGCGCTCCTCGGCAGAGGAGGCAGCAGGTCCTTCTATGCTCAGCCAGCAGATAACTTGGGCTCTCAAAAAGGCTGTAGAATGTCAAAACTTGGCTCAATGGGTCACTCTCGTCGGAAAAAGAATCGCTAACTTGGCTTATGGAGCCGAAGTATTCGGTCTGTAGGTCGAGGAGCTAGAAGGCAAAGTCACCTTACTTGCACTGGCGATACACGCAGATCATCTGAAAGTCGGTGAGGTTAAAGAGACTATGGATAGAAATCAGCTGAAACGATCTATCACTACGTCGCGTTATCTGATTGTCAATGCCGATGATTTTGGCTTGAGTGATGGCGTGAACGAAGGCATCGTTAAGGCATGGTGTGATGGAGTAGTTACTTCGACATCGGTACTGATCAACATCGAAGGAGCGCCAGAACGGGCCGCTGCTGCTCATGCCGCGCATCCTGAACTGCCAATGGGTCTACATCTAAACATCACGACAGGACGCCCCGTTCTGCCAGTGGATCAAGTGCCCACGTTGGTTGACGCAGACGGGCGATTCCATTCTTATGACACTATTATCAAGTATCTGCCTAATATCTCGCTGAGTGAGCTGCGCGCAGAGCTGAACGCTCAGGCCGAATTGTTGGTCGCCAGTGGTGTACAGTTTGATCACATCGATTATCATTTTCATTTGATGGCATTGTACACACCCTTCTGGCCTGCGGTGCGAGAACTTGCACTGAAGTATGATGTACCGGTGCGGCAGCCAGTACCCGAGTCGTTGTATGGTCAGGTCAAACTCAAAGGCAGAAGCGCTGCTACCATTGCTGTGATAAAATCTATTATTGCGTTTGGCATCCGCCATCCAATTCTCACTATGCGTCTGGTGTCCCACATGATGCCCGCTGCATACAAGAGACAAGCAGCCTTGCTTGAGGCAGATGGCGTGACTGCAACGGATTGGTTTATTGACGCCTACTATGGCAACGCAACATTGGATCGTTTCATCTCGGTAATTCGGCAATTGCCACCGGGTGTGAGCGAAGTCGCAGTGCATCCAGCGATTGTAGACGACCAATTACACAGCGTGGGCGCGATATATGTCGAAGAACGAGCAGAGGAACTATCTGTACTTCTTGACCCACGAGTCCGTGACGCGTTCATCGAATATAACGTCCAACCGGTCGACTTCTCATTTGTAAAATCTATGTCTACCTGATGTTCTCTCTTGGCACGTGCAACAAGCTCAGTGGATTCTGAACATATTGAGACTTTGCCCACTTGCTCAGCCTTTTTGGTTGTCTGCTATCGGTTTCTTTGGCTCAGAGGCTCTTTCATACGTAATCCAATGAGTCTCATTGGCTGCATTCACACAGGGGGTGAACTATGGAAGCGAATGCTGGTTCAGATGCATCAAATGAGCTAGATGGACTGATCTTAACCGACTATCCCTATCCCATTGCAGTTAACTACAAACGGCTGCTCGATGAGCAGGATTGGGAGAAGAAGACCCGCGTCTGCATCCAGGTCTTCGAGTTGGGCCTGAGAGCCATTACCTTGGGCCTCATCAGCCAATACCTCATCCGTGACGCCGAAAAGGTCAGCGATCCCCAACTCAACCAACTCTTGCTCAAAAGGCTCTCCCGTGCCAGCCTTGGCACCTGGAACGAGATGTTCTTTAAAGCCCTGAAAGCCTACCAGGGCAAACGCAACCTCTTCTTCATGCCTGAGCTCTACGATCTCTACTGGGACACCTCGACATCTCCCCACCGTCCGCACAAAGGCATCCGTGCCCCCTTCGACCAACTCGTCCAAATCCGCAACGAGCTAGAACATGGCGCACCTCCTACCGACGAGGCAGGCTGGCAAGCTTTGTTTGAAGAAGCGTTCCACCTGCTGCGTCAGGCCCTGGGTCATTTCACCTTCCTGGAGAACTATGATCTGATTCGCATCCGCTGGGCAGAGGCTGGGAAATACTGGTATGACATCTACACCGGCCTGCAAGTCATTTCTCCCAGCCAACCCTTTAGGACCAAAGAGGACTTGACTGAAGGCTGGTTCTATCTGTCCAAGCAGGAGAAGAAATTCCTCGAACTGCACCCCTTGCTGATCTTTTGGGAAAAGGAGTTGGTCCAGGTTGAGAGGGAACGGATGCGCGATGCGGCTATCTTCGACTGCTTCAAGCGTACCAGTCTGGACTACCTGACCACGGTACTGGGGGGAAAGGTTAATCTCACCGACCGGACGCTGATCGCCGAGTTCATCCACACGGTGTACTACACCATTGAGAAAGTGAAGATGGCCCGGCGGGAGGCGAAGAAGCTGACTTGGGGGTTGCTGAAAGAGGTGGCAGAGAAGATCTCCTCGGAACGGATCGGGGATGTGCGCAGCAAGTATCGCCGCGAGGTGTACCTGCAACGAGAAGAGACCAAGCGGACCTTTGAGGAGTTCCTAGCCTTGGACAAGACCTGCCTGGTGTTAATCGGCAAGTCGGGGGTGGGGAAGAGCAACTTCTTCCTGTCGTTGATGGACGAGTACGAAGACAGCTCTGAAGTCTGCACCCTGATGTACAATGGAGCACGCTTCAGTGTCGAAACCGATGTGGCTGACGCTTTGACTCGGGACTTTGAGCTGTATCTCAAGCTGGAGGGTCTGGCTGAGAGAGAAGGGGTAGAGGACATTCTGTTCGAGATCAATCGGATAGAGGAGATAGCGGCCAGGAAGGTGGTCTTGTTGATTGATGCCCTCAACGAGAATCCTAATGCCAAGGGGTTGTTGCGGCGGGTGGATGCGCTGGTGGAGGCCAGTCCCTATCCCTGGCTGAAGGTGGTGATCAGTTCACGGCCGGAGACGTGGCGTACGATCAAGCGGGGAGTGCGGCTGGCAGAGCACAAGTACTATCGGGAGGAAGAGACAGGCAAGTTGGGGGTGGAGATGCAGCCCTTTGAGGTGGAGGTGAAGCCTTTTGGCAGAGAAGAGCTGCCAGCGGCATATGCCAACTACCAAAAGGCTTTTGAGCTGCAAACGGATTATGAGGATGTACCTGCTGAGGTACGGCAGATGCTGCGAGACCCATTGACCTTGTGGCTGGCGGCGGAGATTCATCGAGGGCAGGAGATACCTCGGGATATCAAAGCTAGCGAGTTGTATCAGGAGTATGTTGAAGCCCTAATTTGGACACAGAGGTTACATCGCGAGGACATTCGCTTTCTGGAGCAGGAGATAGTGCCGCTGATGATTCAGAAAGGGGAGTATGTCAATTCAATCACGGGTGAGACAATCAGTGTGGCGAAGACAACAGATGGGAGAAGCCTATTCGAACTGATTCACAGCGATGAGGTTTTGAGCAGTGGGCGGAGAGTGAATCAGTCATATGCCAATTTAGCGGATGCAGAGATCCTGATGGAGTTAGATACGGATGTGGATTACGAGATTGCCTTCAAATATGAACGATTCTATGAATTCTTTGGTGGAAAGCGACTGTACGAACTGAATGAGGGAAAGGCAAATCTGGTTGAAGCTTATGATAGGTTGGTCACAGAGATTAGGGATCGCCCGTTTCTGTGGGGTGCAGTGAAGAACGCGTTGTTGTTCGAACTGAAAGAGGGACAGTATGATTTGGCGGTGAAATTATCGCAGTCGGAGGAATTGGATGTCAAGGAGCTCATGACAGCCGTCTTGAGTGAGTCTGGAAGAGAAAATAGGGAGCCCACGAGGCATATATTAGGTGAACTCTTGAAACTCGGTACGGAGTTGAAGCATTCGATACGGAGAAGAATCAAGACGCCTGTTTCCCCAGAACTTGAACTTCCCTTGAGGCTCAGGATGGCTAAACGTGTGGCCATTGAAGTAGCTTATGAACTCGAGATGGTAAATATTCTGGAAAGGGCAGGCTGTGATTCATCTCCCTCTGTCCGCACGGCTGCTGCCAAACAGGGCTATAAGCTCTGGACAAAGGACCGAGAGAAGGGTTTTCAATTGATTACCAATCTGGGTAGAAAGGTGAAAACCAAATGGGGCGTTCCTAACACAAATGCGCTAGAAGTATGTGCAATGGTCTCACTCCTGATGGGCTTCGAGGATCCAAGCGATACCGAGACCTTTGGGCACTTACAGCAGATTTGGAGAAGAGTGATTGAGGATATGCTCTTCTATTCACTTGATGTACAGGCTGGGTGGAAGCGACGAGCTATGGGATGGATTCGAGAGCAAGTCGTCCGCTTTGGGGTCTATGGTTTGGTACGCCTGATAGGGTATGTGGAACGGGATCCGGATATCCCGCTGACTATTCCGGAAATAACAATGTTTTTTGAAAGGACTGATGAGGAGGAAAGAAGACTGTTTTGGGAACTGATTCCGTATCTGGATCCAGACTATGGTGATATTGAACACAAGCATGAAGAACTATTGCGGCTAGCTTCGACACGGGATATTTTGATAGCTTATGTGTTGCACTTGGTACTTGTTGTACACCTGTTGAAATCAAAGACTAGGATGCTTCCAATAGTCCAAGAGATATTTGAGATTAGCAGTACAATGTCACCTCCCGGGCCAATGGCACAAATGGCTGTTCTCACTTTTTCGGGAAGAATGTGGAAACAAGACGATCCTGATGATGACCTTTTGGAAGCCTACCGAGATATCCTGGAGAAGTTCTACGATCGCTCCGAGGAAAGCATATCCACTTTGCTCCGGCGTTACAGGAGATCAAATATGTATAATTATGTTAGTCTGTATTGGAGAAAGTATGGGACGACACGATGCCAGTTTCTGGAAGATTTCTTAGACAAAGCAGTTAGGGGGGAAAACTTCTGGGCCATCAGTAGCCATGTCGAAAAAATGAGTCTCTGGGCAGCACCCGCTTACCAGGTATCACCCCAGGGGGTTCTCGACAGTCTAGTGCCAATCGTGCCTATACGAGAAGTAAGACAGGACTTAATCAACGCGCTCGCAGTGATAAGAGCTCATAGTCCCAATGACGTTGAAGACTTCTTGGAAGACCACGACTTCTCGGATTGGGAGAAGAGACAAGTGAGGACAAGAGATGAAGAGAGAATGTCAGAGGTAATCAACGTAATCACTAGTACATTCGCTCACACTGCTCTTACCTATCGAGGTACTCTGCGAGAGCAATTCATTTGGGTATTTAAGAAGTCCGCAGAGTGTTCGAATGTTAGCAAATGGCTTGGTCTATGGTTTAAGGGCGCCATAAACCTGATCTATGGGAGCCCTGTTTTCAAGACTGATCAGCCACCGCTCAGAAGATAATCTACGAGTGCATCTACGTCCACGGCAAATAGCCATCCAATAAGTCTGTTATACCATAATAGGGGGAGAATACAATGAACAATTCTACAACAGTCTCACGCGTAACGTCAAAAGCTGAACTTCGTTGCTTCGTACTGTTTCCATGGACAATCTATCGCGATGACCCCAATTGGGTGCCACCTTTAGTCTCTGGTCGCCTGGCTTATCTTGGAGATCGCGCTGATCCTTATTTCCAGCACGGAGACGCCGAGCTTTTTATGGCATACCAAGACGGTAAACCCGTTGGGACAGTGGCTGCAGCGTACAATCACGAGATCAACGAGGCAAGAGGGGAGAAACTAGGTGTCTTCGGGTTCTTTGAATGTATACCGGACAAGGAGGTAGCTTTTGCACTATGGGACCAGGCTTCGAAATGGCTGCGCCGGGTTGGAATGGCAATAATGCGGGGTCCTTACAGCTTTAGACGGACTGACGATCCTGGATTCCTAGTTCAAGGTCATGAGACAAGGCCTCCAATGTTAATGGGGCATACCCCACTCTACTATGCCGAGTTTGCAAAGACGTATGACATGGAGCTGTATGAGGAAGTCTATACTTATCGATTTGATATCTCAGCTACAGGGATTGCACTTGACAGTTTTGACACGCATCGGCTGGCCCGTCGGGCCAGAATGGCCTCGCAAGATGTGGGCCTAGCAATCCGTACAGTCCGGCCGGAGACGTGGGAAAAGGACTCCGAGGTCATCCGCCAGATATTTAATACTGCTATGGAACATTATGAGGATGTCACTCCTATTCCTCAGGAAGAATGGCAGGGATACATGAACATTGTGCGTCCCTTTATCGACCTGGACTTTGCCTTGATCGCGGAGATAGATAGCGAGCCTGTAGGCATTGCAGCAGCTTTCCGTGACGCCGCGAATGTGTTACATAAAGTGAACGGTTTACGATATCCATGGCACTACTTGCGGTTACCATTTGCACTGCGAAAAAACAAAGCACTTTCATTGAAGCTTATGGGCATTTTAGAAGATTACCGAAGGTTAGGAGTCGGAACGGCATTATTCGTCAAGATGTTGAAGCAAGCTCTCCAGAATGGCATTACTGAAATAGATATCTCACTGGTCGGGGCTGGAAACAAGCTGATGAATCCATTCATGGAACGGCTTGGGTGTGAACGATATCGAACATATCAGATCTATGAGGTGAAATTCTGACGAAGTATGGACCTTCAACAGGCCATGATGTAGCCCCAAGTATCACGTTTTTGGATAGGCTGTTGAGTCTACCCAACTGCGAATCGGCGGACCTTTTGGTCCCTTCCACGCACCAGGCCGGGGACGGGTGCGCCGCCAGCAGTTGGAAGCCATCGGCCACGAGATCATGCAGCGCATTGCGGAACTGATTCCCCCAGAGCGGCGCGGGCATTATTCAGATGACCCGGCCGTCCGCGCCGCTGCCCAGGGGACGGAGATTTATCCCTGGGCCGATGCCCCCGAAGGCTGAATACCCCGCTGTGGATTTCCCTTGGCGATGGCTGAATGTTTTAACGACGGGGGGAGAGGAGGGTGTAGGTCTCGTTGATTTTGTCCAGGGTGATCAAGCCGCGGAAAAAGCCGTCTTCGACCACGGGTACCGCTTTCACACCCGATTTGGCGATCAACTGCTGGACGTGCAGGAGGCTGTCAGAGAGGTTCACAACGGGAAAGTCGGTCCGCATCACCTGGCTCACGGGGACGTTGGGCCCGTGTTCCCGCAAGGTGGCCAGGATGTCCTCCCGGACGAGGATGCCTACCAACTGGCGGCCTTCGACCACCGGGAAGTTGGATTGATAACCGTGGAAGATGAGGTCCAGGACGTGGGCCAGGGGAGTAGCTGGGGTAACGGCTCTGAGTTGTCTGTTGACGGCCTGGCTGACCTTTAGCCCCTGCAACGCCCTTTTCACCTCGACCATTCGCCTTTCGTAGCCACCCCCGGCATAGATAAAGACGGCAATCAGGACCAACGGGATTTGGAAGAGCATCAAGCCCCCTACTCCCAGGAGCACAGCCAACCCTCGTCCCACATGGACGGCAATGCGGGTTGCTCTGAGATAGTCCAGTCGAAGGGCCAGCAAGGCCCGCAGCACCCGGCCACCGTCCATAGGAAAGGCTGGGATGAGGTTGAAGGCGGCCAGGGACACATTCATGCTGAGAAGATAAAAGCCCAGGGCTTTCCAGTCGGTGCCGTAGAATAGACTGTCCAGGATCCAACTCAATACTCTCCGACCAGTGTCGGAGAGGAGATAGGCTGGCTGATCCAGGTAGGCAGTGATTTGGGTTACGAGGATCCACAGGGCCAACGGGGCCAACAACCCTGCGATGACGAAATTGACCGCTGGCCCGGCCAGGGAGATGGCCAACTCCTGGCTCGGCTTTTCGGGGATGTGTTCCATCTGAGCCACCCCGCCGATGGGCAGCAGGGTGATGTTACGTACCTTGACCTTGTACCGCAGGGCCTGGAAGCTGTGTCCCAACTCGTGCAGCACGACGCAGGAGAAAAGAAG
>Ga0180438_10007182_pt1 | contig 14653 bp, 12 predicted proteins | sample SS_ome_12_FD_132455 | JGI IMG/M metagenome (GOLD analysis project Ga0180438, IMG submission 132455) | Hypersaline lake sediment archaeal communities from the Salton Sea, California, USA - SS_3_D_2 metaG | ecosystem: Environmental > Aquatic > Non-marine Saline and Alkaline > Hypersaline >...
AGCGATTTGATGTTGTGATAAGTAAAGTTCCTTTCAGTTTTAGAAGAAAATGTGTGTTGAGAAAAGTTGGATGAAGAATAATCTGTATAAAGGAAAACACTGACTTTTTCAACAGCCCCACAGCCACCTATTAATGGATTGGGACAGTACACAGAAAAGGGTGACTATTCATCATTATGCATTATGGGCCAAAGACAAAGAAAAACTGCCAGACGACATCACATCCTTCCCCAGCTCTTACTCAAGCGATTTGCTCAAGATGATAGAGTATGGATTTTGGATAGAGCAGAAAACCGATCATACCGAACAAACATCATCAACGCAGCTTGTGAGGTAGACTACAATACTGTCGAGACAACTGGTAAGTATGGCCAGGATTGCGTGGAACAGGAAGTCTTCGCTGAGATTGAAGGGATAGCTGAACCAATCATCCAGAATATGCTCAATAGTCGCAGTCCTCAGTTCCCTCAGGGTAGAGACTGGGAGTTGATGGCAAATTTCTTAGCTCTCATGTATACCAGAGGACCCACGCTGCGAAGACTAATCAAACGCTTACACCAATTTGGATCGGAAGTCATAGTTGATCATATTCATTCAGATGAAAATACGTACAAGGCAACTTTTGAAGAGATTTCCAAAGATACTGGTATAGACGTCAATATGGACTACAAAGAAGCCTTACGTGCCCGTCAAGAGATGGAAATACAAGTTGAAATCCCGACAACTCATTATGTGCATGAGACCTTGCTATTGGGAGCCTTTTTTGTGCCGGTCTTCGCTGAGATGACGCCAAATCTTGAGATTGTCAATTTTGCATGTGACGCCAAATATACCATATCAGATTGTCCAATTGTGCCTATGTCAAAATCTTTGAATCCCTCACCTGGGTGGAAATGGTATAGAAATTCAGATGCAGATTTGTACTTTCCACTGAGTTCAAGAGCTTGCCTCGTTTTGAATTATGATAAACATCGCAAAGTCATGAATGTTGATAGGAGACGTGTCGCGTTCGTCAATCATCTCATGGCCTGCAACAGCCAACGAAGTATCATATCAAACCAGCAGGATTTTGTTTGGCGTAGGGAAAACGGGACAACGTCCGCATCCCATGAAGAATTGCTTGAATTTCTTGAGGATATTCCGCGCGGACCAGCTGAGACCAGTATGGATAAGGAGTCTCTGCGTATGAACATACTGGATGCACTGAAAGACAGTGAGAAAGGCACATGAATACTAGGGATAGCCCTTTTCATTTATTATACCTATGGCACAAGTTGATTACTGGCTATACCTAATGCACAGGTTGATTATTTTGGTGGAATTTGGGATTTTTTTGTTGCATCGGATTAAGTAGACGATGCCAGTACCTTAGAGTGCAAAACTGATCCGGATATTAAAGCTCTTTTATAGCCCTCAACATCCTGTCTAATTTTTCAGGCTTTAATGAAGCTTTAAGTGCTGTTTCTTCGTCAATATACTTTATGTCCAATAACTTTTTCAGAGAGTAATTAAAATTGCGCATTCCATCTTTTGTTCCGCTTTCTATAACTTCCGGCAACTTATTTTCTTCACTTTTTTCGATATACATTTTTACAGCAGGTGTATTAATAAGGACTTCCGTTGCAGGAATTATTCGAGTACCTGGTTTTTTGCAGGGAATTAGCATCTGATTCATTATGGCTATTAACGTGGCACTCAGATTCTGCCTTACCGCATATCTTTGATCCGGAGGAAAGAAATTAAGTATTCTGTAGAAGGTCTCAGTAGCTGTTGTGGTATGCAGAGTGCTAAAGACAAGATGGCCTGTTTCAGCCGCGGCAATTGCTGCTTCAACTGTATCACAATCTCGCATTTCTCCTATCATTATAACATCGGGATCCTGCCTGACAACAGCTCTTAGTGCATCTGCATAACTATGAAAGTCCACGCCGTATTCTCTTTGATCTATCCATGACATTTTATTATTTATAAGATATTCAATAGGGTCTTCGATTGTGACGATGTGCTTTTTCTGGTTTCGATTAATGTAATCCATCATTGCTGCTAATGTAGTGGATTTTCCGCTCGATGTCTCTCCACCTATCACAATAATACCTTTTGGTCTCAGGCGCATTACCTTTTCATATACCCGGGGCAGATTCAACTTCTCAAATGTAGGAATTTCTGATTTGATTCTTCTCAGAGCAACAGTCATGCAGCCTCTCGACTTGTACAGCTCTATCCTATACCTGACTTTTGCTTCAATATCCGGCTCATAGGCATAATCTACATAACCCTTTTCTTCATATTGCTTTTTGACTCTATCATTCAAGGTGGGTTCTACTGCCCGGGCAATTGCCTGCTTGCTCAATGGCTCTGAGTCAAGACTCATTAACCTGCCGGCTACCCTGAAGTAAGGAGCTGCATCTGAAGTTAAATGTATATCGGAAGCATCGTTCTTTTCAGCTTCTACAAATAGTTTGTGCAATAAATTGTCTTCTACCATTTCATTTACTCCCTTAATAGAGGGGAACGAATAAGTATTTATAAACCTTTTGCAGTTTTTTGTCGAGTTCTTCTCCGGCCTCTTTAGAACGAACCTCTTGCTCTGTTCCCTCTCGAAACATCTTGCTAATTGTATCAGCTTTTTGATATTATTTGAGATTATATCAAAATACCAAATACCTACCAGTCCTGTTCTATCCGCGTTTAATCGCCGAATCATAAGTAAATCTTATACGTGAATTTGCCCTTGCTTCGTATTTTCTTAAAGCTATATATATTAAAGCTTTACAAAAGATAAATCTGTTGATTTCGCATATTGCGTTTTTGAAGTGTTAAAATTTGAACTAAGGGGAACTATTTGTCAGGATATAATAGAATCGGATGTCTTGCTGTTCTGTTGCTCATAGGCATAACAGAGTCAAGCTTCCCAGGAACAAAACGAAGATTGGCAGAAATCTCCCACGGTGGCCTGAGACAATACAGGCGTTGAAAGAAATTCCAAGGTCAGGAGCATTAGTGTTCACAACTTCCAAGGATGATCCTTGGATTAGGACAACAGCCACAATAAATGACAATGGAGAGCCCAAGTACATAATTGACAATCGAATCAGTACGAAATTCTCAAGGCTAATGAAGAAAGTCAGAATCCAGGCACCGAAAGGAACAGGTTTCTACACTCTTCGCAGAACGGCTGCCACAATGGCGGCAAGATCTGGAGATCCATTTGCAGTTCAAAGGCTTCTTGGTCATGTTGATTTGACGATGGCAACACGATACGTACAGGATGTTTCTGAACAAACTGACAGGGTAATCGAAAATAGCAGAAAATACTTCATTGGCAAAGAAGATGTTGCATGAGCGAGACTCGATTGTAGGATAGTGGTCGTTTCGGCATGGCAAAATCCAAACAAGTAAGCATATAGTGATTGCCTAAACAAATGGGATAAAGGCTGTTGTTAGCTGCAGCGGTTGTTAGTACTCTTTCCATCAGATATAGAATTCGGACGTGGTAATGTTGAATGTTGAGAGCCTTAAGGTATGCTCACTTCATCCCATATTTTTTGAGTAGAGTTTAGCGGTCCCAAACTTGATTACCATTCTAAAAACTGCTAATATATGGATTGAGTTAAAAGAAAATAGTACAACTACCTAAAGCTTTATTGACGACTAGTGTATTTTCGACTCATTTCGTCGGATTTAGGAACAGCAATGAAAATCTTGCTGAAAACAAAACTTGTCACAAGTTTTCTGGCTGTAATACTGATATGCGGTTTGGTTGCGACACTCGTGGGGACACGGCTTATTGGTACAGGTATAATCCGTCAGGCGCAGGACAAGGTCCGAATTGATCTGAATTCCGCCAGGGAGATTTATCGACAGGAAGGCGAAGATCTTAAAGATAAGGTGCGTCTCACTGCCTTGAGATTTTTTATTAAGGATGCCTTACTGAAGAACGACATGAAGACATTGACGGAGGAAATGGGAAGGATAAGAAAGACCGAGTCTATGGATATCTTAACTCTTACGGACAATAAGGGCCGGGTTCTCGCCAGGACCCGAAATCCTTCCATTTCCGGCGACAGTCAGGCGGATGATGACCTTGTAAAACGAATCCTGTCAACCGAGCAAGCCATTGCCGGCACCATGATTATGCCGGTCGAGGAACTCGAAAAAGAAGGGACTGACCTTGTCGAACAGGCATGTATAGAATTAATTCCTACTCCCAAGGCGAAACCGACGCTGGGAATCCGGCAAACTTCCGGAATGATGATGAAAGCCGGCGCACCTATCCATGGGTATGACGGGAGTCTGCTTGGTGTACTTTACGCTGGCAAATTGATTAACCGAAACTATAAAATCGTTGACAAGGTCAAAGACACAGTATATCAAGCCGTCAAGTACAAGGGCAAAGATATCGGCACAGCAACTATCTTTCAGGGTGATTTGCGAATATCAACGAACGTAATGAGGGAAGACGGGACGCGTGCCATCGGAACACGCGTTTCAGAGGAGGTGTATGAGCAGGTGCTTGTTAAAGGATTGCCGTGGATAGACAGAGCCTTTGTTGTGAATAACTGGTATATAGCTGCGTATGGGCCGATAAGGGATTTGAAGAATGAAATTATTGGTATTCTCTATGTCGGGATTCTCGAAGAGAAATTCATAGATATGCGGAACAAAACAACCACCATATTCCTGGGCATCGCATTTACAGGAATGATCTTCGCTCTGATTGTTTCGAGTTTTCTGGCAAAAGGCATATTGCAGCCGATCAGACAATTGATATTTGCTTCCCATCAGTGGGCTGATGGCAACCTCGATTACAGAGTCGATGCGACTCAAAGAGATGAAATAGCGGAACTGGCAGAGACTTTCAACCTTATGGCGTCCTCACTGAAGGAAAGAGATGAACGATTGAAAGAGTACACTCAGCAGCAGATTATGAAGTCGGAGCGACTCGCTACCCTTGGTCAGTTGGCTGCCGGGGTGGCTCACGAGATAAATAATCCGCTCGGTGCCATATTAATGTATTCTCATTTGTCTATGGAGGAAGTGGGGACAGATGATCCTTGCCATAAGAACTTGGAGAAAGTCGCGGCCGAAGCCACGAGATGCAAGAATATCGTTCGCGGCCTGCTTGACTTCGCCCGTCAAAGTGAGCCGAACGTGGAAGAGGCGGATGCCAATGAAATCCTGGGACGGACGCTGTCGGTGATACAGAACCAGGCACTGTTTCAGAATATAAAGATAACCACCACGCTCTGTGCATCCCTGCCGAAAGCAATGATGGACTGCGGTCAGATACAGCAGGTTTTCACCAATATCATCTTAAATGCGGCCGAGGCCATCGAGGAGCAGGGAGAGATAAACATTACCACAAGGATAGTCGAGGATGGCAAGTTCATTGAGATTGAATTCGCAGATACCGGTCATGGCATCTCCCGGGAGAATCTCGAGAAGATATTCGATCCATTCTTTACCACAAAAGAAGTGGGGCACGGAACGGGACTTGGTCTGGCCGTAAGCTATGGTATCATTGCCAGGCATAAAGGAAGCATAGAGGTAAATAGCAGCCCGGGCAAGGGAACTACTTTTATCGTGAGACTTCCTTTGAAGGAAGATACCTAAATGTTCAATCAGACTCGTATTTTAGTAATTGATGACGACGAATCAATGCGTGATTCATGTCGACAGGCGCTCGCCCGGAAAGCAGGCAGGATCGAAGTCGCTGAGGACGGTAAGACTGGTTTAGAGATTTTGGAGAAAGAAGCGTTTGACCTTGTGATTGTTGATTTGAAGATGCCCGGTCTGAGCGGTATGGAGGTATTGAACAGGATTAGACAGGAATATCCGGAGGTGGTGGTCATCGTAATTACCGGATACGCCACGGTTGAGTCCGCCGTCGACGCCATGAGGCGGGGAGCCTATGATTTCCTTCCCAAACCTTTCACTCCGGAAAGTCTGAGAGTGATCGTCGAGAGGGCTTTGGATAAAAGAGAGCTGGTCCTCGAAAATATTCTGCTTCGAAGCGAGTTGGAGGCGAACATCGGGTCCGAAGTTATCATCGGTCATGGCGAAGCAATGAGGAAGGTTGAGGATGTCATGCGGAAAGTGAGCCCAACCGATACGACTGTTCTGATTTCCGGCGAAAGTGGTACAGGCAAAGAGCTTGTAGCCAGAGCGATACACCGCCACAGCAGCAGAAATAATAAACCTTTCGTTGTCGTCGACTGCGGAAGCCTGGTGGAGAACCTGTTCGAAAGTGAGCTGTTCGGCCATGTAAAGGGTTCCTTCACCGGCGCTACAGCAACCAAGTACGGCCGACTGGAACTGGCCAACGGTGGAACAGTATTCTTCGATGAGATTGGCAATATCAGTATGAATGTCCAGACAAAACTGCTTCGAGTGCTCCAGGAAAGGGAAATTACAAAAGTCGGAAGCACGCAAGTCATCAAAGTGGATGTGCGAGTCATTGCCGCGACCAATAAAGACCTGCAGAAGGCTGTACAAACAGGGTCGTTTCGCGATGATTTGTTCTATCGCTTGAGCGTTGTGCCTATTATTCTTCCACCTTTGCGAGAAAGACGGGATGATATTCCGCCATTGGCCAATTATTTTCTGAAGAAGTACAACCAAAAGAGAAAAAAGAATGTGCATGCGATTTCGACTAAAGCTATGAAGGCCCTCATTGAGCACGAGTGGCCTGGGAACGTCAGAGAGCTTGAGAACGCAATCGAGCGAGCGGTCGTGCTGACAGAGAATGATACTATTGAGCCTTCCGACCTGCTATATTACGGGTTAAATGCCTCGACGATACAAGAATCGGATATGGATAGGCATCGGCGTCTTGCCGACGTGGAAAAAGAACATATCGCACGGACACTTAAGATGTTTGGTGGACATAAAGGCAAGACGGCCGAGTGTCTGGGAATAGACAGAAAGACGCTCCGTTCCAAGCTCAAGCGATACGATATCGATTAGAGACCTGTGGTGCACTCCTCCCCATTATTGGGGCAAAATGCCCCATATTAATGCTCCCCCCTAAAGACATACGGAAAACAGAAGATGCCCTTGGGTGAAATGTAAACTCTTTTTTATAAGACACTTAAAATTAATTACTGACTATTCCTTACTGCTTGGCACAACTATTGCTAAGTAATATTGTTGTGTTAAGAGACTCAAGGCGCCACCGCACACAAAAAAGTACGTCATAGATGCGTATGTACATAGAAATGTTTAGCCATAGGACGGTTATGGACAGATGAATCCTGGAATTAAAAGAGTTTTGATTGTGGATCCTGATAGTGAAGTCGCCGGGCAGGTGGCATCTTTACTTTTCGATGAAGGCTATGATGTAGAAGAAACCACCAGCATCAGCGCCATGGCTGAAAGGATCCGGGATGTCAAGTTCGGCTGTGTCGTTATGGATGTGGATTTGCCCGAGATGCCCGGCTACAAGGCTGTCTCAATTCTCAAGACAATTGACCCGCAAGTTCATGTGATAATGACAGCGACTGAGAATACTGCAGAATTGGAAGCAGAGGTTCGTAAGCAAGATATCTTCTACTATTACATAAAATCTTTCGGCCGAGAGGAACTGGTCGAGGCAGTAAGGGATGTATTCAAAAAAATGGGAAAACTTAAGCAGACAAAACGAATGAATGAACAGCCGGAGATTTTCGTCATCGATGACGACCCAAATTTTGTCATTGCCATTAAACCGGTCATAGAAAGCAAAGGCTACAAGGTCACAACAGCCTGCAACAGGGAAGAAGCAATGAAGATGTTAAGAAAGCAGAAACCGGATCTGATTCTTTTGGACCTCATGATGGAGAAAATGACAGATGGCTTTGATATCTGTCACAGGCTCAAGCATGACCCTGAGATGAAGAAGATACCTGTGCTGGCCGTATCAAGTATCACTGCAGAAACCGGATTGAGATTCTCGCCCAAGACGGACGGTGAATACTTCGAAGCCGATGACTTCGTGGAAAAGCCTGTCGCACCGAAGGCCCTGCTGGAGCGGATCGACAAGCTCTTGAAAGGACAATAACAGTTGATTGTGGAAGTCCATAAAAGAATGAAAGGCAGACGAAAAGTGCCTGAGAAAGCTACTATTTTGGTCATTGATGATGAAGAAGCTATGCGTGATTCCTGCTGTCAGGCCCTGTCCAAAAACGGGTACGTGACGGAAACAGCCGAGAATGGCCAGATCGGTTTACGAAAAATAAGAGAGGTCAAACCCGATTTGGTCCTAATCGACCTGAAGATGCCCGGGATGGGCGGAATGGAACTGCTGGGGGAAATCGGCCAGATAGATCCCGATATCATCTCTATTGTTATAACGGGGTATGCGACTATCGAATCAGCCGTCGAGGCGATGAAACTCAATGCTTATGACTTTCTGCCAAAGCCTTTTACCCCCGACCAGTTGAGAATTGTCATCGAGAGGGGCCTGGAAAGAAGACGCCTTATTACTGAGTCTGAACAATTGCGCCGAGAGAAGGAAATGATGAGGGAGAACTTTATTACCCTTGTCTCTCATCAGCTTCGCTCACCCCTTGCGTCCGTCAAGCAGTATTTTGGAGTGATAAGCGAGGGATTCGCCGGGGAAGTGACTGACAAACAGAAGGAGATTATCCTCAAAGCAGAGCAGTATATTGACAGTCTTATGCAGCTCATCAATGACTGGCTCGACATGTCCCGGGTCGAAGCGGGCAGGATCAGAGACAAATCCGAGCCGGTTTCTCTGTCTGCTGTATTATCCGAGGCCGTCGAAGTTCTGAAACCGCAGGCCCAGACCGGGAAAGTGGCCCTCGATTTGAATTCGACAGACAACCTTCCGTTGCTCACCGGCGACTCAAAATGTCTGAAGGAAGCATTTTTGAACCTTATAAGTAATGGAATCAAGTACAATCGCGAAGGAGGCGCGGTCACAGTCACTGTTAGAGAGCAAGGTGATGACCTGGTGGTGGAAGTCGCTGATACGGGAATCGGGATTTCCCGGGAGAACCTGCCTTTTGTCTTCGACGAGTTTTTCAGAGTAAAGAGTAAAGAAACGCAACACACCACCGGTACCGGTCTGGGACTTCCAATAGCCAAAAAAATCATCGAAGCACATAACGGATACGTGAAGGTAGTCAGCGAACCGGGCAAAGGGACAACCTTCAGTATATTTTTGCCAAAGGCGCAACAATGAAGATAGTAAAACTACCAAAAGAAAACCTTGGACAATTCATTAATCATTTGAGTACTTTCGGAGAAACTCATGCTCCTGTGAGGAAGGGAGACAAAAGCTTTGCCTTCGCACCGGTGACAGATGTCTCTGAGATTGCACTTGATTGTACCAGAACAATCTTACCGCTGAAAAAATACTTCTTTACACCCACGGAGGTCATGTTCAACTTCTCCGCCAGGGGGGGGTTCAATGTGCCTGTCGAACAAACAGACAAAAAACTCATCATTTTCGGCGCTCACCCCTGTGACATCCATGGTCTTAAAATCCTCGACGTGGTCATGGGCGGGCGCTATGCCGACAGCTATTACTTTACCAAGAGAAATCGTGCCGTGATTGTAGGTCTGGACTGTTTCCCGGATGAGTACTGTTTCTGCCGGTCGACCGGCACCGACTTCGTGGACAGCGGCTTTGATTTGTTCTTATCCGACATCGACGGTGCTTATCTTGTTCGTATTGGGACAAGCCTCGGAGATGATATAGTTACAGCGACCGATTCGCTTTTTCATGAAATTGAGCGGAGCGACCGCGAGGCCTACAAAGCCCGATCCATCCAGAGGAGAGAGAGCTTCCGGACGGAGATTCAACTTCAGGATTTGCCCGAAATAATGGATCTGGAGTACGAGAATGAGCTTTGGCGCCAGCTCGGCGAAAAATGTCTGAGTTGCGGGACATGCTCGATGGTCTGCCCGACGTGCTGCTGCTATGCGGTGTTTGACCAGCTCAATCTGGACGCAAGCAGCGGACAGAGAAAAAGACGATGGGATTCTTGCCTTTTCAGTGACTATGCTCTTGTGGCGGGAGGTCACAACTTCCGGGCCGAGCGCTGTTCAAGGGTAAAAAATCGATACTTCCACAAACAAAGAGGCTTTGTAAGCCAGTACGGCAGACCGAGCTGCGTCGGATGTGGACGATGTAAAGTATATTGTCCCGCAGGTGTTGACATTCTCGAGGTTGTTCAGACGTTAAGGAGTGAGACTCGTGCCTGATCATCAAAACTACCATGAATGCCGGAATGCATATCAGCCCTATCCGGCGAGGATTATTCGTACTCTGCCGCAGATATCGGAACACCTGCTCTTCCAGATCAGATTTGAAGATGAACAGATGGTGAGAAACTTCGAGTATCGGCCCGGCCAGTTTGTCATGCTCAGTGTCATCGGTACCGGCGAGGCGCCGTTTTCTATATCGTCTTCTCCCACGCGACTGGGAAATATCGAGCTGTGTGTGAGGCGGATCGGACACGTCACGAACGCCCTGTTCAAACTCGGAGCCAATGCCCGGATCGGTGTGAGAGGGCCTTATGGTAATGGTTTCCCTATTGAAAAACTGGAGGGCAGCAATTTGTTGCTGATCGCCGGAGGACTGGGCATGGCGCCTCTTCGATCTCTGTTATGGTATGTTCTGGATAACCGTTCGAAGTTCAAGGACGTCACTTTATTGTATGGAGGAAGGGATCCCGATGAAATGCTCTTTAAGTACGAACTTTTGAATCTCCTTGACCGGACGGACATAAATTGCCTTCTGAGCGTTGACGAGGACCCGCAGGGCATATGGAAGGCTCGTGTGGGTGTCGTCACAGAGTTGTTCGAAGGTATTGATATCGATTCGGCTCAGACGTATGCGGCGATCTGCGGCCCGGAAGTCATGTTCAAATTCGTGCTTAAGAAGTTGCTACAACGAAATTTCTCCAAGGACAGGATACTCATGTCACTTGAGAGGAACATGCAATGCGGCGTAGGTAAGTGTGGACACTGCATGATAGGATATAAATATACCTGTCTCGACGGGCCCATATTCACATATTGGGACGCGATGAACCTGCCGGAGATGATTTGAGGAGACGCAGTAATGGATAAACCAATCGTGGGTATATACGGCCTGACTGGCTGTGCTGGGGATCAGTTAGCCATCTTGAATTGTGAGGATGAGCTTCTCGATATTGCCGGGTCGCTCGATATCAGATTCTTTCCAATGGCGATGAGCGTTAACGATGAAGAGTGTCCGCTGGATATTGCTTTTGTCGAAGGTGCCGTCGTCCAGCCGGAAGACGAAAAGATGTTAAGAAAGCTCAGAGAAAGGGCAAAATTGCTCGTTGCGATCGGTACCTGCGCCGTCTGGGGCGGCGTTCAGGCCATGAAAAATGAAATCTCGCGTGAGAAGCTGAAACAGCAGGTGTACGGACCCGATGGTAAAGTATTTAAAACAATCGCCGCTCAGCCTCTCAGCCATTTCGTTAAAGTCGATATGGCTGTCTCGGGTTGTCCGATCGAAAAGGAGCAGCTGCTTCAGGCCGTAGCGGCATTGTTACATGGAGATTTGCCTCGCCTGCCGAATTATGCCGTATGCGCCGAGTGCAAAATGGCGGAAAATCCCTGCGTCCTCATTGAGAAAGGTCAGCTTTGCCTGGGGCCGATCACGGTCGCCGGCTGTAACGCCCGCTGCCCGAGCCATAATCGCCCCTGCATCGGATGCCGGGGACCCGTTGAAGAAGCAAACGTCTCTTCTGAGATCCAGGTACTTAGAGAAAAGGGATTCACATGGGTCGATATCCAGAACCGGCTGCGCACCTTCGCGGCCGAGGCGGGCCCATTGAAGATAGACTCACTGAAGGAAACAGCGAATGCGTAAATCAATCGTCATTAATCGTGTGTGCCGCGTCGAAGGACACGGCGGGATTGCCGTAGACATTAAAGATGGCAAGGTGGTGGATGTCAAGATGAATATCTTCGAGGGCCCGCGCTTCCTCGAATCTCTTGTCGTAGGCAAGACTTATGACCAGGTCGCGCCGATACTGATGAGGATATGTGCTATTTGTTCCGCGACCCATACCGTCGCCTCTCTCATGGCGGTTGAGAACGCCTTTGGTATAGAAGTGACCAGGCAGACACGGCTCCTTCGCGATCTCTTAGTGCAGGGGGGGAATATCGAAAGCCATGCATTACACCTGTTCTGTCTCGTTATCCCCGATCTCCTGCATCATCCCAGCGCCGTGACATTGGCGGCAGACTATCCCCGGGAAGTGAAAATGGGGCTGGAGTTGAAGAAGCTGGGAAACACGATTCAGGAAACGATTGGGGGGCGTGCAATTCACCCTGTCAACGCGGTTGTCGGCGGCTTCGGAAAGCTCCCCACGGAAGAACAGTTGCTGGATTTGAAAAAACAGCTCGAAAAGGGGCTGGAAAAGGGCCTTTTTACCTTTCGAATTGTATCGTCTCTGGATGCGCCGGATTTATGTGCCTCACCTAATGTTTACGCCGCCCTGGCAAACGGCGAATCCGGATACAGCCTGTTCGGAGACAAGATAATTCTTTCGACCGGAGAAACGAAACAAATTAGCGCCTACAAGGACATCTGCCGCGAGATGGTCGTGCCGCACTCTCACGCAAAGCACAGCCTGTTTAATAATAAACCATTCATGGTCGGCGCCCTGGCCAGAATCGCTCTAAACGGAAATAAGCTGTCCGGACAGGCAAGGAGCGCTTTTGATAAGCTCGATATTGACTGGTTTATGGGCAACCCGTTTCACAATAACATTGCCCAGGCCGTCGAGCTGATTTATTCCATCGAAAAAGCTATTGAAATCATTGACCAATTACTGACCACAAGGCTCGAGAGGGAAAGGCCGGTGGAGGTGACGAGCAGGCCGGGATTCGGGGCCGGGGCGGTTGAAGCACCGCGAGGGACGCTCTACCATAGCTATCGCTTTGATAAGGCGGGGCGGCTCGCCGAGGCTGATGTTGTTACGCCTACGGCCCAGAACTTGGCCAACGTCGAAAAGGACCTTCGTGCCTGTGCTGAAAGCTCAATCGACGAGTCGAAAGAGTCTATTTCTTCAAAACTGGAGATGATAGTGCGAGCTTACGACCCGTGCATATCCTGTGCCGTCCATCTGCTGGAGGTAAACTTCAAATGAGCATTTCAGCATCGACGAAGAAAACAAATGAATCGTCCGAGCAGACTTTTACCATGGAAGGAGGAAATTAGCCGCCCGGCAAAATAAACAGATACAAAAAGTTGTGCTGATAAACTATTCGTGAGGTGTGCCATGGATAATGCAAAAATTATTGTCGTCGATGATGACCCTGGTATCAGAGACTCACTTCAGATGATTCTGGCAAGTCATCAGTACACTGTGATTACCGCCGCCGATAGAAACGAGGCGATGGACAAAATCAGGACCGAAAAGCCCGACCTGCTCATACTTGACATCATGATGTCCTCATGGCTTGACGGCCTCGATATGTCCAAGACGCTCAAGGACGACCGGCAATTTAAAGATATGCCCATTTTAATGCTGACGGGAGTCAAGAAGAAGACTATTTTTGACTTCAGGCCAAAGGCCGGCGGGCCCGATTGGTGCTCCGTGGATGCCTACCTGGATAAGCCTGTTGAGCCGGACTTATTACTGGCGGAAGTTGAGAGACTGCTCTCGATAAAAAAGCCTGGTAACAGTTAGCTCATTCTGTTTTCGGCCGGAAACCGAAGGCAGTGGGGGGCAATCCAGGTTTTGTGTAAAATGGATTGCATTGGCCCGGCTTGCACTCAGGCACGGATCAGTTACAATTAATCATTCATCAATAATCAATTATCATTTTCAAGGCCTTATGCCTTATCGCATATGCCTTTCTTTTAAATTTGGCTTTGTTTGGCTTTGTTTTTTCACCGCCCGAAAACACAAAATCCCTCATATTTACTTATCACATAAGCACTTATGTTCATTTGCTCTGTTTAAAATTGGCTTTGTTTGGCTTTGTTTTCGCCGTCGCCGCAAAGCAGGTTTTTGTCATAATCTCCTTTCAAATAAGAATTTGCGCCCATTAAGCCCGGCACAAATTGGCTTTGTTTTTTCAAATCCGTTTTACAATATGTGTAAACAAATTGCTATGTGGCATTGATAGCTACCTTGCAATGCCATATAGCGACTACATCAATCCGACTTGTAGGCAATCCTTGGGACTCCGCCGTAAGGCGTACTGTGGACTTACGACTTTCGATTTACCCCGTTAGATAGCCTGCCCCATAGGGGGCAAAGCCGCCATCTCACGGGGTGAACTTGCCTTTCGGCCGGAGGCTGAACGGCAGCGCCTCTATAATTGGCCCGATATGCGTGTTTGAGTCGAAAATCTACAAAAAAGTAGGCACTATTTTAGCCGTAAGTTCTTGCCTAATAGGGAATAAAAAATTATTTCAAATTTCCGATTTTTGTCCCCAACTACCATCGCTTTTGGTCGAATTCCGTCAAAAATAATAAATGACAAAACCACGAAGAAATTAACCACGGATAAACGCTGATAAACGCAGATTTTGATTCACCACGAAGTTAAGATGAGAAGGCTATTCCCCTCGGGCCTGTGAGGCTCGATAATACGCACTCGTATTTTAAGGTGCAATTGACAAAGTCAATAAAGGAGAATAGCCATGACTAATGTA
>Ga0180438_10007183_pt1 | contig 14647 bp, 6 predicted proteins | sample SS_ome_12_FD_132455 | JGI IMG/M metagenome (GOLD analysis project Ga0180438, IMG submission 132455) | Hypersaline lake sediment archaeal communities from the Salton Sea, California, USA - SS_3_D_2 metaG | ecosystem: Environmental > Aquatic > Non-marine Saline and Alkaline > Hypersaline >...
TCGCGACAAGCGTTACCGCTACCAACGCAATTTCTATCCGCACCTGCCTTATAAACCCTACGAGACTTTTGAGTTCACCGCGCCGGTTCTGGAGCGATGGGTACAACTGGCCCGTGAGGGCAAGCTGACCGGCGACCAGGAATTACCCACCATGCGATTCAAGCCGGTCGAAGAACTCTATGATTCGGAGAGCGATCCGCATATGGTCAACAACCTCGCGGATGATCCGGCTTACGCGCACGTTCTGAAGCAGATGCGCTGGCGTCTGCACGACTGGATGATCGAGACGCGGGACCTCGGCATCGTCGAGGAGCGCGAACTCTACGAGAGGGCCAACGGTCGATCCCTCTGGGCAGTCGGTCAGGAACTGGACAATTACGAACGGATTCTCGAAACCGCCAACCTGCAGCTCCAGGGAGAGGCGGCGGTTCCAGAGCTGAAGGCTCGTAGCGTGGATGCCGATCCTCTGGTCCGCTACTGGGCCGTGCTGGGATTGGCGGTAGTCACCCAGACCGCGAAGAGCGAAGTGGTCGAAGGGATCCTGCCGAGCCTGAAAGAGGCACTCGCCGATCAGTCCATCGACGTGCGTCTGCTCGCTTCCGAGGGATTGTTCAACCTGGGTTACTACGAGGAAGCCCTGCCGGTCGTGGTCGCCGAGATGGCGCATCCCAACACGGACGTCCAGGTGCGTGTCGGCAACATTCTCGATTCCCAGCCACCGGATGCGAACGAGCAGCTTCAGGCAGCGATTGAACCGCTGGTAGTCGCAAAGGAGAAGTTCAAACCGCAGGGGCGTTATGGAGGTTCCAACAAGCCCTTCGATCGCGCTTATCGAGCCCTCACCAATCAGCAACTCTATTACCGCTGGGGCATGGGCGCCTCCGGTTCGCCGACGAACCCTCTGATGGCCGTGCAGAAGAAGCCCTTTATCTTCAAGGAGGCGCCGACGCTCCCCAAGAGCCGTTCCGCAACGGGTAAGCCGTCCGTCCTCAAAGCCATCGGCGGCCAAGTCTCGGAAGTGAGCAGTTTCCATCCGGGGCACGAGCCGGAAAAGATGCTCGACGGCGATCCCGCTACTTTCTGGCACACGCGTCTCAAGCCGGACTTCGCTCCCCAACCGCACTTCGTCATTCTTCGGGTCCCGGTCGGAAAGCCGATCGCCGGACTCGCCTACACCGCGCGCAGCAAGCCGAACGGGCGCGTACTTGTGTATGGCGTTTCTGTTTCGGATGACGGGAAAAGCTGGGAGGTTCTGATTGCGAAAGGACGCCTCAATGCCAAGTCGGTTGCGGAACGAAAGATCGAGTTCCCCACTCCGACCACCAAGAGGTTCATCAAGTTCGAAGTGACCGACGCGGTCTCGGCCGGTGGCCAACCCATCGCGGCGATTGGCGAATTGGATGTGTTGGTCAAAAAGCACGCATCACAATAGAGCGAACACATGAAGATACCATGTTGTGAAGCGGGTCGGGAGACACAACCGAGTTCTCTGCCGTCTGATTCCTGCCTCCTGCCTCCCGACTCCTGACAATGAGGACAACAACCCATGAAATACATCACTTCAACACTTATTGCTTTAATGACGTGCTTGTTGACGCAACCTGTCGTTGCGCAAGACACCGTTGACCTCCGTGCAACCTGGTCGTTTCAACTGGATGACAACCGCGTCGGCCAGCGGGAACGTTGGTTCCAGAAGGAATTGAACGACAAGATCACGCTTCCAGGCTCAACGGATGAGGCAGGCTACGGGGCGAAATCGGCACCGGATCCGGTGCGTCTGACGCGCGAGCATCGCTATGTCGGGCCAGCCTGGTACCAGAAGACGGTCGAGATTCCCGAGTCGTGGCAAGGCAAACGCGTCCAGTTGTTCCTCGAACGGGCAATGTGGGAGACAAAGCTGTGGTTGGACGACCACTACATCGGAATGCAAGACAGCCTCTGCGTGCCGCACCGCTTCGAACTGACCGACTACCTCACACCCGGCAGGCATCGGCTGACGCTCCGCATCGACAACTGTTTCAAGATCAACGTCGGGGTGGAGAAAACGGGAAGAATGTGGGCCATGTGCCTCACGGAGGAAAGTCAGACCAACTGGAACGGTGTGATCGGGCGCATGGAGCTCCAGGTCACGGACCCGGTGTGGATAAATCGCGTCGAAACACACCCGGATCTCGACAAGAAGCAGACGCGGGTCACCGCCTGGGTTCGCAGCCGTGTCGGCCCGGTTTCCGGCCAACTCAAGGCAATGGCCTCCTGTGGCGAGCACACCATGACACCCGTGATCGCGAAGTTTCGCACCAAGGATGACGGGGAGCTGTCGGGGAGGGATCCACAGTCTCCTGCGCTCGGCGACCTTGGCGGCAACTATTATGAGCGGCGAGCGCTGACACGAGTCGATCTGGTCCTGCCATTTGGTGAGGGTGCCAGGCTGTGGGATGAGTTCGCACCCAACGTCTACCACTTGAAGATCGAGCTGACCGGCACCGACGAAGACGGCAAGACCTACAGCCATGTCCATCGAGACACATTTGGGCTTCGCAAATTCGAGGCCGACGGCAATCGCCTGAAGCTGAATGGGCGCACGATCTTCCTGCGCGGCAACCAGGACAACTGCGTCCATCCCCAAACGGCTTATCCGCCGATGACCAAGGCCCAGTGGCTGGCCTTCCTGCGGAAGCACAAGGACTACGGTCTCAACGGCATGCGTTTCCATTCATGGTGTCCTCCAAAAGCCGCCTTCGAGGCCGCCGATGAGCTGGGTATGTTCGTCCACGTGGAATGTCCCCTTTGGGATGGCGCAGGCAGGATCGGGCATCTCGCTGAGCGGGCGGTCTTCATCCGCCAGGAATCCGAACGAATTCTGGACGAATACGGGAACCACCCTTCGTTTGTCATGATGTCGCCCGGCAACGAGCTGCGACAGAAGCAAGCTGAGGATGAACTCTATCTGCAGTATCTCGTGGAAGTCTGGCACGCACGCGACACCCGCCGACTTTACACCTGTACGAGCGCTCCCTACAGCCCGGTGCGTAATGATGAGTTCTTCGTCGCGCCTCGTGCTCACGATGAGCAGATGGCACGCTACGTGTGGAGTTGGGAGGGAGACGTTTACGGTAATTATGAGCCTGCGGTAGGACCGGTCGATCGTCCTTTCATCTCGCATGAGATCGGGCAGTACTGTAGCTTCCCCGGTCTCTATTCGTGGTTCAACGAAGCGAAGTACACCGGCCCACTCAAGGCGCATTACATCGGAATGATCCGTGAACGCTTTGAGCGTTTTCATCCGCCGGAGCGGGGGCCGAAGTTCGCCAAGGCCTCCGGCGCGCTACAAGTGCTCCTCTACAAGGCCGAGATCGAAGCGATGCTACGCACGCCGTCGATGGACGGGTTTCACTTGAACGGACTGATGGACTATCCCGGCGAAGGAATCGCCCTGATCGGAATGCTCGATGCCCTGGGCGAATCGAAGGGCCATATCACGCCGGAGCAGTTCCGCCGTTTCAACTCCGAGACCGTTCCGCTGGTTCGAATCCAGCAGGATGAGCTCGTCGGCGGTGCCGTGCTCCAGGCCGATGCCATGGTACGTCATCACGGTCCCCAGGATATCGCCGGCCGCCCGTGGCACTGGAGCATCTCGGATCGATCCGGGAAGGTGCTTCTCAAGAGCGAACTGGGAAGTTTCCACGTCGCGACCGGTGGACTGACAGATCTCGGCAAGATCGAGGCCCAAATACCTAATGTCGCGGAAGCCCAGGAGCTTATTCTGACGTTGGCAATGACCGACAGCGAGGTACGAAACGAGTGGCCGTTCTGGGTCTTCCCCGCGCATGTTGATTTGGCGGTCCCTGAAGGTGTCACTCTTGCCGACACGTGGAATAGCCGGGTGCGAGAAACTCTAGGCGTCGGCGGCAAGGTCCTTCTGAACCTGGATGACAGCTGTCTTGTCGATCGCGTCCCGTGCCGCTTCTGGACCGTCTTCTGGGGACGCGGGCTCTTCCGTCACCATCCGCGTCCGATGGGCATCTACTGCGATCCGGCGCATCCCGCACTGGCTGCGTTTCCGACGCGCAGTCACTCGCAGTTCCAGTGGTACAGCTTGTTGACTGATTCGGTGGCGATGAATTTGAACAAGCTTCCCTTCGACTTCGAGCCGGTTGTCTACATGATCGACGACTTCAACGAGTGCGAACGTCTCGGTCTTGTGTTGGAAGCCAAGGTCGGAGCGGGCCGCCTGCTCGCCACGTCGCTCAATCTGGGCACGGCGGGAAGCCGGACGCCTGCACAGAAGCAGATGCTCAAGAGCCTTCTCGACCGTGTCGGTTCCGGGGACTTCGCACCGGCTCGCTCACTGACCATGGAGCAACTCGGCCACGTATTCCAGACGCCACGGCCCAAGGTAATCCAAGTCAGCAGCGCCAACCAGGGCCATGAAAAAGAGAAAATGAGCGACGGCGATCCCACAACCTTCTGGCACACTCGCTTCCGGCCGGACTTTGCCGAGCCGCCGCACTATGTCGTGTTGGAAGTGCCCGCGGACACCTCGGTCGCCGGCTTGTCCTATACGGCCTGGAGCGGTGGCAACGGCAACGGGCACGTGAAAGGCTACGCGGTGTCCGTCTCCGATGACGGCAAGACCTGGGGCGCGCCGCTGGTCAAGGGCGCCCTGGAGCCCGACGTCCACCGGGACCAGGAGATCCGGTTCCCCGCGCCGACGAACAAGAAATTCATCAAGTTCGAGGTCACCGATGCCGTCTCCGCCCCCGGCAAGCCCGTTGCGGCGATCGGTGAGCTGGATGTGCTGGTGAAGTAGACAATCAGGAGGATAGGCAAAATGAAATATTGGATAACAACGGCATTCATCTGCGTGGTCAGTTCAGCACACGTATTTGCCGGGTCAGGGAAGCCAAACATTATCATCTTCCTCATCGATGACATGGGGCTGATGGACACATCGGTTCCCATGCTCACCGATGAAAACGGCAGGCCGAAACGGTATCCGCTCAACGAATGGTATCGCACACCAGGTATGGAGCGACTGGCAAAACAGGGCGTCCGCTTCAGCAACTTCTACTCCCACAATGTCTGCTCGCCAACGCGGGTCTCGATTATGACCGGCCAGAATTCGGCGCGCCACCGGACCACCGACTGGATCAATCCTTACAAGAAGAACGGGCGTAATGGGATCGTCCCGTCGGAGTGGAATTGGGAAGGGCTTGGCAAGGGCGACGTCACGCTGCCAACTGTGCTCAGGCAGCATGACTATACCACGATTCACGTCGGCAAGGCGCACTTCGGACCGGACAAGCACGAAGGGGCCGACCCGCGGAACTTCGGGTTCGACGCCAACATCGGCGGCTCCGCCATCGGCCATCCCCAAAGTTATTGCGGCCGGAAGAACTACGGAAAGGGAAGTCGCCAGGCCGTTCCTCACCTGGAGAAGTACCACGGCACCGACACTTTCCTGACCGAAGCCCTGACGCTCGAAGCGAAGACCGAGGTTGATAAAGCACTGGCCGCGGGGAAACCGTTCTTTCTGTATATGTCCCATTATGCGGTGCACGCCCCTTTCAATTCCGATCCCCGTTTCGCGGCGAACTACCAAGGATCCGAAAAGAATCCCAAGGCCCAGGCCTACGCCACCCTCATCGCAGGCATCGACAAGTCGCTCGGCGACCTGACGGACCACATCGAGGCCAAGGGCATTGCGGAAAACACGCTGATCTTCTTCCTCGGTGACAATGGAGGGGACGCCCCGCTGGCGGGCACGGATGATATCTCCTCGAGCGCTCCCTTGCGCGGCCGGAAGGGCAGCAAATGGGAGGGCGGCGTCCGAGTTCCCTTCATCGCTGCCTGGGCAAAGCCGGACCCGGAAAACAAAGGGCAGAAGAAACTGCCCATCCCCGCCGGCAGCATTCGCCAGGAGATAGGAACCTGCTACGACCTGTTCCCGACGATTCTGGAGCTTGTCGGCGCGTCCGCACCCGCAGGTCATGCGGTTGACGGTCAGAACCTTGGGCGTCTGCTGACAGGACAATCCGATTCGGAACATCGAAACGAATTCCTGAACCATTACCCCCATCCCCGCCGTGGAGAAAGCCACTTCTTCACCGCCTGGCGCACTGGAGACTGGAAGGTGCGCTACGAGTATTTCGCCGAAGGCAACGATCGCTATGCCCTGTACGATCTGGCGAATGATCCCAGTGAATCGAACAACCTCGCTGCGAAGAATCCCGAGAAACTTAGAAGCATGATGCTGGGCATGGTCCGGGAGCTGGAATCGCGGAATGCGGTCTATCCGGTGAAAGACGGGCAGACTCTGGCGCCCGTGATCCCGAAGGAGAAGAACTCATGAGTCGCTTCGTGTTGGTATTGGCCTGCGCTGCATACGCAGGTCTTACCGTTAACTCCAACGCCGCTGAAAAACCCAACATCTTGTTTATCGCTATCGATGACATGAACGACTGGACGGGGTTCCTCGGTGGGCATCCGCAGGCGCAGACGCCCAACATGGACAAACTGGCGCGAAGAGGTGTCAACTTTACCAACGCACACTGCCCTGCTCCCGGTTGCTCCCCCTGCCGCAATGCGTTGCTGTTCGGCACCGAGCCGTTCCATTCAGGGCTATACGCCTTCTACGACCATGCGGGATTTTCGGACAAGGTGCTGAGGGGCTGTACTACCATTCCAGAACTTCTTCAGGCGAATGGATACAACACCTACGGCTCCGGTAAGATCCATCACCGGCGGGAGCCCACCCCGAAGGAATGGACCGAAGTTCACAAACCCGAGCGTCACAAACTGGTCTACAAACCCGAGGAAGGTTACCAGATCGGCAATTCGAGAAAGATGGCCTTCTGCCCCACCGCCAACCCGCTGGAAGAACATCCCGACTACAAGGTGGCCTCCTATGGCGTGGAAGTGCTTTCGCGGAGGCACGAGAAGCCGTTCTTCCTGGCCGTGGGCATTGTCAAGCCACACCTGGCGTTCGTCTGCCCGCAGCGGTTCTTCGATCTCTACCCAAAGGATGTCAAACCGCCGCGCATCAACCCCAACGACCACGATGACATTCCCGCGGTGGGCCGCGCGTTCGCCAAGATCAGCGATGACACGAAGTTCAAGCAGGACAAGGCCTGGACCAGGGTTCGCCGCGCGTACCTCGCCTGCATCTCGTGGGCCGACTACAACGTTGGTCGCGTGCTCGACGCGCTGGAAGCCAGCCCCTATGCCGACAACACCATCGTGGTACTCTGGTCGGATCACGGATACGGGCAGGGCGAAAAACGGCACTTCCGAAAGTTCGCCCTGTGGGAGGAAACGACGAAGGTTCCATTCATTATCTGGGATGCGCGGGAGAAGAAGGCGGTGACTGGGCGCGAGGTGCAGGGCGGTGTTTCACTGATCAACATCTACCGTACTCTCGCCGAACTGTCGGGGATCGAAGCCCCGGACTATGTCGACGGATTCAGCCTGGTTCCGCAGCTGAAGAATCCTCAAAAGCCGTTGCCGAAGCCGTCCATCTGCTCGTGGGGACGCGGTAACTACACGATCCGCGACCGCGACTGGCGCTACACCAGCTATTACGACGGCGGCGAGGAACTTTATTCCCATGCCAACGACCCGGATGAATGGACCAACCTCGCAAACGATCCCGCACACGCCGACGTCAAGCAGCGCCTGGCTGCCCACCTTCCTGAAAGAGAGGTCCCGATTGTGATGGAGGGACTGGAAGGCTGGAGCATCCCGGTGAGTGCCGACAAGCCGCTAGGCAGCGAACCGAAAAACAAGGCAGGAAACAAGGCCAAGAAGAAAGGGAAGAAATGATGAAAGCAACACGCCCGAAGAAGCACTGATCAAGGATCAAATGTGGCTGTCCCCCGGCATGTAGTCGCTTTTCTTGTCCCAACGGAGAGGGAAACATCGATGATACGCTGGTTGCTTGCCGGCCTTCTTGCCACGGTCTGTGTCAACAACGTCCCAGCCGCGGACGTGCCCGCCACCGTGTCCAGGACGATCCTCACCGAAAGCGGCGTGAAGGGGGGCCTAGTCGTCCATGTGGGTTGCGGCGACGGTAAGCTCACCGCCGCGCTGCGAGCCGATGCCGGTTACCGTGTCCACGGCCTCGATACCAAGGCTGAGAACGTGGCAGCGGCCCGTCGACACATTCAGTCTTTGGGCCTTTACGGTGAAGTGTCAGTCGACCGCTGGGACGGCAAACATCTGCCATACGTAGACAACCTCGTCAATCTGGTCGTTGCTGACGAGCTTGACGCCGCCGCCATTGCCGAGGTGATGCGCGTGCTCTGCCCGAAGGGCGTCGCGCTCATCGGCAGTGACGGCAGGTGGACAAAGACCGTCAAGCCGCGGCCCGAGGAGATGGACGAGTGGACGCATTACCTGTACAACGCGACTGGCAACGCCGTCAGCAAGGACACGATGGTGGGCCCGCCGCGCGAGTTCCAGTGGATCGGCGGGCCGCGGTGGGTCCGGCACCACGATCACGTGTCCGGCTTCAACGCGGCGGTTTCTGCCGGCGGCAGGCTGTTCTACATCATCGACGAGGGGCAGCCGACCTCGATTCTGTTGCCGTCGAACTGGTCGTTGGTGGCTCGCGATGCGTTCAACGGCACCACGCTCTGGAAGCGACCGATCCCCACCTGGGTCAATCATCTCTGGCCGTTCAAAGCCGGCCCGGCTCAGCTACCGCGGCGTCTGGTAGCCGTTGGCGACCGGGTCTTCGTGACCCTGGGGAACAACGCGCCAGTCAGCATGCTCGACGCCGCCACAGGCACCACGCTCCACACGTACGCGGGAACGGAACAAACGGACGAAATCGTCGTCTCCGACGGGCTGCTTCTTGCACTGGTCCGGCAGAGCCCCAACACGTGGCACGAGTACCAGGCAGAGACGTCCCAGACCCAGACGGAGAAGCTCCGCGTACACACGCAATGGGCGTGGGACAACAAGCCGGCCTCTATTGTCGCGCTGGACCCGGAAAGCGGTGAGGCGCGTTGGAAGCAATCCCGCAAAGTGGCGCCCCTGACCCTGGCGGCCGACAGATGGCGGGTCTATATCCACGATGGGGAGAAGGTGGCCGCTTTGAGTCGCACCAACGGCGAGCAACTCTGGGAATCGGCCCCGGTGACCAAGCCGAGCATGATCGGCGTTCAGTACGGGCCGAACCTGGCCGTTTGCGGGAACGTGGTCGTGTTCGGCGGCGGGGTTGAGAATGTTGCGCCTGGCAAGGGCGAGGGGACCATGACCGCCCTGGCGGCCGATACAGGTGAAACGCTGTGGGACGCCCCAATGCCGCGCTCCGGCCACTTCTCGGCCGAAGACCTGTTCGTCATTGACAACAGCGTCTGGGCGGGCACCCTCGAATTCTCAGCGCGGCCGGGCTCCGGCGTGTTCACACAGCGCGATCTCGAAACGGGTCAGGTGCAGCACGAATTCCCGCCGGATGCGCACGTCCCCGGGTTCCACCATCGCTGCCACCGGGCGAAGGCCACCGAGCGCTACATCCTCACGTCCTGTATCGGGATCGAGTTCGTCGATACTCGCTCGCGGAAATGGACGCCACAGTTCTGGGTGCGCGGCACGTGCCTGTACGGGATTATGCCGGCCAATGGCCTGATCTACGCGCCACCCCACTATTGCATGTGCTTCACGACCTCGAAGCTCACCGGCCTCTGTGCCCTGGCGCCGGCGCGAGGACCGAAGCCCGCGAGTCCGGGGGCGACTGACGACGACCGGCTGGAGCGCGGACCGGCTTTTGCCGCGGGGGTTCAGCCTCAGGCGTCGGGCTCCGGGAGCAACGACGATTGGCCCACGTTTCGTTACGATGCGACGCGAAGCGGCGCTTCGCCGGCCGCCGTGTGCCCGGACGCAGCGCCGCTGTGGCGCACTGACATCGGCGGGAAACTCAGCGCCCCCGTCATTGCCGACGGCAAGCTCTTCGTAGCCGGCATCGACGCCCACGCCGTACACGCCCTCGACGCTGCATCGGGGAAGAAGGTCTGGAGTTTCACCACTGGCGGTCGGGTGGACTCGCCGCCGACTATCCACCGGGGCCGCGTGCTCTTCGGGTCACGGGACGGGTGGGTGTATTGCCTGCAGGCCTCAGACGGCCAACTCGTGTGGCGCTTCCGCGCCGCGCCCGAAGAGCGGAAGATGATGGCCTTCGAACAGCTGGAGTCGGTCTGGCCGGTCCATGGCAGCGTGCTCGTGCAGAACGATGTGCTCTACTGCGTGGCAGGCCGTTCCGCGTTCACCGACGGAGGCATGCGACTGTTGCGGCTGGACCCAATGACCGGAGAGAAGCTGGGCGAGGTGATCAGCAACGAACTGGATCCGAAGACAGGCGAGAAGCGCCAGGATTCCGCCAATCAGATGCGCATGCCGGATATCGCCTTGCCTGATGTCCTCTCCGGCGACGGCGGCAACGTCTTCATGCGCGACGCCCCCGTTGACTTTGGCCAGCAACCCTCGACCGCCGCGGACGCCGCTGCGGAGCTTGTCCCCGCGATCAAACGCCGGCTCGGATTCCTTGACGACACGTGGCTCAACCGCGGTGGCTGGTCGAGCGGCACCAGAGGCTGGCCGAGCTTCACCCGCATCTGCGTGTTTGACGACAGCGGGATGTACGGGTTCGGATACAACCGTCAATGGCTTCAGCTGAAGCCCTTTGAGCACCACTTGTTTGCGTTCAATCCGAAGCGCACACCACGTCCGCCAGCCGCCCAGAAGGCGAAGGCACAGCCGCCCAAGACCCCCGTGCCGAAGGGGAAGAAGAAGCCGAGGCCGAAGCCGTCTTACGTGTGGTCGCAGCCCAACCTGCCCCTGTTGGTCCGGGCGATGGCCCTTGCCGGCGAGACGCTGTTCGTAGCCGGGCCGCCTGATCATGACCTGGCAGAGGACGCACAGTCCTACCTGAAGTACCGCAGCGCCGAGGTCCAAGAGAAGGCGCAGCAGCAAGCCGAGGCCCTGGTCGGTAAGCAGGGCGGTGTGCTCTGGGCCGTGGCCAAAGACGATGGGAAGCGCCTGGCCGAACACAAGCTGGACAGTCCGCCGGTGTTCGACGGCATGGCTGCCGCCGGCGGCCGGCTCTACGTGTCCGCCATGGACGGCAGTGTCCTCTGCCTCGGCGATCGCGAGTGAGAGGGCGCGGTGACAGCATCTTACGTCACGCCTATGAATTCTTTTACCACTCCGTAAGTTCAGATGTCCGAAACACATCTGTAGTTTGCGCGGCCAACCAAGTCTGGCGGGTGTCATCCAATTGATGGCACATGACGGTGCTTTTTCGGCTGCGGCTACAGCGGCCGCCAAGTGCCCAAGGTTAATTGGTCCACGGACAGAAACTGCATGGCACTAACTGACTCATGACAAAACGTCAGCGGTTACGAAAAGCGATCGCCGAGTTGACCAATGCGTTGTCGGCCTGAGGTACACGGTCTTGGCGACACCGTTCACGCCCACCTAATGTACTTCAGGGTTGATGGGCCAGTAGAACAAGGTCAGGTTGCGCGCATCCTGTTGATCAGGCTTAGCTTGACCTATTTGGCTGCGGCCCCACAGCGTTAGGCTCGACTTCCTTGAGTTCCTCCCCGCTCACTGATTCGAGGTCGTATCCGAACCGGCAGCGAAGACACGGCCATGGGTAAAGCCATGCTGTATTCACGGATTCAATAGTCGGTGAAATTCGGAGCGGGCGGATTCGGATGATCCTCCAGCGTCTCGCGATACTCGTTGATCACTTGCATGTACGGCCCCAATACCCAGCTATTCTCGATCAGCAAGTTCCACTCCTCGCGCGGGTCCCACTCGATATTGTAGGCCGACGGGTAACCGGCGTTTTCGGCCACGATGGCTTGCACTCCCGTAGTCCGCAGTTGATCGGAGGTGGGCAGCACGGTGCGAGGGTAGAGTCGCCACTGTCGCCATCGGACGGCCGCGATCGAATCGCGAATAAACGTGATGAGCGACTCTCGGGCGGGCTTCTCGGTCTTGCCGAGGAGATAGGCTCCGTAGTCGACTCCATCGAAGGGCCGATCAGCCGGGACCCGACCGCCGACGAACCCGGCCAGTGTCGGGAAGATGTCGAGCAGCGAGATCATCGCGTTGGTCGAGCCGGGTTGGATCCGCCCAGGCCACCGGATCATGCCGACCGTGCGGATGCCGCCTTCATAAGGGTCGAAGAGCTCGCCCCGAAACTGACCGGCCGAGCCAACCATCAGGTCCTCGCGGAATATTGTCGTCCGCTGCGGTCCGTTATCCGAGAGAAACAGAACGATCGTGTTGCCCTCGATTCCGGCGTCGCGAATTGCATCCAGCACTTGTCCGGTACGGTAGTCGAGTTCCATGACACTGTCGCCATACTGCCCGATCCGAGACTTGCCGACGAAGTCGGGGTGTGTCACGTTCGGATAGTGAGGCCGCGTCCAGCTAATCATCAGAAAGAACGGCTGTTGCTGCCGGGCATTGCGACGGATGTAGTCGACGGAGTAGTCCGCTATGTCCTTTTCAATCTGACGTCGGTAGTCGATATCGAAGACGCGCACCTCCTTGACCGGCGTGTTGGGAGCATCCGCCTCGACGACGTGTTGCGTGGTCCGCTCGATCATCTCCTCGGGCATGTGGTACTTGGACATTTCTCGGCGGTAGCTGGTGACGTCGGTCGAGCCGAGCAATCCGACCCGCCACTCATCATAACCCTGATATTGCGGCTGACTCTCCGCGGCGAAACCGAGATGCCACTTGCCGACGTAGGCGGTCTTATAGCCGGCCGGCTTGAGCATCTCGGCGATCGTGATTTCCTCGGCCCCAAGCGTGTTGGAGGCGCCCTTGACAAGCACCAGAGAGAGCCCCATGCGGATGGGATAGCGGCCGGTCTGGAGCGCCGCACGGGAAGGCGTGCAGCCGGGCTCGGTAAGAAACTGCGTAAAGTACAGCCCTTGACCGGCGAGCCGGTCGATTCGCGGTGTCGGCATTCCTCGCAGTTCCCCGCCGGTTCCGAGGAATCCCACGTCACCGTAGCCCAGATTGTCGGCAAGCATCAGCACGATGTTGGGCCGTTGGGCGGAAGCAGGGCTCGCCGAAAACGGCAGCGCTGTCAGACCTGCAAGAATTGCCCATGGAAATCCGCGAATCATGGCTGACTCCTCTCTTTTTGAGGCGTGTTCCTTGTTTTCTTCAATGGCAGATAGAATCCCAGCTCACTTCCCCCATCCCTCGCACGCCGAGTCGAAGTCTAATTCTAATTCATCGCTCGCACCTTCGACCCGTCCGACGGGACCGATCAGGTCGACATTCTTCAGTTGGACATGGCCTTGGAACTCCCTTTCGACCAAAACGGCCGGTGCGGTTGACCGTGGATCGAACTGGACTGTCAAATCCTCGATCAGCACTCGCTCGACAGGGTGTGGCTTCATGCCACGGAAGCAGATGGCCGGTCCATCGAGTTCTTCAATACGGTTATTTCGGACGACAATATTCGACGTCGCCGAATGGCGGGTCATGAAGAGGATAGAACCGAATTTACCCCGGAACCCGCGCATCACATTGCCGGAGGCCTCGACCGGCTCGTCTTGGCCAAACGGATATTGGTCAAACGTCGTGGTGAACCGTAGATCGGCCTGAGCGGAAGACAACGTATCGAGGATGACGTTCTCTCGCACCTCGATCCGGCTGCCGCCGAAGACGCCGATTCCGCCGGCCCGACCGGTCAGCTCGACCAGGTTATTGCGAATAACATTGTCTCGATTGGGTCGCACGTTCCCCTCGGCGGCGCCGCTGGCGTACGACGCGATCCCGTCGTCACTGGCGTAGCGGACGTGGCAATTCTCGATCACGGCCCCGATCGACCCGCCAAACAGAATGATCCCACCGGCCAGATTGTTCCGTGCGCGACAACCGACGACTCGCAGCCCGTCGGGATTTAAGAATCGGGCGTTATTGAGGTGTTCCCACCACACTCGCTCCAAACGAGAGTTCTTCCCCCAACCTCCGTTCATTGGCTGTCCGCCCATCCCGCGTATCGACGCCCGGCCGCGCATATAGAAGTCGCGCAAAACGATGTCCGTCGCGTCGGCCGGCGGGTAGAATCCGCCCGATTTGCCGATCGGCTCGGCCGTGAAGTGCAGTTCGGTCCACCACATGCCGGCTCCCTGGATGGTGATCCCGGAGGGCAAGACAATCCGGTCCGACAAGTGATACACGCCCGGCGGGATGTAGAGCGGACACCGCCGCCGAGCACACTCTTTCGAGGCGCGGACGAGCGGCTCCAGGTCGTCGTGGTCGTCATCAGGCTGAGCGCCAAAGTCGCGGACCAGGTCCATCGCGCCCGAAGGCGGAGCGATCGGCTCGGGGATCGGTTCCAGTTCCACGAAGTCGAGAATCACTGGCTGGTCGCCGGGTGGAGGTGACATGGGAAGCCGGAGCCGCAAGCGGTCCCCCTTCTTCACTGTCATGCGGAACCGAATCTCGTCATAGAAGCGGCGGTGGTTGCCCTCGGCCGGGTCGCTCGATTCGTAATCGTTCACAGCCTGGAGTCTCTTTTCGGTGAAAACTGATCTGGACACAAACGGAGTTCTATGCGACGACATACGCCATGTCGTCCGCCGAGCCAAACCCGACCGTCATTCCGCCGGAA